>ERZ827181.1046-NODE-1046-length-33293-cov-55.287382_pt1 | contig 33293 bp, 21 predicted proteins | sample MGYA00519778_ERZ827181 | MGnify/ENA primary metagenome ERZ827181 (study PRJEB31778, sample SAMEA3449273) | human gut metagenome | biome: human gut; feature: human-associated habitat; material: faeces | place: United Kingdom | collected 2010/2012 ...
GAGTCGACGCGCACGTGCACGCCGTTGGCGACGAGCACCTCGATGGCGGTCTTCTTGGCCGGGCCGGACAGCGCGTGGGTGTCGGAGCCGAGGTACAGCGGGCCGGTGACGCCGGCCTTCTTGCGGTATTCGGCGATGGCCTGGGAGATGGCGATGATGTGGGCCTCGTTGAACGAGGTCTTCAGGGACGATCCGCGGTGGCCGGAGGTGCCGAAGATGACACGCTGCTCGGGGACTTCGGGATCGGGGACGAGGTCATAGTATTTGCCGATAACCTCATCGACATTGATCAGATCTGCTGGGGTGGCGGGCTGACCCGCATTGTTTGCTACCATGCTCCCTATTCTGCCACGTTTTTTCGCCACGTTGGGTACGATTATGTTAAGAGTTGTCAACTTTTGTGCGAATCGTGTGCCGGTTGTCTAGCGCTTGGTCATTTCCTCCTCGATTTCCTCCAGCGACTTGCCGTTGGTCTCGGGCACCAAGCGCATCACGAACGGGATGGACAGGGCCGAAAACACGCCGAAAATCGCGAACGGGCCGCCCACATTGTTGCCGAACGCATCGAGCAGCACGAGGAAGAACTGGGAGACGATGAAGTTGCCCAGCCAGTTCGCCGCCGAGCCGAAGGAGGAGCCGATGCCGCGCACGCTCAGCGGGAAGATCTCGCCGATAAGCACCCAGGCGATCGGGCCCCACGAGACCGCAAAGCCGAGGATATAGAAAGCGATGAGAATCATCGTCGGCACGGCCAGCACGGCCACGTCGCCCACGAAGTTCATCACGGCGAGCACTGCGAGCGAAACGGTCATCACGATGGAACCGAAGATCAGCACGCCCTTGCGCGGGAAACGATCCATGATAAGCGTGGCCACGATGGTGCTCACGAAGTTCACCACGCCGATGCCCACCGACACCCAGATTGCGTCGCCTTCAGGGAAGCCGAAGCCCTTGATGAACACCTGCGGCAGGAAGTAGATCACCGAGTTGATGCCCACGAGCTGCTGGAACAGCATGATGCCAATGGCGGCCACCAGCGCCGGACGAGCGATACGGAACAGTTCGCGCACACCACCCTTGGTGTCCTGTGCGGCCACGGCCTTGATTTCGTCCAGCTCAATCTGCACCTGGGTCTGATCCACGTCCTTGCGAATCAGCGTAAGCACTTTGAAGGCGTTGCGGGTGTCGCCCTTGTTCACCAGATAACGCGGGGATTCGGGCAGCAACAGGCCGCCGAGCAGCAACAAGGCGGCCGGCACCAGCGCCGAACCGAGCATCCAGCGCCAGTCGCGGATGCCGAAGAGGTTGTGGTTCAGGAATCCGAGGTTGGAGGCGTAGGCCAGCAGAATGCCGAAGGTGACCATGAGCTGGAACAGCGTGGACAGTGAGCCGCGACGCTCCTTCGGCGCCAGTTCGGCCAAGTACGCCGGGGTCAGGGCGGAGGCCGCGCCGACGGCGAGACCCAGGATGATGCGGGCGCACACCATCATCGCGAATCCGGTGGAGGAGGCGCACAGGCCTGAGCCGAGCAGGAACAGCAGCGCGGAGACGATGAGCAGCTTCTTGCGGCCGAACCGGTCAGACAGTGCGCCGATCGACAGCGCGCCTGCGCACGAGCCGATCAGCACCGAGGAGGTGATGAAGCCGGTCTGGGAGACGCTCAGGCCGAAGTCTGATTCGATAAGCGGGGAGGCGCCGGAGATAATGCCGGTGTCGAAACCGAACAGCATGCCGCCGAGCGCGCCGAAGGTGAAGATGAATGCGCTGTTGAGCGGGAAGCGCGTGGAGAAGCCGCGTGATTCGGCGGCTTCGAGGTCCTCGATTGCGTTTGCTGCCGCGTTTGTGGCCGCGTCCGCCACCCCGGCCACGCCGGTTTCGATGGTTTCGATTGCGGTGGCCGCTGCACCGGTTGCGCCGGTCTCCTGTGCCGCGGATGCCGTCTGCTTCGATACGGGTGATGCCGTCGTCGTCATTGCCTTGTCCTTTCGCCGTTGACGGGCCGCGCCTGCCGCGTGGCCCCTCTGCCGCATGCAAGGTCAGGCTTCGATTGCCTGAAGTCGCCCGAAAACAAAAAAAGACCTGGAACAACGTGGAATTCGCATATTACGATACGCAAATTCCACGTCACTCCAGGTCTTGCCTCATTTTGAGTAACAACCCTGCTACGCAACGTGTGTGAAAGATAGGATACGACTTTCTCGGTCGCGACACTCCGAATAGGCGGCAAAAAACGATGATTTTTGACAACGATTGCAGGATTCTGCATGGTGGAATGAAGTCGGAATGGGCGCTGCGGCAAATACGGAGAACGGGTGCGGCGGAACACCATAGCGGAACGCTATCGCGGAGCACCGTAGCGCATAGTTGCCGTTTCGCGATGCTTTGCCGGCATTGCCGTGCTTTTGGGGCACCCAGCGCCGATAATGGAACACAGTGGCATACGGCAGCAAGGAGGAACCGTGGCGAACGCATCGAACGCAACGCCTGCAGTGATTGCGGCGTGCATCGTTGATGCCGTCGGCGGCTCCGCGAACATCACCAACCTGACCCATTGCGCCACGCGACTGCACTTCGAACTGGACGACGCCGGCCAGGTCAGCCAGCACGGTCTCGAATCCATCCCCGGAGTCCTCGGCGCATTCCCGCGAACCGGCAATCGTTATCAGGTCATCATCGGCGGAGCGGTCGCCTCGGTGTACGAGCAGATCGTTCGGATGCAGGCAGCGCGATTGACTCCGGCAACGCAATTACCATCGGCGGCGTCGCGGCCAACGCAGTCCGCGCAATCCACTCAGTCAACGCAATCCACTCAGTCAACGCAATCCACTCAGTCAACGCAATCCACTCAGCCTACGCAGCCTACGCAGTCCGCGCCGAACCTTTCCGACGACGTCGCACCATTGCGCGATACCGACACCGAGCAGAGTCACGGCCCAGCCAATACATCCCGTCACTTCATGCCTCGTACCATCCGCGAGTGGGGCAGTGCCGCCCGTGCCCGGGCTGCCGCGTTTTTCGACTACCTGTCCGACTCGTTCCGCCCGATTCTGGGCGTGCTACTCGGTGCCTCGCTGGTCATCGCCATCGTCAACGTGATCGTTGCACTCGGCATTGTGCCTGATGGCGAGACGTCCACCGGTTGGATACTACTCAAGGCGATTTGGGAGGGTGTGTTCACCGTTCTGCCGATTATGATCGCTTACAATGCGGCCAAGAAACTGGACGTCGACCCTTGGCTCGGCGGTGCGATTATGGCCGCGCTTATGACCCCGCAGCTTACTGGCGTGATGTCCGGAATGTCCGGGACGTCCGTATCCAGCGCTCTCTCCGGGGAGATTCAATGCTCGGCCACCGCCGTATTCGGCGCCGAAACCTGCACCGTGTCGGCGTTCGGCATACCGATTCAACTCAACGACTACAGTGGCAACATCTTCGTACCATTGCTCATGGCCGCCGTGCTCGCCGTGGTCTACCGCGGGCTGAAGCGCGTCATTCCCGACAGCGTACAGCTGGTGTTCGTGCCATTCCTCTCACTGGTCGTCGTTTTTGCGCTCACCATACTGGTTATCGGGCCTCTGGGAATATGGCTCGGCAGCGGGCTGGGAGCGGCCACAGCATGGCTTAACGCGCACGTGCCATTCCTGTTCGCGCTCATCATCCCGATGCTCTACCCGTTTCTCGTGCCGCTCGGTCTGCACTGGCCGTTGAACGCCCTGATACTGATGAACATTCAGACGCTCGGCTACGACTTCGTCCAAGGTCCGATGGGTGTATGGAACTTCGCCTGCTTCGGTGCCACCGCCGGCGTACTCGTGCTGGCCGTACGCGGCAAGGATTCGGCCATGCGGCAGACCGCGGTGGGGGCGTTGCTCGCGGGATTGCTGGGTGGCGTTTCGGAACTGAGCCTGTACGGCATCCATCTGCATCACCGCCGCGTCTACCGCTGGCTGCTCGCCGGCTGCGCGGCCGGCGGAGTGACCAGCGCGGTGTTCGGCTGGCTGTTCCCGTCCGTGCTGCCATCCGGCCAGATGGTCCGGGGCGTTACGACTACGGCATTCGCCTTCTCCTCGTTGCTGACGATTCCGGTGTTCGATCGGATGTGGGTGTACGCGCTGTCCATCGCCGTTGCGTTTGTAATGGCGATGGTGCTGACGGTGCTGTTCGGGTACCGTACGCCGCCGCGCGCCACGGAGGCGCAGATGGTCTCGGCGGGCGAGAACGCACGCCCGCAGGATATGGCGAGGGGGATTGACACGACCGTGTCGGATGTGGAGTCTGCGGAAGATTCTCCATCGCGGGCTGCCCCTGATCGGGCTCTTGACTCCAACGCCATCTTGTCGCCGGTCGCCGGCCGGTTGATGAATCTGGAAGCGACTGGCGATCCGGTGTTCGCCTCCCGCGCGCTGGGGGAGGGTGTAGGCGTCGTGCCGGAGACGACCGGTGAGACAGCCGTGCTCGCACCGGTCAGTGGCATGCTGAAAACCGTGGCCCGAACCGGCCATGCCTTCGGCATTAAAACCGATGGCGGCATCGAGGTGCTGGTTCATATCGGCATTGACACCGTCGATATGGATGGCGAGGGATTCGCTGTGGTCGTGGCTAAAGGCGAGCGGATCGCGGCGGGAGAGCCACTGGCCACCGTGGATTTCGGCAAAGTCGCGGCGGCCGGGCACAGCGTTGTGGTGGTGGTGACGGTGGTCAACGCCGCTGAACTGACCGTGGTCACGCCGTTGATCGGCGACGGTAGCGGCGACAACAACGGCGGTGACTGCAAAACCGTATCAGCCGGCAGCCCGATCATCGATGTGGAACAATGACGTTGCGAAAGGATGCCATGGAAATACTGCGAGTGTTCAACAACAACGTCGTGCTCGCCAAAGGCGGCGACGGCGGTGAGGTGATTCTCACCGGCCGTGGACTGGGGTTCCAGGCCAAGCCGGGGCAGACGGTCGACGAGTCGAAAGTCGTGCGCACCTTCGTGCCGTCGGACGGGCGTGACCCGGACCATCTGGCGCAGATGCTGGCGGACATTCCGCCCGAAATCATCCGCGTGGTCGTCGAATCCATGCAGGAAGCCGGACTGGGGGAGCGTGAGACCGGCAGCACCACGCTGGTCATGGCCTTGTCGGACCACGTGGCGAATGCGGTGGAGCGGGTGCGGCGCGGCATCGACATTACCTACCCGCTGCTCGGCGAGGTGAGCAACCTGTACCCGCAGGAATACGCGCAGGGGCGTGCGATGCTCGCATCGCTCAATGCACGGCTCGACGTCACGCTGCCGGACGGCGAGGCCACCGCGCTTGCCATGCATCTGGTCAACGCCGGCTTCGCCACCGGCGACCTGTCCTATACGTATACGATGACGGGCGTGATCCAGCAACTGCTTGACATTATCGACCACAGCTACGGCATCACGTTGGACCGCAGTTCCGTGAATGTGGGCCGGTTCATCACCCATCTGCGTTACCTGTTCGTACGCATCCACCAGCACCAGCAACTGACGGATGAGCCGGCACCGGTGATGAAGGTGATTCGTGAGTCCTATCCCGCCGCGCTACGATGCGCGCGAACCATCGCCTCCCTGCTCGAACTGCGCCTCGACACGGATATCAGCGACGACGAAACCGCCTATCTGGCAATGCACGTCGCCCGAGTCACCGGCCACGCATCGTAGCGGATCAGCGAATCGGCTCGAGCGTGCCGGTCATTTCGGCGAAATCCGAGGTGGCGTTTGAGGCAGCGGCCTGCGCGGTCTTTTCCAGCGCGGAGGCGTCGGGTACGCGCACGATCAGCGCGCGATGATCCACCGAGAAACGAATATGTTTGGTCTCCGGCAGCATGTCACCGTCCACCTGCGCTTTGGCCGGCTTTTCCAATGTGATTTCGGCACTGACGCCCTGAACCTGTTCGATGGTCGAGTTCGTGGACAGCGGGTTCTGTTCGGGCTTGCCGATGATCGTCTGGTGCACCACGTCGCCGAACAGGTTGGCCCAGCCGAGGATGCCGCCGGTGGTGTCGATGATTTCGAAGTCCAGCAGACCATCGTCATAGGATGCCGCCGGCATCAGCGAGAACATGGGAATCTGGCCGCAGTTGCCGGCCATCACCGTGCGGAAATCGAGATTCTTGATGGTGTGGGTCGAGCCGTCGGCGCTGGTGACTGTCAGCGTGCCGCGGAACTTCGGCGCGAACAGGTTCTTCACGCCGCCCACGAAGTAGGCGAGCCAGCTGATGTTCGCCTTGAGCTCGGGGTTGGTGTCGTCGATCATGGCCGCATCGAAGCCGATGCCGGCGATGATGAGGAAGGTGTGGCCGTGGTCGTCCTCCGGGTGGTCGAGCAGGGTGAGACGGCCCATGTCCACCAGGCGGGAGCCGTGGGAGGTGGCCACGGTCAGCGCGGCGTCGATATCGTCCACGGGAACGCCCATATTGCGGGCAAACAGGTTGCCGGTGCCGATGGGGATGATGCCCAGCGCATGGCCGGTGCCGGAGACGGCGCTCGCCACCGTGCGCACCGTGCCGTCGCCGCCGACCGCGATCACCACGTCGGCGCCGTCCTCCAGCGCCTCAAGCGCGCAGACCCTGCCGTCCTTGTCAAGCTGGGTGTCGTAGAAGCGGATGCGATTGAGCCCCTTGGCCTCGCAGAACCTCTGGATATGCAGCCGGCGGGCTTCGGCCTGCGGTTTGGACGGATTCACGATGAAGGCGTACTGCACCTCGTCGTCCCGGCGCTTCTCCAGCGTCTGAGCCAGCTTGCGGCGGCGCTGCGCGCGCAGGGCGATGACGATGACGGCGATGAGCACCGCCACAATGGCGATTGCGGCGATGATCAGAAACACGGTGAGGGCAGGCTGAGGCATGGCTCCTATTGTTATCGGTGGGGAGGTCGTTTGCGCCCATGGTGCGCCGTACGTGAACATTTCCTGCACGCAACAGCCCCGTGGGGCGTGATTATGGTTCAATCGCGTCTCATCTGACGAAATTGGCCGGGTGGACCCGTCCACGGACTTTCCCGGGCTTCCCTGTGATTTCCGCGTGACTTGCGCGTGACTCCCGCGCATTCGGCCATTGTCGGTGTCTGCTTACGCGGCTAGTCTGGTGCCCATGCTTGATATTCAATTCATCCGTGAACACACCGATATCGTCAAGGAATCCCAGCGCAAGCGCGGCGAGTCCGTGGAGCTCGTCGACGAAGTGCTCTCCTCCGACACCGCACGTCGTGAGGCGCTGAAGGCCTTCGAAGAGGCTCGCGCCCAGCAGAAGGAAATCGGCAAGAAGGTCGCCTCCGCCCCGGCGGACGAGAAGGCCAAGCTCATCGCCGAAACCAAGGAACTGTCCCAGAAGGTCTCCGAATACAAGTCCAAGGCCGATTCCGCAGCCGAGGAATACACCACCGCCATGTGGAAGCTCTCCAACATCGTGGAGCCCGAAGCTCCCGAAGGCGGCGAGGATGACTACGTGGTCGTCAAGAAGGTTGGCCAGATTCGCGACTTCGCGGCCGAAGGCTTCGAGCCCAAGGACCACCTGACCCTCGGCACCGGCGTGGCCGGCATCGACATGCGCCGCGGCGTCAAGGTCGGCGGCTCCCGCTTCTATTTCCTGCGTGGCCAGGTGGCCCGCATGCAGATTGCCATGCTCACCATGGCCGTGGACCAGGCCGAAGAGCACGGCTTCACGCTGGCCATCACCCCGACGCTCGTGCGCCCCGAGGTCATGCGCGGCACCGGCTTCCTGAACTCCCACGCCGACGAGATCTACCGTCTGCGCGAGCCCGATGACCAGTACCTGGTCGGCACTTCCGAAGTGGCGCTCGCCGGCATGCACGAGAACGAGATCCTCGACCTCGGCAACGGCCCGCTGCGCTACTGCGGTTGGTCCTCCTGCTACCGCCGCGAGGCCGGTGCCGCAGGCAAGGATACTTCCGGCATCATCCGCGTCCACCAGTTCGACAAGGTGGAGATGTTCGTTTACGCCAAGCAGGAGGACTCCTACAAGGAGCACGAGCACCTGCTGGCCATGGAACAGGAGATGCTCGCCAAGGTCGAGGTGCCCTACCGCATCATCGATACCGCCGCCGGCGACCTCGGTTCCTCCGCCGCCCGTAAGTTCGACTGCGAGGCTTGGGTGCCGACCCAGGGCCGTTACCGCGAGCTCACCTCCACCTCGAACTGCACCGAGTACCAGGCTCGCCGCCTGAACATCCGCGAGCGTATGGAAGACGGCGGCACCCGCCCGGTCTCCACCCTGAACGGCACGTTGGCCACCACCCGTTGGCTGGTCGCCATCATGGAGAACCACCAGCAGAAGGACGGCTCCATCGAGATCCCGAAGGCCATGCGCGCCTACATGGGCGGCAAGGAAGTTATCGAGCCCACGAAGTGGGAGGCCTGAGTCTCATCGTGCTTTAGCTCCCTCTGATGAGGGAGCTGTCAGCGTAGCTGACTGAGGGAGAGATTACTGAGGGAGAGATCGCTGATAGCCAGCAGGCGAATCCAAGACCGACCGCACTGCCGAATATCAACATCCCTCCCTTCTGTATAATGAATACTTGCGCGTGTGAACGCGCATCAGGACAGGTGTCTGAGCGGCCTAAAGAGACGGTCTTGAAAACCGTTGAGGGGCAACCCTCCGCGAGTTCGAATCTCGCCCTGTCCGCGAACCGAGGCCTGGGCAACATGCCCAGGCCCTTTTTTTCTTTTTCTGGAACCTGTCTTCTTGATTGCCGCCGGGGTGCTGATATATTGGTTTGTGATGCCGTAACATGCGGTGTCCCCGTTGATATGACGGGCCGATCGGCGTGAGCCGATAAGAAAAGGCCCGACGTTTGCAGCATCGGGCCTTTGCGTTGATTACCGGCTTGCGCCTTTAATCAACAAGGTTGCAAGATGAATCATATCACGATGCACGGTAGTCTGACCGTGAACGGGCGCACCGTGATCGTCCATATGGGCGATGGCGAGGCGAACGCCACGGTTGACGGCACGCACTTCAACGTGCGTAGCCTGTGGCAGCTCTACCAGTTGCTGAGACTGCTCGTGTAGCGTCTCATTAAGGTGCGGTGCCCCCTGGTCGGGTATCGCGCCGGCGACCTGAAAACCGATAATGTTGGCAAGTGCTTGCAATTTGCGGTGGACGATTGCAAGCTAACGTCTTGGATTGTTGCCGCTATCCAATATCTCATTAGGCCTACCGGTGGACCAAAAGTACGTTGCTTTGTAAGGGGAGTCAATGAAATGAACAGACTCGCACAATCGAGCATCGAACCGGTTTAATGCTACTCGCCTCAACGGGACGCGCGGTAATTGTTAGCTAAGTTGACAATAAAAGAATGAGGGCATACATTAGTAATCAGTCATCACACTGAAATGATGATTTCACTACGAAGGAGTAGAGATATGGTATCTCGCAATAAGCGCATCGTGGCTGCTTTTGCCGCGGTAGCAGCAATGGGAATGGGCTTGGCCGGTTGCGGCAGTGACACTGCCGGCGACACGAAGTCCGGCAGCGATGGCGGTGTGGTCAACATCACCTATATGCATCGTCTGCCCGATGCCGAAGGCATGACCTTGGTCAACGACATTGTGGCCAAGTGGAACAAGGAGCACCCGAACATTCAGGTCAAGGCCACCAAGTTCGATGGCAATGCCGCCGACATGATCAAGAAGCTCGAGACCGACGTCAAGGCTGGCAATGCGCCGGATTTGGCTCAGGTCGGTTACGCCGAGGTTCCTGAGGTCTTCACCAAGGGCCTTCTGCAGGATGTCACCGATGAGGCCGCCAAGTACAAGGACGATTTCGCTTCCGGCCCGTTCGCACTGATGCAGGTGGACGGCAAGACCTACGGTCTGCCGCAGGACACCGGCCCGCTGACTTACTTCTACAACGCCGCTGAATTTGAGAAGCTCGGCATCACCGTGCCGAAGACCGCTGACGAGCTCATTGAGACCGCCAAGAAGACCGCTGCCCAAGGCAAGTACATCATGACCTTCCAACCTGATGAGGCCATGATGATGATGTCCGGCCAGGCCGGCGCTTCCGGTCCGTGGTACAAGGTCGACGGCAACTCCTGGGTTGTCAACACCCAGACTAAGGGCTCCAAGGCCGTGGCCGATGTCTACCAGCAGCTGATCGACAACAAGGCCGCCCTCACCAACCCGCGTTGGGATGCATCGTTTGATAACTCCCTCCAGTCCGGTCAGCTGATCGGCACCGTGGCCGCCGCTTGGGAAGCCCCACTGTTCATCGATTCCGCCGGTGGCACTGGTGCTGGTGAGTGGAAGGTCACCCAGCTCGGTGACTGGTTCGGCAATGGCACCAAGACCGGCGCCGATGGTGGTTCCGGTGTGGCCGTGCTCAAGGGTTCCAAGCACCCGGCCGAAGCCATGGAGTTCCTTGACTGGTTCAACACCCAGATTGATGACCTTGTCTCCCAGGGCCTTGTCGTGGCCGCCACCACCGCGGATGCCAAGACCCCGCAGAAGTGGTCCGACTACTTCAGCGGACAGGATGTCATGGCTGAGTTCAAGACCGCGAACGACAACATGGGTGACTTCACCTACATGCCTGGCTTCTCCGCAGTCGGCGCTGCAATGAAACAGACCGCCGCCAAGGCTGCCGATGGTTCTGCCAAGGTTTCGGATGTGTTCGACACCGCTCAGAAGACCTCGGTGGATACGCTGAAGAACCTCGGTCTGTCCGTCAAGGAGTGACCTCACTAGGTCTTGTCAACGGGCCGGCTTGAAATAGCCGGCCGTCCAAGACCTCCGATGCCTCGCATCACCATAGCGAAAGGCCGGGGCACATACTCCGGCCTTCCGTATTGTTTGGGGGTATTGCTGCAGGGGCGCTGTGGCCCTTGTCATTTGTTTTACTGTTCTTTGCGAAGACAGGTTTTGTATTATGACTGCATCCACTACTCAGGCGAAGGGCAAAGCACCTAGGCGTGCCGCCGCCAAGCCGAAGCGGTCCGGCGCTCAGAAGCGCGAGAACCGCACCGGCTGGGCGTTCATGGCACCGTTCGCCGTCCTGTTCACTTTCGTGTTCATCTTGCCCATCATCTGGGCCATCTATTCCAGCTTCTTCCGTCAGGTCACCGAGGGCGGTGGCGCATACGGCGGTGGCGAGCTGGTCAATAAATTCGTAGGATTCCAGAACTTCCAGTATGCTATTACTTCCGGCAACTTCTGGTCCGGCGTCGGCAGGGTGCTGATCTACACCCTGATTCAGGTGCCGATCATGATCATCGCCGCACTGGCGTTGGCCATCGTCATCGACTCGTTCGTGGTCAAGCATGTCACCGGTTTCCGTCTGGGCTACTTCCTGCCCTACGCCATCCCCGGCGTCGTGGCCTCGATTATCTGGGTCTACCTGTACAACGGCCAAATCTCGCCGATCGTCAAGGGACTTGCCGCCATCGGCGTCAATGTGGACTTCTTCAACAAGAACATCGTGCTCGGCTCGATGGCCAACATCACCACATGGACCTTCACCGGCTACAACATGCTGATTTTCCTTGCCGCACTGCAGGCCATCCCGCATGACCTCTATGAGGCCGCCCGTATCGACGGCGCCAATGGTTGGCAGATTGCCACGAAGATCAAGCTGCCGAACGTGCGTGGCGCGGCCCTGCTGGCCATGCTGCTTTCCATCGTCGGCACCATTCAGCTGTTCAACGAACCGCAGATCATGTCTACGGCTGATCCGGGTATTTCCAAGTCGTATACACCGATGATGATGGCCATGAACACTTCTCAGGGCACCATTACCCCGTCTGGTGACGGTCCGGCCTCGGCCATCGCCATTGTCATGGCTCTGATCGCAGGTGTGCTTGCCGTGCTGTACACCTTGGCCGAAAGGAAGGTGAACGAGTAATGAGCTCCGCAACCGTTGAAGCACGCGCCCGCAAAAAGGCCGAGCGCAAGCTCGAAAAGCAGCGTCAGGCTGCGCAACACGATTTGCCTCGCTCCATGCGACCGTCCGCGGCCGTGAAGACCCTCACTGTGGTGCTGCTGGTACTGGTGTTGATCTACTTCCTGTTCCCGATTTACTGGGCCATCATCGCGTCCACCAAGACGCCGGCCCAGATGACCGGTAGCAACGGCATGTGGTTTGCTGTGCCGCTTGACCAGCTGCCCAATGCCATCGCCACTAACTATTCCAAGCTGCTTGGCTGGACTCGTGGCAACTTCTGGCGCTGGGTGCTGAACTCCCTGATCTACTCGGGCGTCTCGGCATTGATCGGCACCATCGTGTCTGTGATGGCTGGCTACGCCACCGCAAAATTCAACTTCCGCGGCAAGAACGCGGCCATCGGCATAATTATGGCCTGCATGCTCATGCCGTCCGCCCTGCTGACCATCCCGATGTACTCGATCTTCCACACGTTGCACCTGACCAACACTATGCTCTCGATCATCATCCCGTGCTGCGTTTCGCCGTTCGGCTTCTTCCTGGGCCGCACGTACGCACAGAGTTCGGTGCCGGACGAACTGCTTGAAGCCGCCCGCATCGACGGCGCGAGCGAGGCGAGGATCTTCTTCACCATCGTGCTGAGGCTCCTGGCCCCGGCCATGGTGACGATTTTCCTGTTCCTGTTCGTGGCCACGTGGAACAACTTCCTGCTGCCGTTGATGATGGTGTCTTCCGACACCTTGAAGCCCGTGACCCTCGGTCTGTACGGCATGGTCTCGCTGGCCACGTTCACCGATCGCGGCGCCCTGATGATGGGTGCGTTGCTCGGCGTGCTGCCCGTGATCGTGCTGTTCCTCGGCCTCCAGCGCTACTGGCAGTCCGGCCTCGCCGCCGGTGCCGTCAAGGGCTAACCAATCCGCTGCCCGGCATGTCGTGTCACTCCTTCCGGTGCCGGGCAACGTCCCTCCCATATTCAGTGACACGATTCCAATCGTCCGGCGTCACCGTAAGCGTCAAGGATCTACGCAGTCAGGGTCCCAGGGCCCGCGATGACGCCGGTCATTTTGTATGCGACGAATTCGTCGCTTTGTAGTTTTTTTTTGATGACCAACCCCACAAAGGAGCACTCATGACCAGCACCGGCCGCTTCACGCTGCCCAGTGAAGAGAATTTTGCCGAAAAGACCAAGGAACTCGCCGAATTGTGGGGTGCGGACGCCATCCGCAACTCCGACGGCACGCATCTGGACGAGGCCGTGCTCGCTCTTGGCAAGAAAATCTACAGCGCCTACTTCCCGACCCGCGCCCACAACGAGTGGATCACCCTGCACATGGACGAGACCCCGCAGGTCTACCTGCTGACCGCCCGTATCCTGGCCGAGTCCAACGCGGTGGATGTGCCGCTGATGGACGGTTTCTTCGAGGAACAGCTCAAGCCTAACCGTGACGCCGACCCTCATAAGTACTGGGAAGTCGTGGACCGCACCACGGGCGAGGTCGTGGACCCGTCCGGCTGGACGCTCGACCCGGGCGAGGACACCGTGCACGTGACCGCTGCCGTGCCGATGCACGAGTACACGGTGAGTTTCCTGGCCTACATCATCTGGGACCCGGTCGAGATGTACAACCATCTGACCAACGACTGGGGCGACAAGGAACACGAGATCCCGTTCGACATCTACCATCCGGCCACCCGCAAGTTCGTGTTCGACACGTTCGAGCAGTGGCTTAAGGACAGCCCGCAGACCGATGTGGTGCGATTCACCACGTTCTTCTACCAGTTCACGCTCCTGTTCGATGAAAAGCGCCGCGAAAAGGTCGTCGACTGGTTTGGTTGCGCCTGCACCGTAAGCCCGCGTGCGCTGGATGATTTCGAAGCCAAGTATGGCTACCGCCTGCGCTCGGAGGACTTCGTGGACGGCGGTGCCTACAACTCCGCATGGCGCGTGCCCAGAAAAGCCCAGCGCGACTGGATCGACTTCCTCTCCGGCTTCGTGCGCGAAAACGTCAAGCAGCTCGCCGACATGTCCCACGCCGCCGGCAAAGAGGCGATGATGTTCCTCGGCGACCAGTGGATCGGCACCGAACCGTACAAGGACGGATTCGACGAACTCGGCCTGGACGCCGTGGTCGGTTCCATCGGCGACGGCACCACCACCCGCATGATCGCCGATATTCCGGGCGTCAAGTACACCGAAGGCCGCTTCCTGCCGTACTTCTTCCCCGACACGTTCTACGAGGGCAACGATCCGAGCATCGAAGGCCTCGACAACTGGCGCAAGGCCCGCCGCGCGATCCTGCGCTCGCCGATCAGCCGCATGGGCTACGGCGGCTACCTCTCCCTGGCCGCCAAGTTCCCGAAGTTCGTGGACACGGTGACCCATATCGCCAACGAATTCCGCGACATCCACGACCGCACCGGTGGGGTGGCCGCCGAAGGTGAGCTCAACGTGGCGATTCTGAATTCCTGGGGCAAGATGCGCTCCTGGATGGCGTTCACCGTGGCACACGCCCTGCCCAACAAGCAGACCTACTCCTACTACGGCATTCTGGAATCCCTGTCCGGCATGCGCGTGAACGTGCGGTTCATCAGCTTCGACGACGTACTCGCGCATGGCATCGATAGCGATATCGACGTAATCATCAACGGCGGCCCGGTCGACACCGCATTCACCGGCGGCGATGTGTGGACCAACCCGAAGCTCGTGGAAACCGTGCGCGCCTGGGTGCGTGGCGGCGGCGCGTTCGTGGGCGTGGGCGAGCCGAGCTCGGCACCGCGCTTCCAAACGGGCCGGTTCTTCCAGCTGGCCGACGTGATTGGCGTGGACGAGGAGCGCTATCAGACCCTTTCGGTGGACAAGTATTTCCCGCCGGTGGTGCCGGACCACTTCATCACCGCCGATGTGCCGGTCGACCCGGCGGCCCGCGAGGCTTGGGAGCAGGCCGGCTACCGCATCCCGCTGAGCGGCTGCGGCGGCGGCCAGTCCATCAAGCCGTTGGGCGGCATCGATTTCGGCGAACCCGTGCTCAACACGTATCCGGTCAATGAAAACGTGACCCTGCTGCGCGCGGACGGCGGCCAGGTACAGCTCGCGACCAACGATTATGGCAAGGGCCGCGGCGTGTACATCTCCGGCCTGCCCTATTCGGCGGCCAACGCCCGACTGCTGGAACGCGTGCTGTTCTACGCTTCCCACAACGAAGACAAGTATGCGGCCTGGAGCTCGTCCAATCCGGAATGCGAAGTGGCACACTTCCCCGAGCAAGGGCTGTATTGCGTAATCAACAACACCGATCAGCCGCAGAAGACCACGGTGACTTTGGCCGACGGCACCACCGAGGACTTCGACCTGCCTGACAGCGGTATCGCCTGGCGTGAAGCCTGATCCCACGTTTTGGAGAACGGACCCATCATGACTGAAAGCAATGAAGTTTTATTCGGCATCGCCTCGCATTTTGCGCTGGAAGGTGCCGTGACCGGTATCGAACCTTACGGAGACGGCCACATCAACACCACCTATCTGGTGACCACGGACGGCCCCCGCTACATCCTCCAGCAGATGAACACCAGCATCTTCCCCGATACGGTGAATCTGATGCGCAATGTCGAACTGGTCACCTCCACTCTCAAGGCTCAGGGCAAAGAGACGCTGGACATTGTGCCCACCACCTCAGGCGCCACCTGGGCCGAGATCGATGGCGGCGCATGGCGCGTCTACAAGTTCATCGAACACACCGTGTCCTACAACCTCGTGCCGAACCCGGACGTGTTCCGCGAAGCCGGCAGCGCATTCGGCGACTTCCAGAACTTCCTGTCCGAATTCGACGCCAGCCAGCTGACCGAAACCATCGCCCACTTCCACGACACCCCGCATCGTTTCGAGGACTTCAAGGCCGCCCTCGCCGCGGACAAGCTCGGCCGCGCCGCCGCATGCCAGCCGGAAATCGACTTCTATCTGAGTCACGCCGACCAGTATGCCGTCGTGATGGATGGGCTCAGGGACGGTTCGATTCCGCTGCGCGTGACCCACAATGACACCAAGCTCAACAACATCCTCATGGACGCCACCACCGGCAAGGCGCGTGCGATCATCGATCTCGACACCATCATGCCCGGCTCCATGCTGTTCGACTTCGGCGATTCCATACGCTTTGGTGCGTCCACTGCTCTGGAAGACGAAAAGGACCTCAGCAAGGTGCATTTCAGCACCGAGCTGTTCCGCGCCTACACGGAAGGCTTCGTGGGCGAACTACGCGGCAGCATCACCGCGCGCGAGGCCGAACTGCTGCCGTTCAGCGGCAACCTGCTCACCATGGAATGCGGCATGCGCTTTCTCGCCGACTACTTGGAAGGCGATATCTACTTTGCCACCAAGTACCCCGAGCATAATCTGGTGCGCACCCGCACCCAGATCAAACTCGTGCAGGAGATGGAGCAGAAGGCCAGCGAAACCCGCGCCATCGTAGCCGACATCATGGAGGCTGCCAGGTGAGCCGTCAGCCGAACCATACCCGAACCAGCATGATGGAGGCAGAGCAATGAACGATCAGCTGACCGAGGTATACGCCAGCATCGACGCCCTGATCGATTATGCCTTGGCCCATCTTGACCTTGACCCACGCAACGCAGACTGGACCCGCAACCAAATCTTCGCCCTCTTCCGCCTAGATTCCTACCCCGGACCCAAAACCACAACGTCGGCGGCGTCAGTGTCAGACGTAGTCCAAGACATTGTTGGCAGCCGAAGCCAGGCCCCCTATGGCGAAAAGACCCCCGACCCCCTGCTCGCCGCCTTCCGCGCCGCCGCCACAACCGCCGGCCTTTTCAAGCCGGAGGAAGGCCCGGCCTACGCCGACACCATCATGGGCATCCTCTCCGCCAACCCCGCTGATCTCGACGACCGATTCCTGCTCGTCGAGCACCGGGATGGCGGCATGGCCGCCATGCAATGGTTCTACGACTACTGTGTGGCCAACAATTATGTCAAGCGTGCCCAGCTCGACCGGAACCCGCGCTTCGACTCGCACGGGCTGACGGTGACCATCAACCTCGCCAAACCCGAATTCAAGAACATGAAGAAGGCGGCGGCCGGCAACGCCGTGGCCGGCGGCTACCCGAAGTGCACGATCTGCCATGAGAACGAGGGCTTCGCCGGACGTGACAAGCGCACGCTGCGCACCTTGCCGGTCACGCTCGGCGGCGAGTCATGGTTCTGGCAGTTCTCGCCCTACGGCTACTTCGACCAGCACGGCATCTGCGTGAACACCGACCACACGCCGATGCATGTGGACTGCGACACCTTCGGCCATCTGCTCGACTTCGTGGACCGTTTCCCCGGATACTTCCTCGGATGCAACGCCGCGCTGCCTCGCATCGGCGGCTCGGTGCTCGCCCATGACCATTACCAGGGCGGCGGCGAACTGCTGCCGATGCACAAGGCCGCCACTTGGGCCGCCTTCACACTTGCCGACTATCCGGACGCCGTGGTTGAAATCCTTGACTGGCCCGGCACCGCCGTGCGCGTGGTGTCGAAGAGTCGCCAGAGCATCATCGACGTATCCGACATCATCCGCGAGGCATGGGTCGGTTATGACGACGCGGCGAACGGCATCGCCAGCCATGACGCGGATGGCAACCGCCAATCCGCCCTCTCGCCCAGCGCGATCATCACCGAACGCGGCTATGAGATGAGTCTCATCTTCCGCAACAATGCGATCAGCGACGAGTACCCGGAAGGTATTTTCCATGCACACCCCGAATACTGGCCGGTCAAGCAGGAGCCGATCGGACTGATCGAGGCCCAAGGCTTGTTCATTCTGCCCGGACGGCTCGTCGACCAGCTCGGCATTGTCGAAGAGGCGCTCGCCGAAGGCCGCGATTTGCCCGATGAAGTCAGCGAATTCAGTCTCGAATGGGGCGAACTCGCTGAAACGTTGGCCGGAAACCACGACCGCGAGGCCATCCGCCAAGCCGTACACGACGAGCTCGGCAGCGTCTGCTACCGCATCCTCGGCAACACGGCCGTCTTCAAGCAGAAAGCCACCACGCAAACATTCCTCGAAAGCCTTGGTTTTGCCGCTAGGTGAAACAGGTCAAGTGAAGTAAGCTCAATACTGAAGGAAAAACCGAAGGCAAGTCCTTCCAAAGGAGGGAATATGACTACTGTTCTGGTTACGGGCGGTGCTGGATTCATCGCCACCCACACCGACATCGAACTGCTCAACAAGGGCTACGACGTTATTTCCGTAGATAACTACGGCAACTCGTCGCCCGTGGCGCTTGAGCGCGTCGAGCAAATCACCGGCAAGCCGGTCAAGCGTTATGACGGCGACGTGCGCGATGAGGCGCTCATGGAACGCGTCTTCGCTGAAAACAACATCGACTGGGTCATCCACTTCGCCGGTCTCAAGGCCGTGGGCGAGTCCGTGGCCAAGCCGATCGAATACTACGACAACAACCTGTACTCCACGCTTGTGCTGCTCAAGGTGATGAAGAAGCACAACGTCAAGAAGATCATCTTCTCATCCTCCGCCACCGTGTACGGCACGCCGAAGGAACTGCCGATCACCGAGGAGACGCCGACCGGCGGCACCACCAACCCGTACGGCACCTCCAAGCTGTTCCAGGAGCAGATTCTGCGCGACGTGCATGTGGCCGATCCGTCCTGGACCATCGTGCTGCTGCGCTACTTCAACCCGGTCGGCGCGCACGAGTCCGGCCTGCTGGGCGAAGACCCGAAGGGTATTCCGGCGAACCTCACCCCGTACGTGGCCAAGGTCGCGGTCGGCGAGCTCAAGGAAGTCCAGGTCTACGGCGACGACTACGACACGCCCGACGGCACTGGTGTGCGTGACTACATCCACGTGGTCGACCTGGCCAAGGGCCACGTGGCCGTCATTGACCACATCGACAAGGAAGGCGTGTTCGTCTACAACCTGGGTACTGGCCACGGCTACTCCGTGCTTGAGGTTATCAAGGCTTACGAGAAGGCCGCCGGTCATCCGATTCCGTACGCGATCAAGCCGCGTCGCCCCGGTGACATCGCCGCCTGCTACGCCGACGCTTCCAAGGCGGAGAAGGAGCTTGGCTGGAAGGCCGAGCTGACCATCGACGACATGGCCGCCTCCTCCCTCAACTGGCAGACCAAGAACCCCAACGGTTTCCGCGACGCGGAGTGATATGAGCAGATGAGCTCCCTCTGATGAGGGAGCTCATCTGTCGTTTATCACACAATGCGCCTATCGGCGGCCCAGCGGGTGAGCTCGGTGCGATTCGAAAGCTGAAGCTTTCGCAACACCGAGCTCACGTGCGTTTCGACCGTCTTGATCGAAATGAACAGTTCGGCCGCCACCTCTTTATACGTGTAACCACGCGCGATCAGCCGCATGACCTCCTGCTCGCGGGCGGACAGCCGGTCCAGCTCCTCATCATGAGCCCGTGCCGCACCATCAGCGCCGCCATCAGACCCCGCCGCCGGCACACCCTGGAAGGTCGAAAGTACAAAACCGGCCAGTTTTGGCGAGAACACGGCATAGCCCTCATGCACCTGCTTGATGGATGAAATCAAATCAGCGCCGGTAATCGTCTTGGTTACATAGCCCTGGGCGCCGGCGCGAATCACCGACCCCACATCCTGCGGCGCATCCGAAACCGACAATGCCAGAAACACGGTAGTGGGGGAGTAGGGCCGCGATTTGGCGAGGATCTCGGCACCGCCGCCACCCTCGCCGCCGGGCACATGCACATCCAGCAACACCACCTGCGGCTTGGTCTGTGCGATCATCGCCACCGAACCGGGCACGTCCGCCGCTTGGCCGACGATATCGAAGGAATCGCGCAACGTGGCGATTACGCCCGCACGGAACATCTCATGGTCATCGACCATGGCCACACGAATCTTGGCTGTCTCGTTCTCGCTCATCGATGTTCTCCCTGCGCCGCTTTCAGCGCGATCGGCATATGCATTCTGACCTCGGTGCCCCAGCCGGCCCTGGACACTATCTCCACTGTACCGCCGCGCCGTTTGATGCGGCCGATAATCGATTCGCGGATGCCCAGCCGGTCGGGCGGAATGGCGTCCATATCGAAGCCTTCGCCATGGTCGCGCACGAACACTTCAACCATCGTGTCGCTGGCCTCGCAATACAAAGACACCGGCTCGCCGCCATGCGTGACCGCATTGACCAACGCCTGACGGGTGGCGTCCAGCAGCGCATCGGTCTGGGCGCTCGGCCGCGCGTCGCCCACGGTGACCACCTCAATCGGCTTGCCGTGCTCGTCCTCCACCTCGGCGGCGATCTGCTTCAATCCGGCTCCCACCGAACGATCCGATGTGGAACGTTCCTGATACAGCCATTCGCGCAGCTCGCGCTCTTGGCTACGCGCCAGGGCGAATACGGTGGTCGGTTCCTCGGAGTTCAGCTGAATCAGCGCCAACGTTTGCAGCACGCCATCATGCAGATGGGCGGTCATGTCCGCGCGCTCCTCTTCGCGCTCCTTCAATGCCTGCTCGTGGGTGAGTCGTTGCAGCATCGCGTTCGCCCACGGCATCACCGCCACCACGATACCGACGATCATCACGAATCCGCTGGCAACAATGCGTCGAGGAGAGGTGCCCCACCCAGGAATGCTGACATTATGCACATACAATGCCCATCCCATGAAAATCAGTGCGATGCCGCCCAACATAGACAACAGCTGCGTGCCTCGCGGACTAAGATTCATCCATGCCAGTGCGATGCCGCCCAACCCTACCAGCAGCGGAAACACAATCTGGACATCCGCACCGGTGCTGGTGAGCAACAGTCCAGTGGCCATCAACGCGAAACCGGCCAATGCCACGACGGCCGGTTTCGGAGCACGTTGGATGGCCTCGGACAATGATTCCGGTGCGGCAGCCGATTCGTCGTCATGAGCGGCAAGTGGCTGATTGCCTCGCGCAAGCGGCGCCTGATTAACGGGCACTGTGCGAGCCGCAGCCGCCACCGGGTCTCCGGCAGGCATGAACACCCACAGGAATACATAAGCGATGATGCCTGCGCCGTAGAGGACGGTCAGTGCGATGAACGCAATCCGAACCCATGCCACGCCGATGCCCAAGTGCAGGGCGATGCCCTTGCACACGCCGGTGAGCCAACGGCCCTGCCGGGGGCGCATCAACGGCATGCGCGCGGGCAGCAATGGTTCGGGAGATGACGTCATACTCCTATTGTGCCGCGCTCAGGGCGTTGCGGCCGGGGTTTTACCCGGTGTTCAGGGAACAATCAGGGTGTTCCCCGAGCGTTGTGGCAGTGGTCGGGCGGTGTAATGGAATCATGAGCAATCCAAACGCGAATCCATATCAGCCACAGCCGCAGCCTGGTCCGCAAAAAAACAAGACATCGCGACGCTTCTTCACTTGGGTGCGATCCAGTGGACTGGTTCGCGGCGACGACCGGTGGATCGGCGGCGTATGCAGCGGCATCGCTTTACGGCTTGGCTGGAGCCCCACATTAGTACGTGCGTTGGTGATTGTATGTACATTGTTCTTCGGTTTTGGCGCAGCTCTGTACGCACTCGGCTGGTTTCTGATGCCGGATGTACGCGATGGGCACATCTTGGCCGAGGACCTCATTGCCGGCCAATGGGACTGGAATTGTCTGGGATGCTTCCTGTTCCTCGCCGTGGCAATCGTGATTCCAGGTGCGGGGTGGGGTTGTATTGCGCTCGCCGCCTTAGCGCTATGGCTGTTGGCCAAAAGCGGCATTCGCCAGCAGGAAGGGTACGGATTCGGGGCATCTGCGCCGCGACCGGTTTCACAGCCTGTGTCATATCCAGCTCCACAGCCTGTCTCATATCCAGCCGCGCAACCAGTACCTCAATCTCCTTTGTATTCAGCTCCGCAACCTTTTCCACAACCTGTTTCACAACCTGTTTCACAAACCGCGCCTAGTGTTTCACAGCCTGTTTCACAGCCTGTCTATCAGTCGATGCCCAGCGTGATGCCGGGTACTGTGCCCGGCGCGATGCCCGGCACAGTACCCAACGGGCCGTTTGCCCCCGACCGTATGAATGCGACGGCCTATGCCCCCACCGAGTCCAAGCGCCGCAAGCCGGCGGGCCCAATCGTGGTCTTGAGCATACTGGGCCTTACCTTCCTCTCCTTTGCCGGTCTGATGGGACTGATTTGGGTAAACGACATGGGCATTATCGGCATTATGCGTCTGGGCACCATCTGGATTGCCGCAGTATGCATAGTGATGGGGCTGGTGGTCATCATTCTCGGATTCAGAGGACGGCGTACCGGTGGTCTGATTCCTCTCGGACTGGTTGCCGGTGGATGCGCGCTCTGCATGACCATCATTTCAGGCACGTATGGCGTGTACTACCGTGATCTTGGTGCCAGCGGCATCAATACTGTTGTTTCACTGAGCCAATCTGTCAGTGCGAGAAACAGCGACGGCATGAACGATGTGCAAAAGGATGGCATCTTCGTTGCCGATGCCAGCGATGCCACGTTTGAAACATTGCAGCAAGGTGTGGCGTTCAGCGGTGAAAACTACAACACCGATCAGGCAATCATTGATTGGTCCGATTGGGACAAGACACATGGACCGCACACGGTGAAGATGCTGGATGGCAAAACTTCCATCAGTAATTGCCCGGTCGGTACCATCACCATAGCCGCAACACAGGCGCAAGTGCATATCGTTCTGCCGGATTCCTGCACTTACGCCTTCGGCACCGCCGACTCCTACTACTCCACTTCGAGTGACGTTGGCGGCAAATACGAGATGGTATACAACAACTACATGGGTCCAAGCTTTGTTTTCTTCGAAGCTGAAAGTGCCACCAATGGGCCTGATCACGAATGGTTGTATAAGGAATCCGCCATGCCGGACAACGGCCCAGAATTAAAAATCAATATTCCCTATGTGGTGGAAGCACGTGTCAACGTGGTGTACGCCTCCGATTGGGAAGGCTCTACGTTCCAGCCGCTTGCCGATATATACGACGGCAACAGTACAAGCAAGAACACAACCGAACAATCGGAATGATCAAGCCGTTGCAACTAGGAGATGGAATCATGACTGATGAAACCAAGGAATTCGCCTCCATCGAGGATGCGACACCGACCACGGCCATACCTTCCGAAACCGACGCGACCACCGCGACCACAACCATGGTGACCGTCGATGACCGAACCGATACCACGGTGCTGCCATCCGCAGCGGATGATGACGAAACGGCTGTGCTGCCCGTCCCCGACAATCATGCGGATGCGTCGGTCTCGGATGTGGATACGCAGGCAACAGCTGCCTCTCCATCGCCCATCGAACCAACCACAGATCGGATTGCCCTGGAAACAGTTGCCGATGCCGTGGAGGGAGATGGTGGGCCGATTCCATCTGCCGATGATGTGCCGATGTACGCAGCATCTTCAGCACGACCTCCCTATGGGCAGTCTCAGACCGCCGGCAAACCATGCCAGCCTGGGGGGAGCGCCAAGAACGTCCAGAGCGCCAAGAACGTCCAGAATGCTAAGGATGTCAAGAGTGCCAAGAACATCCAGAAACAGAGCACCAGCGCGCCTACTGTGGTATTCGGACTATTAGGCGTGATTATCGGCGTGATCGCGCTGGTTTTCGGGTACATATCTCCGGATCGGATGATTTCGTTGTTCTCGCCGAATCCGCAATTGCTGACGGCTATTATTTGCGCCGTAGTGGGACTGATTCTGGTAATAGTGGCCGTTGTATGGGCCATAGTCGGTGCCGTCAAGAAGAGAAAATAGCGTTACAAACCATTGCATTACGGTCCCAGTAGAAGCACATTATGACGGGAGCCGACCGATAAGAGCCGACCGTTCTATGCTGATGGGGGGGGGAGGCATAGTAACTATGAAGCGGATTTCGGTGCGGCGGGTAGCGAGCGTCATCGTCACCGCGATGGCGATGACGCTGGTATTCGCCACACTTGGCTGGGCGATGATGCCGCAATGGAACACACGGCCCTACACCAAGCACATCGTTATCGCTTCTGCCGACACCACCATCACCCCTGCCCATGCGAACATTCCCCACGAGGGGCGATATCGTACGCGTGAAACCCGACTATCCATCAAGACCGGCGACGGCGTCACGCTACCCGCCGTACTACGTGAACCGGTCGGCGCTCCCGGGCCACGCCCGGCTTGTCTGTTCATTCACGGGTCCGGTACCAGTGGTGCCGAGGATTTCGGCGATATCGCCAACGCCATGGCCTCTGCCGGTATCGTGACCTTGGTGCCGGCCAAGCGCAACGACAACTACACCGTGCTGCATCGCGACTACCCGCGTTTTGCTCGCGAATACGGGCGTTCGCTCGACGTGTTGCGTGGCAGAATCGGCGTGGACCCCGCCAAAACCGGCATCTACGCCGAATCCGAAGGCACCTGGATCGCCACGATTCTAACCTCGAAACGGCAAGACATTGCCTTTGCCGTACTTACATCCGCACCGGTGTTCAATGGACGTGAGCAAATGGCCATGGCTGTCAGCGCCTATACGCATGAGGCCGGCGCGCCCAAGCCCGTGGTCAAAGACATGGCCAAATTGATGTCGCTGGACTACGCGCCATTTGATCTAGCCTATGCCGACTTTGATGCCGACCGGTATCTGAAATCCCTCACCATGCCGGTGCTGGTGAACTACGGCACCTACGATACGGCCATGCCCATCGAACAGGGGGCGCAGCGGATCATCGCTACGGCCAACAAGTCCGGCAACGAGAACGTCACCGTACGCTATTTTGCCGGCAACCATCAGATGCGGGCTGGTGAGGGCTTATTCACCCCGAACCTGCCATTGGCCGAAGGCTATACGCAAGCGCTGGAAAATTGGGTGAACGGTGTGACTGCCGGAACCAAAGCCGATGGATGGGCAACGCCTCAAGTCGCCGGTGCAACACCTCACCAGCGCTTCGCCGCGTCGCAACGTACCAGATCCGGTATCGTCGGCTCGCTTGGCGTGCTGGCCGGTCTGATGGTGGCAGGGCCCGTGCTGATCGTGATGGCGGCGATATTAGGTATTGGCTTGACTGTGTTTTCTTGGCTACAGACGTTGCTGGCCGGGCGACGTAGTGTGGCGACTGTGCGGGCCGTGCATGCGACGCCGAGTGAGCTGGGGGCCGCCCAGCGGCGCATGTTGCACGGCATTGCCGGCTTATCTGCCGGTATCGGCACAGCGGTGATGGTGATTACTGGGCTGTTGTACGGCTATATGAGCGCCGTAGGCGTATCGGCTGTATTGGTTATGCCTCAACCGCGGCTGTTTGCCGTCGGATGGGTGGTGCTGCGAATAGCGACCATGCTGTTGGTGGTGCTGTTTGCTTGGGAAATGGAACGTGTCTGGTATTGCCGCGCCGATATCGTCGGTGTGCGGCGCGTCATATGCGTGATGGTAGCGCTCGGCACTCTCGCCACACTGATGACACTGGCATTTTGGGGCCTATTCTCGCTGTAATTCTGCCGATGTGCGCTGGTAAATGGGGCCTGGCGGGCAGGCTGCGTTGGTGGTCTGGGTGTGGGGCGATCGGCAGATTGCGTTGGCCTGGGTATGGCCGGCCGACGTACATCAGTCGGGGTGTCCGATACACAGTGAATGGCTGAGTATTACGCTTGGGAGGCTTCGGCCTCCTCTAAGGTGTCGAAACCGCCGAGCTGGACTGTGTGCAACAAGGTTTCCTCAGTGATATTGCGTTGCGGGCTGGCTGCGGCGCGCTCGCCAATCATCGCTTCGTAACGTTCGAAGGTCTGGTCGGAATACGTACCAAGCTCGCCGCGCAGATAGGTTTCGAATGAGGTGGCAGATGGTGTGTCTTCGGTGGTGGTGAGTGCGCGCATCGCCTCGCCGAGCTTGGGGTAGCGCTCGCGGAAATCCTTGGCCCAGGCGACCTGCTGGGCGATGACCTGTTCCTGACGGGCCGCGCGCTCTTCAGAGAGACGCGGAATATACGGCTCTATGTTCTTCGTGAAATTTTCCGGTGCGGTGGAGGCCATCATGCGGCCGTATTTTTCGGTTACGAGGTTGCGGCCCACGTGGTCGGCCGCGTCAAGATCAGCGGCATAGCTGGTGAGTAATGGCCGCTCCCATGTGAGGAACTGGGCCAACCGCATCTGGTGGAACACCGGCCAGTTGCCTTGGCATGCCGCGCGTCCACCCTCATTGTTGGTGCGCTGGAACTGATCCCATTCATGACGCACAATAGCCTCGCGCAGTTCATCATCAGTCAGTTCGTTGGTCATCGACGTTCCTTTCACTGATACCTCCCTCTGATGAGGGAGGTGGCACGGCGAAGCCGTGGCAGAGGGAGCTTGAATCTACAAACTTTTAAGCACCGGATCATCAGAGGCGATGTGGTCCTCGACATACGGGCGCTGCCATTCGAGGAAGGTCTCGCCGGACGTGGTCAGGTGTTCGCGTTTGAGTTCCTTGACGATATCCACCGCAATCTGCTCCACAATATCGTTGATTTTCTCGATTGCTGGAGCCGCGCCCTTGCCGCCTTCGCCAAATCCGGCCCCGCCATAGCAGGCTGCCGAACTCAATCGCATCACGGTTTCCAACTGTTCGCCCACGTTCGGCAACAGCGCGAACATCGAGCCAGACAGCTTGCGCAATGCTGCGAACTGCCACTTGTAATACGGCATATAGCCCACCACCATCGGCACGTTAACCAGGAACACCAACGAGGCGGTGGCCTGCACGAACTCGTGGATGGACAGCCATGCGGCCGCGCCGTCGCCGCGCTTCAACGAACGCGGCAGATTATATTGACCGGCCTGGGCGATCATGCCGAGTCGCTTGGAGATCAGCGCGAGCCGCACATCGTCGGGCATGTTCTTGAACCCTTGGCGCGTCTTGGAAAACAGACCGGTGGGATCGGCGAACACCTCGCCATTGGTGGCGGCGGCCAAGGTCGATTCCTGAAGCATTAGCCACTCATGCGGCGCGGTCTGCGCCGGCGCAGTGTGATACCCGGTGATCGACTCAAAGAAGTCACCGATGCGGAACACGCCGTCACGGCGATTCGCGCCCTGTGCGCGCGGCGTGACGGGGGAGAGCGGTGCATCAATCGGAGTCGTCATCGCTTCCGCCACATCAGAGGACGCCGCGCCTGACTCGGCAGTGGCGGTATCGTGCGTAGCGGTGCCGGGGGTGGGTGCGTTTGCCGCATCGGGTATGACGGTGGAGCCTGCACCTGCGGCGGGGAATGCTCCGGAAGCATCGGACCTGGCATGCGCCTCGAACGTCACGCGGCCTTGCGCATCCACGCTGAACTTGCGCGGCAGTGCCTCGTAATCGACCTCAAGTTGCTCGCCGATCGCCGCGTAATCCTCATCCGTAAGCCACAGGCAGAAGCGCGGGCCGAAATCGTGGTCCTGCGAATACGCATCATCGAATCCGTAGCATTCCGAGCCATGACCCACCAGACCGGCGGCGATACGCCCGGCATACTGCGGATACTTCGCCGCAATCATCGGCTTGCCCATCTGCGTCCAGAACGCGCGGGCCAGCTTCAGTCCGGACACCGGGCATGCGGAAACGGCCTCGGCCGCGCCCGCAGAACCGGTCGACACCGAAACGGTGGATGGGGAAGATGCCGCGTTCGCACCGGTCTTGCCCTGTGCCGGGCTGTTCGACAGCCGCGATCCGGACTGGGGCGGCGTACCTGCATCGCCGGCAACACCCGCATTGTCAACCGTCACCCCGGCCTTCGCCGCCTCTTCCTCGGCCTGCCGCAGATTGTCGGCGGTGATACGCCAGTAATCGGTGTCCTTGCCGTAACATTCCTCGATCACGGCCAGCGCATGCCGGTATCCAGTAACTGCATCCGCATGCCGTCTCTCGGCAAAGCACACCTGCGCGAAGCCCGCCAGTGCGGAGGCATAATGCGCGGAATGTTCCAGATGGCCGGTGCGATAGATTTCCAGTGCCTTGGCTGCATGCCAATGCGCGCCCTCCAACTTGTGTTCGGTCAGCAGGGTCAACGCCAGATTCGTGTGCGAGCTGGCCACGTCGATATCCGCGTCCGGGTTCACGCTCGAGGCTTCGATAATGCGCAGCGCTTCACGCAACTCCAGTTCCGCCTTGTCGGGCCGATTCGTCTCGCTGTAGAGCATCGACAGATTGTTGTGCAGTGCTGCGAGCCTGCGGTCGGTGGGTGCCAGCGAATGCCGGCAGACACTCTGCGCCTGATGATACAAATCCTCGGCCTGATCGTATTGTTGGGCCGCGCGCATCGCGGTAGCGCAATTGATTAGCGTGGTGGCCCACGCCTCGGATGTGCCGGTGGTCAAGCCCATACGAGCGGCCAGTTCCAGCGCCCGCTGCACAATCCACTGATTCTCCTTGTGCCGGCCCTGCGAGCGATAGAAGCCCATCGTTTCGTTGAGTACGGTGAGCAGTCCGGCCTCGTCGCCGGCGTTTTCCGCGTCCACCATCGCCTGTTCCAAGTACGGACCGGCTTCGGTGGCTGCCGCGTGGCGATCGAAAATCGCGTCCAGTCCGTTCAGGAATTGTTGGGTATCAAAGGTTGCGGGCGATTGATCGGCATCGTCCGTGGCCTGGTTCGCAGTAGAATCGGCACCTTGCGCTGCGGCCGCCGCATCGGTGTCGTCGGCATCGTCTGGACCATGCGCGAATTGTGCGGCGAATTGTTTGAGCAGTGCTTCCTCGTCCATACCGCCAGACCTCCCTGAATCGTGTCTGATTTCAGTCTATTAATACTGTGAACAAACGCGTCAGGGAGTTTGCTGTGAGCTTGGTCTCAGTCCACCTTGATTTCGCGCATGCGGTGAATGGCGTCGGTATCGGTTTCGCAGCGCCACGAGTAGAAGGCCAGCAGCCCTACGGCAAGCAGGGCCAGCGGCATACCGCCCAGACCGGTATAGCGATAGTTCATCGAGAAGGTGGTGAGCATCGCGCCGCCGACAATCGAGCCGATGGCATTGCCGAAGTTGAAGGCCACCTGCACGGCTGCGCCGGCGATGAGCTCGCCGCCGCCTTGGCCGGCTTCGGTCATCAGCAATTGCTGTGGAGCGGAAGTAAAGAACAATCCGACGGCGATCCAGAACGTCAGTACAGCGGTCATCGGCTGATTGCCCGGAGTGATCAGCACCAGCAACAAGCCGAGGCAGGAGATGGACTGACCTATTGCGGCCGCGCCGGCATGCCTCCAATGGTCGGTCAGACGACCTCCAAGCAGACCGCCGATGACCATACCAAAGCCGGCAAGCATCATCAGCATCGGCACCAGGGAAGACGACCATCCGCCGGTTTTCTGCAGCCAGGGGGAGACGTAGCTCCACCAGCAGAACACACCGGCATTGCCGGTGAACACGGCGGCCAAAATCACCCACGGGCCACGGCGGGTGAGGAACTTGAACTGACCGGCGATGCCCGCGTCTTTAATCGGTGCAACGTACGGAATCCACGCCAACGCCAGCACAATCGTCATTGCCGCCCAAGCGGCCAAAATGCCGAAGGCAAGACGCCAGGAAAGGAACTCGGCCATCAGGGTGCCCGCCGGTACGCCGAGCATATTGGCCACGGTCTGTCCGGTGACCATCACGGATACGGCCTGCGCTTCCTTGCCTTTCTCCGCCAGAGTCTTGGCAATGAGCGTGGCCGTGCCGAAGAACGCGCCGTGCGGCAGGCCGGCGACGAATCGCGCGACGACCAGCATGGCGGCATTGACGGAAAACACGGAAGCCAGATTGCCTACCAAGGCAATCGCCATAAACAATATGATGAGGTTCTTCGGCGGCACCTTGCGGCCGAACACCAGAATCAGTGTGCCGAAGCACACGCCGATCGCATACGCGGAAATGTAATGGCCTGCGGTGGGGATGCCCACGCCGGTGGCGGCCGCGGCCTGCGGCAGAATACCCATCATCACGAACTCGGCGGCACCGAGAATGAACGCGCCCGAAGCCAGTGCAAGCAGACTCTTCTTCATGGTTCCTCTAATTACTTCAGTATTACTTACAAAAACAGTGCGGCAATCGATTGATTCGAGCGATATATTACGGTGGTCCGCCAACAAATACGGGCCTTGCCGCGACGTGGTTTGTCGCTGTGCGCGGCGGGTTGTTTACCGCTGTCCGATCGCTTGGTCTGATTGTTGGGTTAGGAAACAAAAAACCGGATTGCTGATTTCTCAACAATCCGGTCCAGTTGTCGGGCTGGCGGGATTTGAACCCGCGGCCTCTTCGTCCCGAACGAAGCGCGCTACCAAGCTGCGCTACAGCCCGTTTGGCAACAGACGTAGATATTACATTGTGGTGGTGGACAATGCAAATCGGCATGTCGCGAGTGTTGCGTGATGGTGGATTCGCCGTGTGTACAGGTCTCTCAAGCCTTGTGCAGAGCCGGTTTTGCGTCATGTGAGCGGGTGTTCAGATTGCCGTACGGTCTGCCGGGCTCATAATCGCCGGCCTTGCGTACACTGATGAATCATGGCTGAAGTTGTCGAAAATACCGAAAACACTGAGAATGAACCCCCGGCCGTCCCGCAGATGAGCACCGTCGAACGTGCGGAAATGCTGCTCGAGCAGGACGCCACCATCCGCGAGAAGATCAAGTCCGGTGCCACGCTGGACGAAGCCGTGGACCCCTCCAACAAGGAGTTCGGCCCGCTGGCTCACCCCGAGCAGGTGCAGATGCGCGTGGCCAAGCGCGCGATGATGCTTGAGGCCGGCATCGCCCCCTACCCGGTGCACTTGGACGTCACCGACACCATCGAGGCGGTCCGCGCCAAGTATGACGGCAAGCTCGAGGCTGGCGAAGAGACCGAAGACATGGTCGGCATTGCTGGCCGCGTGCTGTTCCTGCGCAACGCGGGCGGCCTGTGCTTCGTGCAGCTGTCCGCCGGTGACGGCACCAAGATTCAGGGCATGATCTCCAAGAAGGAGATTGGCGCCGATTCGCTCAAGCAGTTCAAGCAGCTCGTCGACCTTGGCGATCACTTGTACCTCAAGGGCCGCGTCATCGCCTCCAAGACCGGCGAGCTGTCCGTATTCGCCACTGAGTGGGCTATCGCCTCTAAGGCCCTGCAGCCGCTGCCGGCCCTGCACAAGGACCTGAACGAAGACACCCGCACCCGCAAGCCGTACATCGGCATGATCGCGGACGAGAACATCCGCAACATGGTGCGCAACCGCTCCAAGGCCGTGGCCTCCCTGCGCCGCACCTTTGACGACCACGACTTCCTCGAGGTCGAAACCCCGATGCTGCAGACCCTGCACGGTGGCGCGGCCGCCCGCCCGTTCACCACGCACATGAACGCCTTCGACCTTGACCTGTACCTTCGCATCGCCCCGGAACTGTTCCTCAAGCGCTGCCTGGTCGGCGGCATCGATCGCGTGTTCGAAATCAACCGTGACTTCCGCAATGAGGGCGTCGACGCCACGCACGCCCCCGAATTCACCATGGTCGAGGCCTACCAGGCCTATGGCACCTATGATTCCATCGGCCAGCTGGTCAAGGAGCTCGTGCAGAAGACCGCCATGGACGTCTACGGCTCGCACAAGGTCACCCTGCTCGACGGCACCGAATACGACTTCGGCGGCGAATGGAAGACCATCAGCATGTACGACTCCCTTTCCGAGGCCCTGGGCGAGGAAATCGTGCCGAACGGCGGTCCGGACAACCCCGGCACCTCCGTGGAGCACCTGGGCGAGATCGCCGACAAGCTCGGCGTGGAACGCGACGACGTGGAGAACCACGGCAAGCTCGTCGAACACCTGTGGGAGCACTTCTACGAGGACAAGCTTTACGAGCCCACCTTCGTGCGTGACTTCCCGGTCGAAACCTCCCCGCTGGTCAAGGGCCACCGCACCAAGCCCGGCGTGGTGGAGAAGTGGGATCTCTACGTGCGCGGCTTCGAGCTGGCTACCGGCTACTCCGAGCTCAACGACCCGATCGTGCAGCGTGAACGTTTCGTGGCTCAGGCCAAGGACGCGCTCGCTGGCGACGAAGAGGCTTGCGACATCGATGAGGACTTCCTCGAGGCTCTCGGCGTGGGCATGCCTCCGGCCGGCGGTATGGGTATGGGTATTGATCGACTGCTTATCGCCTTGACCGGTGCCACGATTCGCGAGACCATCACCTTCCCGCTGGTCAAGCCGCTCGTTGGCTGATTAGGCATACTCTGGCTCCCCTCAGAGAGGGGAGCCGAGTTATATATGAAAGGGGTTGCTTATGTCCATCGGCTTGTGGGTTCGGGGCGCGCGTCCCAAGACCTTGGCCACTTCCATCGCGTCGGTGATGGTTGGGGCGACGATGGCATACGCGCATATCGAGCAGTCGGGCACCTGCATCGCAATATATCCCGAACCGGCCTCCTGCGCCACGGCCCGTGAACAGCAGACCCTGCTGATGGACCGATTCTGGCCGGTGACCATCCTGTGCCTGCTAGTCGCGCTGTTCCTGCAAATCGCCGTCAACTATGCGAACGACTATTCCGATGGCATCCGCGGCACTGACGCCGGGCGTGACACGGACGAATCGAAATCAGGCAAACCCCAGCGACTGACCGCATCCGGACTGGTACCGGCCAAGCATGTACTGTTCGCGGCGATGATTTGCGCCGCCATCGCCTGCATATGCGGCATTGCCGCTATCGTGATTTCCCAAGCTTGGTGGCTGTTTGCCGTGGGTGTGGCCTCCTTGCTGGCCGGCTGGTTCTACACCGGTGGCAAGCATCCGTATGGATACGTCGGGCTGGGAGAAGTCGGCGTGTTCCTGTTCTTCGGCTTGGCTGCGGTATTGGGCACCGAATACGCGCTGTGCGGCACGGTGGACGTCGGCGGACTATTGGGTGCTGTGGCGGCTGGCCTGTTCTCCTGCCTGATCATGATGGTGAACAATATCCGTGACATCGACGAGGATCGTGAGCATGGTAAGTGCACGCTGGCCGTACGGCTGGGTGAATCCGGCGCGCGTACGCTGCTGATTGTGTGCTGCGTGGCCGCGTGGGCCATAGCCCTGCTCATGTGCGCGACCCTATGGTGGCCGTGGGGCGCAGTGCTGTTGATCTCGGGCGTCGGAATACCTGTGCGCATGGTCTCCAGCGTGAATAAACGTCAATTCCGCCCGGCTCTGCCCGCCGCCAGCTTCCAGACCTTGCTGTTTGCGGTGGTGCTGGCGGTTTCCGTGACGCTCTGAGAGCGAAATAATAAGACGAATACTCGTGTTTGGGCGCACGCGGCTGTAGACTGAACCGTATGACTTATAAACTAGTACTGCTCCGTCATGGACAGAGCGCATGGAATAAAACTAACCAGTTCACCGGCTGGGTCGACGTACCGCTGACCGAGCAGGGTGAAGCCGAAGCCAAGCGTGGCGGCGAGCTGCTCAAGG
>ERZ827181.1048-NODE-1048-length-33162-cov-4.333857_pt1 | contig 33162 bp, 34 predicted proteins | sample MGYA00519778_ERZ827181 | MGnify/ENA primary metagenome ERZ827181 (study PRJEB31778, sample SAMEA3449273) | human gut metagenome | biome: human gut; feature: human-associated habitat; material: faeces | place: United Kingdom | collected 2010/2012 ...
AACTGAATGCAAAACGAAGAGAAAAACAGCCGTTGGAATATCCGAGTGCCGGAAGTACGTTTAAGCGTCCGGAAGGATATTTTGCCGGAAAGTTGATAGAAGATGCCGGACTCCGCGGTTATCGTGTCGGGGATGCTCAGGTATCGGAAAAACATTGTGGATTTGTAGTAAACCGCGGAAAGGCGACATGTGCCGAGGTGCTTCAGTTGATCGAAGAGGTACAGAAAAAGGTCAAAGAGCAGTTTGGGGTACAGCTTGAGCCGGAAGTGCGGATCATACGATAGAAGAGCAGTTTTTGAGAACTGCAGAAAAGGAGGGCAAAGATGCGATTTGTTATAGTGACAGGTATGAGTGGCGCAGGACGTTCTTCTGCCATGCGGATTTTGGAAGATGATGGGTATTTCTGTGTAGATAATCTGCCGGTGTCTCTTTTGCCAACCTTTATGGAACTTACAAAAAATTCCAGTGAGCAGATTGAAAAAGTGGCGCTGGGGCTGGATATTCGTGTCGGAGCAGAAGCATTGCGGGAGACAGCAAGTGTACTCCGGTCGTTGAAAGCCAAAGGATATGAGTTTGAAATTCTGTTCTTTGAGGCAAGTACGACGGTTCTTGTAAAACGATACAAGGAGACGAGAAGACTTCATCCTCTTGCCAAAGGAGGACGAATTGACTCCGGAATCGAAGCTGAGCGGGAACTTCTGATCGAATTAAAGAGCAGTGCGGATTATATCATTGATACAAGCACACTTTTGATCCGAGATCTGAAGCAGGAGATTGAGCGGATTTTTGAAGAAGACCAAAGTTGCAATTTTTATCTGACGTTTGTTTCCTTTGGCTTTAAATATGGCATTCCGACCGATGCGGATCTTGTCTTTGATGTGCGTTTTCTGCCGAATCCGTTTTACATCGACGATCTGAAACCGCTCACCGGCAATGATAAGCCTGTGTTTGATTATGTGATGAGCAGTGACACGGCGAAGACATTTTTGTATAAATTAAAAGATATGCTGGATTTTTTGATTCCGAATTATATTACGGAAGGAAAAAATCAGCTTGTGATCGCAATCGGCTGTACGGGCGGCAAGCACCGTTCCGTCACATTGACCAATGCGATTTACAGCGAATTTGAAAATTCAAATTATGGATGTAAGAAAGAACACCGAGACATCGAGAAGGACAGGTTAAGAAATTTATGTCGTTTTCCAGAAAAGTAAAAGAAGAACTCGGCGGACAGGTAAGCCGGGCGAGACATTGCCAGATTGCAGAGCTGGCGGCACTTTTTTCCTGCTGTGGACATGTGGTTTCGCAGGGCGAACGAAACTTTTTCGTAAAATTTACCACAGAAAACTTGACAGTTGCGAAAAAATATTCTATCTTAATTAAGAAGGCATTTCATTTTGATATCGAGATGTCGGTGAGGGGTCACCAATATCTGATCTACATATTAAATCCGGAGGACGCATTGGTTTTCCTGCAGGCACTGAAGATCCCGGAGGGAAAAGCACTGGTTCATGAATTGGTCATTCAGCGAAATTGCTGCAAACGGGCATTTATCCGCGGTATTTTTTTGGCATGCGGTTCCGTGACCGATCCGGAGAGAGGCTATCATCTTGAAATGGCGGTCGGAACGCTGGGGAAAGCAGAAGAACTGGTACAGATTTTAGCAGATTTTCAGATCCCGGCGAAAGTAGTGGAACGCAAAAAAAACTATATTGTGTATATTAAAGAGGGGGCACTGATCGTAGATCTTCTCAATGTTATGGAAGCTCACGTGGCTTTGATGGAGTTTGAAAATGTTCGTATTTTGAAAGAAATGCGGAATTCCGTCAATCGGCAGGTAAATTGCGAGACAGCGAACATTAAAAAAACGGTTACGGCAGCGACCAGACAGATCGAAGACATACGTTATATAAAGGAAACAATTGGTTTTGGAACCCTTCCGAAGGGATTGGCAGAAATTGCCAAGCTTCGGCTGGAGTATGCCGAAGTACCGCTAAAGGAACTCGGAGAAATGTTAGATCCGCCGATTGGGAAATCCGGTGTCAACCACCGGCTTCGTAAATTGAGCGGGATCGCAGAAGATATAAGACAACGTCAATAAGACAGCCAGGAGGATAAAATTAAAATGATAGTGAAAGACATCGAAGTTCAGGTATCGGATAATGGGGCGCGTTTAATCGCTATGCTGGTGCAGTTAGCGAGCCAGTTTAAGAGCAAGATCAATATCAAAAAGGATGACAAAATGGTAAATGCTAAAAGTATCATGGGAATGATGGCGATTGGCTTGACACCGGGTCAGAGCATCGAAGTAAATATCGAAGGTGAAGATGAGACGGCAGCAGCCGAAAGCATAGAAAATTATCTTCATGGAAGCAAATAGAGACGAAAACAGCCTCTTCCCCGATCGGAGAAGGGGCTATTACTATTATTGAGGAGAATGGAGGGAAAGCATGTCAAAGGTTCCATTTACACATTTACATGTTCATACAGAATACAGTCTGCTTGACGGTGCCAGTAAAATCGACGAACTTGTGGCACGGACAAAAGAATTAGGGATGGACAGCATCGCCATTACGGACCACGGTGTTATGTATGGTGTGGTGGACTTTTATCGTGCTGCCCTGAAAGCTGGGATCAAACCGATCATCGGCTGTGAAGTGTATGTAGCACCGGGCTCTCGTTTTGACCGCGAAATCGGACAGGGAGAGGACCGATACAACCATCTGGTGCTTCTTGCCGAAAATGACAAGGGGTATCATAATCTGATGAAAATTGTCTCCCGCGGTTTTACCGAAGGATTTTACTATAAACCCCGCGTGGACTACGAAGTGCTGGAACGCTATCACGAGGGAATCATTGCGCTCAGCGCGTGTCTTGCCGGTGCAGTAGCGACAAGGCTTGTAAAGGGATTGTATGAAGAGGCAAAAGAAGAGGCACTTCGACTTCAGGAAATATTTGGAAAAGGAAATTTCTTTTTGGAATTACAGGATCATGGATTGCAGCCACAGCAGATCGTTAATCAGGGACTTTTGCGTATGCACGATGAGACGGGCATTGACCTCGTGGCAACCAATGACCTTCATTATATTTATGACACCGACCAGGAAGCGCATGATATCCTTTTGTGCATTCAGACCGGGAAAAAGGTGACGGACGAAAACCGTATGCGGTATGACGGCGGACAGTATTATCTGAAATCGCCGGAAGAAATGGCGGAATTGTTCCCGTATGCGCCGGAGGCCATCACCAATACACATAAGATCGCAGAACGCTGCCATGTGACGATTGAATTTGGACATTACAAACTGCCTCATTTTCAGGTGCCGGAAGGCTACACGTCGGAGAGTTACCTGCGGAAATTGTGCCAGGAAGGACTGGAGCGCAAATACCACGACAGTGAGTACGATAAACAGATGCTTCAAGACCGACTGGATTATGAACTGGATACGATTTCCAGTATGGGATTTGTCGATTATTTCCTGATTGTATGGGATTTTATCAAATATGCCAAAGATCACGGCATTCCGGTTGGCCCGGGGCGAGGTTCGGCAGCCGGAAGTATCGTGGCGTACACACTTCAGATCACGGATATTGTCGATCCGATCAAGTATAATCTGATCTTTGAGCGATTTTTGAATAAAGAGCGTGTCACGATGCCCGATATCGATATTGACTTTTGCGTTGAACGCCGGCAGGAAGTCATTGATTACGTAACGGAAAAATATGGAAAAGAAAAAGTGGTGCAGATCGTTACGTTTGGTACAATGGCAGCGCGCATGGTTATCCGCGATGTCGGACGCGTGCTGGATCTTCCCTATGCGCTGGTGGATTCGGTCGCAAAAGCGGTGCCGATGGAACTTGGCATCACGATTCAAAAAGGTCTGGAGATGAATCCGGAACTGAAGAAAATGTACGAAATGGACGAGGATATCAAGAAACTCCTGGATATGTCGATGCGTCTCGAGGGACTTCCGCGCCATACGTCAATTCATGCCGCGGGTGTCGTCATCAGTCCCGAGGAAGTGGATGAATTTGTACCGCTTTCCCGTGCGGCGGACGGTACGATCACGACACAGTATACGATGGTAACGCTCGAAGAACTCGGCCTTTTGAAAATGGACTTTTTGGGCTTGCGAAACCTTACAGTCATCAAAAATGCGACCGAGGGAAAATTGTCGCTGCAGGACATCAATTACGACGATCCGAACGTTTACGAGATGATCTCTGCCGGAAAGACGGAGGGCGTTTTTCAGCTGGAGAGCGAGGGAATGAAAAACTTCATGAAGGAGTTAAAGCCGGAATGTCTCGAGGATATCATCGCCGGTATCTCCCTTTACCGCCCGGGTCCGATGGACTTTATCCCCAAATATATCGCCGGAAAAAATGACAGACACAATATTGTCTACGACTGCCCGCAGTTAGAGCCGATTTTGAAAAATACGTACGGATGTATCGTATACCAGGAGCAGGTTATGCAGATCGTGCGTGATCTCGCCGGTTACAGTTATGGACAAAGTGACAATGTGCGGCGTGCCATGTCAAAGAAAAAAGCCAAAGAAATGGAACGAAATCGCAACATCTTTATTTATGGTGATGAAAGCGAAAATATCGAAGGATGTATTAAACGCGGCATCTCGGAGGAGACGGCAAGTAAGATTTACGCGGATATGACAGATTTTGCCAAATATGCATTTAACAAATCGCATGCTGCCGCATATGCCGTTGTGTCTTATCAGACAGCATATCTGAAATATTACTATCCGAAGGAATTTATGGCAGCGCTTCTTACTTCGGTTATGGATAATACCGGAAAAATCACGGAATATACGATGAGCTGCCGACAGATGGGCATTGAGATCCTGCCACCGGACATCAATGAAGGAGAGGCGAATTTTACGCCGACCGAAAAGGGAATCCGCTATGGTCTGGCTGCGATCAAGAGTGTCGGCCGGCCGGTCATTGAGGAAATTGTAACAGAACGCCGTGCCGCCGGTCCGTATGCTTCGCTGAAGGATCTGTGCAGCCGTCTGTCCGGAAAATCGATGAATAAGCGTACATTGGAAAGTTTTATCAAGGCGGGGGCGCTTGACTGTCTCGAAGGAACACGCAAGCAGAAAATGAGTGCTTATGCTTCGATTCTGGAAGGCATCAGCCACGAAAAGAAGGCGACGATGACAGGACAGTTGTCATTGTTTGATTTTGCCAGCGATGAGGACAAGGAAGAACTGGAAACTAAGTTCCCGGATGTCGGTGAATATGATAAAGAAATGATTCTTGTCTTTGAAAAAGAAGTGCTTGGCCTGTATATCAGCGGTCATCCGCTCGAGGACTATGTCGATGTGATGAAGCGAAATATTACGCGTCAGACGATTGATTTTGCAATCGCCGACGGAGAACGTGTACCGCGTGTCAAGGATAATGAGACGGCAGTAATCGGTGGAATTATTGAAAATAAAGTTGTTAAAACAACGAAAACAAACAATATGATGGCGTTTATCACGATCGAAGATCTTCTCGGAACGGTGGAAGTAATCATCTTTCCACGTGATTACGAGAATTACCGCCCGCTTTTGGAAAATGACCGGAAGGTGTTTGTCAAAGGGCGTGTTACGGTGGAAGAGGACAAACCGGCGAAAATGATCTGTCAGAAGATTGTGCCATTTGACGAGGTTCCGAATCAGCTCTGGATCCAGTTTACGGACAAGCAGAGTTATCTTGCGGCGGAGCAGTCATTGTTTGATTCTTTGGCAAAATACGATGGTCAGGATAAGGTCATTGTCTATCTGTCCACAGAACGTGCAAAAAAGCAGCTTCCAAACAGTCGTATGACAAAAGTCTGTCCGGAATTGCTGGAGGAACTTTATAAAAAATTTACAAAAGAAAATGTCAAAGTAGTACAAATGAGTATTGAAAAAGTTTTGTAAATATCGTACAATGGAAGAGGATTGGAGGTAAACAGTAATGTCAGAAAAAGCAGTGAAAACGATAGGAGTATTGACAAGTGGTGGGGATGCACCGGGGATGAATGCAGCGATTCGTGCTGTCGTTCGATCGGGATTATCAAGTGGACTGAAAGTAAAAGGTATTCGCCGCGGATATGCGGGCTTATTAGAAGAAGATATTGTAGATATGGATACAATGAGTGTATCTGATATTGTACAAAAAGGAGGAACCATCCTTTACACTTCCCGTTGCCCGGAGATGGTAACACCGGAAGGCCAGAAAAAGGCAGCAGATATCTGCCGTAAACATGGCATCGATGGTATCGTAGTTATCGGAGGAGACGGTTCTTTCCGCGGAGCGCAGAAACTTTCTGCCAACGGAATCAACACGATCGGTGTTCCGGGAACAATCGATCTTGACATCTCTTGTACAGAATATACGATCGGTTTTGACACCGCCTGCAACACGGCGATGGAAGCAATCGACAAAGTACGTGATACATCCGCATCCCACGAGCGATGCAGTATCATTGAAGTAATGGGACGTACTGCCGGCCATATCGCATTGTGGTGTGGTATCAGTAATGGTTCTGAATATATTACAATTCCGGAACGCTATGACAATGATGAGCAGAAGATTATCGAGAAAATCCGTGCAAAACGCCGTATCGGTAAAAAGCATCATATCATTGTAAACGCCGAAGGGGTTGGAAATTCTTACCAGATGGCAAAAGATATCGAGGAGGCAACCGGAATCGAAACACGTGCAACTGTTATCGGTCATATCCAGCGTGGTGGTAACCCATCCTGCCGTGACCGTGTCTATGCATCTTCCATGGGCGCGATGGCTGTTGATCTTTTGATCGCCGGCAAGACAAATCGTGTCGTAGCATATCGTTCCGGTAAATTCTGTGATTTTGATATCGACGAAGCACTGGCAATGACAAAAGACATTGATGAGCATCTTTACAGTTTGACGATGCGTTTGTCACGATAGACAATACATTTGATTTTATGATTGTTTACAGAGCTCTTTTCGGAGAATCCTGTTTTCGTATAAAAAATAGCACCCAAAAGGGTGCTATTTGTTTTGCGTTAGTTTAAATTTTACTCTTCTGAAGTTTCAGTAGTGTTTTCTTCAACAGTTTCCTCTGCGGCTTCGTCGTCGCTTTTCTCCGGCATGTTTATGGTAACATAATCTCTTTCGTCATTTGGTGTTTCCGGGAAGTCGTCAGAATCCTCAGAGTCTTCATCCTCCCCGTAAAGATCATTATCGAAATCATCGTCATCATAATCATCTACGTAGTCCTTCATCAGGATGTTTTTCAGAAAATACAAAGCGGCTCCGATGGTAGCAAGCGTTGCAACTACTCCCAGGAGAAATTTAAAAAACTTTTTCATAATCACATCGTCCTTTCTGTCCGCATGCTTAGTGTGGCATTTACGGAAATATATATACATATTTTACGGGAAAATAAAGAAAAAGTAAAGGGGTTTTTATACAAAAGTGTGAAAAGAAATAAAATAAATATATATTTTTTGTGAAAAATAATTGTTGTAATATGAAAGAAGATGTTGTATTATAATAAATATATAGGGGATTTTGTGATGTGAATTATGCAATAAATACAAAATTTATCATCACAGATAATTTCTAAATATATACAAATTGAATGGAGGATTCTGTTATGGCAGCAAAAGCAAATTATTCTAAAAAACCAGAAAATAAAAAAATGGTTACAGAGAAAAAGGAAGTTGTGAAGACGGAGGCTAAACCGGTAGAGACAAAACAGAAAACTGCATCTGCAGAGACATCAGCAGCCAAGACAACAAAGGCAGAAGCAAAGAAAGCAACAAAATCAGGAGCAAAACGCGGACCAAAACCTGGTGCAAAGCGTGGACCGAAAACAGGAGCAAAACGTGGACCAAAACCGGCATCGGAGCGCACGATCGAAATGACAGTGCAGTTTGGTGAAAAAGAAGTTACATACACAGATATGGTAAACCGCATTAAAGCAATGTGGAAAGAGCAGGGCAAACGTGAAGTATCCATGAAGAGCCTTGAATTGTATGTAAAACCGGAAGAATCCAAAGTGTATTATGTAATTAATTCACAGGATAAAAAACCGGTTACCGGAGAGATTGATTATTAACTTGCAATGCAGAGCAGCCCATCGCAGTCAGCGGTGGGCTGTTTTAGGATTCATTCTCTTTATTGATAAAATTTATTGATAGTGTTCTCTAAATGTGTTATACTGTAGAAAAGTCGTACTGACATACGAAGGAAATCCTGAGTAGGAAGGCGGTATAGTTCGAAATACATATTCGTGGCACGAAGTGTTGACGGTCGGCTTTTGTCGATCTTTTTTATTGCGTTGTAACTATTCAGGATCTATGTATGAATAGTTACTTGCTTTAAGGGAATTTGCCTGCAAAACGAAAAACACGGAAAGGAGAACTTGCATGGAGAAACGTGTTGCCGTGATCGGAATTGTAGTAGAAAAAGAAGAATCCGCAGAAACCGTGAATGCGATATTGCATGAATACCGCGACGTGATCGTCGGAAGAATGGGAATCCCTTACCGGGAACGTGGGCTGTCTGTGATCAGCGTGATTGTTGACGCACCCAATGCAACGATCAGTGCTATTTCAGGAAAACTTGGTATGACAGACGGAGTAACAAGCAAAGCAATTTATGCAACAAAATGAAGTGGAGGAAAACAAAAATATGTACAATCCAAAGTCGGGAAAAGCAACCGAATTTATCGATGACCGGGAGATATTAGATTCCCTGGAATATGCACAAAAAAACAAAAATAATAAAGAAGTAATAGATGCGATATTAGAAAAGGCATCTGCCATGAAAGGCATCAGCCACAGGGAGGCTGCCGTTTTATTAGAGTGTGAATTAGAAGAAGAAAACAAGAAAATAGAAAAATTGGCGAAAGAAATTAAGCAGCGTTTTTATGGTAATCGAATCGTAATGTTTGCTCCGTTGTATCTGTCAAATTACTGTGTCAATGGCTGCACCTATTGTCCATATCATCATTGCAATGAGCATATCCGCAGAAAAAAACTGACACAGGATGAAATCCGAGACGAAGTTATTGCTCTGCAGGATATGGGACACAAGAGACTTGCTATCGAGGCAGGAGAAGATCCGGTCAATAATCCGATCGAGTACATTTTGGAAAGCATTAAGACCATTTACAGCATCAAACATAAAAATGGTGCAATTCGCCGTGTCAATGTAAATATTGCTGCTACAACTGTAGAAAACTATCAGAAATTACATGATGCCGGCATTGGAACGTACATTTTGTTCCAGGAGACTTATAACAAAGAAAGTTATGAAAAACTGCATCCAACCGGACCAAAACACAATTACGATTATCATACCGAAGCAATGGACCGCGCGATGGAAGGCGGCATTGATGATGTCGGACTTGGGGTATTGTTTGGCTTGGAAATGTACCGCTATGAACTTGTCGGAATTATTATGCACGCGGAGCACCTGGAAGCGAAATTTGGAGTCGGACCGCATACGATCAGCGTACCGCGAATCTGCCCGGCAGATGATATTGATCCGGGAGAATTTACGAACGCAATTTCCGATGAAATATTTGAAAAAATTGTTGCGGTTATCCGTATTGCCGTGCCATACACGGGTATGATCGTGTCGACAAGAGAATCTCAGAAAACACGTGAAAAAGTGCTTGGACTCGGTATTTCACAGATCAGTGGCGGATCCCGCACAAGTGTCGGCGGATATGTCGAAGAAGAAAAAGAAGAGGACAATTCTGCACAGTTTGATGTCAGTGACCGCAGAACCCTGGATGAAGTTGTCAACTGGCTTCTCGAACTGGGATATATCCCGAGTTTCTGTACGGCATGCTACCGCGAAGGAAGAACCGGTGACCGCTTTATGAAACTGCTGAAATCCGGTCAGATCGTCAATTGCTGCCAGCCAAATGCACTGATGACATTAAAAGAGTATCTGGAAGATTATGCCAGCGATGACACCAAGCAAAAGGGGGAAAAAGTCATTCAAAGAGAATTGGAAGTCATTACCAATCCTACGGTAAAAGAAAAGGCAAGAGAATATATCGAAAATATCCACGAAGGCCAGAGAGATTTCCGGTTTTGAAATAAATGCATATGGTCTAATAATTGGCGAAACGGGATTTATCATGAGATAACTCCCGTTTCTGTCAATTGCAAGACCATAAGTTTAGGTATTCAACGTCAAATGAACGGCAAATCCGCCGAATTCTCCTTTGATATAAACAAAAGTCATAAAACCGTCTTTGTCGTATTTCGCAGTCGACATATCAAATTCGATGCCGCGCAGACCAAGATGGTATACAGCACGTTCTACGGAATTACATCCGACAGCGATATGTCCGTGGGTTCCTGCTCCCGGCGCCTTCATTACTTCGATTTTTTTGCCGCAGAAATACGATACGTCGATATTTTTCTGAGGGAAACCAAACATGGTAGTGAAAGCATCTGCAGTATCCGCAGCTTCGGCATCATCCGCACAATTGATACCGATGTGTTTGACCTTAAAGCCAAGCATATGGTTGACAGCTTCACGTGTAAGAGCAGCGATATTGGTAAATTTATCGGCTGCAAGAAGCGAGGTGTCTACCATCCAGCTTCCACCGCATGCGATAATACGGTCAAAGTCAAGGTATTCATTCAGGTTGGAAGAATTGATACCGCCGGTTGGCATAAATTTCATCTCCGTGTAAGGAGCAGCCATTGCTTTGATCAATTTCAGTCCGCCAATTGCCTCCGCCGGAAATACTTTAACGACATCCAGGCCAAGAGTAGCAGCTTTCTGTACGTCGCTTGGTGTCGCACAGCCCGGCATTACCGGGATTTTTTTATTGATACAATATTTTACTAATTTTTCATCCATTCCGGGACTGACGATAAATTTGGCACCGGCAGCTACAGCGCGGTCTACCTGCTCGGTTGTGATCACGGTGCCGGCTCCGATCACCATATCCGGATATTCTTCTGACATGATTTTGATTGCTTCCTCAGCGCAATCGGTTCGAAATGTCACTTCCGCACAAGGAAGTCCGCCGGTACAAAGAGCTTTGCCAAGCGGTCTGGCATCCTCGGCATGCTTCAATGCAACTACGGGAACAATCCCGATCTTCGAAAGTGTAACTAATACATCGTTCATTGAAAAACCTCCTTTTCCCTCTAGTATAACCGATTTTGTAAACAGATGTCAATGGAGAAAAATTCGTTGCTATTTTCCCACCAAAAGAGTATACTAATAAAAGAGGTTGGTGGTAAAAATGTTTTCGGAAATTTATTATTCTAAAAAGACAGGAGAACCGGTGCAGGTCGTTGCAAAGTGCAGTATATTGCCGGATGAGATCCCGGGGATCTGTTTTCAGCAAATGAGTGGAGAATTTGCTTGCTATGTCTGGGATGTGGAACATTTCAAAGCAAATTATCAAAAAGAAAAAGTGCAGATAAAAGAAGAGACAGAGCCAAAGCCAAAGGAAGAAATTTCGGATCTGGTTCGTTTTCTCGATGCGGATACTTACCGCGAAAAAATGAAAATATTGGAAAGTATGAAAGACGACTTAAATGAGCATATTTTAAATAATATGGCAGTGAGTTTGGATCTTTCCCTGGAAGATGGTGTGGACGGATATTCCTTCCTGATGTCCGAACTTAAGATACGAAGCCGTTTTGAGGGCAAGCGAGGAGAGCGATTATGAATTACCGAATGCAGATACAATACGATGGTGCGCGGTACCGTGGCTGGCAGAGACAGGCGGCGGCCGGCGACACGATTCAGGGAAAACTGGAAGCGATACTTACCAGACGGTTTGGAAGAAATATTGAAATTGACGGTGCAAGCCGTACGGACGCCGGGGTTCACGCATTGGCACAGATTGCCAATTTTCACGTAGCAGACGATGAGGCGGTGGAGCCGGAGGAACTTCAAAAATATATCAATCAATATTTGCCGGAAGACATCGCCGTTACCGGTGTAGTGGCGGCGGGTGAGCGGTTTCACAGCCGGCTTAATGCGACGGGAAAAACCTACGAATATCATTTAATCCCATATGGTACATACGATGTCTTTGCGCGAAAATACGCGTGGCAGATGACGGAACCGCTTGACATCGAAGCCATGCGGGAAGCAGCGGGACATGTACTTGGAAGTCATGATTTCCGCAGTTTTTGTACCAAGGCAGCAAAGAAAAAATCGACCATCCGCACAATCCGGCTTTTGGAAATCTATGAGACAAAAAACGAAATTGTCATAGAGATTACCGGCAATGGATTTTTGTACAATATGGTGCGTATCCTTGTCGGAACTCTTGTGGAAGTCGGCATGGGATTGCGAAAAGCGGATGACATCCCGACGATTTTGGAGAAAAAAGAACGCCGGTATGCAGGCGAGACAGCGCCGGCATGCGGACTGTTTTTAAAACAAATTTACTATGAATAAAAGGAAGCGGTCGTATGAGAGAAATGGAATTTAAAATGGAGCGGGAAGGCCTTGTCAAACCGGGTGAAAAAATCCGGGTGACAGAAGGTGTACTGCCGAGTGCGTATTATTATACTATCATACCGGCGGTTGCCATGTCGGGAAATATCGCATTTTCCGACCGGCTGAAAAACCGCGAAGGTGTGGTGAAAGATGTAGTTGAAAATGAAAAAGGCTATTATGTGATAGCCGAATTTGATGAATAAATGGAGGAATAAACATGGAACGCAAAAATGCATGGAATGGATATGAAACAGAAGAATTGAAAAAAGTGGATGCGTTAAATCAGGAATACCGCACATTTTTGAATGAGGGAAAAACCGAGCGCGAATGCGTGAAACTGGCTGTGAAAATGGCAGAAGAGGCAGGATACCGCGACTTAAAAGAGGTTATTGCCAAAAAAGAGACGTTGAAGGCAGGAGACAAAGTGTACGCTGTCGGCATGAAAAAAATGATCTCTCTTTTCCAGATCGGAAAGAAACCGTTGGAAGAAGGAATGGCAATCCTTGGTGCGCACATTGACTCCCCACGTTTGGATATTAAACAGAATCCGTTGTACGAAGAGGGCGGTTTTGCTTATCTTGACACCCATTATTATGGTGGAATCAAAAAATATCAATGGGTGACACTGCCGCTTGCCATCCACGGTGTGATCGCGAAAAAAGACGGAACGGTTGTCGATGTCAAAATCGGAGAGGATAAAGAGGATCCGGTATTTTGTGTGACAGACCTTTTGATTCATCTTTCTGCGGACCGCATGGAAAAGAAAGCCAATAAAGTGATCGAGGGAGAAGAACTTGATCTGTTATTTGGAAGCAAGCCACTCAAAGGCAAAGAAAAAGAAGCGGTAAAAGAAAGTGTACTCGCACTTTTAAAAGAAAAATATGACATGGAAGAAGAAGACTTTTTGTCGGCAGAATTGGAAATCGTGCCGGCAGGAGAAGCGCGTGAAGCCGGTATTGACACCAGCATGATCATGGGTTACGGACAGGACGACCGTGTCTGTGCATTTACGTCTCTGAAAGCAATGCTCGAGGTTGAAGGCACGGAATATATGACATGTTGTCTCCTTGTAGATAAGGAAGAAATTGGAAGCGTCGGAGCGACCGGAATGCAGTCGAAAACATTTGAAAATACGGTGGCTGAGATTCTTGCCTGCATGGGTGAATATAGTGATCTCGCTGTCCGCCGCTGTCTTGCGAATTCGAAAATGCTCTCTTCGGATGTAAGTGCTGCCTTTGATCCGACATTTAAGTCTGCTTACGAGCCGAAAAATGCTGCTTATTTTGGAAAAGGAATGGTATTTAACAAATTTACCGGTTCTCGCGGAAAATCCGGAAGCAATGATGCGAATGCCGAATATATCGCAGGCATCCGCCGTATCCTGGATGAGAGAAATGTCGCATACCAGACGGCAGAACTTGGAAAAGTAGATGTCGGTGGAGGCGGAACAATTGCTTATATTATGGCACTTTATGGCATGGAAGTGATTGACTGCGGTGTCGCCGTTCTCAATATGCACGCTCCTTGGGAGATCGTCAGCAAGGCAGATGTCTATGAGACGAAAAAAGGTTATATTGTATTTTTGGAAGATGCATTTTCAGTAAAATAAGATCTGTTGAAAATAGTCTTGCTTCGAGGCATGGATCATCGCGGTCCGTGTCTCGATTTTTTTGTCCGAAAAACGATATCTTGACAATAGCCGGCTTCCCTCGTATGATAGGCTTACAATCATAAAAGAAGGGGAAATGCACATGATGATTCAAAGGGATAGTCTGACGGAAAACATGATATTACAGGGACGCTATGAAGTAAGAAAAGCCATACATACGACACAAGTAGAACGGGATTATGAAGTATACGACCGAGAGGAAAAGAAAGAATACCGGGTAAAGGAATTTTATCCGTCAAATTACTGCAGCAGGGGAGCAGACGGGCAAACAGTCATCGTGCGTGGAGCACGAAACCAATCTGTCTTTGAGCAGTCAAAGGAATGGTTTGCGCAGGCCTACCGACAGATTGCCGCCGGTAAGAAAACAAAGGGGTTCCCGGAAGCAGTGCGCCTGTTTTCGGAAAATAATACGATTTATGTCGTTTTAGAAAAATCAGATGGCGGGAGGCTTTCTGAGCAGATCCGGCATGCCGGCGGAAAACTGTCTTATGCCGAAAGTGTGCCCATCCTGCGCGCAATTGTGGAAACCTTACTGCAAATGCAGCCACCGAAGGGGTATTTGCCTCAAATTTCCAAAGAAAGCATATTGCTCTTAAAAAAGCAGAATAAAACAGAGGTCATATTTACGGACATTGTACAGAAAGAAGATGTTATCTATTCTGTGGGGAGTCTCTGGGCTGAGATGCTGACAGGATTATGCCCTCAGACATCATCCCTGCGTGCCCCGTCAGAACTGGGGGTGGAACTGCCGGCTGAAGCAGAGCAGGTGATATTGCGATGTTTGGAAAAGAATACAGAAAACAGGGTGTCTTTGGAGGAGCTTCTTTCGATTCTCCCGCGAGGAAGAAAGGAGAGGATCGTACTTACGAAAAAACAAGTTTTATTAGCTGTCACTGCGCTGATTTTTGCAATAGCAGCATGGAAAAGTCTGCTTCCGAAAGAGAAAGAAGTTTTGGTCGCGGAAAAGCAACCCTTTTTAACAGAAACGGCAGATGTGGAAAGGATTGTGTCATCACCTGCCATATCACCGGGAGCGATTCGGGTGAGTGCGGCAAGTGCGCCGGCGATAACGGAGGCGGCTGTAAGCAAGGTGGTTTTAGAAGCGGTTCCGACAAATACGCCGGAGCAAACACCCGGGAAGACGGAAAAGACAAAACAGAAACGAAATAAGAAGAACAAAAAGAAGAGTGGGGAAGAAAGGCAAAATAAGGTGGAGCAATCCGTTGTGGCACCGAGTAAACCACATAAGCAGAAGTCTGATTTGTTTGATTTTTGGTAAAATAGGGAAAAATTATAACATAGACATTATAAAGATATAACGAAAAAGTTATTGAGAAAGTAAAAATAATACCTATACTTTATGATAAAAATGTGTTACTCTAGAAACGGAGAAAGGAGGTTGCTAGATGCAACACAAAAAACTTATGGGGATTGTAGCTTTGCTGATGTGTCTTACGTTAGTGGCGCCGACAGTGACGATTGAGGCAGCGACAACAATCTACAACAACCAGACTGGTACGCAGGATGGGTACAATTATGAATTGTGGAAAGATTATGGGACCACAAGCATGACCCTGAATGGAGGAGGAACCTTCAGCTGCCAGTGGAGCAACATTGGGAATGCGTTATTCCGTAAAGGAAAGAAATTCGACGCGACCAAGACGTATTCGCAGCTTGGCAATATCACGATTGACTACGGCTGCAACTACCAGCCAAACGGAAACTCTTACCTCTGTGTATATGGCTGGTCAAAGAGTCCGCTTGTGGAATTCTACATCGTAGACAGCTGGGGAACCTGGCGTCCACCGGGAGGAACTTCCAAAGGACAGATTTACGTAGATGGCGGAACGTATGATGTGTACGAGACAACTCGTGTAAATCAGCCATCCATCGAAGGAAACACGACCTTCAAACAGTATTGGAGTGTACGTACAAGCAAACGTACGAGCGGAACGATTTCCGTGACAGAACATTTTAAAGCTTGGGCGAACAAAGGCATGAGCCTCGGAAAGATCTATGAAGCGGCTTTGAATATCGAAGGATACCAGAGCAGTGGAAGTGCCAATGTGTATAAGAATAATATGACCATTGGCGGAAGTTCCAGCGGATCGAGCAGTTCCGGGAACTCCGGCTCAGGCAGTTCGGGAAGCACAAGTTCAAGCACGAATAAGAAAGAGTGCGAAAGCATGACACTTGGGGGCAGTTATGCCGGAAAGATCAATTCTCCGTTCAGCGGAGTAGCTCTTTATGCAAATGGGGATAATTGCAAATTTACCCAGTATTTTGCTAATGGCACACACAGTTTCTCTCTTCGTGGCTGTTCGAACAACGATAAAATGGCAAAAGTAGATTTGTACATCGGCGGTACAAAGAAAGGTACTTTTTACTATGGCGGAAGTTATCCTGCCGTATACACGATCAATAATGTAAGTCATGGAACAGGAAACCAGGAGATTAAACTGGTATGCTCCGATGACAATGGTACATGGGATGCTTATGTAGACTATCTTACATGGCAATAAAGGGAATCAATGGGTGCCCTGTTATCGGGCATTCGGAATAGAATAAACGACTCTGCCTGCGGCAAATAATCTACCGGCTGCGGGCAGAGTTTTTTGTATTGCTGTTTTCATATCCGAAAGCACCTGAACATAGCTTTTCCAGTAGACAAAGTGTGTGAAAAATGTTATAATTTTTAAATATATGAAACATGCAATGATCAGAAGGAGGAAATAACGTTGAATAAAGAACTCGTTATTGTGCTTGATTTTGGCGGCCAGTACAATCAGCTGATTGCCAGACGTGTCCGAGAGTGTCATGTATACTGCGAAGTGCATCCGTACACCCTTGGAATCGATAAGATCAAGGAAATGAACCCGAAAGGGATTATATTTACCGGTGGACCAAATAGTGTATATGCGGAAGAATCCCCACGTTATCAGAAAGAAATTTTTGAGCTTGGTATCCCGATTCTCGGAATCTGCTATGGTTCCCAGTTGATGGCCTATACGCTCGGTGGAACAGTGGAGACAGCACCTGTTAGCGAATACGGAAAAACAGAAGTCAAAGTGGACAAGTCGTCTCTTTTGTTTGGCGATGTCGAAGAAAAGACAATCTGCTGGATGAGCCACACCGATTATATCGCAAAGGCACCGGAAGGCTTTACTATCAGTGCGACGACGCCTGTCTGCCCGGTAGCAGCGATGGAAATGCCTGAGAAAAAACTTTATGCAACGCAATTTCATCCCGAAGTTCTTCATACTCAGGAAGGTGTGAAGATGCTTTCCAATTTTGTATACAAAGTCTGCGGCTGCAGCGGTGACTGGAAAATGTCTTCTTTCGTAGAAGATACCATCCGTTCCATCCGTGAAAAGGTCGGTGACGGCAAAGTGCTCTGTGCCCTTTCCGGTGGTGTCGACTCTTCCGTGGCAGCAGTCCTTCTTTCAAAGGCAATCGGCAAACAGCTGACTTGTGTCTTTGTTGATCAGGGACTTCTGCGCAAAAATGAAGGTGACGAAGTCGAAGCTGTATTCGGCCCGGACGGCCCATACGACCTGAACTTTATCCGCGTCAACTGCCAGGAACGTTTCTATGAAAAACTTGCCGGTGTCAGTGAACCGGAAGCAAAACGTAAAATCATCGGCGAAGAATTTATCCGAGTTTTCGAAGAGGAAGCAAAGAAAATCGGGGCTGTCGATTTCTTGGTACAGGGAACGATTTACCCGGACGTGATCGAATCCGGTCTCGGTAAATCCGCAGTCATCAAGTCCCACCACAATGTCGGTGGTCTCCCGGACTGCGTTGATTTCAAAGAAATCATCGAACCTCTCCGTCTCCTTTTCAAGGACGAAGTTCGTAAAGCCGGCCGCGAACTCGGCATCCCGGAATATCTGGTAAGCCGCCAGCCATTCCCGGGTCCGGGCCTTGGAATCCGTATCGTCGGCGAAGTAACGGCAGAAAAAGTCCGCATCGTTCAAGACGCCGACTACATCTACCGCGACGAGATCGCCAAAGCCGGCATCGAAGGCCTCGGTCAGTACTTCGCAGCCCTCACCAACATGCGCAGCGTCGGTGTCATGGGTGACGAACGTACCTATGACTACGCCGTAGCTCTCCGCGCCGTGAACACAACCGACTTCATGACCGCCGAGTGCTCCGAAATCCCATTCGAGGTACTCCAAAAGGTAATGAACCGAATCATAAACGAGGTGAAAGGGGTCAACCGCGTAATGTACGATCTGACCAGCAAGCCACCCGGAACGATAGAGTTTGAATAATACAAACGGGTTGAAAAAGCAAGTATTTATGCGGGTTTCAAACAAAAATGTTTAAGCCTTGGCAACGATTTGGCAACATTTCATGTTCATTCTATGAATAAACCTGAATTATACATGATAATTCATTTCAATGCGGTCAATGCCGCATAGTTACTTGCACTTTTGATACTTTTTGCTTTCACTTAATAGGTGAAAAAATTTCATAGAAAAAGAACTTCAAGTTTGTTAAAATTTAGGTGTCGAAGCCAAATCAAAACAAAGGAGAAGTTCTCAATGACTATTTTAAATGACACCGTCTTAGAAAGCAACAAGTATCTGAAATTAAATTTTGATGGAGGCGATTTATCCTTCGACGCAGGAATCCTTTTGATTAAGGAATTCGTCTGCAAACTTGGTTTTGTGAACATCCTGAAAAAAGAGTTCAAAACCAATGACCTTGCATCTTTTCGGTTTCATAAAGATGATGAAAATCTGAGGCAGGTAATCTACCAGATTCTCGGAGCATACTTTGAAGATGACTGTGCGGATGAACTTACCAATGATCCAATCCTGACAGCAGTCCTGACCAAGAAATCACTCGCTTCACAACCGACTCTTTCACGATTTTTCAACCGTTTGGATGATACAACGCTGAATCAGTTTTATGACCTGATGCGACGTTTCAGGAAAGTAGTGTATTCTATAAAGAAACCCGAAATGATTCTGCTGGATTTGGATTCTACGCTCCTGAATACCTATGGTCATCAGGAAGGCGAAGGCTTTAACTTCCATTATCAGGATCACGGATATCACCCACTGGTCTGTTATGACGGAATTACAGGAGATCTTCTGAAAATCCAACTCCGAAACGGAACAGATTATTCTTCTACAGGTGTAATGGATTTCCTGCAGCCGTTACTGGATGAATTCAGCAATGATTATCCCGACATTCTCTTGTTGCTGCGGGGGGACAGTGGATTTACCAAGCCGGAACTATACCATCAATGTGAAACAAATGGCGTATCCTATGCCATTGGCTTAAAAGAGAATGGCAATCTTCGTAAACTGGCATCTCACATAGATGAGCTGCTCACGAAAATAACAAAAGGTGACATGGTTTCCTATGCGGTCTGTTTCAGTATCAGGCAGGCTCTTGGGCATACCCTCGTCGTGTTGTATGCAAGGTTGAGAAACCTGCGGAACAACTTATCCATATGTACACCTTTATTGTGACAAATATGGATTCTGAACCCGAAAAAGTAATTCGGTTTTATTGCAAGCGTGGAATCATGGAAAACTATATCAAAGAAAGCAAGAATGGCTTTGATTTTGCTGCTGTAAGCCGTTCTTCAAAGATTGTAAATGCAAACCGTCTCCAGATTTATGCACTGGCATACAACATATTTAATTGGTTTAAACGTCTGGCTTTATCTGTATCTATGAGAAAACAGCAGATTGATACCATACGCTTAAAACTGCTGAAAATAGCCGCCAAGGTGGTATATTCAGCAAGATATATAACATTCAAACTTTGTGGCAGTTGCCCTTATAAAAATGAATTCTATGAAACATTGGAAAACATCCGGAACTTACAGCCAAAGCTGGAATAACAATAACTACGAACCTTGACAGCAGAACATGTAACCTAGGATGACCACGGGGATTTTTTACCCTTTTTAAGGTCAAAATGGATTGCATGACTTGCTTAGCGGTTCAAAAAACGAAATAGGAATTACTTGATGAGGATTACGTCCTCATGAATAATTCGGGCTTAGTTATAAAAAAGTATAACGAGGTGATGATAATGCGAAAAGAAGGCGCAAAACCGAAACTGTTAAGATATATGAAGGCGCATGCGGGAGAATGGGTTCCCAGAAGTGTGTTAAATGAAATTGCAGAAGGTGTCGGCTCTTGGGAAAGAGCATTGCGTACCGTAAGGGATGATGGCTATATCTTAGAATATGATAAATCGACAAATTGTTATCGTTTTCCGTTTGCTGAACCAAAGAATGAACCCAAGGATAGTCGTTATATTAGTAAAAAGTTACGTGCTATGGTTCTTATTCGCGATAACAGCACATGTAAAATGTGTGGAAAGAGTGTGCAGAAAGACGGTATAAAAGTTCATATTGACCATATAACGCCACTGGAGTGGGGTGGAAAAACAGAAATGGATAATTTACAGGTGTTGTGTAGCGAGTGCAATGAAGGAAAGAAAAATTATGTGGAGAATGAATCTCCGGAATTGATGTGTGAAATAAGTCAGGCAAGAAGCACAGAAGAAAGGTTGCGTCTATACTTTGAATATTATAAAAACACGATAGTCGATGTTGATAAATTAGCAGTGATTGGTAAAACGAGGGAATGGACGAGACAGTTGAGATATATTCGTAAGGATTATGATATGGATATTCAGTATATTCCGAGAAATAAGAAGAAGCAAATAAATAAAGATGGCTATATATATCATGATCCGTCAAGGAAAACAAAAAAGAAAAGTTAGTATATTAGAATAAAGCAAGTTGTAATTGGACATATGGTTTGTTGAAAAGTATGCGTTCTCATAATTTTTTTGATTTCTCTTGAAATAGTAGATGCTATGTGATAATATAAGAGAAAATGTGTTCGATTGCGCTTGGTGGAGGAAAAATGAAGATCAGTATAAAAAGTTATGGAAGTTGTTGATTGACAAAGATATGAAAAAGAAGGATTTGGCAGAGCAGGCAGATATCGGTTCGGCTTCGATTGCTAAATTAGGTAGGAATGAAAATGTAAATACAGACATTTTATTGAAGATTTGTGTTGCTCTGCAGTGTGATGTTTCCGATATTATGGAAGTGGTAAAGGATAACGATGTCTGAATGTTGAGGTGACATTATGGATCGTCTGACAAAAGAACAACGTCACAAGAATATGAAAAATATCAAAAATAAAGATACCACCATAGAAGTGACATTGAGAAAGGCTTTATGGGAAAAAGGCTTTCGCTATAGAAAGAATGATAAGAAATTACCGGGAAAGCCGGATATTGTACTTTCTAAGTACAAGATAGCCATTTTTTGTGATAGTGAATTTTTTCATGGAAAGGATTGGGAAATTTTAAAACCACAACTGGAACGTGGAAAAAATGCTGAATTTTGGATAGAAAAAATATCAAAAAATCAGAAAAGAGATGAAGAAGTTAATAAGCAACTTCAGTTTCTGGGCTGGACAGTGATACGATTTTGGGGAAAAGATATTATTAAGAGAACAGATGAATGTATCCGTGTTGTGGAAGAAACAATATTTGATATAATGTTGGATACGGAAGATTATGGAGAATAAAGGAGACACCGGAATGTATAAGTCAATAGATTTGTTTGCGGGTATAGGTGGAATTAGAAAAGGTTTTGACAAGGCTTTTGAAAACGATATTGAGACTATTTTCGTAAGCGAATGGGATGAATATGCCCAAAAAACATATAGGTTAAATTATCACGATAATTTTGACATTGCAGGAGATATAACAAAAATTGATGAAGCAGATATACCGGAGTTTGATATATGTTTAGCTGGATTTCCATGCCAGGCTTTCTCTTTGGCAGGGAAACGTATGGGCTTTGATGACGATTATAAAGGAATGTGCAGAGGAACATTGTTTCAAGATGTGGTGCGTATCTGTGAATATCACAAGCCCAAAGTGATTTTTTGTGAAAATGTAAAAGGTTTGACTATCCACGATAGAGGACGTACATTTAAAGTGATAAAAAGAGCATTTGAGCAAATTGGATACACAGTTTATGATAAAGTTCTGAATAGCAAAGACTTTGGTGTTCCACAGAATAGAGAAAGAATTTATATTGTGGCATTTCGTAATGACATTGATAGCAGTTCCTTTACTTTCCCAGAGGGAGATAATCCGAATACATGCATAAGAGATATTATGGAAGAAAAGGAAGTAAGTGTAAAATACTATTTATCAACAGTATACATTGAAACATTAAAGAGGCATAAAGAGCGTCATCAGGCAAAGGGAAATGGTTTTGGATACGAAATCAGGGATTTAGATGGTCAGGCTGGTGCGATTGTTTGCGGAGGCATGGGAAGAGAACGAAATTTGATTGTGGACAAACGATTGACAAATTTTGTTCCCGTAACACATATAAAGGGAGAAGTAAATAGAGAGGGAATTCGAAAAATGACACCAAGAGAATGGGCAAGACTTCAAGGTTTCCCTGATGATTTTAAATTAGAATTGGCAGATACACATTTGTATAAGCAATTCGGAAATAGCGTAACCGTTAATGTAATAGAGGCAATTGCAAAAGAGATAAGGAAGGTGTTGGAGAATGGCAGATAAAAATGATGTTAGAATGTCAGGAAATAAAGGGGAATGGTCGGAATTATATGCTTTCTTAAAATTGTTGAGTCAGGGAAGAGTGTATGCTGCTAATGAGAAAGTGGAGAAAATTGACAATGTATATTACCCTATATTAAAAATAATGAGAGAGGAACAAACTGGGACAACAATTGATTATTGCATTGAAGATGATAAAGTAGTCATTGAGTGTCAATCGCAAAGAATTATGACTATTGACAGAAGTACAATGGATAATCAGGCAAATAATCTCTTAAAGGAAATTGCAACACATAGTGGTAGTTTTGAATTAGAAGAAGTGGCAGAATTTGTGAATGGTATCAAAGTAACCAAAATAAAGGCACCATCTTCTGATACAACTGATATATCCATGCAAATTGAAGATATTCATACAAATTATATACGCAATGTAGGGTTTTCAATAAAATCAGAGATTGGAAATGCACCTACTCTTTTAAATGCAGGAAAGACAACTAATTTTATATATAAAGTTAAAGGTATAACTCCTGCACAGGCGGAGGAAATTAATGCAATTGATACGCGAAATAAAATAATTGATAAGATGGCTGCCATTCGTGATTATAGTGGTAAAATTTCATATTACGATATGAGTCACGGCGGTTTCAAAAGAAATCTGATTATGGTAGACAGCAGTATGCCTCAGATTATTGGAGCGATGTTATTATACTATTATACTGAAGATGAAAAAGAATGTAAGAGGCTCGTCGAAATAGCAGGAGAACGTGATCCTTTGGGCTATGGTGATGCTATGATGTATGAATATAAATTTAAAAAATTTCTTTGCTCTTGTGCATTGGGAATGAAACCAGCCCAAAAATGGGATGGATTGGATGAGGCTAATGGTGGATATATCATTGTAAAGGCAGACGGAGAGATATTAGCATATCATATTTATAACAGAAATTTCTTCGAGCAGTATTTGTTGGATAATACTATGTTGGAGAGAGCGTCGACAAGCAGACATGAATATATGAGTCTGTATGAAGAAGATGGTGAAATGTATATAAAATTGAACTTGCAGGTAAGGTTTAGGAAATAGAGAGTATTCTCGCTGTTTTAGGCAAAGAGATACACTTATAAAGTTGCTGGAATTTTCATTTCTGAAATTCATGTTTAGTTGACACAGAAATGTTTGATGAAGAAGTTATGAAAATAATATTTTGTTGAAGGTAGGTAAGGTGAATGAAAATCTCAAAATTTGTAGAACAATTTAGTAATCATCCGGTTTTATTTATAGGCACAGGACTTAGTATGAGATATTTGAAAAATTCATATAGTTGGGAACAGTTATTAAAGAAAATTTGTTATGATTTAAAAGGAAATGACGAATTTTTTTATGATCTAAAAGAAATGTATTATATGGATGGGAATTATAGATATGATAAGATGGCAACAGATATTGAAAGAGAGTTTGATGCAGAATTAAAGAAAGACCGAAATGGGAAATTTAAACATGTTAATGATGTATTTTATAATAATATGTCAAAGGGAATTGTTGTTAGTAGATTTAAAATATACATATCTGAAATCTTTTCAGAATTGAAATACCGTGATAATAGTGAAATTGTAGAATTGAAGAAGGCGAGAAAAAACATAAGTTCAATAATCACTACAAATTACGATAAGATGATAGAAGATATATTTGGATTTTCACCATTGATTGGTAATGATATTTTATTGAGTAATCCGTATGGTTCAGTCTATAAAATTCATGGATGCGTAAGCCAACCAGATAAAATAATAATTACAGAAAGTGATTATAGTAAATTTAATGAAAAATACGAATTGATAAGGGCACAGTTATTGTCTTTATTTATTCATAATCCAATTGTTTTTATTGGTTACAGCATAGGGGATAGTAATATAAAAGATATATTAAAGACTATTTTTACATATGTAGAACCTAATTCGCCAGAAGCTGAAAAAATTCGTTCACATTTTTTGCTTGTTGAGTATGAAGAAAATTCGGATAATTTGGAAGTAACAGAGCATGATATAGATGTTGAGGGTTTTTCGACAATTAGAATAAATAAAATTAAAACGGATAATTATGCGGAGATATATTCGAGTATTGCTAAATTGCAGTTGCCTGTTTCTGCGATGGATATAAGAAAGGTTCAAACAGTTGTTAAAGAGATATATTCCGGTGGAAGTATTAAAGTTAGTATTACAAATGACTTGGATGAATTAGAAAATGGTGATAAGGTATTGGCAATTGGTTCTCGGAAGTCAATAACTTATTCATATCAAACTGCACCAGAAATGATGAAAAATTATTTTACGATTATTGAAGAGGAAAATAATCAAGTTTTGGAATTGGTTGATAAGGTTATGATACAATCGCAACAGTTTTTTCCGATATATGCATTTGCAAAGATTGATCCGAGCATTAAAAGAATAGAAAAACTAAAAAAACAGCAGAATGGCAAATTGGAAGCTCTAAAACGACAAATTGAGCAAAAATTTGATGTAAAAGAAACAACACTTGAAGATATACTGAACAATGAAAGCTATGCGATGACTTATAAAAATCAAATCGTTGCATATGCATTGTTGAAAGGTAATATTATGCCGGAAGATATAGAAGAGTATTTAAAAACATTGAGTGGTGAAATTGGTAATTCGACGGATTATAGAAGATTGTTGTGTGCATATGATTATGTAAAGTATTCGTGAGACTAAAATTATTGGATATTTCGAGAATAAAAAAACGAAGGAGAAATTAAGAAAGAATGTTAAAAGAATTTTTGAAAAAATATGGATACAGGATCTATATAAGTATAGATATAGGTGCTTTGTTTATGGGTGTATTTATGACATTTATCGGCGCATATAGTCCTATATGTGGTGCTACACAGAATGATACTAGGATGACAATAGGAGCAGTTTGTATAGCGGTATGGTTCATTATGTTCCCTACGATTAGTAGAGATGGAAAAGATAAGATTCTGACTGTTGTGGAAGTACATTCATTAATAGTTGCTGCGATGTTAGTGCTTTTTGTTTTTGAGACAAAATATTTTCTGGGAAACATGGAACGTGGAAAATGGTATTTCGATGTGTTGTTCTGTTTGGGTGGAATAGTAGTATTAGCTTATTTTTTGTATGTGTTAATAGGATTTATGAAAACATTTTTTACATTGGTAGTTAAAGCTAAAGAATTTATTTTTCCTAAATTACAGAAGGAAGTGTCAGGTGTAATAAATGTTATTGAAGCTATTACTGCTGGAGTTTTATCAATTACTGCATTTGGTGCAAGTATTTTTGGAATAGTAACATTAATTAGACAATTTGTAGACATATTCTGAAAAGTAGTGACAACAAAACGACAATACAATCCTCAAAAAATCCACATAATATACTGTATGTGGAAGAGAATACCTCAATGCGAGTATTGTAAAGATGGATAACATGATAAACGTCTATGGAGATCAAGTAGTGGATTTCAGGTTGTTGAAATAGAAAGTTTGTTATGTACACATAATTTGCATAAAGTGAATTATATTGTTGAATATATGATAAAATTTATCTTGCTAATTCATGTTGGCATGATTCACTGTGGTGACTAAAGATTATCTTGTTAAATTGTTGAAATAAAGGTATAATGAGGTGGCAACAATTTGGCAACAGAAAATCAGTAAGCCAAAATAATATGTGTAATTGAGATAAAATATCAGCAGAAAAGATATAAAACTTAAACTAAAATCCTGAATCCGTGAGCCTAACCTCAGATCATATTTAGATATAATTATACGGCTTAAATGGAAGTGGCATCTCGGTTTTCTACATAATGTTCCCCCGTTCCCTGTAAAAATGGCATCACATCATACCCCCCTGTTAATACGGGAGTATAAGCATCAGATATTTTACTGTCAGATGCTCTAAAGAGCAAAATCTTCAAAAGCGTAATAAACATGCTGGAACACATCACGCCAGACATTGCTCTTTCCAAGTCCTATCACCAGCTTCCGTGCGTGTTCCGTTATGTGGCATGCCATGTTGATAAGGTTATTGATTACCGTCCTGTGCCTGCGGCGTTTTACCACCCGTTTTAACCGGGGATTTCTCCTGCCAAGTGATTCCTGCCCTATCATGCGCAGTATGTTATACGACAGGATGGTAAGTTCCAGAACCAGTTCATTTGTCTCAAACTTCCCGGATGGCAGCCGTTCAAGATCCATGTCGGTTTTCAGTTCACTGTGAAACTGCTCGCATTCCCCATGGGCATGATAGTGGGTGATAACATCCCTGTCGGTAAAGTCCGTATTCGTCCACCATGTATTGACCTCAATGTCCGGGACAAGGAGAAACTGCCCGTTCTTGTCCATTGTACGTTCTGTGATTTCATATCCCATGCGGATCGTTGCCTGCTTTTCCGTGCCGTCTTCTGTTCGGTAAGTGATCCCCTTCCAGTCGCTTCCGATGTAGACGGTTTTTCCGTCCCGGGGATGGGAGATATCCAGGGAATGTTCCTCTGCCATCTTAAGCCAGTCTTCTTTGGTTTCTTTGCGGAGGTTGCGCTTAATGATGAAATGACAGCCGTTTTCCATGAGTATTCCAATGTTTTCAGCAGAATCATTACCGGAATCAAGCCGGAAAAACAGCGGTTTATCCGTAAGCTGGCGGCAGATCCCGATGGTTTCTTTTAAAAATTCCGGGGTGCCTTTCTGGCTGTGCTGTTTCCCTTCACGCAGTTCTAAATTCGCAAGGTAACCTTCCCTGCCAATATAGGCAAACATGGGGGCATAGCCATCACATCCTTTGTAAGTCCGGGACACGCCTTCCTTGCTGGTTTTGCTGTTGTCAAAAGGCGAAACGTCCATGTCAACTGGAACATATCCGCATGGCAGTTTTGACGGAACAATGCCATTGGATTTCAGCATGTGGATGTTTTCGTCCAAAACCTGCCTGCGGATGGAACTGCCAATCAGGTCAAAGCGTTGCCGCAGGGTTTCGGAAGATGGGATTGCATAACAGATGCCGAGGGCATCTTTGTAAAAATCCGGGTCATCATCCATTTCATGGACGGCCTCAAAAGAGGGCTTTCCCATGCACTGCATTCCGATATATGTCAGCATAATGTCACCGTTTTTAATTTGGTGCTGCGGATGATTGCAGTCAACTTTCATGCGGTTGCAGTGTTTTACAAAATCATTTTTGCCGAGGATTGCACCAACAACTGCGAGTCCTCCGCTTGGAATGATGCGTTCATTTGTAAATTCAACGGTAATATTTTTTCTCATGGCAGCCTCCGGAATTAAATATTTTAACTGATTCCAGTATACCAGAAACAGCACCTGATGGGTGAAAAAAACAGTTGCAAAGATTGGCGAAAAGCTATATAATTATAGGCAGTTACAGGATTTTGTGGGGCATGAGCTTCACGGATTCAGGTATGAATTTAGCAATGGACGCTGTGACGGAGGTGCAGTAATGCGAACAGAAAAAGAGATGTATGATTTGATATTGAATATTGCAAATAATGACGAAAGAATTAGGGTGGTATATTTTAATGGTTCTAGGACAAATGCGAATGTGCCGAAAGATATTTTTCAAGACTATGATGTGGTTTATGTAGTAACTGAAACGCTCCCCTTTATTGAGGATAAGGATTGGATTAAGCGATTCGGGGAAATTTTGTATATGCAATATCCGGATGAACACCCAGATTATCCGAGTGATAAAGAAAACTTCTATGGATGGTTAATGCAGTTTACAGATGGAAATCGTATTGATTTGCATGTTGAAACAATTAGCCATGCACAGGATAATATTATGAATGATAGTTTGTGTAAAATTCTCATAGACAAGGATAATTGTTTGCCAGAGATTTTACCTTCATCTGATAAAAATTATTGGATACATAAACCTACTTTGGAGCAGTATCTGTGTACTTGTAGTGAGTTTTGGTGGTGCCTAAATAGTGTAGCAAAAGGTCTGTGGCGTGAAGAAATTCCTTATGTACAAGATATGCTGAATTCTGTTGTGAGGAAACAGTTGGAGAAGATGCTTTCTTGGAAAGTGGGTATAATGACAAATTTCTCTGTTAGTGTTGGTAAGTCAGCAAAGTATATGTATAAATGGCTTTCTGAACAGGAATGGGAAAAGTATTTACAGACTTATTGTGGCGCTGATGTCAATTCTATTTGGCAGTCGGTAGAGGTTATGTGTTCTCTATTTGTGGAAACCGCTACATGGGTAGCGGAAGAATTCGACTATGAATATAACGATGAAGAAGCAAATAATGCCATGTATTTTTTGCAATCAGTAAGAGATTTACCTAAGGATGCAAGTGCGGTACTGTAGGAAATTGCGGAGTAATTTAATTTGGGGTTGTGCTATGAGTATAACATAGTAATGAGGTTGGTAAATCTCGCACCAATGGTGAGAGAAATAAGGAATTGTATGGAAAAGAAAGCAATTGTGGGATGTTAGGCTTTAGTGAGAGTGCAGGATTTATTTTTGAAATATTAAGGGAGAAGGACAAATGGTAAATTTGTATTGGCCAGCATATAAAAGATTAGAGAATGAGCTTATTTCAATGACCTCGGACATCAGGTTTGACGACGATCAAATGGGTGTTTATTCTGACAAATTTATGGAGATTTTGATTAGAACATCAATAGAAATTGAAGCTATTTCAAAGGAGTTATATTTGAACAATGGTGGCGAGCAGATAGAACCTGAATCGGATATGTTTTTTGATACTGTGTGTTTGCAGTTTCTTGAAGAAAAATGGAACCTTAGTAAGAAGTGTGTTTTGGTAAATGGTGTATTTTTCTCATTTGGCAAAGAGGAAAATAAGATTCTTACACCATTAAGGAAGGCAAATAAAAGGGGAACTAGTGGGGCAAAATGGAAGCAGGCTTATCAAGCGGTAAAGCATAATAGAAGTAAGAATTACAAATTGGGAAATATGAAAAACTGTATTGTAGCATTAGCAGCTCTCTATATATTGAATATATATTATAAAGATGAAATTTATCAATTTGCAGATTCGAAAGATGTTAATAATTTTGATCAAACTCAAGGTTCATCAATTTTTAGTATAATGATAAGCAAAGGAAATTCTTTTAATGGGTATATTGATGTTGATGAGAAATCGATTTATTGCATAAATTACACAGAAGAGTTTGTCAAGAATTGGGAAAAGAAGCAAGAAGAATTAAACAGATTAATTTATGAACAGATTGCGAATGAAAAAGTTATTTTAGATGCAATAAATTCTGGACAGATGAAAGTAGAAGAAATAGTTGATATATCTAAAGTACAGAATTGTATTGGAAATGAGCGGTTTGATGAGATTATAAGAAATGCGACAATAAGAATAAACATTAATCAGGTGATTCGGAATCAAAAATTTTATGCATATTTAAATAAGATAAAGCAATAATATAGAAATGCTTGAATTGTAACGGCGTATGCGTTACAATGTAAGCGAGAAGGAGGTGTTTGACTATGGAAAAGACAGCTACATTAAATTTAAGAGTAAATCCTACTGTGAAAGGTCGTGCAGAGGAAGTGTTATCAAGACTTGGTATACCAATGTCTACGGCAATAGATATGTATTTAAATCAAATTTCTCTTACTGGTGGTATTCCTTTTGCGGTGACTTTACCAAAAGCACCTAATTCAATAAATATGGATTTAATGACAACCGATGAACTTCATGCAAAGTTGCAAAAAGGTTATGATGATATAGAAGCTGGGAAGGTGCAGAATGCAGCAAGTGCATTTGCAAAATTTAGGGAGAATCATTAGTATATAGCAATATACAGTTGAGATTACAGATGAAGCACTGGCGGATATGGAACAGATCTATAATCACATCGCCTATGTGTTGCTTGCACCAGAAAATGCAATGGGGCAATATAATCGAATTGCTGACGAGATATTAAAGCTTGATGTTTTTCCAGAACGTTTTCGAATTATGGATTCAGAGCCAGAACACTCAAAGGGGATTCATAGAATGTTAGTGGATAATTATTCTGTGTTCTATGTTATTAAAGATGATAGAGTGATTGTAACAGATGTGTTGTATAGTGCTTCGGATATAGAAAATAGATTGAAGAGTGAATATTAAAATACGTGGAGAGGAGGGTGTAGATGGCACTTCGAGTCGAAATTGCTGATGAACAAATGGAGAATATGTCAGAGAAAGCAAAAGAAGAATTAGCTACTCAATTAAGGACATATGCGGAGAATATTATTAAAGAAGCTAATTTAATTGAAGAAGGCAATCGAGAAGATGGAGCAAATAGAGAAATTACAAGTAGTATAGTGATGCAAGCGGTAAGAAAATATAAAAGTAATGCACCACAGAAAAAAGACAAGGGGCTAGTTGGGCTAAAAGTTGTATCTGCATTTTCTTTGCTAATAACAGGTTTTTTGTTCGATGCGAATGGGTATCAGGATAATATTGTGAAGCTTGTACTATTTATTGTTGCTCTCATTATAGCCTGTGTGTCAACAGTATTACAATTTGTAAAGGAGGGTTAGATATGCAGACATATAGTAATGAAGATAAGATAGAAAGATATCTTGATGATCTTGCGGCGGAATATAAAGAACTGTTATTAAAAAGGTTAATAGAAGTATCTGGAACTATTGAAAATTTAAGTGTAAGTGAGTTATTGCGAATTGATACAGAAATAAAAAAACCTTTGTTGGCAGATTATCGGAGGCAGCAACGCAGACAAAGAACTATGTTAATGGCAGGAATATTATATGCTATTATGGGAATTATGTTATTGACTATGTTTGAGATGATTGATTCCTTTAGATATGATGGAATGATATTGGTTGCGTTAGTAATTACATTTCTAGGACTATTGATGAGCTTAATGTCAGTTATGATGCCAAGTGGTAAGAATCCTTTGAGTAAGCATGAAATAAGGAGTATGGAGGATAATAGAGCTATTTGGGAGTATAGTGTAGTTAAGACATGGAGAGAGTTGGAGGGAATTGCTGCTGACATATATGCGGAATCTAAGCTTATGCCTATACATTCGATTATTTCTAAATTTTTAGAAGATAACTATATTAACAAAGTTGAAGCTGAGAGGTTAAGAGAATTCCTAAAAATGAGAAATAATATTGTTCACGATACAGATAATAATTACAAAACAGAAGAAATAAAAGATGCTTTGGAAGGAGTAGAAAGTATTATTAATAGTTTAAAAAAAGTTGTTTTGTAATATTGTATTGATGTTGAGATTTGGTAAAGGATTCATTGGCAACACTTTGGCAACAGAAAATCAGTAAGCCAAAATAAATTATGTAATTGAAGTAGAATAGCGGCAAAAAATGAACGAAACTTAAACAAAATAATTTAGACTATCGTATGAACTTGCCGAGTTCGAATAGGCTACAAGCAGTGCAGTCGCAACCCGAAAATCATATGTCGAATGCTTGCATTCGTAAAGATAATTTTTCGGGCGAGACTATACGGCGCCAGCCGTCATGAGGATGAAGCGAGATTTGTAATGATTACGGCGGCGTTTGAATGGGAATTTAGACGAATTTTTCCTGAGAGAGTAAAGAAAAAAGCAAGCAAAATAGAGGCAGAGAAACAAGCCCGTCAGATATTACAAGGATTGATTGATGAAGGTACTGGAGAACTTAGAAGTATATATAAATACTTGCAAAAAAATATTGGTTCTAGTCCATTGAGTGGAAAGATTACATTTGTTGGGAAGAATATTTCCAATGTAATAGATATGTTTGGTAAGCAGCTATATGATTTAAATGGTGAAGAATTGAATTATTCTTTAATGGGAGAACGATTGTCGTCGCAACGTAATAATTTTGCACATGGAAATTTGGATAAAGAGTTTGTTGGATTATCATTGCTGGATTTGGTATTTCTTGAAATTGTTTTATATGCTATGCAGTTAAAATATTATGGACTTGAGGGAATAAAAATAAAAAAGGCAATTAACGAGCTATTTCATAAAAATTTTATAATAGATGAATAATTGCTATGAAAGAGATTTTATGTATGGAAAACAGCTAAATAAGACGAGAGAAAGCTGGTGACAATATGAAAGAAAAAGAACATCAATCTATAGAGTGGAAAGAATCCTGGCAGGATGAATATTTGAAGTGGATTTGCGGATATGCCAATGCTTATGGTGGAACAATATACATAGGTACGGATGACAATGGTAATGTTGTCGGCATTGATAATGCAAGAGAATTATTAGAACGAATTCCTAATAAAATTACGGACACAATGGGCATTATTGCAGATGTAAACTGTAACCGCTCCATAGTCCGTACATTGTCATCCCTCTATTTTTGTGCAACAATAGTCTCAACAACAAAGCAATCTGTCTAAAAAGTTTAGTTTTTGACTTTTTGGACTGCAATGGAGGAAACGACTATGG
>ERZ827181.1059-NODE-1059-length-32971-cov-5.304199_pt1 | contig 32971 bp, 16 predicted proteins | sample MGYA00519778_ERZ827181 | MGnify/ENA primary metagenome ERZ827181 (study PRJEB31778, sample SAMEA3449273) | human gut metagenome | biome: human gut; feature: human-associated habitat; material: faeces | place: United Kingdom | collected 2010/2012 ...
AGCCGATCAGCGGGATGTCCGGGCGCAGCTTGAGCAGGTAGGGCACGCCGCCGATATGGTCCTCATGGCCATGAGTGAGCACGAGCGCGTCGACCTTGTCGAGACGGTTCTTGATGTAGCTGAAATCGGGAAGAATCAGGTCGACGCCCGGCTGCTCCTCTTCGGGGAAGAGCACGCCGCAGTCGATGAGCAGCAGGTGACCGTTGTATTCGATTACGTTCATATTGCGGCCGATTTCGCCCAGACCGCCGAGCGGCGTGATGCGCATCGAACCCTTGCGGTACTTCGGCGGGGCGATCAGGACATCGTCCTGCTGGGGAGCGGTGGCCTGGCCCTTGAACGAGCCGGCGTTGCTGGTGTTGCGATTCGCGGATCCGCGGCGGCGCGACGCGCCACCGGAACGGGACCTGCGTGAATTGTTCTTCTTTTGTTGTTCTTGTGCCATTCTCTATTGGTTTTCTGTTTCTTTGTTTCCGTCTGTGTCACGGAAACGACGTTATCTGCAACCGCTCGCCCGTGTCCGCCGAGGCCGTTCGCATCCGCGACCGGGACGGCCGTTCCCGGAGTCGGACGATGCCGTAATCCGGGTGCATCCCGAGCGAGGCCGGTGTGGCCCGGTCAGAGCAGTCCCGCTGCTTTCATGCCCCCTTCGGCCTTGGCCAGTTGATCGGCGTCCGGGCCGATGTTCGGCAGGCGCATGGCCGTGGAGGAAAGATAGCCCTTGATTCTCAGCGAGGCCTTGGCCATGACGGCCTGGTAGCCGTCGCCGTTGAGCGCGTGGACGAGCGGGGCGAGCTGGTTGGCGAGGCGCTGCGCCTGATGGATGTCGCCGCGGTCGAACGCCTCGACCAGCTGGCGCATCGGCGAGGAGGCGACGTGCGCGATCACCGAGATGATGCCCACGGCGCCGATCGACAGGAACGGCAGGAACAGGCCATCATCACCCGAATACCAGGCGAGGCCGGTGCGCTGCTGCTTTTCGACGGCGGCGGCGAGGTCGCCGGTCGCGTCCTTGACGGCTTTGACATGCTCAAGCTCGGCAAGACGGTCATATGTTTCGACGCGGACTTTCAGTCCGGTACGGCCGGGCACGTCATATACGATGATCGGCCTCTCGGCCACGGAATCGACGGCCTTGTAATGGCCGACCACGCCGTCCTGGCTGGGGCGCGAGTAGTACGGCATAACCACGAGCACCGCGTCGGCTCCCGCCTCCTGCGTCTGCTCGACCATGCGCACGGTGTGCGCGGTATCGTTCGATCCGGCACCGGAGATCACCGGGACGTCCACGACTTCCTTGACGGCCCTCACCAGCTCGACCTTCTCCTCCATGTGGGTCACGGGGGATTCGCCGGTCGTGCCGTTCACCACCAACCCGTCGGCGCCGTCGGCGACCAATTGCTTCGCCAGAGACTGCGCGGCCTCGAAATCAACCGTCCCATCTGCTTTCATGGGGGTGACCATTGCGGGGAGGATGCGTCCGAACGGAGCCGGGTTGAGAAGATGCATAGTACCGTCACTCATATCTCTTTACCGTACTTGGCAGCAAGGACGCATCGCCGTCACCCGTACATAATATGAACGCGTCCCGGACCTCCTTCATCCCACCAAAGTCCCATCCAGACCCCACCAAACGGGATTATCGCCGGATGGGGGATGCCAGGCCAACGCTTTACAGGTCGAGGAACTTGTCGAGGCCGACGGTCAGGCCGGCATGACCGCCGTCGGCGACCTTGCGCACGGCGAGCAGCACGCCAGGCATGAAGCTGATGCGGTCGAAGCTGTCGGCGCGGATGGTCAGCTGCTCGCCCGCATTGCCGAGCAATACCTCCTCATGCGCGTTGAGCCCGCGCAGACGCACGGCATGCACGTGCACGCCGTCGACGACCTGCCCGCGAGAGCCGCCATCCGTCTCGGTGGCGTCCGGCATGGCGCCGAGGCCGGCCGCCTTGCGCGCATCCGCGATGGCGCGGGCGGTGTGGATAGCGGTTCCGGAGGGCGCATCCACCTTGGTGGGATGATGCAGCTCGATGACCTCCGCGGACTCGAAGTACGGCGCGGCGACCTTGGCGAAATAATCGGCCAGCACGGCGGAAATCGCGAAGTTGGGCGCGATGAACACGGCCTGATCGCCACGGGGAGCCTCGGCGAGCGCCGCCGTGACCTTGGCGAGTCTCTCATCGGTCCAACCGGTGGTACCGACCACCACGTCGACCCCCCGCTTCACAAGCGCGAGCACATTGTCGAGCGAAACGGACGGCACGGTGAACTCCACCACGACATCGGTGTTCTCCGGCGTGATCCGCATCAGGTCATCGCCCGCGTCGAGTGCGAAGGCGAGCTGCATGTCCTGCGCACCGTTCACCGCATCCACCACATGAGATCCCATGCGCCCTTTGGCGCCGACCACTGAAACCCTGACCATCACACGACCTTTCCGAGCGAAACCGTCCGTAACTTTTCCAAAATTCCCTACCAATATATAGGCATGCCGGCCCATGGTCCGGCCACCTGTCCGTAAGCTGGGTCACATCCCGGCTCCGACCGGTTCGGCGCACCGTTCCACAACGCACTGATACGGCTTCATAAATTTTGGCTCTGTTAGACCAAGGTTGACTTTTTGCCTTGCAGTGTGGTTACTGGGTAGCTACAATGATGGTAGGTATGAGAACGGGCAAGGTGGCGCGTATAGCCGATAGGGTCAGGAAGGAACTTGGCGAACTGACGCCACAGGAGCGCGACCACGCCATCACCCGCGTGAACACGCTGCATGCGCGATTGGAGGCTTTCATGTTCGGCTTCCACGGCGTGTCAACGAAATACCTGCAAGCCTATCTGGACTGGTTCCAATGGCTCGTCGCGTTCACCGACGGATTCGGCGGAACCGACGATGATGGGCTGCTCGCCCGCCAGCTCGGCAAAGGCCTGTATCGCATCCGCCGCCGTGACTGCCAGCGCATGACACCACCGTACATGGATTATTGGCGGAAAGCCGCATGACACCGTGCATACGATGTACAGTCGGAACAACCGACAAGCATAGGAGGCGCATATGGCGAGCATACCCACCACGACCATGAGGATAGACCCGCAGCTCAAGGAGGAATCCAGCCGCGTGCTCGAAGACCTCGGGCTCACCCTCTCCGGCGCGGTCACGATCTTCCTGAAGGCCGTCGTCAGGGAACAGGGACTCCCGTTCGAGGTCAAGAAGGAAACGTCGAATGGCAGATAAGGTCATCCGCATCAAAGACCTCCGTCCTCAAGACGTGCGCGGATTCCGAGGTGACACCGTGAGTGCAGATGGGCTCGTGGTCGGAGGACAACTGGGACCGTATCATGGCCGACTACCAGTCGCGCCACGAACAGGCCATCGAGCAGCGCGACGAGGTGCTGTTCAAGGGACATGACCTGTTCAAGCTCCCCCAGCGCGAACTGCGCACGATACGTCCGCAGATGCAGTACATCTTCCAAGACCCGTACAGTGCGCTGAACCCGCAAATGACCATCGGGCGGTCCATCGGCGAGCCGTTGCTCGAACACCGGCTTGCCACGAAGGCGGACGTGAACGACAGGGTCGCGCAGATACTGGAGATCTGCGCAGGAGCGCGGGCGAGGGTGACGGCGTCGGCTCAGGTGCTCAGACCGGCGCGAGCCTGTACGAGCGCAGGCCGTATGCCAAGGCGATTGTTGACGGCACGGCGACGCGCTTCTGCGTCGCCGCGTTCCACGGCGGGTACATGGCTGACGGACGTCAGCGCCGTTTTCGGGCGAGGAACCAGCCGAGCAGGGCGAGCGGCACCGCGCACAGGGTGACGATCCACGGAATCATCATGCTCATGTGCGGACTGGATGCGTCCAGCACGGCACCGGCGATGGTCGACCCGAACGAGGTGCCGACCGAGCCTGCGGTGGTCACCCACGACAGTCCTTCGGTGAGCGAGCGCGCAGGCACGATGTCCTTGACGATCAGGTTGCCGGTAGCGAACAGCGGGGAGACGCACAGGCCGGTCAGGATCTCCATGGCGCCGAGGATCAGGAAATTGCCCATCACCATGCGGAACACCACATAGCCGACGGTGAGCAGCGTCAGGAACATGACCATATGCCGCCAGTGCGAGCCTTTCATCTCCCGGGAACCGAAGATGACCGCCCCGATGCAGGAGCCGACCGCGAACATGGCGAGCTGCAGGCCGAGGAACCGCTCCGCGCCGGCGGCCTTCATCGTGGCCGTCATGGACACGTCGAATGCGGTGAAGCTCATGTTGAACACCACGAACACGACCAGCAGTGGCAGAATGCCCCGATACGTCAGTACATTGCGCGGCTTGGCGGAATAGGGCCGGTGCAGACGACGCAGCCGGAAACCGTTGTCTTCGGGGGAGGGCGTCGGTGCGGCATGGTCTCCGGCCGTCTGGAGTGCGGGAGCCGGCTGACCGGTGACGGCGTTCGACTGCGCGTCCGGTATTTCGGCGGCGACGACGTCAATCGGCTCCAACACGGGCGGGACGGTGTTCTTCAGCGAGAAGAACACCGCTCCCCCGATGCCGCAGGCCAGCGTGGGCACGAACAACTGCGACACCGGGTGCACCGAGGTGGCGAGGAACGCCGCCAGAATCGGACCGAAGATGAATACGATCTCATCGATGGCCGCTTCCAGCGCATACGCGGTGTTGAGCAGCGACTCGTGTTGCGAACCGCGCAGCGCATACGCCCAGCGGGTGCGCACGAGGGCGCCGAACGAGAACTGGGTCAGCCCCATGCATATGGCCAGCGCGAACAGCACCGGGATGGGCACTCGGGCGAGCGCCGCCAGTGCGAACGCAAGCATCGCCACTATCTGCACGCCAAGCGCCACCGGTCCGACACGCCGCTGCCCGAACCGGTCGAACAGGCGCGCGTAGAACGGCGTGACCGCGGCGACGGCGAGGATGTACATGGCGCTCATCGACCCGGCGACCGTCCAGTTGTCGTACATGTGGTTGAGCGCGAGCACGATGCCCAGCGACATCATCGAGATCGGCAATCGGGCCACCGCTCCGGAGATGCAGAACGCCTTGGCGCCGGGAATGCGGAACAGTTGCGCGTACGGCGACTGCGATGCGACGGATCGGCTCTGCTGTTGAGCCCCGCTCATCGAGTGTTCTCCGGGGTTCCGGCGTAGATGAAGATGTCGTCCATGTCTGCGCCATCCTCGGGATGGTCCGCCGCGTATCGGGCGGCGATGCAGTTCAGCCCCTTGTGGTCGTAGAAGCTCACGTCGCAACTGGAGTCGGTGTGCAGGTAGAACCGGGCGACCTGGCAATTCGCGAAATAGTCCATCGCCTGCCGCCAGAGCGAACCGCCGACGCCGTGTCCGCGAGCGCTTTTCGCGACGAGGAACAGCTCGATCTCGCCGCGCGCGACGTCGTTGATGTCGATTTCGCGTTCCATGCGCAGTTCCATCTCATGCCATTGCTCGGTCTCGGACAGGGTTTTCGTGCCGAGCGTCGACCGGTTCAGTTCGCCGTTGATCGCGGCGAGTTCCTGCTTGGCTTGCGGGAAGGCCAATGGCTCGCCGGCGACGCGCGACAGTGTGACGCCCATGAAGCGGCCGTCGAGTTCGGCGATGATGGCGCGGGTGGTCGGTTCGAGGTAGTGCAGCACGAAGTGCCGGGATATCTGCATGGACACCGGCGTGCCGGCGGCCGCGCTGCACTGACCCCATGTGCGGTCGAACTCCCGGACGATGTCGTCCAGATCATTCCAACGCATGGGCCGGTAGGTCACCGATTGCGATGGTTTCATCTCCTCGGCGGGCACTGTTGCCGTTGCCGGCGTAGATGCGATTGTGACGCCCGGCACCTCCTCCGGCGTGACGTCAGGCACGACGTCAGACATGACGTCACGCTGTGGGTCCGTCCCGATCGGCGTGCTCTCCGAGAGGGTGCTCTCGTCATCGGCGGATGGCGTGGCATTGGTGATGGTGGCATTCATGACGGTGTTGTCGTGCGCAACCATGGTTCTGCTCCTTTGTGGTTGTTGCGTCCGGCACGTGTGCCCGCCCACACGGTGCGCCAAGGGTCGCGGCATCCCTCCCGGCATGACGGCTGCGGCGCGTTCCATCCGCAGCGTGTGCCGCCCCCTTGGCGGTCACCTAGTCATTGTCGGATCCTTCGGGAATGCCGGAGCTCAACTCGGCTAGGATCTCTTGTTCGGTTTTCGCGCGGGCGTGCAGCTCGCGCGCGCCTTCATCAGGCTCACTCAGATAGTAGAGGGTGGCGTCGATTCTGTCCAGCGGCACGTGCTCGATGTACGACAGCAGCAGCCGATACCAGTCGAGCTGCACGAGCTTGTGTTCGATGTCCTGCGGCTTGCGTGGCTTGCGCCCGGTCTTCCAGTCGACGATGGTGTATTGCTTCGTCGGATCGTTCGCGTCCAGTCCGCCGTGGAACACCGCATCGAGTTTGCCGTTGACGATGACGTCACCGAGCTGGGGAATCGACACGACGATCTGACGTTCCGCCCACGCCGGGCGACGCTCCGACCACGTCGATTCGGCGAGTCGACGCTGCCATACGGTGAGCTGTCGTTCCTTCGCCGTCAGCGTGTCGGATTTCATTTCCAGTTCGGACAGATCGTGCAGCAGGGATTCGCGGGTCACCGGCTCGCGGCAGGTGCCGGCCGTACCGGTTTCGATGCTGCTGGAATCGTATGCGCCGATGCCGTCTGCATCTATTGATTGGCCGTCGCCGTAGGCGTTGATGAATTGTTCCGCCCATGCGTGGAACAGGGTGCCCGCCTCAGCGGCGGGGGATGCGACGCGCGGGATGGGCCGGATCAGGCCACGCCAATAGCCGCGTTCCTCGCGCTGGGTCATATGTCCCGCCCTCGCCTGCAACGCGGTGACGTTCTGCCGTCCGTGCTCCAGCAGGTGCTCCGCCTGACGGCGGACATAGCGGTCGATCTCGCGCTCGCCTCGGCCGAAGGACCATGGCATCAGATCGGGGTCTTCAACGAGCATTCGGGCGCGCGCCAGCAGGGAGTCCGGATCGTCGGTCACAAGCCCGGAATCGCCGGACAGCCCGCCGGTGAGCTTCGACAGGGTTTCCTCGGACAACTTGGCCGGCCATGTCGGGCCGCCGGCCTGTTCGCGTTCCTCCAATGGGGCGTTCCATGCCTCTTCGACGACATCCCGCTCATATTCGGTGGCGTGGTCGCCGACGAAGAACCCCTGCGGCCTGTCCACACCCAGCTGGTCCAGCGATGGGTGCGCAGACGCACCTGATGCCGCACCGGCCACCGCCAAGTCAGGGCTACTGTCGGCAATGGCATCCGCATTTTCGGAGTATCCCGCGCTCCCGCTCTTGCACGCGGATACCAGACCGCTCTCATGGCATAGCGAGTCCTGCATCTCCGTCCAGAATACCGACGGCTTCGAGGCGCTCGGTCTTTTGCCGGGACGGTTCAGGTACTGGCTCGGGTCTCGATCCAGAATCGAATACTGGCTGTAGGTGAGCAGCGCGTCTTTCTTGGCCCGGGTCAGCGCCACATATGCGAGTCGCCGTTCGTCAGCCAGCAGACGTCGGCCATATTCCTCTTCCTGGGTGAGATACCAGCTGGACGGGTCGGCGACATCCATATCGTCTCCGATGTCCTTGCTGCGCAGGTCTCCGTAAAACTCGTCGTCGATGACTTCGACATCGTCCAGGGCACGCAGTGTTTCGACCGGGGCGTCATCCGGATTCGCGTCGTGCGGGAAACGTGGCAGGATACCGGCGTCGACGCGCACGGGCGCAGGTACCGCGGCCGGGTCGTCCGCCCATGAACGAACCGTCGCCTTGTATTCCGGGGGAGTCCACGATTCGCCGGCACCGCCGCCGGGATGCTCCGCGTCCAGCTCGACATGCAAACCGCCCTGATTGCTGGGGAACACTCCTGATTGCATGGACACCACGGCGACGGCGTCCCATTCCAATCCCTTGGCCTGATGGATGGTCATCAGCACCACGTCCGCAGGAGTGTCGGGCACCGCCGCGGTACCCTCCTCTATCTGACCAAGCGAGTCAACCCATGACATGAATCCACGCAAAGTCGGATTCACGCCTTCGACGATTTCCTGCGTATAGGTGTCGACCAGTGCGGCGACCGACTGCAGAGGCGAACGCGCCTGCGTGGGGTTCACCGGCTGGGAGGGGTTTTTGACCGCCTGGGCGACGATTGTGTCGATGTCGAGGTTCAAGGCCCGCACCGCGGCGTCAATCACTTCCTTCAGCGGGTGATTAGTCACGGCATGCACACGCTGCAGTACTTCGCCCGCCTGTATGATACGGCGTGATGTCGTCTCGTCGAATCCGCCGCGACGCGACAGCAGCGACGGCAGGTCATCCCGCATCATCATGTCGATGAGGAACACCGCATGCGGCACTCGATCCCGGTATTGCTTAACGATGGCCTTCACCTGCGGGTCGGCGAACGTCGCGATGTCGGAGCCGCCATCCGCTTCCGAAACGAGACCGGAATCAATGGACGTGGAGACTATTGCCTCATCATGACCATCATCGGCACGAGCGCCATCGGAGCCTGAACCTATGATGCCGGATTCGACCAGTGCACGGTAGCGGCATTGGTTGTCGAGATCTTCGGCCATGCCGGCGAGGCGGGTGAGCGATTCGGATCCCAAACCGAATCGCGGCGTAGCCAGCAGCCTCATCAACGACGCTGAATCGGTGTGGTCGGCGGCCGCATGCAGCAATGCGATCAGATCCTGGACCTCCGGCCTCTCCAGCAGCGCGGAGTAGCCGACGACCAACGTCGTCAGGCCCGCCCGTTCGAGTTCTTGGGCGAATTGCGCCATGTGCGTCTTGCCTCGGAACAGCACCGCCACATGCGGGGTATCGGAGGCGGCCGTGGCGGCGTCCTTCCGGTACCGTGCGATGGCCTGTTTGGCGAAGCGTGCCACGGCATCGGCTTCCTGGCCGAAGGTGGCAAATCCCAGCACGCCGATCGTACCTTCCGCGGCGTTGTCCATCGCGGACAGGTTCGCGACGTCCACTTCGCGCATCAGGGAGCTGCCGGCCCGCCGTGGCGGTATGCGCAGCGGCTCGGTGAGGTTGTTGGCGGCTCTGAGCACGATGCAGGTGTTGCGTCGCGTGACGCTGAGCGGGTATGGTTTCGCGTCGGCGGGCATGCCGAAGTCCTTTTGGAACATGCGGAACGCTCCGGGACTGGCACCACGCCACGCATAAATCGACTGGAACGGGTCGCCCACCGCGTTCACCGCGGATCGCGACAGCCCGACGCCATCCTTGGACCACCCTCCGGCGCTGCGCGCCGCCTCCCGCCAGCGGGAGGAAGACCTATCAGCATCGGCATCAGCCGACTGGGGGTGGAACAGGGTGGCGAGGAGCATCGCCTGCGTGGTGGAGGTGTCCTGGTATTCGTCAAGCAGCACGTGCGTGTAACGGCGACGGTACCGCTCCCCGATGGAGGGGAATCGCGCGACGAGCTGGTAGGCGGCAATGGTGAAATCGCTGAATTCCGCCATGTTCTGAACCCGCTTTTCCCGCTCGTATTCCTCGACGAGCGTCAGCAGCGTCTCCCGACGCCGGGTCACGTCGCGCAGCTGTGCACACTTGTACACGCATATGTCACGAAGTTGCGCCCGGTATTCCTCCTGTTTGGCCGCGAAGGTCTCCTCCGTGTCCTTCTTGTTTTTTGTCGGAGCCTTGGCCTTCGGCTCTTCGTCAGGAACCGGCGTATCGCCAATGGCGATATCGAGTTGCGCGAGGAATGCCTGGTCCCAAGCCCGCACACGGCCGATGGCCTCGTCCATCGTTGTTGTGCTGCCACCGATCATGGCGTTGCCTATGGCATGCGACAACCCCAGTACCCCATTCACCACGGTCTTGAACGCCCCGAGATCCTGCTCGAAGAGGATGTCCATGTGACGGCCGACCACGGTGGTCGCCAGCTGTATGGCACCGGCCTGGCTGAGCGGCTGCGTGTTCTGGTCGAAGCCGACAAGCAGGCCGTATTGCCGCACGATGGTCTGGAAGAACGCATCGTACGTCGACACCTCCGGCTTGAGGAACGCCCGGTTCGCAAAGCGCTCGTCTCCCCCGTCCGCCAGCACGGCGGCGGACACGCGTGACAGCAGTTCCGACGCGGCCTTGCGCGTGAATGTGAGGCCGAGGATGCGCTCGGCCGGCACGCCCTGTGCGATGAGGTTGATGATGCGGCGGGTCATCGTATAGGTCTTGCCGCTGCCCGCTCCGGCCACGACGAGCACGTCATCGCCGGTGGGCGCGTTGACGACTTTTGCCTGCTCGGGGCTGTCGGTAAATCGTGGTGCGTTCATGACTGCCTCGTTTCGAAGACGGTGTTGATTTCGCCGGCGCATGCCGGGCATGCCGCTTTCATGCGGCAATACTGGAGATGATCCGGTTTCGGCCTTGCCTGTATATGGGTCGACCGACTCGCCGCGGCGGCGTAGAACACTCTCGCGATCATGGAGAGCGACCATACGGCCTGCGTGCCGCGCATGCCGAGGAACTGTCGCCATGCCGCTGCGCTTACACCGGTCGGAGGCTCTTCAATCAAATCGGGAGCATCCGAAAGCTTATCGAGGGTCTTGTAGCGGTTCCGCGGCATGAACGATGACGTGTTCAGACTGCCATCGGCGAACAGCGCCGGCTGGTACATTCCCTCCTGCGCGTTGCTGGTTCCGGACGTCGCGGGTGCATCCTTCTGTGCGACATGGAACAGACCACTTTGCGCGATGTCCGGCATGACTTGCAGCGCTTCGGCTCCGCGCGGCCCGTTTTCCGGGAATGCGAGTCCCAGTTGGTAGCAGACCAGTTGAAGATCGTTGAATATGGCCTTGGTCGAAGGCACCTTCCCGGTCTTGTAGTCGATCAGGCGAACGTGACGCTTCCCGTCGGGCATGATTCTGGTCTCCATACGGTCGATGCGCCCGGACAGACGCACGGTCAGCCGGTCGTTCATGGCTTCGGGCCACCCGCCAACCAGCGATCCCATGATGGCGGCGAGTTCATCGCGGCCGATCGGGTCGACGCCGTCCATCGCGTTATAGGCGGCAAGAATGTCGTCCAAGCCGAATACCGCGATGAACGAACGCTCGCATTGTGCGCTTTCCAATATACCGATCCGGAAGTTCTTGACGTTGTTTACCGGGTATTCGTCGGTGTTGGACATGACGAAGTAGCTGGCGATGTGGCCCAGTACGTCATGCGCGGTATTATCCTTGCGCGTCGCGTTGTATTGATCGGCCGGGTTGGTGTTGGCCGTCGGATCGTCGCGCAGCTCCTCATAGATGGCGATCATACGGTCCCGCACCGTGCTGACGCGTTCCGGAATCGGCAGGTCATCGCGCCAGTCCGCCGCGTCCAGGCCCTCGTTGCTGGCGGTTTCGGCGACGGCGTGGATCAGCGAGCCGAACGAGGTCGCCACACTGCCGGCGCGCGGACCAGTGAACCGGTTTTCCATCATCCAACAGACGGGACATCCCCAGATGCTGTCCACGGCGGATGGCGACAATGTTGCGATCCGCGGCACCGATGATTGGCCGGTTCCCTCCGCGGCCTTGTCCGGTTCCGGAGCCGCCGCCCGCGATCCCACCGTGCGGGAGCCGGAAGACGCATCCTCGACCTCGTCGAGGAACGGCCAACGCGTGATGTCAGCGGCTTCGACACCATTGCTTGCCAGCAGTCGCAGCGCATCCACGGCATCTTGAGATTCCTTGGAACCTCGTGGGTATACGGCGAGCGCCACGCGGGCGGCGGCGACCAGGCCGCGAGGATCGGCGTCCAGACCTTGGAGCCGTCCGGCTTCACCGACCTGGCTATATTCCCGCCCTTCGGCCGACGCATGCCGTTCGCGGTTGAATCGTTCCGGCATGTATCCGTACAGGAAGTCAGACGGGGTCAGATCGTCGTTGTACACCGCACTTGCCGTGACCTGCTCCGATGCGCGGGTCAGCGCGACCAGCAGGCTTTTCTGCTCCGCATACAGCACGGATTCCAGTTTGTTGTCGCCATGCTCTCCGGAATCATCGGACAGCCCTCCATACAGCATGACATCAGCCAGATCCTCACCACCGAACATCGTGTTTCGGGCTGCCAGGTTCGGCCATATGCCTTGCTGGATGGCCGGAATCCACACCAACGGCCAGTGTCTCCCCGCGGAGCCCGCCGGCGTGGTCAGCGTCACGGCCTCGTCGATGGGGGCCACTTTGGCCAGGGAATCCGCTTCGATGCGCATCGCCCTCACCTGCGCAAAGAATTCGGGCAGATCCCGGCTTGCGGCCGAGCCGGATGCATAATCGAACAGCCGCATGGCCGTATCCAGACGGTCGTTGGCGGCACGTCCGGCATCCGTGTTGTTCAGGGCCTCGCGCTGCCAACGGGAGGCGACGTCGCACGCGTTCCAAGCCACGGACAACGCATACTGTGGTTCCTTCGCCGGCAGTTGTCTCAGGCCTTGGGCCACCGTCCCCACTAGATTCCACAGGTGGGCAAACACGCGGGAATGCGGGTCTCCCCGCCCGCACACCTCCTGAACGGCGGCGAGCACGTCATCGGCGGTTATACCGGACGCGCCCTTCGTGCCTGCCCCGACAGCGGAACCGGCATCGTCGACAACGTCACCTGTACCGCCTAGACCGGCGACACCGCCATGCATCGCATGCGCGTCATCCGCGAATTCCAGCAACAGGTACATGGCATCGACGCCGAACTGGAGTTCGTCGCCTTGCGGTGCTTTGACATCGATGATCGTGTCGTCGGTGATGGTCTTCCGATCGCGCCCGGAGACGACCCATTCGCGCCATTGCTCCCATCCGTGCATGAGCCTGCCCAAGGCATGCATTCGAGCGGTGTCACCAGCAATTCCAGCGTCCCCGGTCTTCCCCGCATCGTCGGCGGCACCGCCAGGCACATCGTCGGACGCATCCCCCTTGCATATGTCCTCGCACGTGACGATCTTGCCGAGTGATGCCAACGCGTTCATGGCGGCGTCCACCGGCTCCAGCCTGGCCGGGTATCCCTCATGATCCCGTCCGCCGCCGACGCTGACCAGCGGGCATCCCATCACCGTGGCAACCCGAGAGCGCACATACAGTGCGGTCTGCTGCAGATTCATGCCCAGCGCGGGCACCGTCTGGTTCCTGAGCATCGCCAATTCGAGCAGCGCGAACAATCCCTGCACGAACGGCTCGTCCTTCAACGGTCGTGTGACCGATGAATACCGTACAGGCACGCCGTCATGACGCAGCCGTTCGCCGATCGTGCGCACGGTGGCGTTGTCGTGCGCGATGACAGCCATGTCGTTCCAGTTGCGTCCTTCAAGGATGTGGGCTTGCTTGATGCGCCATACGACGTCTTCCGTCTCTTCGTCGGCCGAGCGGTACAGCGCGGTTTTCAGACTGCCATCGCCCGGCAGCGGATCGGCCTGGGGCAATGCGACAATCGGCAGACTCGCCGGCAGCTGCGGCAATTTGCCCGGCCTCTGCGGCAGAGGAACCGTCTCGTCCTGCGTGGATCGGATGGACAGGGAGATACGGGATGCGACCAGATCGCGATACGTATAACCGTCGACGTGGTCCACCGCACGCTCCTCAACTCGGCCATTTCCGGCACCGCCAGCCGGCAGACGAACCATGCCGGCGCCAAGCTGACGACGAATCTGGTCGAACAGGTATTCCGGATATGACCCGCGGAAGGTCTGCACGGCCTCGTCCGGATTGCCGACCAGCAGCAGCCGCGTCCCCGCACCGCGCAGCGCCTTCAGGAACGTGAACCCGGCGAAGGTGAGGTCCTGACAGTCGTCGACGACCAGCAGACGCGGCAGATCGTCATCGCCGACCATCCCGACCGCCTTGGCCCCCTCGACCAGCAGACGCGACGAGTCCAACCGATACTCGCCCGGGTACATACGACTCACCGCGGTCTCGTATTCGCGGCGCAACGCGAACGCGAGACGCCACTGCACATGCAAACGCTCGACGCGCGGCGACCAATGCCTCAACGCCGACAGGGCCGTTCCTTCACGATCCTCGGAGACGCCCAGCTCATCCATGCGGGCCAACATGTCGCGCAGCTGCATGACGAAGGCGGCATTGACGCCTACGCCGGAATCCGCATCACCACCCTCGCCGTCGTTCCCGGCCACGGCATCGGCCAGCACGCCGTCCCAATCATCCCTGGCGAAGTATTCGCGCAGCAACGAGCACGTGCCGCATGGATCCCCCGCCCGCACATGAGCCACATGGACGGAGCACACCGAACGCAGCAGCGCATCCTGCTCGGCGCCGTTCAGCAACCTCGGCAGCGGCTCGCCCGACCTCGAACGCATGACGGTGATCAGCCGGAACGCGATGGCCGACAGCGTCGTGACCGGTCGCGCCTGGGAGGTCGCCCCCAGCTCGCGAATCACCTGATCGCCTATCACATCGGCGATCTGACGCCCGGATACCGTCATCATCGCTCCGGATTCGCCGAACCGTCGCAGCCCGGCCATCAAGGCATCACGGGCCAGCGTGCTCTTGCCCACGCAAGGAGCACCAACCACCAGCAGCGCCTTGCCGGATTCCCCCTCAAGCAGTGCTTCAACCGCCTTCATGGCACCTCCATTCCCGTCGCCGGCCCCGTCGTCCGTCAGACAGTTCCTCCATCATATGCCAACAATCGAAAACCGAACCATATGTTCCGTTTTTATATCAGTTTTATTCTGGACTAACTGCGTCATCGCACGGCAGCTCCTGCCTGCGGCGAGCACTCCTCAGCGCTCCCCATCAAGGGTTGTGCGTGGGAACACCTCGGAATAGAGTAAGAAGAAGAGATGTCGTAAGGGGGATAGCCAAATGCCGGCACAGCCAACACCGCCGCGGATATCCGGCTATGATTTCATCCAGCCACTCGGCACCGGCGCCACAGCCAGCGTATACCGGTACCATCAGCGCGTCCCCAGCCGCGACGTCGCCATCAAGGTCAGCAGCGCCACCCTCGACCCCCGCGCAGCCGCCCGATTCCGCAATGAGGCGAACTACATGGCGGAGCTTTCCGCGCACCCCTACATCCTTTCCATCCACGACGCCGGCGTGACCAGCACCGGACTTGGCTACATCGTGCTGGAATACGCGCCCGGCGGCTCCTATAAGGAGCTGATCCGCAAGCGACCACTCACCGCCGACCAGATGCTCGACCTGGGCATCAAACTTTGCAGCGCCCTGTTCACCGCGCACTGCAAAGGCATCCTGCACCGCGACATCAAGCCCGCGAACATTCTCATCACCCCGCAGGGACTGCCGGTGCTCGCCGATTTCGGCATCTCCACGAACGTGTATCAGGCGGGAACCCAGACCGGTTTCTCCGTGCCATGGGCCGCGCCGGAAGTGCTGACCGGACGCAGCGGCGGCACCGAAGCCGCCGACATCTACTCCTTGGCGGCGACCCTGTACGCCACACTGACCGGCCGTTCGCCGTATGAGCACGGTTATCAGGCGCATACGCAGCAGGAACTCGCGCAGGTCATCGTCAGTCGCCGCCTGCCGCCAATCGGCCGCCCTGATGTGCCCGCGGACGTCGAACGTGTACTCGCCAAGGGGCTCGACAAGAACCCGGACAACCGTTACGGCACGGCGCTGGAATTCGCCCGCGCGATGCAGCAGGTGCAACAGGCCTACTACGGCCATGCCACGCCCGTCACCGTGGAAGGCGTCCCCGAATATCCCAGCAGCATGACCGGCAAGCGCCGCGTCGCGCCCGGCCCCGCGAACGTGACGCGAATGGACGCTCCCACCGGTGCGTGGAAGAAGCCGCTGGCCATCACGGCCGTGGTCGTGGCTGCGCTGACGGCGGTCGTCCTGACGTTCGTCTTCGTCGTAATGCCGCACATGGATGATGCCGCAACGCGCAACCGCACATCGGTCTCCACGCCGGGCGCCACCGGCGACTCCAACGGAACGGACGGCAATCCCGACGACATCACGGGAGCCGAAGTGGTGCCGACGCCCGAAAACCTGAACGGAACCTACGACGGCACCACCGTCACGTTCACCTGGACGAACCCGCAGCCCAAGGACGGCGACATGTACGCATGGTCGCCGGTACAGGGCAATTCTGCCACTTCCGGCCCCAGTACCAGCACCAACATCGTGGCCGACCGCAAAGTCGAGCTGCATGACGTGACCGACAAACAGACCTGCATCGAAGTGAAGATCGTGCGCAGCGACAAGCAGATGTCCCAGAATCCGGCCATCGCATGCGCGGTGAGGCAATAGGAACGCACTATATGAAGGACTGCACCATGCGGCACGGCATTGCACGAGAAGCGAGCAAACGAGAGAGAAGAGGATGCCATGAGCAAGCAGCCTAACCAGCGCCAACGCGAGCGGGCGTTCCGCTCCTCCATGCGCCGCCTGGTCTCGCCTGACGCGCACCGTTGGGCGATGCCCGTCATCGCGCTCGTCATGCTGATCGGCATCATCGCCGGCGCCATCTGGGTGAGCTCCATCACCCGCCAACACGTGCATCTCGACGACGGCACCGTTTGGGTCACCTCGCTCAAGAACCGCAAGGCGGCCCGCTTCAACGTCAAGCTCAAGGAACCGGATTCGGCGGTGGCCTCGTCTGCAGCCCGTTTCGACATCGTCCAGCACGACAGCGACACGGTGCTCACCGAAGGCGCGAAGGCCACCGGCATCTCCTCCGCCACGCTGGGTACCACCGGCAGGACGGAGACCAAGGGAGACACGACCGCGGTGACCGGCGGCGGCACCATCGCCTTCCTGAACACGAAAAACGGCAACGTGTGGGTCGGCCGCAGCTCCGACCTCAACTCCGTCAACCCCGCCACCAGCGACCCGTCCATGCGGCTGGGCACCGGAGGCAAGATCGCGGTCACCCATGACGGCACCGTGTACGGATACCGGCCCTCCGACGGTACCGTGCTCACGATGCAGGATCCGACAGGCAAGGCCGTGCAGGGTAGCTCCCTCACCGAAGGGAAGCCCGTATCCGCCGACGATTTCACCGTGGTGGGCGGCACCGCGGTCGTCACATCCGAGGGCAGGCTGTACTGGCACAAGGGCAGCGCCGACACCGGCGCCAACAGCCCGTTGACGCTGCAATACCCCGACACGGACGGCCGTCAGGAGTCCTGGGTCGCGGCCGCCGGCAAGAACGGCCTGTACCTGGTCGAACTGGGCAAGGGAGAGAAGAAAGTCAACACGCTCACCTCCGGCGGTGCCGGAGACGCAGCCAAACCGGTCTCCACCGACGGCTGCGTGTCGGCCGCGTGGGCGCAAAGCGCGAACAATTACGTGCGTGTATGCTCGCCGAACGTCAGCAACCCGGAATTCGGCTCGCTGCAATCGGTCAGCACCACGTCGGATTTGGTGTTCCGCACCAACCACCGCCTGACCGTACTCAACGACGTGGTCGACGGCAACGTGTGGAACCCTTCGGACTCCACCAAGGTCATCAAGATACAGTGGAACACCATCCAGACCGAGCAGACCGCCCAGCAGAAGCAGAACGACCAGTCCGCCAACAACCAGCGCAACTTCAACAAGACCTGTTCCGCGCAATCCGGGCAGATCAAGGCGCAGGACGACGAGATCGGCGCCCGCGCGGGCGGACAACAGATCCTCGACGTGCTGCGCAACGACGAGCAGACAGACTGCTCCGTGCTGCAGATCACCAAAGTCGGGGCCCCGGCGGGCGGCGATATGACCGTATCGCCGGTGTACGACGGCCGGTACCTGCAGCTGGACGCCTCGGCGGCCTCGGCCGGCACGGTGACGTTCACCTATGACATCAGCGACGGGCGCGGCCAGACCTCGACGGCCAAGGTGACGGTCACGCTGACCGGCTCGTCCGCCAATCACGCTCCCAAGCAGGCCGACACGCCGCCCGAATACGACGTGGAGCAGGGTGCCACGTACACGACGAACGCACTCGGCAGTTTCCAGGATCCCGACGGCGATCCGATGACATTGGTGTCGGCGGTCCCGCAGAACAGCGACCAGGTCGTCGTCTCCACCCGCGCAGACGGGCAGCTCGTGTTCAACACCGGTTCCGCCACCTCGGGGCGAGTGGGCGTGCAGGTCACCGTCTCCGACGGGCAGAACACCGGCACCGGACTCGTGTACTTCTCCATCCGCCCGGCAAACACGCTGCCGGCGACCATCGACGCCGTGGTCAAGCAGACCACACCGAACACCGAGACCACGGTCAACCTCAAGCCGTACGTGCATGGCACATCGGCGCAGCCCGCGCAGCTGTCCACCGTGGAACCGCCCGCGAAAACCAGCGCGACCATGAACGCGGCGGACCTGTCCTTCACATTCAAGGCCACCGCCACGGGCACGTATTACGTGCCTTACACCGTCACCCAAGGCTCCATCCCGTCCACCGGCCTCGCACGTCTTGAGGTGCAGCCGGCCGCGGGCAAATCCGCCAAGCCAGTCGCGGCCAACGATGTGGCGCTGCTCGGTTCGAACAACACCGCCATCGTCGAACCGCTCGCCAACGACGTGGATCCGATGGGCGGCGTGCTGTCGGTCACGTCGGTCGATGCCGACCCGTCGCTGGGCATCAAGACCGGCCTGGTGAGCCACAAGCGCGTGTATCTGACCGCACGGCAGGTGCCGACCAAGCCCGTGGAGATCACGTACACCGTCGCCAACGCGGCCGGCTCATCCACCGGCACGATAGTGCTGCAGCCGCCGGCACTGACCGCCGGCAACTCCGCGCCCAAGGCGTCGAACGTCAACACGCAGGTGCGCACCGACGGCATCGTGTCGGTGAACGTGCTCGACCATGTCTCGCATTCCGACGGCACCACGGTGACGCTGCAGCAGAAGCTGCAGTACGACAAGGACACGTTCAAGGGACTGGTGTTCGTTTCCGGCGACACCGTGCGTTATCAGGCTTCCAAACAGACGGGCGTGTTCCCGGTGACCTACACCGTCAAGGACAATCTCGGCAACTCGGCCTCCGGCACAATCACCATCACCGTGCATCAGAAGGACGCCAAGAACAAGGCCGCCCCCACTCCGCAGGACGTCGAGGCGCAGGTGGCCGCGGGTCAGAAAGTGCGCATACCAATTACACTGACCGGCATCGACGTGGACGGCGACGACGACCAGCTGCTCGGCCTGGGCAACAAGGCCCCGCAACTGGGACGCATCACCGAGGTCGGCGCGAACTACATGATCTACGAGGCGTACGAGGACTCGTCGGGCACCGACACGTTCTCCTACGCGGTGGAGGATTGGACCGGCCAGCGCGCACAGGCACAGGTCAGGGTGGGCGTGTTCCAGGGCGCGTCCGACTCCGGCGTGTACGCGCGGGACGACGAGATCACGCTGCGCCCGCACACGGCGGCCACGGTGCCGGTGACGCTCAACGACATTTCCGGGGACAACACCGATCTGACCGTTTCGAAGAAACTGGAGTCACAGGGTATCTCCGGGGCGAGCGTGAAGGACAACATGATCTCGTTCACCACGCCCGACCAGGCGGGAACGTTCTACATCATGCACACGGTCGCCGATAAGGCCGGCCTGAGCGACACCGCGACGTTGACGGTCAACGTCGACCCGAATGCGACCATCGAGCCGCCCACCGCCTATGACTACCGCGTACCGTCCGCCGCGACCATCGACAAGCGGACCGTCGAGGTCGATGTCTCGCAGTGGATCGCCAACCCGTCCGGCACCGCGAACGAACTGAAGGTCGGCGTCGACCCGTCCGTCACCGACCACGCGAAGGTCAAGGGCGGCGAGAAGTCGACCGTCATCTCCGTGGATCTGACCGACGAGGCCCGTTCGGTGCCGTACATGGTAACGAACACGACGTACGGCATCACCTCCACCGCGTTCATCCAAGTGCCCGCATACGGCGTGTTCCCGCCGACGCTGCGTCCGAAGGCTCCGCCGCTGAAGGTGAACTCGCGCGAGACCATCACCATCAACATCGCCGACTATGTGCGTGTGGGCGCCGGCAAGACCGCTTACGTGCAGTCCCCCGAATCGGTCAGCGCCACCAAATCGGATGGCGGCGACCTCTACGTGAACGACACGACGCTGAAATTCACCGCGCCGAAGGATTACGGCGGTCCCGCCTCGATCACGTTCACCGCGGTGGACGGCAAGGGCAACGACAAGACGCAGATCATCAACTCCGCAGTGCTGACCCTGCCGATCACGGTCATCGGCCGCGAAGTGCCACCGCCGACCTTCTCGTCGTCCACGATCGACGTGGTGGCAGGTGAGGATGCGAAGATCATCGACCTGACCGCGCTGACCCACTCCCCCGCCGGCACATACGAAGATGAGAAGCAGTACACATATTCCGGCGGCAGCGAATCGGGCGGCATCACCGCGCGCGTCAGCGCCTCCGGCCAGTTGACCGTCAGCGCCCCCAAGGACGCTACCGTGGGATCGCTGGCCAGCATCCCCGTGACCATCATCTATTCGGGCGGCACGGTCAAGGCCGGCATGACCGCCCGCGTGGTGCAGTCGAACCGCCCGCTTGCCCGTATCGGCGCGAAGACGGTGAAGCTCAAGGCCGGTTCGACCGAACGGGTGGACCTGTTCTCCGACGCCTACAATCCGTTCCCGGATTCGTCGCTGACCGCCGTCAGCTGCAAGTCCGACGATTCGGCGAAGCTGACCGTGAACTGCTCTTCGAACGGCAACATCAGCATCACCGCCGGAACCGATATCGGCGCATCCTCGAACACCGTGCTCGTCACCGTGCAGGACGGCACCCGTTCGCACGACCGACAGGTGACCGTCACCATCACCGTCTCCGTGGTGGACAAGCCCGGCGCGCCGCTGCTCTCCCCCGTCTCCGGGCAGCCGGCTGACGGTTCGGTGAACCTCTCGTGGACCGCAGGCGCGGCCAACGGCAGCCCGATCACCGACTACGAGGTCGATTGGGACGGCGGCAGCAAGTCGTGCGGCGCGGTCACCACCTGCCAGATCACCGGGCTGACCAACGGCAAGGAATACTCGTTCACCGTCAAGGCGAAGAACGAGGTCGGCTGGTCGAAGCCGTCTACCTCGGCCAAAGCCATGCCCGACAAGGTGCCCGATCCACCGAAGAAGGTCACCACCGAGGCCGGCTACCAGCGTGTGACGGTCAAGTGGGATGTTCCGGATTATGTCGGTACGAAGCCGGACAGCTACACGGTGACGCTGACCGGTTCGGGCGGCGGTTCCGTCACCAAGGAGACCTCCGGCAATTCCCTAGTGTTCCCAATCGACAACAGCGCCACCGGCGATGGCACCTCATACACCGCCACCGTCAAAGGAAAGAACCGTGCCGGCGAAGGCCAGCCCAGTGCCGCCAGCAACGCGGCGACGCCCTGGGGCGACCCGGACGCGCCGACGGTCAGCCTATCGGTAATAAAGGGCAATACATTGAAGGCCACGTTGACGCTCGGCAACATGCACAACGCGGGATGTTCCAGCGTGGAACTGAGCGGCGCAATCTCCATGTCGGCCCCCTGCGGCACACACACCGTCACCGATACGATCAGCCGCGATCAGTGGTATGAGGAGCTCAGTGTCAAGGCGACCGTGAACCCGCAGCAAAGCGGCGCCAAACCAGCTTCGGCGGACTCGAACAAGGTGACGCCGCAGTACAAGATACAGCCTCCGAAAAACCTGCAGGTGACGCTCAAAGGTAACGAGTGCTCCGTGTCAGTTGGCGGTAATGGCGAGCATGACGGACTCTCCATTTTCGCCAACGGTCAGGAGTACAGGGGCAACGGCGATTCAGCCGCCGCAACTTACCGCATCAACCCGTGGGAAACCTGCGGCACTGTATCAGCTACGCAGTCGTTCAAGGGGCACTCCAGCGAAGCCATCATATTTGACGGTAAGGGCCTTGTATACAAGACCCCAGCGAAGATCGAACCGCCTACGCTGGCGTGGAGCACGACAGACCGTAACCGCATCACGGTGTCCGGCGGCAGCGTGAACCTCTACGGTCAGTCGGCAACGGTCCTTGTCGCGTTCTCCACTACCAGCGGCAAGCCGACCGGTGGAAGTGATTGGAACGTCACATGGAGCACAGCTTCGAAGCAGGGGTACATCGATATCTCATCGTTCAGGATCGACACGGAAAAGCTGTATTGGTACATCAGCGTGACCGGTGCCGACTCCGCGCTGAACACCGCCGACGACATCAGGGAAGTCCAAGGAATGCGCAAACCGGCCGAGGGATCCGGAACAGTCACGGATGGCGTAGACCCGAGCCGCATCCGACGCCGGTCGTTCGGTTCCATGCCATCCATCAGCACACTGGCCTCAAACCGACCATGATTTATCAACCATCCATCAACCGATACGACAACACCGTCCACCACACACATCAAGGAGTATCACGATGAGCGAGAGCAACGAACTCGACGACGCCACGCAACTGTCCGACAGGACGGTGTTGTCGGACAAGACCGTCCTGTCGTCCGGCAACACGGCTCAGTCCGCCGAGGCCACGACGAATGCAGCCGCACCGAGCACAGTGAAAAACAGTGCCGGGGAAAACGCAGCCGAGAAAAACGACACCGCGGAAGGCAACGCGGAAAAGAGCACAGTAGCGCGGTCCATCTCATCAGCGAGCGGCGATGGGACTGAGGCCTCCGATGAGACGGTGTTGTCCGACGGCACCGTGATTTCCGAGACACCGCATGCCAGGGGCGGTGCCGCGGTTGGTGAGGCCGACAAGTCGAAGGGGGCACCGACCGTGGCCATTCCTACGTTGCCGAAGCGCCGCGGAGGTGCTGCTGCCGGCAAGGCAATCCGAGGCAAAAAGTCGGCACAAGCCAAGCCGTCACAAGCCAAGAGTGTACAGAACAAGTCGGCGCAGTCCCCGGTGCAGAACAAGACGAACGGCGAGGCCGTCTCGCCCGTCAGTGACACCGGCGACAACACCACGAACAACGGCCCGGCCAAGACCGGCGTCGATCTCGATGCGACGCAGCTGAGCTCCATACAGCACCCGACCACCGCACCCGCGGCCAAGATTCCGAACGTCGCCTTTCCCAAAGCCAGAACCGCGAACACTCCCGTGGCGGCAGCCGCGCGCCCAGTGACCGCGAACCCGGCCGTCGCGAACACCAACCCGCAGACCCCGGCCAGCGCCGACGACATCGCCTACTTCAAGCAGGCGTTCGACGCGCTGCTCGCGAACGTCTCCACCGTCGTGGTCGGCAAGGCACATCCGATCCGTCTATGCCTGACCGCCCTGCTCGTCGGTGGCCATGTCCTGCTCGAAGACAACCCAGGCACCGGCAAGACTCAGCTGGCACGAGGCATCGCGAGCTCGATCAGCGCGTCGTTCAAGCGCATCCAGTTCACGCCCGACCTGCTGCCGTCCGACGTGGTCGGCATCACCTTCTACGACCAGAAGCACGGCGAGTTCGAGTTCCGCGAGGGCCCGGTATTCGCGTCCATCGTGCTCGCCGACGAGATCAACCGAGCCTCGCCGAAGACCCAGTCCGCACTGCTGGAGGTCATGGAGGAACAGAAAGTCACCGTGGACGGCGTCACACACGACGTGCCGCAGCCGTTCATCGTGATCGCCACGCAGAACCCGATCGAACAGCTCGGCACATACAAGCTGCCCGAAGCCCAGATGGACCGTTTCCTCATCAAGACGTCGGTCGGGTACCCCGGCCATCAGGTAAGCGTCGACCTCCTGCGGCAGGTCAACATCCGCGACCGCGCGCAGACCGTCTCCCCCGTGCTCGCCGGCGATGACATCCTCGCGCTGCGCGGCATCGGAGAGCGCATCCACATCGACGACAACATCCTCGAATACATCGTGCGCATCGTCGAGGCGACCCGTCATGACGAGAACATCGCCATCGGCTCGTCCATGCGAGGCGCGTTGGCGCTGACCCGCTGCGCGCGCATCTGGGCGGCCTCCGACGGGCGCGGATACGTGGTGCCGGACGATGTCAAGGATCTGGCGGTCGCCGTGCTGTCGCACCGCATCAAGCTCACCGCCGAAGCCACCTTCGCCGGTCTGACGACGGACGAGGCCATCAGCCGGATGCTGGAGACCGTGCCGGCGCCGTCGCTCGGCGCGTGAAAGGCGTTCCATGCGCAGGCACAACGACAGTTCATCATTCGAAGCAAGGCCGCAGAAGCCGCGGAAACCGCGCAAGCCGAAACCACGGAACGAGCGAGGCCAACAGGCATCGGGCAAGTCGGCGCGCCACAGGCGACGGCTTAGCTCGGCACGCCTGTGGCGCCGCTGCAAGCGCGCGGTCAGGCGATTCTTCACCTCGTTCATATCCCCACTGGGCTGGACCGTGGTCGTCATCGGCATCGTATGCGCGGCCGGATTCCCGTTGGTTCGCTGGCATGAGCTGCTCGCCATCGCCGCGGTGGCGCTGATGATGATCCTCTGCGCCATCGTGCTCTCGCTTGGCAATACCGGGTTCAAGGCGTCCATCGCCGTGTCGCGTCGCCGCGTCACCGTCGGCGACGACGTCCATGTGACCGTGGACATCGACAATCCCGGGCGCACCCCCACCACGACCGCACGCGGCGACCTGCCGTTGGGCGAGGCTCACGAGCGGTTCGGCATCCCCATGCTGGCGCCGGGCCAGTCCAAGCAGACCGATATCGAGTTCACCACCGTCTCCCGCGCCGTCCTGACCGTCGGACCGTTGAACATCCGCAAGGGAGACCCGTTCGGGCTGGTGCGCCACGAGAAGGCGCTGGCCGAACGCATCACCGTCTATATCCATCCGAACATCGCGCGGCTCAACACGCTCAACGCCGGCGTCGCACGGGATCTGGAAGGCCAGCCCAGCGGTCAGATCGTCGACGACGACCTCGACTTTTACGGGCTGCGCGAATACGAGCCGGGCGACGACGTGCGCAATGTGCACTGGCTCAGCTCGGCGAAGACCGGCACGCTGATGATCCGCCAGTACGAGGCGACGCGGCGGACCGACACGAGTATGACGCTCGACGTGAACCCGCAGGATTACGTCAGTCAAGAGGAGTTCGAGATGGCCGTGAGCGTGCACGCCTCGCTGGGCGTGCAGTGCCTCAAACAGGACCGTCCGCTGCAGACGCATGCCGGCAGCGCGCATGACACGCCGAAATTCCCGATGGGGTTCCTGGACGATTGCAGCGCCATCACCCCGCGGACCGACGACAACCCGAATCTGGTGGAGAGCACGCTGCGACACTCGCCCGACAGCTCGTTCTACTTCTTCACCGTCGGCTCGCTCAAGCAGCTCGACCATATCAAGCGCATGGTGCTCGCGCTGCCGAAATCCGCCACGTGCCTCGTGCTGCAGACCTCGCCGGGCGACGTGCGCGCAATCAAGCATTTCACGGACTTCACGCTGGCCACCGTCGGCTCGCTTGACGACCTGCCGCTCATCATGGAGGTGCTCGCATGAACGATGTGATCGACAGCTCACTCGGCTCGGACTCCGCCACGTCGGCCGTGGACGCCCTGCCCGGCCAGGTCGGGCAGACCCGGCGTCCGTTCTCTGGTCTCGGCTCGACCGTGACCGGCACGGGCACCACCACCGGCTCATGGGCGGAATCCACCCATTCAGTGATCTGGCTGACACGCGGCGGCAACCGTCTGCCGCTCGCCCGCGTCGGACGCCGCTCCTGGGGCACGAACCTCATCAGCGTGGCCGTCATCGCGCTGACGTCGCTGATTGCCGCATCCAATCTTCTCGACGTGTACGGATCAGCCGCCATGTGGGCCGTCGCCGCTGTACCGGCCACCCTGCTCGGCGCCCTCATCGCCTATGCAGGGACCGCACCCGCGCTGCGCCTGTGGTGGCAGATCGTGTTCCTGATCGTTGCGCAGGGCGTCATCGGCCCGGTCATCGCGCTGAACGACACCGCCATCAGCCATGTGATTCCCTCTGTGGAAACACTGTCACAGGGGTTCGTCAGCACCTTCGGCGCGTTCAAATACCTTATCGCCGTACCGCCGCCGACCGGTTCCGGCGATGGCAGCCTGATGGCGGCATGGACGATATGCCTGTGGCTGTCATTCCTCGCCGGCGTGTTCGCCATCGGCGACAAACGGCAGCTCAGTGTGCTGAGCCTGCTGCCGATCGCCATCGAACTGGTGGTCTGCGCCCTGTTGGGCACGCAGACCGGTTTCCAGCCCATAGCCTCCGGCGTTCTCATCGGCCTCATCATGATCGTCTGGCTGTCGTGGCGATGGCAACTTCTGGAACTGGGACGCTGGATCAGCGCCACGATCATCCTGCTGCTGGCGGCCGGCCTGGGCGTGGGCGCATGCATGGGCATCGGGCAGTCACGTCTGATCCTGCGCGACTACTACGATCCGCCGCTCAGCCCGTACGATTACGCAAGCCCGCTCAGCGGCCTGCGCTCCTACGTCAAGGACCACAAGGATGACACGCTGCTCACGGTCACGAATCTGCCCGAGGGCACGCCGGTCAGGCTCGCGGTGATGGACCAGTTCGACGGCAACGTGTGGAACCTGTCCGACTCCACCGAAGCCTCGGACTCATCCGACTACCGACGCGTCGGCACCCGCATCCCCAATACGGTGGACGGCAAGAAGTTCACCGCCACGTTCACCATCGACAAGGGTCTGAGCGACAAATGGCTGCCGCTGGCAGGAGCGGCGAGCAGCGTCGACGTCACGTCAGCGGGAAAGACCGGAGGCGCCAACGGAAACGGCGGCGGCGAATCCCGATCCTCCGCCGGCCACACGCTCTTCTACTACAACGAGAGCACGCAGTCGGCCATCATCCCGACCGGGCTGTCCACCGGCATGACCTATACGGAAAGCGGCATCATCGCCCCCACACCCACCGACAAGGAGATCACCAAGGCCAACGCGGCGGTCACCAACCAGCCGGGCACCAAGGACGTGCCTGACTCAGTGGGCAAGTTCGCCTCGTCGGTGGCGGGCGGCGAGGACACGGCCGGCGCGCAGGCGCAGGCGCTGGTCGCGCAGCTCAAGGATTCTGGTTGGTTCTCGCACGGCCTGACCGGCGACTATCCGTCGCTGCCCGGACATGGCAGCTATCGCATCAACGCGCTGCTCGCTGGATCCGCGATGGTCGGCGACAGCGAGCAGTATGCCTCCGCCATGGCGCTGATGGCCCGCGAACTCGGCCTGTCATCCCGCGTGGTCATGGGCTTCCTGCCCAAGAACGACGACGGCGACATCAGCAACGACCGCACCGAAACGGTCAACGGCACCTCGACCGTCAAATTCACCGGCAACGACATCGAAGCATGGGTGGAGATCAATCTCGAAGGCTACGGCTGGGTCGCGTTCTATCCGACGCCTAAAGAGACGAAGATACCCGACGACAACCAGAACCTCACCCCACCCAACCCGCAGACGCTGGTCCGACAGCCTCCCGTGCCGCTCACCGACCCGCTGCGCGACGAGGAGCAGGCACACGGCAAATCGGCGCTGGCCGGCGAGGATGCCACCGATGAGCCGGCGGCATCCATCTGGAGCACCATCGGACGCATCGCGGCGAAAGTCGCCATCTACGGCAGCCCGGTATGGATACCGCTGCTGATCTGTCTGCTGATCCTCGCACTCAAGACCGTCGCCCTGGCCCGCCTGCGCCGGCACGGCGACGCGCGGCAGCGCATCACCTCCGGCTGGCAGGCCGTGCACGCGCTCGCCGGGCAGAGCGGCATACCCGTCACCGGCACGCGCCGCGACCAGGCGCAGGCCATCGCACGGCAGCTCAACATCGACGGTGCCCCACTGATTGCGCTGGGACGACAAGCCGATTACGCGGCGTTCTCCGGCCAGCCGGTCACGCCCGAACAGGCAAGCGCCTACTGGCGTTCCGTACTGACGACCCGCAAGCTCATGCTCGCCTCGCAGTCCTTCATGCGCAGGCTGCGAACCCGCCTGTCATTGCGCGGAGTTTTCCATAACGTTCGTATACTGTCAAGTATTCGTACATGGCGGCACGGAGACAAGAGGAAGCCAGACGGACGGCAACCCGCCAAACAGCGGCCCGTCAAGCGGAAATCCCCCACGAAACAGCCCGCTGGCCAGAAGCCCGCCACGCAACAACCATCCGCACGGCAACCCTCCTCACAGAAAGGCCGACAGTCATGAACGACATGCAAATTCACGTGGCAGCGGACAGCAACATCGGCCTGAGGCGACGCGCCAATCAGGATTCGTTCATCATCGACGACGGCGTGTTCCTCGTCTGTGACGGCATGGGCGGCGGCGTCGGCGGGCAACGGGCCAGCAGCGCCGCGGTGGATCGTTTCGAGACACTGGCGTCACGTTTCAGCCGGAGCCGCACGACCATCGGGCATACGATCGACCTCGCCCAGGCCGACGTGCTCGCCATCGGCCAGGAGCTCGGCGGCGTGTCCGGCACCACGGTGACCGGACTGATCGCGCCAGGGCGAATCGAACGGGACGCGCCCGGCGATGTGGCGCTCGACATCAACCCCGACATGGACTGGTACGTCATCAATATCGGCGACTCGCGCACATATCACATGGATGCCGACAGCGACGGCCAGTGGGACGCCTCCACGCTGTGTCGCATCACGCGCGACCACTCCCGCCGTCAGGAGGCCATCGACTCCGGTGAGATGCTGCCGGAAGATGCCGTCATCATCCCGCGCAACATCATCACCCAGTGCATCGGCGACCCGGACGGCATCAACCCGGACTTCTTCGCGGTCCGACCGACCGGCAGGTTCATCATCTGCTCGGACGGCCTGCACGGCGAAGTCGATGACGCCGCCATCGCCGCCACTGCTGCGGCATGCGCGGACCCGCAGACCGCCGTCGACGAACTGATCCGCATCGCTCTGGAAGCGGGCGGTACGGATAATGTCACCGTAATTGTTCTGGACATAACGGGCGAGTATGCTGGGCAGAAGGTGTGGCATGCCAGTAGGCTCGCGCAGCAGGAGGATCTCGAAACGGTCAGTGACGAGACGCTTGACACCATACGCATCCAGAAACCGGCCAACCAAATCTGAACATCAAGGAAAGAGGTCACGATGGTTGATTATGACAAGGCCGTCGCAACAGTGCAGGATCCCAATGCCGATCCGGTCTTGCTGGCGAAAATCGCCTATGAAAACCCGGAATTCGGCGCCAATGTGGCAGTGAACCCGCGCTGCTATCCGGGATTGAAGCGTTGGCTGGCAACGTTCGGCGATGAGCGCGCGCGGCAGACGCTTGCGCAGATGGGCGTCACCGCCGAGGACGGCCCCGTGGCCGACGCGCAGCCGGCGCAGGATGTCGCCGCCGACTCCGCCGCCGACTCCGCCGCTGCGGACCAGTATTCCGCAGATTCGTATGCGGCATCGGCCGCGCAGCAGCAGCCGGCACAGGACCAGTACACGGCGGCGCAGTACGCGGCGCAGCAGGAGCCCCAAGCCACCAATCCATACGGGTACACGGCTCAGATGGCGCTGGAGACCACAGATCAGGAGCTCATCGCCAAGATCGCGCAGTACGCGCCGGAATTGCGCCCCTGCATCGCGCGCAACCCCAGCACCTACCCGGCACTGGTCGACTGGCTCGCCCAGCTGAACGACCCCGCGGTCAACGCCGCCCTCGCCACACGTCAGTGAAAGGAGCCGCTGACATGGCAACGATTCCCTATCCCCCGGCACCCGAGCTGGGCTGGTACGCAGACGATCCGGTAGACAAGCCTGCCGCAGTCTCTTCCGCAGCGGCGGAACCATCCCCCGTCTCATCCTCCACCGCCAGCCATGCGGCCAAGGGCTCGTCCGACGGCGATATCGAGGACTGGGACAGCACGGTGCTGTCGTCGTCCTTCACCGCCAAGGCGCCGCGGAAGATATACATCCTGCACAACGACGCCACCGGCCAGACCATCGTCATCGACAAGAGCACGCTGCTCGGACGCAAGCCGTCCATGGACGTGCCCGAAGGCGCCAAGGCCGAGAAGGTCGAGGATCCGACGCGTACCACATCGCGCAATCATGCCGCGATCAGCATCGATCAGAACGGCACGCTGTGGATCGAGGACTACGGTTCCCTCAACGGCACCTACATCATCCGCGACGGGCAGGAAGCGCAGGTGCTCAAGGGCAAGCCGCGCGAACTCGACGCCCCCGCCACGCTGCGTATCGGAGACCAGTTCTTCCAACTCACCGAGCGCCAGTAGCGGCATTGCACTATCCATCATGTGAAATACCATCCGGCGAGAGTCCCATCCAACGACGGAAAACGGGACTCTGACCGGATGCAATCGATTCGACGATGCGCACCCAGAATGTTTCACGGGATGTTTCACGGAGTATTTCGCGTCTATGCATTCTCCCGTAGACATTCCCGCGCTTCGCATATGACAAAGCGGGGCCCGGAACCACCGCAATGGTTCCGGGCCCCGCTTTCACAGAGCTAGGACAGAGCTAGGACTCAGACGAGATCGTTGCCGGAGTCGGCGCCGAAGTCGTTCCCACCCTGATCATCGATGAAATCGTCAGGATTGAAGTCGTCGCCGAGCTTCAGGTCACCGAAGTCGATGTTGGAGAAGTCCACATCGGACAGGTCGGCATCGGAGAAGTCGGTCTGCGAGCCGTCCATGTCCGCGCCCAGCCCGAAGTTCGGGTAGATCGTGTCGCGGATGGCCTTGTCGGGCTCCACCACGGCGTTCTGGTAGCGGGCGAGGCCAGTACCGGCCGGGATGAGCTTACCGATGATGACGTTCTCCTTGAGGCCCTTGAGGTCATCGACCTTCTGGCTCAGGGCGGCTTCGGTGAGCACGCGCGTCGTCTCCTGGAAGGAGGCGGCGGACAGCCACGAGTCAGTTGCCAGCGAGGCCTTGGTGATGCCCATGAGCTCCGGACGAGCGGCGGCCGGCTTGCCACCGTTCTTGATGGTCTCCTTGTTGGCGGCCTTGAAGCGCGCCTGGTCGACGAGCTCGCCAGGCAGCAGCGGGGTGTCACCGGAATCGATCACGGTGACGCGGCGCAGCATCTGGTGCACGATGACCTCGATGTGCTTGTCGTGGATATCCACACCCTGGGAACGATACACGGTGTGCACTTCGTTCACGATGTTGACCTGGGCGGCACGCGGGCCGAGGATGCGCAGGATCTTCTTCGGATCGACGGAACCTTCGACCAGCTGGTCGCCGGCGGCCACGTGATCGCCGTTCTTGACCAGCATCGGCGCACGACGGGTGTCGGTGTAGACGATCGGTTCGACGCTCGTGTCGTCCGGCGTCAGCGTGATCTGACGGCCGTGATCGGTGTTCTCCACCTTGACCACGCCGGCGAACTCGGCGATCGGCGCCTCACCCTTCGGGGTACGGGCTTCGAAAAGCTCGGTGACACGGGGAAGACCCTGGGTGATATCGGACGCGGCGGCCACACCACCGGAGTGGAAGGAACGCAGCGTCAGCTGAGTGCCAGGCTCGCCGATGGACTGGGCAGCGACGATGCCGACGGCCTCGCCGACGTCCACCAGCGTGTTGGTGGCCAGCGACCAGCCGTAGCACTTGGCGCACACGCCGCGCTTGGACTCGCAGGTCAGGACGGAACGCGCCTGCACCTCTTCGACGCCGTGCGCGACCAGGTCGTTGAGCACGTCCATCGACAGGGCGTCGTCGCGCTTGTACAGCACGGTCGTGCCGTCGGCCGGGTCGATGACGTCGGCCGCAAGCAGACGGGAGTAGGGGCCACCGTCGGCGGCCTTGACGAGCGTCAGGTTGCCGTTCTCGTCGCGGTCGGCGACGCGCATGGTCAGACCGCGCTTGGTGCCGCAGTCCTCCTCGCGCACAATCACGTCCTGCGAGACGTCCACCAGACGACGGGTCAGGTAGCCAGACTCTGCGGTACGCAGTGCGGTATCGGCCAGACCCTTACGAGCGCCGTGCTCGGAGATGAAGTACTCCAGCACGGACAGGCCGCGGCGGTAGTTCGACTCGACCGGTCGCGGAATGATCTCGCCCTTCGGGTTGTTCACCAGACCACGCACGCCGGAAATCTGGTTGATCTGGGTCATGTTGCCTCGTGCACCGGACTCGACGATGATCGAGAGGTTGTTCTTCGGGTCGAAGTTCTTCTCGATGGCCTTGGAGACTTCCTCACCGCACTTGGTCCACACGTCGATGATCGCCTGGCGGCGGTCCTCTTCGGTGTAGAAACCGAGGTCGTACTGCTCGTTGATCTTGGCGACCTCCTCCTCGGACTGGGCGACCAGCTCGTTACGCTCCGGCGGCTCGACGACGTCGGAGAACGCGAAGGTCACGCCGGACCAAGGTGCGCGGGTGAAGCCGAGATCCTTGAGCGCATCCAGCGAGGCGGCCACCTGGGCGGTGGAGTACCGGGTGGAGATGTCGTCGACGATCTTGGCCAGCTTCTTCTTCTTGGCCTGCTCGTTGACGAACGGGTAGTCGACGGGCAGCGTCTCGTTGAAGAGGATGCGGCCCATGGAGGTAGCGAACAGCACGCTGCCGTCGTGGAAGCGCTCTTCCTTGACGACGTCGGGGCTGCCCGGTTCCGGATCCACGACGGTGATCTCGCGGGGCTCCCAGCCGGTCGGCAGCACGAAGTCCTTCGGCAGGCGGATCAGCACTTCGGCCTGCATGTCGATCTCGTGCAGGTCGAGCGCCATCTGCGCCTCAGCGTATGAGGAGAACACGCGGCCCTGACCCTTGGCGCCGTCCATGACGGTCGTCAGGTAGTACAGGCCGAGGATCATGTCCTGGCTAGGCATGGAAACGACGTGGCCGTCGGCGGGCTTGAGGATGTTGTCGGAAGCGAGCATCAGCGAGCGGGGCTCGGCCTGTGCCTCGGCGCTCAGCGGGAGGTGGACAGCCATCTGGTCGCCGTCGAAGTCGGCGTTGAACGCGGCGCAGGCGAGCGGCGGCAGGTGAATGGCCTTGCCTTCGACCAGGATCGGCTCGAACGCCTGGATGCCCAGACGGTGCAGCGTAGGCGCACGGTTGAGCA
>ERZ827181.1060-NODE-1060-length-32962-cov-2.944936_pt1 | contig 32962 bp, 18 predicted proteins | sample MGYA00519778_ERZ827181 | MGnify/ENA primary metagenome ERZ827181 (study PRJEB31778, sample SAMEA3449273) | human gut metagenome | biome: human gut; feature: human-associated habitat; material: faeces | place: United Kingdom | collected 2010/2012 ...
GCAGGCGCTGCCGTTTGTCGCTGCCGCACAGGTCATCCATCAGGCTCTTGTCCAGCTTGAGCTCATCGAAGCCCAGACGCGCCAGGGTCATGAGATTGGCATAGGCCACACCAAAATCGTCGATGGCCACCCGGAAGCCTTTGGCCCGGATGCTGTCCACGACCTTCTGGAACGTACGGTAATCCTCCGTACTGGCCGTTTCCGTGATCTCCACCTGCAACAGCTCGGCCGGGATGTCGAACTTTTGCCTGATCTCCTCCAGCCTGTCGGCCACTTCAGGAAAGGCCAGCGTCGTACGGGAAAAATTCACGGTCATGGGCACCAGCGGCCGCCCCTCGTCCCGCCAGCGTTTCAGGCAGGCGCAGACCTTGCCGAACACATGCAGGTCCACCTGCGGCATGGCGTACAGGGATTCCAGCAGGGGGATGAATTGCGTGGGCGGGATGACCTTGCCCTCGCTTATCAGGCGCAGCAGGATCTCGCCGCCGACCACCGCGCCATCCGCCACCCGGAACTGGGGCTGGCAATACAGGGTAAAACTGTCCGAGGCCAGCAGCTCTTCCAGACGGCCGGGCCGGGCCAGGTCGAGGACGTCGTCCAGCCCGCTCCGGTAACGACCGCTCTGGGGCGACGAACGGTAAAAATCCCGCTTGGCGGCAAACATCCGGGCATCGGCGGCGATCAGGCCTTCGCCTATATCGTCTTCGCGGCGCACCCAGGCGCAGCCTACAGAGGCGGTAAAGCCCAGCGTCCCGGCAAACAGGGAACGCACCCGCTCCACATCCCTGCGGAACTCCCGTTCGTCCCCTCCCTGCCACAGCAGGACAAATTCGTCACCGCCCATGCGGTATACGGCCGTATCCGGCAGGAGCTCATGGACCGAACGGCTCACCGCCGCCAGGACGGCGTCCCCGCCGCTGTAGCCGTCGCCGTCATTGATGTCCTTGAGGCCGTTGATGTCCAGGAAGATGACGCCGATGTCGGCATCCCGCTTCTGCACGTCGCGCTGGAAAGCATTGCGGTTGAACACCCCGGTCAGCTGGTCGTGGTAGCTGAGGAAATGCAGCTCGTTCAGCGAATCCCGCCGCCACAGGGAGGAGCTGAGGAAAAACTTCATGGACGACAGCAGCACCCGGGAAGAATCGATACGCTCGGGATCCAGGTTGTCCACGCCCACGAAACCGCGCAGGCTCTTGCCGTTCCAGAGCGGGAACACCAGCAGGGAGTGGATGTCCTGGCGTTTGAGCACGGCGTATTCTTCCGGGCTGGTCACACGCAGGCTTTCCAGATCCGTGATCAGGATGGGCTGGTGGGCGTAAAAATTGGGCATCCAGCGGGCAATGCCCCCCACAGGGACATTGGCCAGGAATTCCTTTTGCGGCACGACGCCCTCACGACACCATTCAAAGGTATTGCGGACGACATCGTCAGAGAACTCAAAGATATAGGCCCTGTCCGCCTGCAAATATTCGCCGATGGCGGCCAGCACGTCGTCGATCAGGAAAGGCAGGTCGGCATCCTGCCGGTACAGCTTGCGGGCGCAGTGGTTGATGAAGTTCTGCAGGGAAAGATTCTTGTCCAGCTGTTCCTGCAGGAGCACATGCTCCGTGATGTCCGAGGCGATCTCCGTCCTGACCTGCCTGCCGTTGAACTCGCAAATGCTGTCGCTCAGCAAAAAATGGCGTCCGACAAGCTGGTTGTAGAACTTCCATACATAGCAGCCGTCCTGGGAAAGCTTGCCGTTGGTACAAAAAGGACAGGGATCCCGCCGTCCCTGCAGGATCTCGTAACATTTGCCATGCAATCTCTGGGGGATGTGGAATTCTTCTGCCAGGGCCCTGTTGCAGTAGAGCAGCTCGTAGGTCTCCATATCGGCGATGTAGACCAGCTCCTGCAGGTTATCCAGGATCTTTTCATGCATGTTCATGATGCTACCCGAAAGAAGGACTGAAAAAATGCGGAATCGGCGGCGAAACCATGCAAATGAGTTCCAATAGCACGGGACAGATGCAGCGTAAAGGAAGGAAACACCCCAAAAGCCGCCACCGGACAAAAATATCCTTTCCCCGCCATATCCTTGAGCAATCTTCGCAAGTCGGGTACAAGTCTCCCGTTGCCGCCATCCGGGGCGGCACGCCGGCTGTTTTTCCCTTTTTTTATGCAAGACATACGGAACCACCCATGTCAAAAGTCGTCATCATCACTACCGGCGGCACCATCGCCATGCAGCATGACAGCGTGACCGGTGCGGCCGTGCCCGCTGTCAGCGGTGCGGACCTTGTCCGGGCCATCCCCGGCCTGGGCAGCGTCTGCGATCTGGAAGTACGCGAGTTCGACAACCTGCCGAGCCCGGCCATCACCCCTGACCACATGTTCCGCCTGGCGGCCATGGTCCGGCAGTATCTGGCCATGGACGACGTCAGCGGCGGCGTCATCACCCACGGCACGGACAGTCTGGAAGAAAGCGCCTATTTCCTCGATCTTTCCCTGGAAGGCCACAAGCCTGTCTGTTTCACGGCAGCCATGCGCTCCGGTGACGAGCTCAGCCCCGACGGGCCGCGCAACATCCTGGCGGCCGTGCGCGTGGCGGCCTCACGCTCGGCCCGCAACATGGGCAGCCTTGTGGTCATGAACGAGCAGATCCACGCCGCCCGCGAAGTCACCAAGACCCACGCCGCCAACGTGGCCACCTTCCAGTCCCCCTGGTGGGGCCCCCTGGGTGTGGTGGACGGCGACAGGGTCATCTTCCGCAGAGCCCAGCTGGGCCGCCAGACCTTTTTGCCCCACAGCCTGTGCAAAAAGGTCGACCTCATCAAGCTGGTCACCGGTTCCGATGCCGCCTATCTGGACTTTGCCGTCTCGCGCGGTGTGGACGGCATCGTGGTGGAAAGCTTCGGCCGCGGCAACGTGCCGCCCTATGTGATCCCCGGTATCGCGCGCGCCCTGGAGAAAGGGATCATCGTGGTCAACGCCACCCGCACGGGCGGCCGCGTGCTGGACGAATACGGCTACGAGGGCGGCATGCTGCAACAGCACAAGATGGGCGTCATCATGGCCGGAGAACTGAGCGCCGCCAAGGCCCGCCTCAAGCTCATGCTCATCCTCAGCCAGTACGGCCCCGACGGTCGTCCCGATCCCGCGGAAGTGGCCCGCTACTTCGAGCACAGCATGTGATCCTGCGGCGGGTGGCCCCGCCCCCAAAGCATGCCCAAAGGCCGGAGCCTCTCCGGCCTTTTTTTATCCGTTCCCGGCCTGTCCCGGCCGCATGCCCTGGCCCGGAATCCGCTTGCCTTCGACCGGGACGGACGCGATACTGGCAAAAGATCCGGCAGCGGGACCCGTCCCGTTCCGGGATCTCTCCAAAGGTCCGCCTTCCTGCGGCCGGCCTTTTCCCGAGCATACCCCGATGGAGGGAACCCATGCGTACCTTGCTGACTTCGGCCCTGTGCGCCGCCCTGCTGTCCTGCGGCCCCGGCGTTGTCTGGGCGGCTCCTGCTCCCGATGCCGCGGACATGAGCAAACCGGCCACGGAGCACACCCGTGCCGCCCACGCGGCCATGAGCAAAGAAGTGGACTTTGCCGACCGGCAGGATTTTCAGGATGCCCAGCGCGGCTTTCTGGCTCCCCTGCCGGACAGGGGCCGCATCCTCGGCGCCAACGACCGCGAGACCTGGAACCTGGCCCCCTATGATTTTCTGGCCCCGGCCATGAGCCGCGACTTTCCGCCGTCGGTCATCATGCCCACCCAGGCGCCGGATACGGTCAATCCTTCCCTGTGGCGGCAAAGCCAGCTGGTGCTGCGCGACGGCCTCTACAAGGTCGTGGACCGCCTCTACCAGATCCGCAATGCCGACCTTTCCAACATGACCATCATCGAGGGCGACAGCGGCATCATCGTGGTCGATCCGCTCATCTCCGCCGAGAACGCCGCGGCGGCCCTCAGGCTCTATTACGCCCACCGGCCGCACAAGCCGGTGGTGGCCGTCATCTATTCCCACAGCCATGTGGACCATTACGGCGGCGTGCACGGCGTGGTGGATGAAAAGGACGTGGCCGCCGGCAAGGTGCGGATCATCGCGCCCGGGGGCTTCATGGAAGCGGCCGTGGCCGAAAACGTGCTGGCCGGCAATGCCATGAGCCGCCGGGCCCAGTACATGTACGGCTCCCTGCTGCCGCCCTCGCCGCGCGGTCATGTGGGCGCCGGGCTGGGGCTGGCCACCTCCCGCGGCACGTCGGGCCTGCTGGAGCCCACCCGCCTCATCGAAAAGGATGGCGAGACCCTGCAGCTGGACGGCCTTACCTTCATCTTCCAGATGGCGCCCAACACCGAGGCCCCGGCGGAGATGCACTGGTACATCCCGGAACTCAAGGCCCTGACCGCCGCCGAGAACTGCACCCACACCATGCACAACCTCTACACCCTGCGCGGGGCCAAGGCGCGCGATCCCCTGTGCTGGAGCCGTGCTCTGGACGAGAGCCTGCAGCGCTGGGGCGGCGAGGCGGAGGTCCTGTACGGCATGCACCACTGGCCCGTCTGGGGAGCGGAACGGGTGCGTACCGAGCTGGGCCTGATGCGGGACCTGTACCGCTACATCAATGACCAGACCCTGCATCTGGCCAATAAAGGCCAGACCATGCTGGAGATCGCGGAGACCCTGCGTCTGCCTCCCGAACTGCAGCGGGTCTTCAGCCTGCGCGGCTATTACGGCAGCCTCAACCACAATGCCAAGGCCGTGTACAACTATTATCTGGGCTGGTTCGACGGCAATCCCGCGCACCTGCACATGCTGGCCCCGGTGGAGGCCGCCCGCAAATATGTGGAATACATGGGCGGTGCCGATGCCGTCCTGAAGCGGGCCCGCAAGGACTTTGAGGCCGGTCAGTACCGCTGGGTGGCCCAGGTGCTCGACCATGTGATCTTTGCCGAGCCGGACAACAAGGCCGCCCGCGAGCTGGCCGCCGATGCCCTGGAACAGCTGGGCTATCAGGCCGAGAGCGCCCCCTGGCGCAACTTTTACCTGAGCGGCGCCCGCGACCTGCGGGGCCTGCCGCCCGCCGTGTCCGCCAATGCCGCCAGCCCCGTCAACACGCAGGACAGGGCCATGCCCGCGGCCCTGTACTTCGACTATCTGGGCGTGCGTCTGGATGGAATCCGGGCCCAGGGCAAGACGCTGGATCTGCTCATCCGCCTGACAGACACGCAGGAAGGCTGGGAACTGCATCTGGCCAACAGCGTGCTCACGGCGCACAGGGCGGATCGTGACCGTCGTGCCCCCCTGCTCACCTGCACCCGCCTTCAGATGATGGCCCTGTTCGAAGGCCGCCTGACGCCTGAACAGGCCGTGCAGCAGGGCCTGCTCCAGAACGCCGCACCGGTGAAGGAACTGCTCTCCCTGCTGGACAGCTTCCGTCCCGATTTTCAGCTGGTGCTGCCGTAAACCATCCCTGCTGACGCAAAACGGGAGGACGGCCACAGCGGTCGTCCTCCTTTTTTTCTGCGCGTGGAACGGCCACAGGGAACGTCACGGGAGCTGCCGGGCCCTCAGGGCATCAGACACGTCCCATGAAGAGAAAGAGCGTATGCAGGACGCTCAGCGAACAGAGCAGCGCCTGCTCCACCCACGCCCCGCCCTGTCCGCAGCAACGGATCTCCAGGGCTCTATGACGGCAGACGGACATGCAGTCCCGGCACAGGGTGCAGCGCCAATCCGGGCCGGTGACCCTGCCGTCCCCGTCCAGCCGCAGGGCGCCGTATCGGCAGACCCGCGCACAGGCCCCGCATCCCGTGCAGTGCCCGTTCCGGCGCAGACGCCACGGGGAGAGACGCGCCAGCAGGTTGGCCATCATCCCCAGCGGACAGATGCCGCAACAATACACCGGGATGCCCAGCTTCCGGCTCAGCCAGAGGGCACAGGGCAACAGGGCCAGCCCCAGCGCCAGCGCAAGGACCAGGGCCCAGGGCCACGGCAGCCCGGCAAGGCGCAACCCCAAAGGCAGGAGCAGGCTCACGGCCAGCAGGCCCCAGCGCATCTTGCGCCAGAGCGCGGGCACGCCCCGGCCGCTGCGGGGCCCGGCATCCGCCGCCCGGGCATCCCAGACGCCCAGATAGCACAGATGACTGCACCAGGCACTGCCCGCCAGCAGCAGCGAGACCGCGAACAGCCCGGGCATGAAGAGCGAGCCCCCGCCCCGGTACAGCGGGCCGGACAGGATGAGTCCCGGCACGGGCAGGTGCGGTACGCCCTGCAAAAGGAACAGGCTGTGCAGGAAAAGCCCCGCCAGCAGCTGCCCGAAAAACACGCAGGAAAACAGATGCGCCGCCGCCATACGGGGGCCCGACGCCTGTCCGCAAGCCAGCCATAGACGAGGCCCGCCCACAGACCGGCCAGCAGGGCCTGCACCGCTCCCCAGCCCGGTACGAGCCGGTGCAGCAGCAAAAGATCAGGCCGCAGCCCGTCCGGCAGCAACAGCAGGGCCGAGACCAGCAGACAGGCGAGCGCCTGGGCACGGGGACCGGAGACCTCGTCCCTGCCGCAGGCGCGACTGCGCAGGGCTGCGGCCGCCAGCAGGGTCAGCGCGGCCACCGCACCCAGTATGCAGACCATCCTCAGCCAGTCCTGGCCCAGTTGCAGACGCCAGCGGGCCAGGGCCAGCGTCGTCATGCCCCACTCCGCGGCCAGCCCCAGCAAAAAGACTGCGGCACTGCGCCGCAGCCAGGCCACCGGCCGCCAGAGCAGCCCGGCCCAGACCAGACAAACACAAGCAAGGCCATGCTGCCCGCTGCGAAAAAAATGGGCTGCCCCCAGCACAAAGGCCAGCGAGGCCCCCGCCAGAGCCGCGCGGCCCTTCCATCTCCCCGGCTGGGGACACGCCCGGGGCGCGGCCTCCATCTGCATGCTGCCGTCCATCCTGCCCTCCTGCCTGTTTGGCCGCCTTCCACGAGGACGGCCTGCCTGTTGTCCCCCGCTGCCACGTCCCCAATGGTCGCATCAGCGTGAGCAGGCCAATCTTGCCACAGCGCCCGCCTCCGGGCTGTGCCCGCAGCCACACGAGTGCGTACGACCTGCTTTTCAGAAAAAATATGTGGGACGGGATGATGACAAAATACCTTGCACAGCTGCGGGCGGCATGCTCCATTCCACAAAATGGAACGGTGGTCTGGTATCTCCATTCGCAATGGGGAAGGACATGCTCTCCCGCAGGCCTTTCCCCATCCGTCAACTGAAAGAAAGGAGGTTCCATGCCCAGCCATACCGATCCCCTGTTCGACCGTGCCGCCGGTTGTCTCATGGGCCAGATCGCCGGGGATTCCCTGGGCGGTCTGGTGGAGTTCTGTTCCCCGGCCACCATCCGCGAACGCTATCCCGATGGTCCCCGTCTGCTGGAAGACGGCGGTACCTGGAACATCCTGGCCGGGCAACCCACGGACGACTCGGAAATGGCCCTCATGCTGGCCCGTCTGCTGCCCGAAGCCGTGGAATATGATGCCGAAGAAGCCCGCCGCCGTTATCTTTTCTGGCTGGAGAGCGGCCCCTTCGACATGGGCCGGACCATCGCCCTTGGCCTGCGCGGGCATCCCGACCCGGACAGCCAGGCCAACGGCGCTCTCATGCGCGTGAGCCCGCTGGGCATCTTCGGCGCCACCCGCCACTGGCACGACGTGGCCCGCTGGGCGCAACAGGATGCGGCCCTGACCCATGCCCACCCGGTCTGCCAGCAGGCCAATGCCCTGTATGCCTGCCTCATCGCGCAGGCCATCCGCAGCGGCGATTCTCCCCAGGACCTGTACGCCTGGCTGCTCACGCTTGCCCGGCGGCAGCGGCTTGAGCCCTGTCTGTACGAGATCCTGGAGCTGGCGCCGCACGAAGCGCCTGCGGATTATGTACACAAAATGGGCTGGGTCCGCATCGCCCTGCACAATGCCCTGTGGCAGCTGCTGCACGCGCCCACGCTGGAGGAAGGCGTGGTGGATACCGTGCGGCGCGGCGGTGATACGGACACCAACGCCGCCATCTGCGGGGCCCTGCTGGGGGCCGTGTACGGTCTGGAGGCCATCCCGGCGCAATGGCGGCAAGCCATCCTTGCCTGCCGCCCGCAGGCCGGACGACCGGGCGTGCACCACCCCCGCCCTGACTGTTTCTGGCCCGCCGATGTGCCGGACCTTGTCCCCCGCCTGCTGGAAGACCGCCGCGATTTCCGCTGGGAACGCTTCTGCTCCACGGAAGACGACCTGCCCACGCTCATCCGCAAGTCCTGATGCCGCGGGACGGCCCGTCCCATGAAGCCCCGGCCGGACAGACCGGGCGGGAACGCTTTACACACTGCCCAAAGCCCGCCATAGTGGACGGATATGACGGCTGCATGTCCGCACAAGGAGGGGCTTATGGCTGAAACCATGCATGCACTGGTCTATCACGGTACCAACGACCTGCGGCTGGAGGAACGTCCCCTGCCGCAGATACAGGATCCGCGCGACGCCATCGTCAAAGTGGAACTTTCCAGCATCTGCGCCAGTGACCTGCATATCCGCAACGGCGCGGTACCGCGTGCCCTGCCCGGCACGGTGCTGGGGCACGAATTCGTGGGCGAAGTGGTGGCAACGGGCAGCGAGGTGCGCAAAGTGCGCCCCGGCCAGCGTGTGGCCGCCAATGTGGAAACGTTTTGCGGTACCTGCTGGTTCTGCCGCCAGGGCTACGTCAACAACTGCCGTCACGGCGGCTGGGAGCTGGGCTGCCGCATCGACGGCTGCCAGACCGAGTATGTGCGCGTGCCTTTTGCGGACAACGGCCTCGACCCCATCCCCGATTCCCTGTCCTATCAGGACGTACTGCTGGTGGGCGACGTGCTGGCCAGCGGTTACTTTGGTGCGGAACTGGCCGCCATCCGCCCCGGCGACAGCGTGGCCGTGCTGGGGGCCGGACCCGTGGGCCTGTGCGCCATGCAGTGCGCACGCCTGTTCGGCCTCGCGCAGGTCATCGCCGTGGACATCCTGCCCAGCCGCCTGCAGCTGGCGCAGGAACGCGGTTATGCCGACCTGACCATCGACGCCGCCGCGGATGACGTGGAAGCGCGCATCCTCGACGCCACCGGCGGTCTGGGCGCCGATGCGGTCATCGAATGCGCAGGCGGGCACGATACCTTCCAGACCGCCTGGAAAGTGGCCCGCCCCAATGCCACCGTGGCTGTGGTGGCCATGTATGAAGAAGCGCAGAGCCTGCCCCTGCACCTGATGTACGGCAAGAACCTGACCTTCCGTACCGGCGGTGTGGACGCCACCCACAGCGCGGAGCTGATCCGCCTTATCGAGCGCGGCCGCATCGACACCAACCCGCTCATCACCCACAGCCTGCCCCTGAACAAGATCCTGGAGGGCTACCGCATCTTCGAACAGCGACAGGACGACTGCATCAAGTGCGCCATCACGCCCTGGAAGCGCTGATCGCATCCGACTTCCGTATCCAAGGGCCCTGCGGGGCCCTTTTTTTATGGTGCCCGGCGGCTGACTCTCCTGCCTGCCTTACTGCCAACGTCGCACAGCCTCTTCTTTCCGCCGAAAAACGGAAAATGGACTTGCCTCGGGACGGCACTTCCGTCTACGCTGTCTATATTCGGGAGGCGGCTCCCTGCCGTTCCCGTCAGACCGTAACCGGAGTTGCGTATGGAACTGTTTTCCGTTCTGGGGCTGGCGGACGCCCCGGTGCTGCTGGCGGTGCTTTCGCTGCTGGCCGCGCTGGTGCTTTCCCTCTTCAGCCTGATCCGTCAGGGAAGGGGGCGCTAGATGCTGGCCGATGTCCTCATCTGGGGCGGCTACATCGCCCTGTTCATCTGGCTGTCCCGCAAGGGCAGCGGGCATGATGTCATGGTTTCGGGCCGCGTGGGTTTCGGCATCCAGGCCTTTGCCTATGTGGCTACCTATATCTCCGCCGTGGCCCTGGTGGGCTTTGGCGGTCTGGCCTATGCCTACGGCATGCAGATGCTGCTGGTGGCCGCCGGTAACGTCTGGCTGGGGACCTGGATCGTCTATCGTTATCTGGCCTGGCCCACCCGCCTGTGCCAGCGCAACCTGCAGGCCCGCACCCCGGTGCAGCTGCTGGCCAACGGCCACCGCAGCCCCCTGCTGGGCCGCTGTCTGGCCCTGATCTTCGCCGTGTTCCTGGGCGTCTATGCCTCGGCCGTCATCAAGGGGGCGGCCCTGCTCCTGGCCCAGATCATGCCCGTACCCGTCTGGCTGCTGGTCTGGATCGTGGCCCTGCTGGTGGCGGCGGCCATCTATATGGGCGGCCTGCGCGGCGTGCTCTATACCGAAGCCATGCAGGGCTTCGTCATGCTGGTGGGCATCTGTATGCTCACCGTGGCCGTGTTCGACAAGGTGGGCGGCCCGGTGGAAGGCATGGCCCGGCTGGCGGAACTGGCGCCCACCGCCACGGCCAATACCGGCTTCGTCTCGCTGGCCGACGGCGGACAGGGCTGGTTCATCATCTCGCTGGTCATCGTCACGTCCGTGGCGGTCTGGGCGCAGCCCCAGATGATACAGCGCCATTTTGCCCTCAACTCCGCCCGGCAGGTCAACCGCATCACGCCGCTGGCCATGCTGGTGCTGACCGTGCTGGTGGGCGGTGCCTACTATGTGGCCAGCCTGGCCCGCCTGTTCATGCCCGAAGTGGCCTCGCCCGATGACGTCATGCCCGCCCTGGTCAAGATGCTGCTGCCCGACATCGGCTTGCAGCTCTTCGTGCTGGCCATCGTCTCGGCTTCCCTGTCCACGGCCACGGCCATCTTCCACATCGCCGTGGCGGCCATCGCCGAAGACCTGCCGGGCCGCAAGACCTCGCGCGGCATGTGGTTCGCGGGCATCGTCTTCTGTGTGCTGCTCAGCGGCGGCTGTGCCCAGATCAAGGGACAGATCATCGCCATGCTCTGCACCACCAGCTGGAGCATCGTGGGCTCCACGGTACTGGTGGCCTATGTGGCCCTGGTGCGCTTCGGCAAGCGCAGCAGCCTGGCCGCCTGGTGCAGCTGCGCTGCGGGCTTCGTGAGCTGCATGCTCTGGTACCTCATGACGCACCCGCAATTCGCCATCCTGCCCATGCCCTGGCCTTCGCTGGCCGCGCTGCCGCCCTTCTTCGTGGGCTTTGCTTTCTCGCTGGCCGGCTGGGGACTCGGCTGGGCCCTGGACGGCGAGGGCCGCCGGAACTCCTCGTTCTGGCCCGCGGGCATGAAGCCCGGGATGTAATTCTTAAAACACGGGGGAGGGCCCACGGCGTCCGCTGAAGCGGATCATTGGAAAGAAGGGGGCGGAACGGATATGACGGGGGCGGGCAAGCCTCCTGCCGGACAGGCTCCACAAGAATCTTTTCCGGGATCGCCCCCCCAAAAGGCATGGAAGACGGACATCCCTCCTTAAAAAACGCCCATAAAAGGCAGGCCCTCCGCATGATGTCCTGCCTCTGAAAATGCAAAAAAGACCGGTGGCCCGCAGCATGGGCGCCGGTCTTTTTATATCCGTCATGATCCGTGATGATCGTCTCTGCGGTCGTCGTATCCCTTCCGGGAGAGCGGGCAAAAAAATGACTGTCTCCTGCCGGCCGTCAGCCTTGCGCGTCGCCGCATCAGGCCGTCGTACCGCCCTGCTTTTTTCGCAGCCACGCGGCCCGTGCTTGATGCAGCAAGGCCAGCTGCCCGGGGATGACATCCTGCCGCCGGAAATGCCGCTCCACGGTCCGGCGGGCGGCAAGGGACAACTCCGCCAGCTGGTGCGGTTGCGCCAGTATGCCCGCCAGTGTGGGGACCAGATCCGCCGCCCCGCACCAGAGGCCTCCCCCGCCCTCCTGCAACAGGGGCCAGTGCGGCGCATCGCCCGCCAGTACCGGCACCACGCCGCAGCTCATGGCTTCCAGCAGCACCGGCGCGGAAAGGCACGCTGCCGCCGGGGCCGTGATGACGGCCGCCGTGCGGAGCAGATCCCGATAGGCCTGCAGGGAGAGGCGCTCCGGGACCTCGATCCCCGTCGGCAGGGAGAGGCCAAGCTCCGCCAGCGATTCCCGCCCTGCCGCGCTTTCGCACAGCAGCACCAGACGGCAGCCCGGGCACTGCGCCAGCAGGACTTCCGCCAGGCGCAGCATCTGCCAGACATCCGCCGCGTCCCGGGCAGCGCACAGAATCCGGGTTCCGGCTTGCGGGCCGGATGCCCCGTTTGGAGTGAGGGGAGAAAAATAGTCCGTATCTACAGGATACGGCAAGCTCACGACGCCCCGCTGTTCCTGATCGCGGTTTTCCGCTTCTGCCGTCAGCCTGATGACCAGATCGCTCTGCTGCATCTGGCGGCATTGCAGCAAGTGGCGGACAAGCCCTTTACCGTCCCCGGCAAGCCCGTCGGACGGCAAGCTTTCCGCAAAGCAGGCCACAAAGGCATCAGGAAAGGCATCCCTGAGGAACAGCCCCTGCTCCAGTGCGGAAGAAAGCAACACCATATCCGGCACAAAACCGCTTTGCCGCAGCAGACGGAAGGCCTGCAGAGCCTGTCGTCCCATCTCCACGGCCCTGTCCAGGGATGCGCCCGCCCCATCCCCCGCAAGACGCCGGGAGCGGGAGGGGGAAAGGACCACATGCCGCACCCCGGGCACACTGAAATCCCGTCTGCCCCGGCAGGAGGCAAAAAGGATCTCATGCCCCGGCTGCGCGGCAAAAGCTGCCAGCAACGGGCCCAGATCCCCCGGGAAGGTGTGGTTGACGAACAGGATGCGCATGGAAGCTCCCGCGGATGCTGCCAAAAGGCGGGACGGCCTTCAGACCGCCCCGCCGTGTATGCAAGGTTAACCGTTGCTGTGTTCCAGGGTAAAGACCTGCTGCTGTACGGCCTCGCTGGCCGGATCGCCGGTCTCCACCGGTGTCAGACTGGTTTCCAGCGTCAGGCCGCCATCGGCTTCGGCCCCGCCGTTGAAATCATAGCTGCCATCATCCTGCTTCGTCCAGCGGTCATCCAGCTGGAGTGTCTCTTCTCCGGCCTCGTTGACCCCCAGCGTGATGCCGTACCTGTCGGCCAGATCATTGATGCTGGTCAGGCTCAGGGCATCCTCGCCCTTCAGCAGCACCTCGATGCCGCTGACGAGAGGCTTGTCGCTGCTGGTATTGCTCAGCAATCCGTCCAACGTCAGGCTCGTATCATCAGAAACCATGAAGTCGATACCGCTGCCGCCGCTGACCAGATAATCCTGCTGGTCGTAGACGATGATGTCGTTTCCGGCACCACCGAAGATGGCATCACTGCCCTCGCCGCCGCGCAGGTAGTCGTCCCCGTCCGTGCCGAAGAGGCCTTCCACACCTTCGGGCAGGAGCAGCCCACCGTCCCCGGCTTCCTCTCCGCTGAAGGCGGGAGGCGTCGCAGCCGTAGCTGGATCGGTATCCTCTGCCGGAAGCATATCCTCCGCCGTTTCGAACCGCAGCATCTCCACGGGCTCCGGCATTTCATCCGCGTTCTCCAGCCCGGCGAACAGCAGGGGCTCCGCAAGCAGGTCATCGGCAAGCGGCGTCTCCGATACCGGCACATCCGCATCCGGCAGATCCGTCATTTCCTCCTGCAGCACGGTCTCATCCTGCGGCAGCGGGACCTCTTCCGCCACAAGAGCTTCGGGGCCGTTCTCCTGTGCCGGGACAGTGTCCTGAAGGAAGGTCTCCGGATCGGCCGGTTCCGGCGTGATGCCGGCAACGAAGGAGGCCGCCGCCGTCAAAAGACCGGATTCTTCCGCAGCCAGGCGCTGGCGTTCGCTCTGGGCCCGCAGGGCCGCATCATCTTCGCCAGCAGGAATGCCGCCGCCCGTCGTGCCGTTACCGGTCACACGGAATTGCAGATTCTCTGCCGTGTCGGAGGAGCCCTGGGCATCCGTCACCGTGAGGTCAAAGCCGATGCTGCTCTCACCCACGGGCAGGTTGTTTTCAAAGCCTTCGGTCGAGAGCGTGTAGCTCAGCTTGCCGTCCGCATAGCTCAGGGTCAGCGTGCCGACCTGCAGGCCGTCATGATAAACGGGCACTTCCCTGTCCCCGGTCAGGCCTTCCACGTTGTCCACCGTCAGGGCATGACCGTTCGCATCCTGCAGCCCGTCAAAGGTCACGCTGTGCACATCCCGGACGTCCGCGTCCGTAAAGGCCAGCGTGCCCGTATTGCTGCCTTCCGCCGGGCCCTGCGACAGGGGCTCGTCGATGACAGGCGCATCGTTCACGTTGCTGACGCTGAACTGCAGGCCGTCCGTCGTGTCCGTACCATCATGCGTATCAGACACCGTGATGCTGAAGTCGATGTCCTGTGATCCGTTCACGGGCAGACTGTTCAGATAGCCCTCATCAGGCGTGAAGGTATAGGCCAGCGAGTCGTCCGTCCCCGTTCCCTTGGTGTACACCAGCTCCAGCTTCCCGATCAGTGTGCCGTCCGCATCATAGACATCCACTGTCGTCGTGCCGCCTTCCTGTTCCAGCGTTGCCAGATCCACCGACAGAGGGGTTCCGGCCGCATTCTGCAAGCCTTCGAAGGTCACGTCGTGGGTATCCGTGGTATCCACGTCCTTGATGGTCACGATCCCGGACAAATCGCCGGCAGGCTGCGAGACCGAGAGCTCGGGAGCGTCATTGGTGCCGTTGATGGTGACGGTGATGGTCTCGGTGATCTTGTTGCCGGTGCTGTCGGCAATGGTGATCTTGCCGAAGCTCTCGGTCGCGGTCTCACCATCCGCCAGATGGTTCATGTCCTCCGTCAGCTCATACCTGTACTTGCCGGTCTTGGGATCAAGGTACAGGGTTCCGTACTTTCCCGTGACCATCTGCCAGACCTGGCCGTCGATGGTCACAGGCTGGGCGCCTTGTGCCGCATAATGCAGAGGATCGTCATGAGTCCCGTCCGGGCCGCGATCCCAGCCGTCGGCCTGGATTTTGCCCTCACTCTCGGAGCCCGGCTCTTCCGCCACATCGATCGCCAGGCTCCCCTCGTCGGTTATCTCCGGCACGCTGTCGCTGCCCTTGATGTGGACCGTGAGTTCCTTTTCGGTGACGCCGCCGTGGCCGTCATCCACCACCACGGTGACCTTGGCATCAACCACATCCGTAGGACGCAGGTTCTTTACCGCGTCGAGAGTATTATTCAGCTCGAAACGGTAGGCACCGGTTTCTTTGTTGATATAGAAGGTGCCGTAGTCGGTCTTGCAGGCATATTCGCCCGTTTCTTCCGAGAGCGTCCCATCCTTCAGGGCATAGCTCAGCGTATCGCCCTTATCCACGTCCGTGGCGGAGGCTGTGCCGCCGACCTCGGCGGTGCTGCCCTCCTTGATGGTCAGTACCGGCGTATCCAGCGAAAGCACAGGAGCATCGTTGGTGCCGTTGATGGTGACGGTGACGGTCTTTGCCACCTCCGCACCGTCCTGGTCCTTGACGAAGATGGTGAAGGTCTCCTCCAGGGGCTCGCTGTCTTCTCCCAGTTCCTGTACTGCCTGCATCTGGTTGTTGAGCTGATAGCTGTAGGTACCGTCCGCATTGATGAAAAGGGTACCGTACTGCCCGGCAGCCATATTGCCGGCGTTGCTGCTTGCTGCGCCCTCACCGGCAGCCACGGAATAACTCAGATTGCCTTCATTTACGCGGTCGTCCGAAACGTCGAGCTTGTCCCCGACCGTGATGGCGGTATCTTCCGTGGCCTCAAGCGTGAGCTCACCGCCATTGATCACAGGGGCTTCGTTGGTACCCGTGATGGTGATATGGAGATTTTCCTCCGTGCTGCTGTTGGGAGCATCACTGCCGTCGTCCACAGTAATGGTCAGGTTAAAGTTCGCATTCTCTCCGGCCAGCAGCTTTTCAGCTTCGGCACTGGGCTTGAAGGAGTAGCTGCCGTCCTTGTTCAGCGTGAACTCGCCCCAGTCGGTACCATCCTTGGTGAGCGTATAGGTGCCGGGGGCGCCCATTGCCTGACCATCCTTGGGAGTCAGGGTGATGCCTGATCCCTCCACGGCCGAGACCGCATAGGAAAGGTTCTGCCCGCTGCCTTCCCCGGCTTCATTGCTGCCCACATCGCCGGCATCGGGGTCCGTGGTCGTGACCCTGCCGGTCACGATCCCGCCTGTATCTTCGATGCTCAGATGCCCGACCGACTCGATGACCGGCTGGTCATTGATGCCTGTGATGGTCACATGGATGGGGACCTGGTTCGTGCCCGCCGAAACATAGAAGGTCTTCTCGATACGATCGCCTTCGTCCAGGCTCTGGACGATATCGCTGCTGTTGTTGAGCACGAAACGGTAGCCCCACTGGCCATCGTCGCCCTTTTCCAGGATCAGCGAGCCGTATTCGGTCTGGACCACATGGGTCATGTCGCCATCCACGATGCCGGACTGCCCCTTGTTGTCCACCAGCCAGATGTCATCGGCATCGACCTTCACGGGCTTGCCATCGCTATCCTTCAGCTCCGTGAAGCCACTTGCCACGGACGGCGGCAGGATGACCTCGTGGCTGCCACCGTCTTCTGTGACATCCGTCGAATCTCCCGGTTCCTGGAGCTGGAGCTCTATCGAGCCGGGGCCCGTGCCGCCTTCCACCCTGGTCACATCAAAGACTATCTCCTTCGTGCCGGTCGCGCCATACGGGTCCGTCACCGTGATGGTGAAGGATTCCTTGCCCTGCTCCCCGGTCTGGAGCTTTTTGTATTCCTCACTGAACGGGTCCACCACATAGGTGTACTCGCCGGTCTCGGCATCGATGGTCAGGTAGCCGAATTTTCCCTTGATGGTCTGCAGACCGTCCTGGGCCGCAGTAGCCGAATCAGCATCATCCACGCTGTAGCGCAGATCCCCCTCGACATCGTCCACATCATGACCGACGGCCGTGCCCTTCACAGGGTTCCAGTCCTTGACCTCGACAGGATGTTCTGCCGAAACGGCCTGCCCGTCAGGAGCCCTGAGCTCCAGGGTCGGAGCATCGTTCACCCCGTTGATGGTGACGGTGATGCCGCCTGTGACGCTCTGTCCGCCGGATGTGCCCGTGACCGTAAAGTTTTCCTGCACGGACGTATGGGCGCCATCCTCGTTCAGATATTGCAGCTTGTTACGGCCTTCTTCAGTCAGCTGATAGGTGTAGGACAGGCTGCCGTCTTCATTGCGTGTGACGGTCAGGGTCCCGTACTCACCCTCGGTCTTCCAGGGACCGTCGCCTGTTGTCAGATCAACAGGCACCCCGTCCGGGGAAACGATGCTCGTGATATGCTGTTCCTCCCCGGCATCAGGGTCCGTGATCGTGACCGGCCGGATGTTGACGGAGATTCCGGTATCCTCCGTGATGGACGCTGCGCTGCCGGAGATACGGGGAGCATCATCCTTCCCCGTGATCTCGAAGGTCAGTTCCTTTTCTTCCGAGATGGCATTGTATTCATCAAGCACCACCACGGTGAACGAGGCTTTACCGATGTCGCCCGCCCCCAGATGCTGCGCGGCCTTGTTGTTGAAGACAAAGGTGTATTCACCGGTCTTCTCGTTCAGCTTCAGATAGCCGTATTCGCCGGATTGCGCACCCACGTAGCGCACGGAGCCATCTTCACCCGTGACCTTGATCAGGTACTTGAGGACGCTCCCCTCGTCTGCCGTACTGCCGTCAGGGCTGTCCACGTCCGTAGCGCCTATCCGGCCCGTGACGGTCTCGGTGCCACCGTCCTCCTCGATGCCTGTGACCGTAAAGCCGTCCTCCGAGACAGCCAGCCCTGTCTGCCCCTCATCCACCGTGACGCCCGTCACTTCCGGGGCATCGTTGCTGCCCTTGACGGCGACCTTCAGCGGCTGGTCGGCTCCCTGAGTATCGCCCTTCCCCGTCCCCTGGGCATGGATGGAGAAATCATCATACCGGATCTCTCCGCGCTTCAGGGCATTGGTCGCGTCACTGTCGTTGTCCAGCTGGTAGAAATACTGGCCGGTAGACGTGTTGAGATAGAGCGTGCCGTACTGTCCCTGCATGATCTGGATGTCGGCATCCGCGCCCCAGGCTTCCTCCGGGAACTGCTGGCTGATGGCATCCTGGATCTCGGGCCTCAGCTTGCTGAAGGCAGAGGTGGTGGGCATCTGCCCGTTCTCCGTCGTGTTGATGGAGTATTCCACCTCATTCGGCCTGCCGTCCACCGTGTCATAATCCTTGGCTTCCAGCTTGCCAGACGCGACAGGACTCCCGTCCTCGGATTGGTTCTCCGTCCCGGGATGCATGTCGGGCACGACGCCGGCTTCCACCACCGGGACCACTGCCGCGTCGCCCACGAAGACCGTGGCCGTGTCCTTGCCGGTAATGGTGACGGTGATGTCCTTCACATCCCAGGCGCCCTTGTCGTCACGCACGGCCACATGGAAGGTCAGCTCTTTTTTCTCTCCTTCCGGCAGGCTGATGACCGCTTCACTTTCCGCATCCAGATAGAAGGTATACTTGCCGGTGGCGGGATCGATCTTGAGGGTGCCGAACTCATTGCTGAGCGACGTCGTCATGCCGACGCTTTCGGGATCAGCCCCGTTCAGGCTCCCAAAATGAGGATCCGACAGCAGGCCGTAGGTGAGCTTGTGCCCCGCGTCGGCATCTTCGGCGCTGACCTGCCCGGCAACAGAAACCATGCCCTCATCCAGGCCCAGGTCCGAGGCGTCCTTGATCTCCGGCGCATCATTGGTACCGTGGATGGAAAACTTCTGCGAAGCCGACGTCTGAGCCGTGGAGCCATGCTCGTCACGGACATTGAAGTAGACCGTAAAGTCGAACTTCACATCCTCGCCATACGGCGCCAGTGCCGCCCGGGCTTCATCCGTATCCAGCAGGCTCAAGGAATACTTGCCCGTCGCAGGATCGAGCGTCAGTTCGGCTACGGCCACCCCGCTGAGGGAAAGGGTCACCGTAGTTCTGCCATCCCCCACCGTGGCCGTCAGTGCCGGATTGCTTATCCCGCCCACCTTGTCCACGAAATAGGAGAAAGTCGTATCCCCGGCATCGACATCGCTGGCCGTAAGCTGCCCTTCCACGGACCTGGACTCATAGGGCGCATTTTCTTCGGGATTAAGCACCGTCTTGTCTGGCGTCGCGACCGCGATCCCGTTTTCCTCGCGGCCCACACCGTCAGCATAGACGTCCTCGGGCGCCCGTGACCTTGATGGTCGGACGGTCGTTGGTGCCGTGGATATTGATGGTGGCCGTATGTTCGCCGTCAGAACGGTTGCCGTTCTGGTCCTCGACCTGGAGCGGGATATCGATGCTCAGGTCCATGTCCTGCGGCAGACCGTTCAGCCCCGACTGGGTCGGTACGAAAGTATAGGTCAGGTCGCTATCCGTCCCGTTCTGTTCCAGCCTGAGCGTGCCCAGCATGATGGACTTGCCTTCATTGACTCCGGGAATGACGGCCGTCAGCGTGTAGGTACCATTGGCACCGGCGACGATGCTGTATATGGCGCCCTCCACGGGCGTCCCCCCATCCGTTACTGTCAGTGAAGCATTGGCAGGCAGGCCGCTGCCGGCAATGACCAGGCTGTGCCTATCATTGGCATCCTGCTTCTCGAAGGAGACAGTCACGGTCTGGGAACCGGTAGGACCGCCCGTGAAAATATCGTCCGGCCTGTGCGCCCCCGGCTGGTCACCCCAGACGCCCATTTCGTACACATCCAGCACAGATTTCGTATCGTCCGAGAGCACAGGCTTGTCGTCCGTGCCTTCGATGGTGATGGTGATGGTCTTTTCCGACCACGCGCCCCTGTGGTCCACGACGCGGACCACAAAGGTCTCGGTCACGGTCTCGCCCTTGCCCAGTGCCGTGACGTCATCATCGCCATCGTGGAGCTCATAGGTATAGTTCCCGTACTGGTCCAGGGTCAGGGTCCCGTACTCCGTGGTGGCGACATACCCGCCGTCACCACTCCGGGAGACCTCCACAGGGCCGGTCCCCAGATCATGGCCGCTGCCGTCCTTCCACACCGAGGAGGAGGTCAGCGCCGGATCATAGCCCGTGCCCTGCAAGGAGAACTGCAATCCGTGGTTGTCTCCGTCCGTGGTTTCCTGCCCCGCGCCGTTTTCCCGGTCGTCATCCGAGGCCTGCACACGGCCGGTGAGCCTGACCACGGCATCGGCCGCACTATCGGCCGTGCCGTAGGCATGCAGGCGGTCGTCCGCCACCGCTATTTCCTTGCCGGAGGCATCGAAGAACTTTTTGCCGTCAAGGACGTCCAGCGTCGGCCGGTCATTGGTGCCGGTCACCGTGACCGTCACTTCCTTGCTGGCCCAGGCGCCGTGCTCGTCCCTGACGAAGATGGTGAAGGTCTCCGTCAGCGTCTCGCCTTCATTGAGGTAGTCGAGCCTGTCGTACTGCGTCCCGTCACCGGCCGTAAAATCGCTGCTCTCGTCCAGCGTGTAGGAATAGCTGCCGTCCGCTCCGATGGTCAGGCTGCCGTACTGCCCCCGGACGGAGACATCGCCGCCGTCAGTGGTAAAGTCGACGCCATCAGGGGATTCGGCCTTGCCGGCCTCCACACCGTAGACGAGTTCCGCGCCGTGGTCGGCATCCTTGCCCGTGGCCTTGTCGCTGTCCGTGAGCGCACCGTCATACCTGCCGATCTCGTCAGCAGCCGTCCCGTCCTTGCTGGGCGCGCCAACGAGCTCGTCATCCGGCCCATCGACCACGGCACCGTCATCATGACGGCCCACGCCGCTTTCCGTGACGTGCAGCGCGCCGTCATCAGATCCGTCACCCAGCTCCAGACGGGGCTTGTCGTTGGTCCCGTGGATGGTGATGGTGATGTCGGTGGAAACTTCCTTGCCGAAGGTATCCCTGACCGTGACGGTAAAGGTCTCGGTCAGCACCTCGCCCTGGGCCAGCTTGTTGACGGCATTGCCGTCCGCATCAAAAGCGCCGGACTTGAGCTCATAGGTATAGGTACCGTCTGCATGGAAGGTCAGCGTACCGTAGCCGGATTCATAGACGGTATCGCCGTTCGGCGAAGTGGAGACCAGCTTGGGCGCCTCCGGCTGGGTCACGGCAGGCGTACCGTCCGTTTTCAGCTGGGCATCCGCGGCATCCACACGGAAGGAGAGATTCCCCTGGTCGCCAAGGTCAACGTCCGTGGCATCGACCCGGCCGGAAAGGCTCTCTGTCTGGTGATGGCCGGGGATGACATTGCCCTGCCCGTCGACGACATCCCCCGCCTCTGTCGGCGTATTGCCGTCACTGCCGTCATGGTAGACGCCTTCTTCCTTGAAGACGAGATCATCCTTGTCCGTGATGACAGGGAACGCGCTCGAGCCTTCCACCTTGATGACGATCTCCCTGGTGTCGTAAGCACCATGCTCATCCACCACGGTGATCTCAAAGGTCTCGAAATGGGGGTGCTCGGGATCGAGCTGCTGGACGAGCTCGCTCCCGCTGTTGACCACATAGGTCCAGCTGCCGTCAGGATTGACGGTCAGAGTACCGTAGTCGGTCGTGAAAATGGCCTGGGTGCCGCCTTCAGAGCCGATATGCCCCGGCTGCGGCTTATGCCCTGCGGCAGGAGAGGTCGCATGCTCCACATCTCCATCCGTATGGGTACCGCCGGCAATAAGGATGGTCTGGTCACTGCCCGCATCGGCATCGACGTCCCGGATATCGAACGATCCGGAAAGCTGGGGCCAGCTCGTGGCGTCATCGGCATCAGCGGGGTCGCTCTCTATGGTCTCGAGCACCGCACCGTCCGTGAGGATCTGTCCGTTGCCATCCCGGCTCTCCAGCGACGGCTTGTCATTGCTGCCCGTAATGGTGATGGTCACGGTCTCCAGATTCCAGGCGCCGTGCTCGTCCTTCACATAGATGGTGAAGGTATCCGTGACGGTGGCCCCTTCCGGCAGGGCATCGATGGAGGAAATATCGAAGGTCTCGCCGTCAAGGCTGGCCGTCCCCTGTACGGTTTCGCCCTCGCCCTTCAGGGTATAGGTCCAGGTACCGTCGCTGTTCAGGACCAGATGGCCGAAGCTCCCTTCCACGGGCTCGCTGCTCTCCACGTCGCCATCCGTGGCATCCTTGCCCAGAAAGATGTCTGCGTCAGGGCTCTGCGCCCCTTCCCAGCTGCCGTCCTGGCTCTTGTCACCGGCCACGGCACCGAACCACAGCTTGTGCCCGGCGTCCACGTCCGCGCCGGTCACCTTGCCTTCCAGCTGCTGCGTGCCCTTGTCATCGGCGTGCGAGCCGTCGTAGGCCTGGTTCTCTTCCTCCGTACCCGGAGCAGTCACCACCTGACCGTCATCGGTACGCCCCACGCCGCTCTCGATGAGCCCCAGCTCGGAATCCGCATCCAGCGTGACCTCAGGCTGGTCGTTGGTCCCCTTGATGGTCACGGAGAACGAGGCCTCGGCCTTGCCGCCCTGCCCGTCCTCCACGCGCACGGTGAAGTCCTGACGCACGGTCTCGCCCAGGGCCAGGCTGTCGGCATCGGGGTCATCGTTGTTCAGGGTATAGGTGATGACACCGGTGTCGGCATCGATGGTGATGACGCCATACTCGGTGACGATGCGGTTGCTGCCGTCGGCAAAGCTGTAGGACAGCCGCCCGCCGTCAGGATCGCTGGCCATCACCTGCCCCACGACGACAGGCACACCGGGGGTGAAGACATTGCCCTGGATCTTCTGGCTCCCGTCGGTCTCCACACCGGATTCCACCAGGGTCATGTCGTTACCGTCCACAGCGATGATGCCGCTGATCTCGGGATCGAGGTTCTGGTGCGTCCAGCCGCCGACCTGATCGTCGGCCCACTCCACGCCATCGCCAAAACCGATGTCCAGACGCCCCAGATGATCGATGCCGTCCAGCAGGTCGCTGCCGCCGTATTCGTTATAGCGGCCGCCGCGCGAGGCGCTGCTGCCGGCGGCAGGACCGGCGGCGGGCATCAGGTCTTCGCCAAGGGCCGCGAAGAAATCCTGCCCGCTGCTCTCCACCCCTTCCACCTGGAAGGAGGGCATATCTTCCTTGGAATACGTGGTGTAGAAGCCCTGCAGCCGGATGGAAGACCCATCTTCAAAGCTCAGGACAAGATCGTCGCCATTGCGGGTCAGCGTCGCCGCATCCGCAGGAAAATCGAAGATGAAGCGCCCGTCAGGAGCGCTGGGGACGGTCTGTGTGGTACCAGCAACAGGCTTGGCAAGACGGATATCGGCCATGAGGGACCCCCGGATAAAAAATCGTGTGATCTGTCAAAAAAATATGAAAACGTCAAAAGCCCCGTACCGAAAGGGCTCGGGACAGGGCTCGGCTTTGCAAGGCACGCTCGGGGAGCGTCCGGCGTCAGACAGGGGGAAGGCATAAAAAAATCCTGCCACGCCAGATGATTGCACATACGTTGCCCCGGTAAGGAACACGGTGACGCAAATCCCTGGAATCAGGCAGGAACGCTGCGGCCATCCATCAATGACGGCCAGATGAAAATAAATACTATTTTTTCGATAAAGATGTCAATATCCGCCGCCTGAGGGCACGGATCGTCCGCAGGGCTGTCGGCTCCCGCCCCTCCGCCGGTGCATGGCATGAAAAAGGAGACCTCCCGGCCCCGAGGGCAGGAAGGTCTCCCCATATCACAGCGTTATGCCGTCAGAAAAGGCCTAGAACAGGCCGGTCACCTGGCCGGATTCCAGATCCACGTCCACATTGCGGAAGGCAGGACGCGAACCCGTACCGGGCATGAGGCTGATGTCGCCGGCCACCGGCACCACCAGGCCCGCACCACCGTAGAACAGGCAGTCGCGCACATGCAGGCGCCAGCCCGTGGGCGCACCCTTGAGGGCCGGATTGTCGGACAGGGAGTACTGGGTCTTGACCATGCAGATGCCCAGTTCTTCGGCGTCGGGACGGGCCTGCAGTTCCTTGATGCGCTGCTTGGCCAGCGAGGAGAATTCCACGCCGTCGGCGCCGTAGACTTCCTTGGCGATGGTCTCGATGCGCTGCTCGAAGGGCATGGACCAGTCGTACAGGGGAGCGAAGTTGTTGGGCTCGTTGCAGGCGTCCATGACGGCATCGGCCAGTTCAAGGGCACCGTCGCCGCCCTTGAGCCAATGCTCGGACAGGGCCACGCGCGCACCGGCTTCTTCACAGATGCGGCGGATGGCGGCGATCTCGTTCTTGCTGTCGGTGGCAAAGGCGTTGATGCAGACCACGGGCGACACGCCGGAACGGCGCACGATGCCGATGTGGCGCAGCAGGTTCACGCAGCCGGCTTCCACCAGGCCCACGTCTTCGCGGGTGTAGGGTTCGGGCAGCGGACGGCCGGGCATGGGCGGCTGGGCGCCGCCGTGGTTCTTGAGGGCGCGCACCGTGGCCACGATGACGGCGGCATCGGGCTTGAGGCCGCTCATGTGACACTTGACGTTCCAGAACTTTTCGTAACCGATCTCGGAACCGAAGCCGGATTCCGTCACATGGATGTCGCTGAGCTTGAGGGCCACGCGGTCGGCGATGATGGAGCTCTGGCCCAGGGCGATGTTGCCGAAGGGACCGGCGTGCACCAGCACGGGCTGGCCTTCGATGGTCTGGATCAGGTTGGGTTTGCTGGCTTCCAGCAGCCAGGCCATCATGGCGCCGTCCACTTCCAGGTCGGCGGTGGTCACGGGATTGCCGGCGCGGTCAAAAGCCAGCACCACGCGCGACAGACGCTTGCGCAGGTCGGGCAGGTCGCGGGCCAGGGACATGATGGACATGATCTCCGAGGCGGCCGTGATGTCGAAGCGCGAACGCATCATGAAACCGTCGTTGCGGCGGCCGTCGCCTTCGATGCCGATGATGACGTTGCGCAGGGCCTGACAGCAGAAGTCCATGGCCCAGCCCATGCCCACGCGGGTGGGATCGATGTTGAGGCGGCGCATGCCGGACAGGCGTTCCAGCTTTTCGTCGTCATAGTTGCGCTCGTGCTGCATGCGCGAGGTCAGGGCCACCATGGCCAGGTTGTGGGCCGAGGTGATGGCGTGGATGTCGCCGGTGAAATTCAGGGAATACGGGGTCAGCGGGATGCACTGGGCCAGACCGCCGCCCGCAGCGGAGCCCTTCATGCCCATGGTGGGGCCGCCCGAAGGCTGGCGGATGGCCGCCGTGGTTTTGACACCACGCTTGGAGAGGCCCTGCACCAGACCGATGGTAGTGGTGGACTTGCCTTCGCCCAGCGGGGTCGGCGTGATGGCGGTCACGTCCACATATTTGCCATTGGGCCTGTCAGCCAGACGGCGCAGCACCGCCTGTTGCTCGATCTTGCCCATGTAGTGGCCGTAAGGCAGCAGCTCGTCCTTCTCAAGCCCCAGCTCGGCAGCCAGGGTTTCCACAGTTTTCATAGATTTTTCGGCATCCTGGGCGATCTGCCAGTCAGGGTGCTTGGTGGGATCAAGAGCCATGGCTTCTCCTTTTTTGTTTGCCTGTTACTTATCCTTTTACAGGGCTTTGGGTCAAGCAAATGCCTGCCTCCGGCTTGCCTTTGCATGCCATCTGCAGCATGCTTTGCGGATGGAAAGATCCCAGCCCTTTCTTTTGCGCTGCACGCACGGCCGGCTGGCCCTGGAACTGCGCCTGCTGCCCGCCGGGCAGGACTGGCAATTGCTGCTGACCGGCGGTGAGGCCCATATCGGTGCCGTGATCCTGGCCGAGCCCGCAAACGCCATGCCCCCGGACGTCCCGGAAGCCATGTCCGCCCGCACCGCCGGGGGCAGGTCACGACCGGGCGTCATGTCCGACACCGCCTCTTCCGGGACGGAAGATGGCGTGCGCCTGCATGTCCTGCGCCGTACAGGGCACCACGACGACAAGGCCGCCCTGCCGCTGGCCCGGGACTATTGCCGTGCGCTGAAGGCCACGGTATGTGTCAGCGCGGGCATCCACTATGACCATATCAGCCGCGAGGAGATCGACACGGTACTGGCCCTGGCCCGCATGCTGGGAGCCTGCGGCCTGCGCCGTCTCCGGAGGCTACAGGAGAACGACCATGCTGACAGTGAAAGATCTTGAAGAATTCGAGAACTACATGCGCTCCGGCGAGCTGGAGACCGATTTCAAGGACGGCTGCGAAAACGACCGCTACTATCTGCTGGAGCTGCTGGAAAAATTCATGGACGTGGCCGAACTGGCCGACGAGACGGCCACCAAGGTCATCTTCCGCGGCCAGATAGGCCTGCTGGCCGGTGCGGGGGCCGCCCCCGAAGGTGAGAAAAAGTAACGGAAAAGATATTTTTGAGGGAAGGAGAGCCTTCCTCGGGCGCGCGGCTCTTGATGCCCGCAGTTCCCTGTGGCGCAACGGCCCGGCCCCTACGGCCCCTTGAGCCTATTGCCGGTACACGAGATGGGCCCCTCGCCCCTCAGGCCCTTTCCCCACGCGTCATTCCGCAAAGGCCCCGCCTGCCATCGGCAGACGGGGCCTTTGCCATCATCAGGATATGTTTTCGCAAGAACTCCCCTGCCCTACGCCAGCATGCCGGGCAGGGACAGCACATCGTGCATGGCCGCGCAGAGGCGCTCCACGTCCTCGCGGGGGCTCACATAGGGCGGCATCACATAGACCAAACGGTTGAAGGGCCGTATCCAGACGCCCCGCCGCACGAAAAAGTCCTGCATGGCGGCCATGTTCACCGGCCGGGTGGTCTCCATCACGCCGATGCTGCCCAGCACACGCACATCTTCCACCTGCGGCAGTTTCCGGCAGGGAGCCAGGCCCGCTGTCAGGGCCGTTTCCAGCATGGCCACCTGCTCCTGCCAACGCCCTTCAGCCAGGATGTCCAGGCTGGCGCAGGCCACGGCACAGGCCAGGGCGTTGCCCATGAACGTGGGCCCGTGCATGAAGACCATGCCGTCCCGGCAGATGCCCTGGGCCACTTCTTCCGTGCAGGCCGTGGCGGCCAGCGTCATGACGCCGCCGGTCAGGGCCTTGCCGCAGCACAGGATGTCCGGGCAGACACCGGCCCGCTCCGCGGCGAACAGCGTCCCGGTACGGCCAAAGCCCGTGGCGATCTCGTCGAAGACCAGCAGGGCCCCGTGCTCACGGCACAGGCGGGCCATGCCGCGCAGATAGTCGGGATGATAGAACCACATGCCGCCCGCGCCCTGCACCAGCGGCTCAAGGATGACCGCCGCGATGCGCTCGCCCTGCTCCGCGAAAATGCGGCGGGCGTCATCCAGGCTGGCCGGATCGAAAGGCTGGTCAAAACGGCAGGAAGGCCGTTCCATGAAGATCTGGCGCGGCAGCATATGCGTGAACAGGCAATGCATGCCGGTCACGGGATCGCACACCGACATGGCGCCGGTGGTATCGCCGTGATAACCGCCCCGGGGCGTGAGGAAGCAGGTGCGCTGCTTCTGGCCGATGCCCTGCTGGTATTGCAGGGCCATCTTCAAGGCCACTTCCACCGACACGGAGCCGGAATCCGCCAGAAAGACGCGCGCCAGGCCCTGCGGCAGCATGGTCAAAAGGCGTTCGCCCAGCTCCACGGCAGGCGCATGGGTCAGACCGCCGAACATCACATGCGGCATCCTCCCGGCCTGCCGCTGGGCCGCAGCCACCAGACGCGGATGGTTGTAGCCGTGGATGGCCGTCCACCACGAGGACATGCCGTCCACCAGCTCCCGGCCGTCGTCCAGCACGATGCGGTTGTGGTGGCTGCGCGCGGCCGCGAAGACCGGCAAAGGATCCACCACGGACGTGTACGGATGCCAGAGGATGCGCCTGTCCCGCAGCGGCAGGGGCTCTTCTTTGCCCACGGCTGCCGCCTGTCCTGTCAGGGAGGGCACATGCCGGGACAGCGCAGGCAGCAGCACGGCGCAGGCATCGGCCAGTTCCTGCCAGCCCGCCGCATCCAGCCGGGCCACACGGGGCAGGACGACCACCGGCGCATCCTCGCCCCAGGCCGCCAGACGGCGACGCAAAAATTCAGGATTGTCGGCCAGCACCCGTTCCCGGTCATGCCGTTCCCCGGCGCTCAGGCCTTCCGGCTCTTCCGGCGCCATCAAGATCACCGCCGCCGGGCGCAGTCCTTTCAGGCGCAGGGCCTGCAGGGAGAGCAGCACATGATTGAGCGCGCCCAGGCAGTTGCTGCCCACCAGCAGGACAGGCAGATCCAGGGCCGCCATGAAATCCAGCGTGTCTTCTTCCTCATTGATGGGGACAGCCATGCCGCCCGCGCCTTCCACCAGCAGCAGGGAGGCCTCCGTCTCCTGCCAGTGGGCCCGGACATCCTCGGCCAGCCCGGCCACCGTCAGGCGCTGCCCTTCTTCCCCTGCCGCCAGATGCGGCGAGGCGGGTAGACGGAAACAGTGCAGGGTCGCCGCAGGCGCCGGGGGCAAGATCGGCAGGTCGGCCACGGCGCGCGCGTAGGCCACGCCGTCGGCCAGAGCGGAGGTCGCCAGCTGCTCCGGCCGCACACCGGTCTGGACGGGCTTGAGGGCCTGGGCCGCCACGCCCCGGCCACGCAGGGCCCGCAGCAAGGCCGCCGTGAACGCGGTCTTGCCCACGTCCGTCCCGGTGCCGGTCACGAAAAATCCCTGTACGGGGCCCCTGTCTCCGGGGCGACCCGCTGTCATCTTTCCAGCACTCATGGACGTGCCACCTCCAGCCCCGCGGCTTCGATCATGCGGATGTCCTCTTCCACGCCCATGCCCTGCGTGGTCAGGTAGTCACCGGTCATCAGAGCATCGGCCCCGGCCCGGAACATGTCGCCCTGGCGCTCCCGCAAGGTCTCGGGCCGTCCGCCGCAGATGCGCAGGCTGGCTTCGGGCAGGATGTGCCGGAACAGGGCGATGATGCGCAGGGCCTCCTCCGGTTCCAGCAGGGGCTGTGCGGCCAGCGGCGTCTGCGGATGGGGATGCAGGAAATTCATGGGCACATGGCGCACGCCCAGCTCCCGCAGGCTGAAGGCAAAGTCCATCCTGTCCTCCCAGCTCTCGCCCAGGCCGAACAGCCCGCCGGCGCAGACCGAAAGGCCCGTTGCCTGCGCACGCAGCACCGTATCCCGACGCTGGTCCCAGAGCTGTGTGGAACAGATGCGGGGATAATAGGCACGCGATGTCTCCAGATTATGATGGTAGCGGCGCACACCGGCCTGTTCCAGTTCGCGCAGATGTTTTTCCGGCAACCGCCCCAACGAGGTGCAGACCCGGCGGCGCACGTCTTCCGGCAGGTCACGCACCACAGCCAGCAGGCAATGCAGTTCCTGCTCTTCCAGGGCCCCTCCGCTGGTCACGATGCCGATACGGCGCACGGGCCAGGCAGCCAGCCGCAGGATGCGTTCACGCAGTTCGGCGGCCTCCAGAAAGGGGAAATGGGCGATGGGCGTGTGGTTGTGGCTGCTCTGGGAACAAAAACGGCAGTCCATGCCGCAATCGCCGCTGCGGGCGTTGATGATGGCGCACAGACTGATGCGCTTGCCGTGATGCCGCTCGCGCAAGGCAGAGGCGCTGTCCAGCAGGGCCTCCAGCGGCGCATCAAGAAGACGGACCGCCTCAGCGGGCGTGGCGGGTACGGGAAAAACAGGATGGTTCATGCGATGGATCCTTGGGGGAATGCTTGGGACGAAGGGGACAGAGTCGATGCCTGTCCGGAGAGGTGGGAGCGTCATGCTCCCCCGGAAGGCATATGCTGTACCAGGGCAGCATATGCCCTTCCGGTAAAAGAAAAAACCCGCCGGGCGGCGGGTGTTTGTGCTATTGGGCCTTGCGACGCTTTTCCCACAGCTTCATGTCTTTCATTTTGCGGCGACGCTCGCGCTGCAGCGCCTTGCACACCAGAGGCGTATCTTTCTTGAAGCCCCACTTTTCGCGATAGGCCGCGGCATCCATGCCGTGCATGGCCAGATGGCGCTTGGTGAGGATCTTGAAAGTCTTGCCGCATTCAAGACACGTTACAGACTTTTCCTTGATGGACTTGCGGGCATCCTGCTGCATGTCGGCGGAATCCAGCTCCACAGGCATTTCGCCCTCGGCGACGGTACGGATACCGGCAGCCACTTTCTGGATAAACGAAGTGATTTCTTCTTCCGACATGACGCGCACGCTGGCCTGCGCCCTGGCAATTTCCAGTGCTTCTTTCAAATAATCATCCATGGTGTACCTCATGCGTATAGCCTGCAACAGTGGAATTGCATTCCCCTCGTTGCGCCAATTTCAACAACTTTTACTGGGTACAATAGACGACAGCGTTTCGTCAACAAAGACGAAACGCAAAATCGTATATTTTTCGCCAGGATGGGTTAACGCCAGTCCATACGGTCATAGGGAGAGACCGTTCCCCAGAACGTTTCATCCATGTAACGCCACTGCAATGCGCCGATGTTGCGCTGCGGCATGATGCCTGTAGCAGGGACAGCCGCGGTCTCGACCATAAAGGCTTCACGGGCACGCTGCTCGAATGCGGCGATATAGTCGGCGCGCCCCAGAGGCAGGGCCGTGATGGAGGTGATGTCCTCGGGCAGGGGCTCACGGTATTCCAGTACGATCTTGTCACTGTCGAAATTGAAGCGGTTGGCGAACATGCGCGCCAGCCAGCGACGGGGCGGCTGGCCGTCCTGCGCGAGGATGCGGGCCCCCTCGGGGTCTTCCAGGGGCAGGAAGGCGTCACGCTTTTCGCTGGTGACATAGGTGCAGGCCTGGAAGCCCACGCCGCCGATGGTCTCCACCCCTTCGTTGATGCTGAACGGATGGCGCATGATGCCGTCCCAGTACCAGCCGTTGGGGACTTCGCCGTGAGCCACGATGGCCAGAGGCGACGCGCCGTCGCCCTTGCCGTAGACCGTGACCCAGCTGTCCACCAAAAGCCCTCCCATGGCGCCGGAACTGGTCAGGCGCGAGGCACCCGTCATGCTGCCCATCAGGGGCAGGTCACGGGCTTTGAGGGCAAGAGCGGGCTGGGAAGACGAAACATAGGTATCGCCCACCAGACCGCGCTGCTGCCCGGCCACACAGCCGGCCAGCATGATGACCAGACAAAGGATACTTGCCATTTTCATATTCATGATAGCCTCCTCCTGCCGCAAGGGCAGGCAAACCTGCGGGCATGCCCGCAGTCAAAAGCCGCCGGGCGTTCCGGCTACAGGCCTTTTTTCTTCAACTTTTCGATGAGGGTCGTCCGCTTGATGCCCAAAAGCTCCGCAGCCTGGTTCTTCACTCCGTCGGTCCGCTGCAGGGCCTCTTCGATCAGGTGCATCTCCACGGCATCCAGGAATTCTTTCAGTCCCATCCCCCGGGCCTCCAGAGTCTGGAGATCCGGCCAGACGAAACCAGAGGAAGGACTGGAGGCAGCCGCAGCGGGCTCCCCGTTCCCGGCACCGGAAAGGACGTCAGCCTCAGGGGCATATTCCTCCACTTCCGGCAACAAGGCAATATCCCCCACGCTCTGGAGCAGACGCGCCGGCAGATCCTCCGGGGCCACGACATGCCCGTCGACCAGCACGCTCAGGCGCTCCATGACGTTTTCCAGTTCGCGGACATTGCCCGGCCAGGCATAGGCCAGAAGGACGCGCTGCACGACGGGCGAAAGCTCCAGCGGGGGCCTTTCCTTCTTGCGGCAGAAGCGGCCCAGGAAATGCCGGGCCAGCAGCAGGACGTCCTGCCCCCGTTCGCGCAGGGGCGGCAGATGGATGGGGATGACGTTGAGGCGGTAATAAAGATCTTCGCGGAAGGTGCCCGCGGCCACGGCGGCTTCCAGATCCCGGTTGGTGGCCGCCACGATGCGCACATCCACCTTGCGGCAGCCCGTGCCGCCCACGCGTTCTATTTCCTTTTCCTGCAGCACGCGCAGGATCTTGACCTGCAAGCCGGGCTCCATCTCGCCTATCTCGTCCAGGAAGATGGTGCCCCCGTCCGCCAGTTCGAAACGGCCGGGGCGGGAACGCAGGGCGTGCGTGAAGGCTCCCTTTTCATGGCCGAACAGTTCGCTTTCCAGAAGATCACGGGGGATGGCGCCGCAGTTTACGGGCACGAAGGGTCTGTCAGCCCTGGGGCTGGCAGCATGCAGGGCCCGCACCAGCAATTCCTTGCCTGTTCCCGATTCCCCGGTTACAAGCACAGTGCTGTCCGTGGGCGCCACTTTGCCCAGGATCTTGAACACACCGGCCAGGCTGGCGCTTTGCCCGATGATTCCGTTGCTCTTGAGCTCCATGCATGTTCTCCACGTTCATGGCCTTTACACTGTCAATACACTGACAGGCCATCAATTTCCAGTAAAAAAACAGGGATGCATCTTCCCTTCCGCGCGACCGTCATGAAAGATTCCTCCGCCGCTGCCCGGCCTTACCGTTGCCCCGATCTTCCTTCCGCTCCTGTGGATGCCGTCCGTGCGGAACTTGCCGGCGCCCTGGAACACGGCAATGCCGTCCTGAGCGCCCCTCCCGGCGCCGGGAAAAGCAGCCGCGTGCCCCTGTGGCTGCTGGAGGCCCCCTGGCTGGCGGGCAGGAAGATCCTGCTGCTGGAGCCGCGACGGGTGGCTGCCCGGGCCCTGGCGCGTTACGCCGCCCGCCTGCTGGGCGAGGACGTGGGCCAGACCGTGGGCTACCGCATGCGGCAGGAAAGCGCCGTCTCGGCCCGGACCCGGCTGGAGATCATCACCGAAGGGGTGCTGACCCGCCTCCTCCTGGCCGATCCCGAGCTCTCCGGCGTGGGCTGCGTCATCTTCGACGAATTCCACGAGCGTTCCCTGCATGCCGACATGGGGCTGGCCCTCTGTCTGGAGAGCCGGGCCGTGCTCCGGCCCGACCTGCGCCTGCTGGTCATGTCCGCCACGCTGGACAGCCACAAGGTGGCCGCCCTGCTGGAGGATGCGCCGGTCATCGCCTGCGAGGGCCGCCAGTTCCCTGTGGAAGAACGCTATCTGCCGCTGCCGCCCGCCGCGGCCCACAGCGGCCCCCAGGCCCTGTGGCCGCACATGGCCGATGTCATCGCGGCCCTCATGCGTCAGGAATCCGGCAGCCTGCTGGCCTTCCTGCCCGGCACGGGCGAGATCCGCCG
>ERZ827181.1073-NODE-1073-length-32736-cov-7.325296_pt1 | contig 32736 bp, 31 predicted proteins | sample MGYA00519778_ERZ827181 | MGnify/ENA primary metagenome ERZ827181 (study PRJEB31778, sample SAMEA3449273) | human gut metagenome | biome: human gut; feature: human-associated habitat; material: faeces | place: United Kingdom | collected 2010/2012 ...
AATTCTCTTGGCTTTATGCTATTTTGCTAGCACATTACAAACATAGGAACTAAAAAATAATTATTCCATTATACGGAGGACATGATTTTATCAATCTGTGTAATCTGTGGTGAAAATTCTTTATTACCTTGTTTCTATCACGCAATCGGCTGGAGCTTTGATGTTTTCATCCAGTGTGATGGAGCCGATACTGTCTGCTATGATGCGTCCTGACATCGGGTTCTTGATGTTGGTGATCGCCCCGCGGATGTCGGCGTTCAGGGTAGAATATTCGAAGGCGCGGTCGCAGGACGGGTCGAAAGTACAGTTCTCCAGCACCAGATCTTCGGCATAACACAAAGGCTGTTCGCCGGAGATGTGGCAATTAACCAGGCGCAGGTTCTTCGAGTGCCAGCCCAGATACTCACCGTTCAGTTCCGAATCGTAAATCGTTACGTTCTCCACTTCCCAGAAAGCGTCCTTCGTCGTAATCTTCGCGTTATGGATTTCCACGTTTTTCACGTATTGGAATACATACTTGCTGTCGCTTTCCAGCCCGTCCACATAAATATCGTTGCTGAACATGAACGGATAGGTACCGTCGTGCAGGCGGAGGTTCTTCACGCGGATGCGGTTGCACCGCCAGAACACTTCGTCGGCATCGTTCATCTGTACGTTTTCTATCTCAATGTCGTTCATTTCACGGAACATCTTCGGGGCGTCGATTACGGTATCTTTCATGATTAAATGGTCGGAATACCACAATGCCGAGCGTCCGCCTACGGCAAAGTAACAATTGTCAATGGTAAAGCCGTGTACGTGCCAGAACGGATAATTCCCCTCGAAACGGCAATTGGTTGCTACGATGTTGCTGCACTCTTTGATGCCCGATTCTCCTTCGCGGATGGTCACGTTATCCAAGTGAAGGTCGTGCGAGGCGAACAGCGGGCGTTCGCCCCCGAATTCTTTGTCTTTAATCAGCTGCATAGTATATTTGTTATTTGGTTGTTTTTCTTCGGGTGCAAAATTACAACATTCTTCCCATTCTTTTGTAAATGAATTACAGATGATACTACCTCGATTACAGAAAGGACAGAGAATTTTGATATGATACCATGCACAATTTCATACCACGCAAAGTTTAAGTCTCTAATCGGGTTGTATTATCAATCCAGAGAGCATCCTTTTATGGTTTCCATATCAAAACCGTACGTTCTCCAATTGGAAACCGTACGTTTTCGATATGGAAACCGTACGGTTTTGATATGGAGAACGTAAAAGTAAGACAGCCTGAGACAGATACTGAGCCTTTTAATCATACATTGATTCGCATCTGCTGAAACAAACTTATCGGAGAAATTCAAAACAGTTTCTGAAACAGCCTCTAAGTATATCCTTTTCCTTTATGGATAATGGGTCATAGCCTTTTTGCCGGTTTCGTATTTGCATGAGTGCATAGATGTATGTATTTTATTGGATGTTTATGGATAAATATATGTATCTTTGCGGACAGACAGGGAAGAGGTGGCTCAGGTACGTCTTTATGATGAACTGTCTTCCCGGTGTCGTTTGTGAAATAAGGAGTGGAAACGATATTGATTCCGGATTGACATTAATTTTATTGTAATGAAAAGAATAGTTTATGCATTAAGTTTATGGCTGGTACTTGCAGGCATGTTTACCGGCTGTACCCAGGCAGGCAAGGCAGGGGGCGAACCGGTGCCTGCCGACAGCTTGAAAGGGGAACAGGTCGCCCTGACAGAGAGTGTATGGATGCAATATCCCTACCGTGTTTGTGTAGAAGACAGTGTAGCCGTTATTTTCGATTTGAATGCCGACAGCTGCTTTTGCCATCTCTTCACTTATCCCGGTTTCCATTTTATCGCTTCCTTTGCACCGAAAGGCGAAGGTCCTGAAGAAATCGTATCTGCCAGTATGGCGCGGTTCATTGATAAGAACAGCTTGGGCGTATTGGATATGAGCGGACGTAAGCTTGCCGTATACGAGGGATTGGATGCCCGTTCCGTGCCGCGTTTGCGCCGGGTGATTGCCTTTACCGAGGATGTGCCTATGCCGTTAGACTTTTTGCCCTTGCCCGATTCTACCTTGCTGATACCTGACTATTTGGGCGAAGCACGTTTCTGCATAGCCGGTTACGACGGGCATCTTTTGCGGAAGGCAGCGATGATTTCTTTGAGTGATACCGCTACGTTGCACAAAAATGCTCCTGCCGTGGCACAGGCATGGCGTTCGTTTCTTGCCATCGACCGTGCTGGCAAGCGTGTGGTTGCGGTCACCCAGTTGGGTGATGTGCTCGATACGTATGCGGTGGGTAGCGGGATGCGTGCCGAAGCCCATGTGGTAGGTACGGATGGTGAGCCGGTCTTTCAGGTGACTCCTGAGGGCTATGGCATCCCTTCCGGCTGTATGGGATATTGGGACGTGCAGGTTACCGACAGTTGCATCTATGCGCTTTACGACGGTACCACGTTCAAGGAGATAGCACAGTCGGCAGGCATGGGTAAGCAGGGAGGCACATCCCTACGGGTGTTCAGCCGCGAAGGCAACTTGTTGCGGCGTTATGTGTTCGACCGTCCTTTGTCGGGCATTTATGTCGACGAGGCACGTCATCTTCTTTGGGCTACCGATGTCAATACCGATAATGGTTTGTTCCGTTACCGGTTAGATTGAGGGTATGGTCCATTGGGAACACAAATGACACAGAAAACAAAAATTCTGTGCCTTTGTGTCTCTGTTTTTGTTTTTAGGGGAAGCCGCATCACTCAGGCATTACCAAGGTGTACCCTTTCCCTTTATGGGTAATCAGGTCATAGCCTTCGTGTAGTTTGAGTATTTGGCGCAATCTGTTGATATGCGTGTTGAGATTGGAATTTGCACTTTCATAGGAGCTGTTTTTCCAAAAAGCCTGCTTGATTGTTTCCCGCGAGAGATACTGGTTTTCTGCCTGTATAAACATTTTCAGCAGTTTCAAGTCTTGCGGGACCAATGAGTAGACTGTTCCTTCGATGGTGCAGGTTTGTTTGATTTCATCGCATTGTATGCGGCTGTTGAGCTTGGCTTTTATCTTACACGCTTTGTGCAATTTATAAAACCACCTTCCCAATGCTGCAATGCCAATCAGGCATAAGGCAATCAGTAGGGACAGAAATGCGTTGAGATGATTCCATACAGAAAGTATGCCATAATCTGCCCATGCTTGGATTTGTATGGAAGGCGGATAATCGATGTATTGTAGTGGTGTACAATAAGTGGCTTTTGAGGGTGATATCGAGTCGTTGTTGCTGTAAGTCGCTTTTCCTTTGTAGATATATACAATGCCTGATTCTCCTCCGATGTCATTCTTGGCGAGTTCGTCTTGAAACAAGTCGTTTAACTTGTCAGGATGGATAGGCTTGTAGTATGCCATGTGGTGTTGCTTGATAATGAATTTGGCAGTGTCAATGTCTATGCTGTCTTCGAAGACATACGTTGTGTCTCCTCTTTCGGTCATGGTCCGATAGGTCTTAATTCTTTTTTTCGGAACATTTTTGGTCTGGTTTGTATGTATTCCTCCAGCAAGAAGCCGTTGGTAAAAGTCTGTATATAAGGCTGACAACAAGGCATGGTCTGCTTTTTGTGCAATCTTCTGATTGGCGGTACATAGGTTGAAATAGATGCATCCTCCTGTTGCAACTGTGCAGATGATAGTCAGTGCGAGAATTAATATGTATTTCTTTTTCAGCTTGTCCATGATTGTAGGGTTAGAATGTGTCTGCAAAATTAGTAAAAAAAGAGGTAACAGCATGATGATATACTATTTTTTCTACCTAAAATTAATCTGAAAATCATCCGAATGTGTTTTGTAAGTGTTTGTAAATGAATTGTATGTAAAATTTCATGTAAATTTTAGATTGCATTTTTCCTTCTTTCTGCAGTTTTTCCCATCTTTGCGCCGAATTAAAAAAAACGTAATGTAATTCTAAACTGTTAAATGATGGAAAGCAAAACAATGAAAAAAGTGATTTTGAGCGCAGTGGTTGTTTCTGTGCAGGTATGGGTTTCTTTTGGCAAAGCCAAGGAAAGTCTGAAACATCAAGCGACTTGTTATTTGAGAATGTAGAGGCTTTAGCCGTTGAAGAAAATTGGGAAAACGGTTCGGATTGTCAGGGGTCAGGTAGTGTAGTTTGCCCTTATACGGATGATAAGGTATATATGGTTGATTTTTATTCCCTGTGGAAACATTAATTTATGAAGCAGATTGCTTTTTTGTTGCTGATGATGTGTCTGCAGGCAGCCTGCCAGGAATCCGATAAAGAACGCCTGACGCGTCTGGTGCAGGAATGGGACGGGAAGGAAATCGCCTTTCCTGCGCAAGCGGTGTTTACGGTACAAGGCAGGGACACGGTAGATTTCCGCTGGCAGGCTGCTCCTTACCGCATTGTGACGTATGTCGATTCCCTGGGTTGTGCCAGCTGCAAGCTGCAGCTGCCCAAGTGGAAACAGTTGATAGAGGAGACCGATTCGTTGTTCGGAAAGGAAAAGCTGTCTTATGTATTCTTTTTCCATCCGAAAGATGCACGCGAGTTAACCTATCTGACTCGCCGTGATGCTTTTACTTATCCGGTGTGTTTCGACCGTGAGGATGCTTTCAACCGCGTGAACCGTTTCCCTTCGGAGATGGCTCTGCAGACTTTCCTGCTCGATAAGGACAACCGGGTGGTAGCCATCGGCAATCCCGTCCATAATCCGCAGGTGAAGGAACTTTACCTGAACATTATCGGCGGCAAGCGTTCCGTTTCGGCAGAAACGGTGCAGACCGTTGCTTCGTTAAGCGAGCGTGAAGTGCAGTTCTGTTCTTTCCCGATGGGGGAGAAGAAAGAGCGGAAGGTGACGCTGAGAAACACGGGTGATGCTCCTTTGGTGATACACGGGGTGGATACTTCTTGCGGTTGCACGCGTGTGGAGTACAGCCAGCGTCCTTTGCGTCCGGGCGAGGAAACCACTTTGCTTATCATTTACGAGGCGGATGAGGCTGGTCATTTCCGCAAGACGGTAGACGTGTATTGCAACGCGGCGGACGCTCCGTTGCGCATTATTGTAACGGGAGAAGCGGTAAGCAATTGATAATTGACAATGGACAATTGACAATTGGGTTTCTTCCATTCGTTGTAGGGGCGTATCGCATACGCCTGAATGCGTCCAGTAATCCACGTGTATGTTTTCAGGGCGTATGCGATACGCCCCTACAATATAATTATTGCTATTTGTGCAAAAGATAAAGAGATTTTATATAAAAGGAGTGGAAACGGAACGGAGTTCGTGCAAGGAAACCTGTATGTCTCCACTCCAGTCAAACCCTAAAATAGAAAGGAGGTTAAACCGTTGCAAAGTTAAGAAGAAAACAGGAGATTCGCAAATCGGTGATTTGCGGCTTCGCAGGTTGAGAGTTTAGAAAAATAAAAACAGAACGTAAAAAATAAAATCATTATGATAAAGAAAGTAGTAAAACTGACTTTTATTGCGGCAGTAGCCGTAGCAGCAGGTTATACTGCTTATAGTCATTCGCAGAAAGCGGAAACATTGTCCGACTTAACACTGGATAATGTGGAAGCGTTGGCTAGTAATGAATCGGGAGGTGATTGTAATGGTTGTTATACCACAACTCTTGAATTTTGTAAATTTTGGGGTTGGGGTGGCTGTATAGGCGATAATTATTATCAATATGTATAATGATATAAAATAATGATGTATATGAAAAAGTTTGTATTAAAAATGTCCTTTTCAATAGCTTTTGTTGCGACTGTTGGATTTTTGTCTTATAATGCACAAAACAAAGAAAAGTTGTCTGATTTGTCTTTGAGTAATGTAGAAGCATTGGCACAGGGAGAAATTATTGTAGGTCCATTTTGTGCTTCGGATTTTCGAATGTGTGTAGCATATTCAGGTGGCTTTTTCTTGACTGGTTATCGTCAATATTTTTAAAAGTTATGGACAGTAGAAAGTATAAAGTGATTATTATTGGATTGATAATGTTTATTTGTGGTGGATTTGGCATTTATCAATCATTTATGTCGCAACGTGTTTTTTTGTCAGACATAGCATTGGATAATGTGGAAGCTTTGGCTTCTTATGAAGTAGGGAATGATTGTAGTGGTTGTTTTACGCAAACCCTTGATTTTTGTAAATTTTGGGGTTGGGGCGGTTGTATAGGTGATCGTTACATTCATTATTCATAGGATGTAGTGAATAGTGGGACTTTCTATAGAACGAGCAAGTTTGCAGAAAGTCCCTTAATTAAAAGATGAAAATTATGGTTAAATTAAGATTTGTAATAGTAGCATTAGTTGTTGAAATATTTTTAATCACTGCTTGTCAGCAGCAAGATGATGTGTCGATGCAAGAGTTTGATAAGTCATTTGTTGTAAAACAATTAAAAGGTCGGCAATTGTTTACGGAAAGGCTTATGTTAGGGCAGCCTTTTTTGATGCATTGTGTGGATTCAAATCTTGTGATTTATGATAATATAGCAGATTCTCTTTTTACAATGATTGATTTGCGTCATGAAGACGGCAGAATATGGTCATTTGGCCGGAAAGGTCAGGGGGGAAATGAATTCTTGCAAGTATTTTCTTTAGCCAGAATGCCTTCGGATTCTTTGCTGGGGATTTATGATTGTTTTAAGCATGAATTGGTTCAAGTCAATCTGCATGATATAAAAAGAGGGATTGAAGAATATTCTTTAGTGAAGAAAGACAGTTTGCTTAGCACTAAAGTATATGCTACCCGTTTTAATTCTTTTGTAGGGATGGGCTTTTATGATAACAATATGTTAACCTTGACCGACCCGCATGGCGCGGTTGCCTATTGGGGAGAATATCCTTATCGAGACCAACAAGAACGTTCCATATCCAACCGTTTGCGTGGCATGGCCTATCAAGGTACTTTATGTATGAATCCTTCGTTGGATAAATTAGTTTATGCAGTCCGGTCAGCACCTATATTTTCCATTTATTCGGTTGATAGTGTCAAGATAGAAGAAACCTATCATTTTGCAGGAGGATATCCGGAATATAGGCCGGAGGAGAATGAAAATGAATTTTCTGCACCGGTAAGTGCCCATTGTAAACAGGCTTTTTTAGCGGCTTATGCAACAGACTCTTACATATATTTGTTATATTCCGGAAAAAGTTTCGCTGATTCAAAACTGGAAGCTTTTCAAGGGAATAGCATTTATCGTATCAAATGGGATGGCAAGCCAGATTTCAAGTTTGAATTGGATTATCCAATAAAGAATTTTTGTGTGGATGATCAGGATAAAATCATTTATGCCATAGCGGAGAAAGGTGAAACAGAATTGCTTCGTTTTTCAATAGATGATAATACTACTGGTGCGATAAAATCGCATTAGTTTTAAATATCATCAAATAACGAGAGTTCTTTGACATTTTGGTTTGAAATGATTGATGAGTCTAGCTTGGTTATCAACGACCGCAGGTCTGTTCTTTCCAACGCGGATATTCTAATCAGGGTAGCTACCTCGGTGATTGAATATGGGCTGTTGCAGGCAACCTTTATTCTTGCTAGTGTCAGATACGATATGATGGCAGCCCAAAGATGGATTTTGACAGCATTTTCCGAATATCCCCATAGAGTCTTTACGGTAATGTTCTGTTTAATCCACTTGAAGAATACCTCTATATCCCATCGATGGCGGTACAGGTTGGATATTTCCAAGGCACTGACTTCAAAGTTATTGGATATAAAGTCCACAATAGTGTCATTGTCAGGGTCATAGACGCGGACAAATCTCATGTCTTCGGGATACAGCTTGCTTGAGTTATATCCCGTTACCCTTATACGGGAATCTTCCAGTACGCCAGACTTGACATCGGAAATATCCATCTGCTCGACAGTCTCGAATTTCATGTTCTCTTTTGGACGTGATACCCAAAATGCCTGAGCCTGATGAAATCTGAAAAGCGCTTTAAAGTCAACATAGGCCTTATCCATCACGTAGAAAGCATAAGGCTCCGGTGTCAGTGCATCAAGTTCGTTGCTGTCATGCCACTTGCCGTCCGTGATATGGATATTAGCAGGTATGCCACCTCTCAAATCCAACAGGGTGTGCATCTTGACAGCTCCTTTGCTGTATTTCCCCAAAGCCCACGTTGCAAGCTTTATACTGGTTGATATGGTCGTGGAATCAAGCGCATATATCACGTTATCAATGGTAATTTGAGACAATTGGATATTTGAGTACATCGGTCTGACCGTGGCAATCAAATAAAGACCCAGCCCTTCAAAAATGCGATAATCCCTACTTTCGTTTGCACGAGAAAGTGAGGTATGGCTCACGGCCTTACGAAAACCGAGATGATAAAGCGTCTTGTTATGGGCTTCGAGGCATAGACAAATATCCCTCAGAGAATCACATCCTGTCAACTGTCCGAAAAGCAGATGAAGGAGGTGATTGTAACTGCTGAGATTTTTGGTATGCCAATCTCCTTTATATTGCTTTACGAGTTTATCAAACTGATAACGCGGTATATACTCGACAACTTGGGAAAATACAAACTTACCTTGATTCATAATCCTGATGTGTTGAAACTACAGGACTAATAAATCATTTTCAAATCAAAAAATCAATGAACGCTTATATTTGATTAAAAATTAATCATTTAACTACAGTGAGGTGGTTTTTATCGCACCACTAATAATATTAGAACAAAAAGTATAAATGCTTGTTTTTATGAAGATAGTAAACCTGTTTTTGATAACCGTATTTTCAGTAATGTTTTTCTCGTGTGTGGAAAAGGCGTCCGACGACCGTGATGTTACTGATATAGATTATCTTGACAATGAGGATTTACCGATGAATGCTTTCGTTGACGCTATTGAAGTGGTGCCGCTTGAAACAGACAGCACTTGTCTTATTGACCAATTTCATAAAATAGCGTTTTACGATGAAATAGGCGTTTATCTTATTATAGATAAAAAACAGACAGTATATTTATTTTCAGCGGACGGCAGGTACATTTCCAATTCAAAAGCATGTAGAGGAAATGGGCCGAATGAATATACCATATTGACAGACGCTGTTTACAACCCTTATACCAAGCACATCGAAATCCTGAATCCGTTCGGTATTATATATGCGTATGACTTGTCCTTCCAATTTCAAGGTAAGAAGGATTTGAAAAATGGGAATATCCATACGTTTTCACGTTTTTATCCATTAGATGACATTTCGTATATTTTATTGCCAACCATGCTTGGAGAGAAAGATGCCGTAATTTGTTTTTGTGATTATTCCAGGCAAGAGATAGCTTCAACCGAAGTTTATATTGATGATTTTGTCTGTACGTTGACTATGAATTATAACCCTTTTGTACAGATGAATGACCGGTTGTATTTCTTGCCCTTGTGTTTGGATTATACGATATACAATATTGGTGAGAACCGGCAATTGAATAAATATATCACCTATTCGTTTGGTGGAAAAGATGTACGGAAAGAGGAAATGGAAGAACGTTTTGGCGATGTGTCGGACAAAAAGACCAGTGAAAAGAGCTTGAAGAAAACCGTTCAAAATATGGAGAAAATAAATGATTATCTTCTCCGTTCCGATTACCCTGTTCCGGTCATTAAAATGATGGATGATTCGTATCTGTATTTTTATATAATGAGGAATGGCGGCAGGGAAACTGTTATATACGACAGGATGTCAGGGCGGATTATATTGCATTCGAACAAGCAGAACCCCAGTCTTAATTTTTGCTTACATTTAAACGGCAAGCAGCTTTATTCAATTATGCATCCGTACGAAATAGACAGGTATATAGACAAACACTTGTTGGATGCAGATAATTTGGACAAGATTAATAGCATAAAAGAAGATGATAATCCGATAATTATCAAATACAGGTTGAAGTGAGTGCTTGGATGTATAATTGTAGAGTGGAAACGATACAGCGTGCATTTGGAAGACAACCTGTATGTTCCCACTCCAGTCAAACCCTAAAATAGAAAGGAGAATTGACCCGTTGCAAAGTTAAGAAGAAAACAGAAGATTCGCAAATCGGTGATTTGCGGCTTCGCAGGTATCAATGAAAAACAACAATAACATAAAAAATTAGCAAAAGATGAAAAAGAATATATTGAAAATCACGTTTGCAGCCGCTTTGGCTGTAGTCGCCGGAGTAATGGCTTACCAAGCTCAAGATAAAGAAGTGATGTCTGACTTGGCTCTTGCCAATGTGGAAGCGTTGGCGATGATTGAAGATCCAATGGAAGAAGGAGGGTATAGTTCAATGCATATCAGATGTTTTGATAAGTATGGCAATTCAACAGGGAAGTGTACTGCGACAAGTTATTGGAGTCCGATAGGTAAAGGCGTATATCATTCCCATGGTTGTTCCTATTGCTGTAGTTAAAATAGGTGTTTGAATGAAATACCTCTTTTAATACCTGATTGGCGTAGATTATGAATGTGAAAGAATCGTTATGTTACGGAATCTGTTTTATGTAGGAGTATTGTTCTGTCTGGTGGCTTGTAAAGATACTAGCCATCAGGAAACGGATGTCCGTACGATTGAGGTGACGGACTTTTCCGGACAGAAGCAAGAACTGAATGAGTTGTTCCGGACGGAAGTGCTGGCGTTGCGTTCGGATTCGTCCGGCTATGTGGCAAATGTGAAAGATGTTGCAGGCATCGGAAATTCGGTGTATGTGCTGGATGAGGTGACTTTGTCTATGGCGAAGTTTGACAGACGTACAGGACGTTTGGAGCGGGAAATATGCCAGCGTGGCAACGGTCCGTTGGAGTACATACAGCCGGTAGCCCTTTCTTCAGACTCATGCCGCCTTTATATGCTCGATATGGGTGGGCTTTCGGTGTATGTATATAATAAGGAGTTGGAGGCTGAACGTAAGGTCTGGCTTGGTTTTCCTGCCTTGGATTTCGTACGGGTTTCCGATGGTTTCCTGTGCTATAACCTGGCAGTGTCTGATACGTTGCGTCAGGTGGTTTATGTGAACGATTCAGGCAAGATAGTAGATTCTTTTGGTGCTTCGGAAGTGTCGAACAGCGGATTTACCGGTTCAAAGCTGTTTTCGAAATCTGGGGAGGACGATGTATATTGTGTCTTGCCTTCCGGGCGTACGGTTTACCGTTGGGATGCATCCGCACACCTTTTGTCTCCTTATGTGTCTTATGATTATGGGGATGCCAATTATCAGGGGGATGCAACACAGGCAGGTGCCGTAGGGGCATTGGATGTCATGCCCTGTGAATTTTTCAAGGTCGGTTCGTCTCTGATAAACAGTTTTCTGTATGCTGATAAAAGGTATTACGCTTGTTCTTCACCGGACATGGCTGTGCAGAAGACTGGCATGGTGGTGGATAGCAATGGGAAAATCCCTTTCTTTCCCCGTTGGCAGATAGGGGATACCCTGATTGGTTCTTGTTCGTATGAAGAGATGGATGATATGTCGGAAGGTGAAGAAGAAAGATATGGCAATATGCTTTTGCTGTTTACTTTAAAGAATGAATAAACGATAGTTAATTCATGAACTATATAGGAGTGGAAACCATATACAAGCATAAGGCAGACATTTGGATAAGTTCCCACTCCAGTCAAACCCTAAAATAGAAAGGAGGATAGACCGATGCAAAGTTAAGAAGAAAACAGGAGATTCGCAAGTCGGTGATTTGCGGCTTCGCAGGTATCAATGAAAAACAACAATAACATAAAAATTAGCAAAAAATGAGAAAGAATATATTGAAAATTACGTTTGCAGCCGCTTTGGCTGTAGTCGCCGGAGTAACGGCTTACCAAGCACAGGATAAAGAAATGATGTCAGACTTGGCTCTTGCCAATGTGGAAGCGTTGGCGAATGAAGAAATCGGTAATGGGAAATGGGTTGTGACAGTGTATTCTCCAACTTCTTGGAGATGTGACCCAAATGGTGGTGCCAGTTGTCCTGGAACTCCATGGTAGTTTTTAAATAGGAGAAACATTATCCTGTTTTTATATTGAGCAAAAGCAGGTATTGAATTGTATTAAAAAAAGTGGGATGGAAAGAGAATGAAAGTATATGTTCTCTTTCCATTTGATAAGTTGAAACGACAAATTTGTATGAAATATGAAGTTATTAAAAATTAGTATGTTCAGCATGATTATGTCATTAATGATGGTGTCGTGCACAGAAAAAAAGTCAGATGTGGAAGCCTGTACGATTCGAGTGAATCTTGATGATGCCCTGCCGCTAAAGGAGGCGGCATCATCTATAAACGTACTTATGCTGAACGATTCCTTGTCAAGTCATTTCCCAGGTAACATAAACAAGATTGAGTGGATGGGAGATTCGATACTGATTCTGGACTCTTGGAAAGACCCCGGCCTTTACCTGTATAATTCCGAAGGCGTGCTTGTAAATTCGTATACCAAGAGAGGAAACGGCCCGGATGAATTTGTCGGGATTGTAGATTTCAATGTCGTACCTTCAGGAGTCGTGCTCCTTGATACCTATTCCACCTCCCAGCGGATTTATTTGGACCGTAACTTGTCATTTCTCTATAAAGACGATGCCGAGGCCCAGGCGAACCATTTCTTCTGTGAGTCCGGTGCCGGTGGCGGTGTGTGGTATGACCGTGGTAATGTGGCGTATGGTCCGAATAAGGACAAGCTGGTTTATGTGGAAGGAGGCAACAGGAAAGCGGTCTTGCCGGTTCCTTCCGAAGTGGAAAACGTGACGTTTGCCAGCTACAATGTGTTTGTAGGTGTATCGAATGATACCATCCTGTACTTGCCTGCTGTAGAACCGAAGATTTATAAATGTTATGGCGGACATGCCGAAGTGTTTTGCGAACTGGATTTTCATGGTTTGTGGCCAGACTTTTCGGGAATGACCAAGGAGAACCCGCTGGATTTGATGCGCAGTATCGCAGCTGATGGAAAGATTTATTCCACCAACATGCTTTCGGATGGAGACAATGTGGCTGTTTCTTTTTTCTGTAAGGAAGATTTTTATGTGTTGCGGTTCAGCCATGATGACTTGTCATCTCCTAAATTGTTTAAGGTTGATAAGGATACGTTGGATTCTTTAGGTGCTCTGGTTGCCATGAAAGACGGTTGCCTTGTTTTTGGTGGACCTGAAAAACTGCTGAAAATAAGAACCAATTGATTTGTTTTCCTTGCTTTTCAAATTTTCCGATGAAAAATTCCGAACCGATGAAACCTTTGTTTATCCCTTTGATGTCGCTCCTCCTGCTCTGTGGCTGCGGCAGGCAGAAGACTTTTATTCCCGGCGTGGACGACGTGTTGGCTGAGAACCCACAGCTTCAGCGTGTGCTTGACCACTGCAAGGACGATTCGCTGAAATACCGTGCCGCCTTGTTCCTGATAGCGAACCTTCCTTATCATGCCACGAACGATGCTCCCTCAATGGACGCGCAATTGAAATTGTACGAGCTGCACTCCACCGGCAGGTACACGCCTGCGGCAGTGCTGGACTCGGTCAGACGCGCTTACGGCAGGCTGGACGTTTCCAGCCTGCGGCAGACAAGTGACGTGGGCATCTCGCCCGAGTACCTGATAGAGAACATCGAGTGGGCATTCAAGGTGTGGCGTGAGCAGCCTTGGGGCAAGAACGTGCCGTTCAGCCTGTTCTGTGAATACATCCTGCCTTACCGGGTGGGTGACGAACGGCTTGTATCGTGGCGTAAAGAGATTTACGAGCGGTATAACCCGCTGCTGGACAGCATACGTAAGCTGCCCGAAGCGGAGGACCCGCGCTTTGTGTCGGAAGCGTTGTTCGACTCGCTGCGCAAGGTTCCGATATATTTTACCGGACAGTTCGAGCCCAGTCCGCATATCGGGCCGAAGACGGTGGAATGGCGTTCGGGCAGCTGCAAGGAGTTTACCGACCTGTTGTTGTATGTATATAGGGCGGTGGGGCTTCCGTGTGCCAAAGACATCATGCTGATGCGCGGCAACCGCAACGCTCCGCACAGCTGGAACGTGATGTTCGACAAGGAGGGTCGTGGGTATTATTTCACTTTGCTTGACAACATGACCGACGGAGCCAATCCAGATGCGTATTGGGATCCGAAAGGGAAAGTGTACCGCTCCACGTTCAGCCTGAACCGGCGGATGACAGATTCGCTCCGCACGGCACCTGAAGACCTGCCCCCCGCCTTCCGTTATCCTTGCATGGAGGACGTGACCGCTGTATATGCTGGCAAACAGAACCATACCGTTCGGATAGCGGAGGACCGGATTTATCCGCCTGTACAGGAAGACGAACTGTTGTACCTGTGCGCTTCTTGCCGGATGGACTGGACTCCGCTGGCATGGTGCCGTTTGTCGGACGGCGAAGCAATGTTCCGCGATGTGGAGGGACAGATGGTGTTCCGGCTTGCCTCGTATGCCGGCGGGCAGCTGCAGATGCGTTCCGACCCGTTCGTGCTGGAGCGTCCCACGGGCGAGATACGTTTCCTCTCGCCCGGAGAACGGGAAGAGCCGGTGACGGTATTCCATAAGTTTCCGCTTTACCTGGACGGTGTGAGCGGTCGCATGATAGGAGGCGTGTTCGAAGGCAGCAATGACAGCCGCTTCCGCCATGCCGATACACTTTTTGTAGTAAAGGACCGCCCTTACCGTTTATTTACTAAGGTACAGACAGACCACCGCAAGCCCTACCGCTATGTGCGCTACCGGGGTAAGGCGGGCAGCCATTGCGATGTGGCTGAAATAGCCTTTTACGGTGTGCAGCCGGATAGCTTGCCGTTGAGGGGAAAAGTAATCGGCACGCCGGGTGACAACAGCGGGCACGAATATACGAATGCTTTCGACGGCGACCCCTATACCTCTTTCGACTATCCGGAAGCCGATGGCGGCTGGACAGGACTCGACCTTGGGAAGCCTTATATAATAAGGAGTATCGTCTATACGCCGCGCAACCGTGACGACTACATCCGTCGGGGCGACCGTTACGAACTGTTCTATTGCGTCGGCGAGTGGCGTTCGGCTGGGGTGATGACAGCACAATCCGACTCTTTGTTATATCAAGTACCTGCGGGCAGCCTGCTGTACCTGCGCAACCATACGCGTGGCCAGGACGAACGGATTTTCGAGTACCGCGACGGGATGCAGATATTCTGGTAATTGACAATGGACGATTGATAATTGACAATGAAACGGATACGGATAAACTTCAAGAAGTGGTTAGGCAGGGTATATACGGTAGTGATGTGGTCGGTATGCCTGTATGCGGTATGGATTGTGTTGCGCATCGCAGGTCAGGTGTTCCTGTTTGCCTCGTTTTCCATCCCTTCCGATTCGATGGTGCCTGTGTTGCGTCCGGGCGACTATGTGCTGGTGAACAAACCGCTGAAAGGGGCGCGTATATTCAATGTATGGGATGCGGCTGAACACCGCCCGTTTGAGATACGGAGATTGCCCGGCTTGGAAGAGTTCCGCCGTGGGGAAGTGCTGGTATTCAATTTCCCTTACCCCGAACGTTGGGACAGCATCGGTTTTGACGTGCTGCTCTATTACGTGAAGCGGTGTATCGGACAGCCGGGCGATACGGTAGAGATAAGGGATGGACGTTACCGTGTGCGCGGAACAGATACTCCGGCAGGGAACGTGGAGGCACAGGAACGGCTTTCACGGCTGTTGTCCAAAAAATCGGGCAGGGAGGAGATGATACGTAACCGTTCCTATTACACGTTTCCTTACGATTCGTTGCTGGGCTGGACGGTAAAGGATTTCGGCCCGTTGTATGTTCCCGCGCGTGGCGATTCGATAAAGATGACCCGGAACCATTACCTGTTTTACAGGAACCTGATAGAATGGGAGCAGCGGGGAAAGTTGGTGCAAGAGGACGATGGCTTCTATTTGGAGGGCAAACGGATAACGGGTTACCGTTTCCGCGAGAATTATTATTTTATGGGCGGCGACAATTGCTTTAACTCGCAAGATTCGCGTTACTGGGGCTTGTTGCCCGAATGTTACATCGTGGGCAAGGCTACAAGGATATGGAAGTCGGTAGACCCGTATACGGAAACAATAAATTGGGAAAGAGTATGGAAGAAGATAGAGTGATAGAAAAGTGGAGGTTGAAGCAGAAAATCAAGGATAAGACGGTGTACACCATTTGGTTTCTTTTGACCTTGCTTCCGCTCAGTGTGATTTTGCTGAATGCGGGTGATATGCCTATGGGAACGCAGGAAGAGGCGTGGTGCTGGATGTACGGATGCTGGTGTGTGTACTTGCTTGTCCCGCTTATGGGGTGTTTTTTGCCCCGTTTCCAGGCGGAGACGCTTCCGCGTATAGCAAATGTCGTGTCGGCTGTATTGATGCTGTATGGGATAATCGAAGCGTGGTGGGGGCTGGCACAGTTGTGGGGCTGGCTGCCTTCTAATCATGCGAGGTTTGCCGTGACCGGTTCGTTTGCCAATCCGGGGCCTTATTCTGGATTCTTGGCAATCGTCTTTCCGGTGGCGGTTCATGAATGCGTCTATTGGTATCTGTACGACAAGAAGTGCTGGAACTTCCTCCGTTGCATGGGGTGGGTCACGCTGGTGTCGCTTTTGCTGGTATTGCCTGCGGGCATGAGCCGGACGGCATGGATTGCCGCTCTTGTTTCGGCGGGATATGTATATGTGTCGCTGACTCCCTATACGATGGCAAAATGGTTTGGCCCTTATAAAAAAATTACGTGGACGATAGTAGCGGTAGCGTTTGTAGCCCTTGTCGCAGCCGGGTCAGGGTTGTATCATCTGAAGAAGGATTCGGCAGATGGAAGGTTGCTGATGTGGAAAGTGGCTGCTTCCGCCCTGCAGGAACATCCGTTGACGGGCAACGGATGGAACGGTGTGGCGGCTGTGTACGGGCAGGCGCAAGAAGACTATTTCGCTAAGGGAGATTATACCGAAACCGAGGCACGGGTGGCGGACGCTCCCGAATATGTGTTCAACGAATACCTGCAAGTGGCGTTGGCATGGGGCATTCCTGTATTGGTGGTGGCATTGGCAGTGATAGGATGGGGCATTTACGTCATGCATCAGTATTTGGAATGCGGATTGAGCGGTGGTTTGATTGCTTTTGCTATTTTTGCATTCGCTTCTTATCCGCTTCAGTGCCCGGCTTTGGTCTCGACACTGGCTTTGTTGCTGTTTCCTGCCTTGGTGAGGTTGTTACGGCCGGGAAAAATAAAGAACCTGGTGTGCTTCTCCATCGCGTGGATAACTTGCATAGTGTGTGTCGAATTGTATTTACAAAAGGAATATATAGCCGAGAAGTACCGTTTGTGGAGCAAAAGCCAGGTATTGTATCAGGCGGGAATGTATAGACAGGCAGCGGGTGAATACCGTAAGATTTATGAAAATCCGTGTTACGCTTATCCGTGGGTAGACTGGAATCCCCGTTTCCTTTTCGAGTATGCCCGCTCGCTGCATAAAATAGGATTGTGGGACGAATCGACCGTTATTTTGAAAGAAGCCCTGAAAGTGAGCGGAGACCCGATGATACTGAACCTGATAGGGAAGAACGAGTCGGCGATGTACCGTTTCGACAGTGCCGAGCGGTATTACCGCCGGGCGGCTAACCGGGTGCCGTCGCGCATTTATCCGTATTACCTGATGGTGAAGCTCTTTTCGTATCCCGACAATTACCAGCCCGACAAGTTGCGGGAAGCGGCACGGGTGGTATTGACGAAAGAACCGAAGGTGCCCTCGACGGCTGTAAGGCAGATGAAGGAAGAGACCCGGAAGATATTGGAGGAAAAACAGATTGAGTTATGAGAGTCGTTTCTGGTGAGGCGATGCGGTATGGTTTGCGCCAGGGTGACGCCAACGGGAAACGCGTGAGATTATACCTTCCGAAAATGAATATATACTGCATGGGCCGATGAAGTATATATCCGTGGGTAGTTGCAGTATATATTCATTTTTCGGACAAGTGGCCTGGCCGACTCAAAAATGAGAAGATAAGAAGGGGGGGAGATGGATTAAACTGTGGAGAGTCCATTCGTCTTCCATCCGATGTTAAACCTAAAAAATAGAAGGAGGTGTAACCAATGCAAAGTTAGTAACAAATTAGAAGTTGTGCAAACAAGATGTTTGCCGCTTCGTGGAAGGTGGAATTTAAACAAACGAACAATTTAAAAAAGTGTAAAATGAGAGAATTTTTATTGAAAGCAATATTTGCTGCAGCTATCGCATTCGTTGCAGGTTATAATGTATATTATTCTAAGAAAGATGTTGTATTGTCGGATTTGGCATTGGCTAACGTAGAAGCGTTGGCGGGTGATGAATGGAAAGATGAAGAAAAAATTTCTTGTATGGCGTTTATTGTTTCTCCTACTCCAGAAGAATTGTCTCAAATGGCATATCCTGTGGTTGTTTGTTGTCAGCCTTGTGGAAATCTTGTCATAGCTAAACAGGCATCGGGAAGTTCTTCATGTACATATTATAAACCTTGACGGGGATGAAGATATTTTTATACATAATAAGCGTACTTTGTTTGGCGGCTTGTTCGAAGTCGCCAAGCAAAGGCCTTTGCATCGCTTTGCCGGCTGATGTGCAGGTGTTTGAAATGGACAGTGTAGATAGCGGCGTTTTGCTGAACGCTACCGGGATGGTTGCCCTTCCGGATTACTTGATTATATCCAATCTTCATAAAGATACGTTGTTTGATGTCTTTGATGTTCACAGTTTGGAATACCGGTATAGCGGTTTGATTTATGGCGGAGGTTCTAATGACATGCTTCCTTTCAGATGGATACGGCCTCTTGACAGTCATCGGTTTTATGCTATAGGCTTAGGTGTTCCGCTTGTTACTGTTGTAGATGTTGAAGGCGGATTGAAAATAGATGGGCGCAAGCAACTTGAATGGGAAAAAGATGTCTGTCAGAATCTGTACCCTTTGAAGAACGGAAAAGTCTTGATTCAACCTGGTAAAAGACAAGGAGGGTGGAGCTTGTATGATACGACAAGCGGTGATGTGTCTGATATGCCTGATTCTCCTTTTCAAGAGGACGAGCCGGAAGCAGATATGATACAAACTTTTCAGTATCGGGCGGTAAACGTGGCGGTGAATGCGGATAAAGAACGCATTGCGTTTTTTTATAGCAAGTTCCCGTTTGTCCGTTTTTTCGATTTTGACGGTAATTTGTTGGTTGAGTATAGTGTCGGGGAGGAAATATCCGACCCGCAAAAGTTTTTTCATAGGGAAGGAATGTATTATTGGGGATGTTCGTATACGGCAGATTTTATTTTCGTAAAATACGCTCCCGATAATGAAACTTCGGATGTGACTTGCTTCCAAGTGTGGGATTGGGAAGGAAATTTGTTGTCGCGGTTTAATGTCGCGGATAAAATAAACCTGTTTACGGTATCTGCCGACGGGAAAAGAATGTTTGCGGCAAAAAATGATAATAATCATATTTTTTGGTGTAATATTGCATCGGCCTTAGACTGCAAAACGGGAAAGGAGTAAAATTAATAGAAGATAAATATGAACGCACGCTACGGATATGTGATGCTGCTGCTTGCCGCGGGAATATGGAGCGGGTGCGGCGAAGAGAAAAAAGATGCCTCCGAAAAGGAGGGAGTGGAAACGGTGCTTCCCGCACGGGTGGCGGAGGTGAGTGTGATGACCTTGAAGAAACAGGCTTTCGAGCACGAACTGGTGAGTAACGGGAAAGTGGAGGCGAAGCGGTATGCCGCCTTGCAGTTTCGGACTACGACCGAACCGGTAGCTCGCATTTATGTGAAGAATGGCGACCGGGTAAAGAAAGGACAAAAGATAGCCGAACTGGATCTGTTTGCCCTGCAAAACAAACTGACACAGGCGGAATATACGTTGGAGCAAGCCCAACTGGAAATGCAGGATGTGCTGATAGGGCAAGGATATGCTCCCGATCGGATGGAAGCCGTGCCCGAAGAGGTGAAAAAATTAGCTGCCACCAAAAGCGGATACGGGCAGAGCAAGGCTGCCTATGAACTGGCAAAGCGCGAACTGGAGCAAGCTACGCTGACGGCACCGTTTGACGGTATCGTTGCCGACCTGGACAACAAGGAATATAATATACCGGAAAGTGGGAAACCTTTCTGCCGCATTCTTTCGACAACCGATATGGAAGTGGCGTTTACGGTGCTGGAGAGCGAGCTGCCGTTGGTAAAAGCAGGCGACCGGGTGGAAGTGATGCCCTATACGGTAGCTTCCGGCAGCTTGCAGGGACGCATTGCAGAAATCAACCCATCGGTAGACGAAAACGGGATGGTAAAGGTAAAAGCACTGGTGAACGGGAAAGGCAGGCTGTTCGACGGGATGAACGTAAGGGTGAGCGTGAAGCGTTCGGTACCTGGCCAGTTGGTTATCCCGAAAACTGCAGTGGTATTGCGTTCGGGCAAACAGGTGGTGTTTACGTTGAAAGACGGAAAAGCGATATGGAACTACGTGCAGACCGGACTGGAGAATATGACCGAATATACGGTGACGGGTGACGGCATGGAAGAGGGTGCCGTAGTCATTACGACAGGGAATGTGAACCTGGCACATGAGACACCGGTGAAAGTAGTGGAGTAACATGCGGAGATTTACTATTTTTCGATTTACGAAGTACGATTTAATTATCAAACCGTAAATGGCTGAATGGTAAATTGTAAATAGAAAAATCGTAAATAAAAAAGATGGTTAAGTTTTTAATACAACGGCCTATAGCCGTATTGATGGCGTTTACCGCTTGTTTTATCATAGGGCTGGTCACTTACTGGTCGCTCCCTGTATCGCTGTTGCCCGATATTGACATTCCGCAGATTACGGTACGGATGGCTTCGGATAATATGTCGGCACGGGAAATGGAGAATACAATGGTGGCTCCTGTGCGGCGTGCCTTGCTGCAGGTGTCGGGGCTGGATGAAATGAGAAGCGAGACACGCGACGGTTCGGGTGTCATTCATCTGACATTCGAGTTCGGAACCAATACTGACCTTGCTTTTATTGAAGTAAACGAGAAAATAGATGCGGCAATGAACAGCTTGCCCAAGGACGCCGAACGCCCTAAAGCCATCAAGGCTAGTGCAACGGATATACCGGTGTTTTACCTGAACATGACGTTGAAAAAGGACAAGCCTTACCAGCATACAGATGAACAAGCATTCCTGAACCTGTCAGAACTGGCAGAAAACGTGGTGAGGAGGCGTATCGAACAATTGCCCCAGATAGCCATGGCAGACATGACCGGGGTGCCTGAAAGGGTGTTGCAGATAGTGCCCGACAGGGAAAAAATGAACAGCTTGGGTATCGGTATAGATGATTTGGAACGGACACTGGAAGCCAACAACGCAGAGCCGGGCAGCATGCTGGTGCGTGACGGATATTACGAGTATAACATCCGTATCGCTTCTTTTCTGCGTACTCCAGAGGATGTAGAGAACATCTATCTGAACAAGGGAGGACGCATCATGCAGCTGAAAGACCTGTGTAAGGTAAGCCTGGTGACACAGCATGAGACAGGACGTTCATTGGCTGGAGGAAAGCGGGCAGTGACATTTGCCATCATCAAGCAATCGGAAGAGAACATGGATAACCTGAAGGCGGAATTGCAGCGGACTACCGAACGGTTTGCCGCATTGTATCCCGATATAGAATTTTCTATTACGCGCAACCAGACAGAACTGTTGGATTATACCATTTCGAACCTGCAACAGAATTTTACCCTGGGTTTCCTGTTTATCTTTATCGTGGCGGTGTTCTTTATCGGCGATGTGCGTTCGCCGTTGATTATCGGCATTACGATGGTGGTATCGGTGGTAATCACATTTTTCTTCTTCTATCTCTGCAAGGTTTCGCTGAACGTCATATCGCTGTCGGGACTGATTATGGCGGTGGGCATGATGATAGACAATGCAATTATCGTGACCGAAAACGTGTCGCAGTACCGTGAACGGGGCTATTCGCTGAAACGGTCGGCGGTAATAGGCACCAGTGAGATGATTACACCGATGCTGAGTTCTTCGCTGACTACGGTAGCAGTATTTGTGCCATTGATATTCATGAGCGGTATAGCCGGTGCCATCTTTACCGACCAGGCGTTTTCCATTACGGCTGGGTTGGGAGTATCTTACTTTACAGGCATCATGCTATTGCCGGTCCTATATGTCTTGTTTTTCCGTTTGGGAATGCGCAGGTACCGGTGGATTAATTTTGATTTTCGGGACAAGCTGAAGAATGACTGGTTGGAGCGCGGATACGATGCGGGCATCAACTGGGTATTTTCGCATAAGCGTATCAGTTTGTGTGTGGCTGTGGCTACCCTTCCGCTATGCGTGGTTTTGTTCGGGGTGTTGGATAAAGAGCGGATGCCCGAAATAGACCAGAACGAAATGATAGTGAAAGTGGCATGGAACGAGAATATTCATGTGGAGGAAAATAACCGGAGGGTGGATGAACTGCTGAAACATACTGATGGCATTGCCGTCGAACATACGGCGTATGTAGGTATGCAGGATTATGTGCTGAATACGGATGATGCCTTATCGGCAGGTGAGGCTGAACTTTATTTCAAGACGGAAAAACCTTCGGACATTTTGCCGTTAGAGCAGCATCTGAAAAAATGGTTCGGAGCGCATTATCCGGAAGCCACAGTCACTTATTCGCCTCCAATGACTATCTTTGAAAAACTATTTGTAACGGGGGAAGCCGATGTGGTGGCACAGATCCGGTCGAAGAATAAGGCTGTGAGTCCACAACCTGCCGAACTGAAAGAACTGGAGAGGCAGATAGCCGAGGAGACCGGAGTATATCCGGAGGTTATTGCTTTCCGCAACCAACTAAATCTGATAATAGACCGTAACCGCCTGTTGCTTTATCGGGTGGATTACGATGAAGTGGTACGCACGTTGCGGACTGCATTTAAGGAAAACGAAGTATCGGTCTTGCGTTCTTACCAGCAGTATTTGCCTATCAGTGTGGCAGGAAACGAACGTACACTTGAACGGGTGCTGGCGGAAACGCTGGTGGAAAATGTGCCCCAAGAAGGAGAGGAACAGGCTTATGTCCCGTTGAAGGAGCTGCTGTCGGTACAACCGGCTGAAGACTTGAAAAGCATTACAGCAGGGAGTAACGGTGAATATATTCCGCTGCGTTTTTATGATGTGGACAATGCACCTGGACTGATAGCCGGCATACGTGATGTGGTGGCACGGTCGGGGAAATGGGATGTGGACTTTTCGGGCAGTTTCTTTTCGAACCAGCGGATGATGGGGGAACTGATGGTGATACTGTGCATATCGGTCTTGCTGATGTACTTTATCTTGTGTGCCCAGTTCGAAAGTTTCTTGCAACCCCTTATTGTATTGGCGGAAATCCCGATGGATATTGCTTTTGCCTTGCTTTGCCTGTGGCTGTGTGGAGATACGCTGAATCTGATGTCGGCTATCGGTATTGTCATTTCAAGCGGTATTGTGATAAACGACTCTATCTTGAAACTGGATACCATCAACGAACTGAGAAAAACCGGTATGCCACTTACTGAAGCTATCCATACAGGAGGAAGAAAGCGTTTGCGGGCAATTGTCATGACTACGCTGACCACTATCTTTGCCATGGTGCCGCTGCTGTTTACTTCCGATATGGGTTCGGAACTGCAACGTCCGCTTTCCATCGCCATGATAGGGGCGATGACCTTGGGAACCATTATCAGCTTGTTTATTATTCCATTAATATATTGGTTAATCTATAGAAAACATGAAACGCAGAAATATTAGTATATGCCTGGTACTGGCACTGAGCTGTATGCCGCTGTTGGCGCAACACACCGTGAAACTGGATTTGCAGGAAACGATAGAATTGGCGAATGACAGTTCGTTGTCGGCTTTCCGTTATCAGAACATGTATTTGTCCGGTTACTGGGAATACCGTACTTTTAAAGCGAACCGTTTGCCCAGTCTGACCTTGAACCTGACGCCGGCACAATATTACCGTTACATTACCCAACGCTATGACTCGAATGAGGATATGGATGTTTACCGTGAACAGCAGATGTTCAGTGCAACGGCTGGATTGAGCCTGGCACAGAATTTCGACTGGCTGGGAGGTACATTCTATATAGATACCCAACTGGACTTTATGCGTAATTTTGGTGATACGAAATCGACTCAGTTCTCTACTGTTCCTTTTCGTATCGGGTATCAGCAGGAATTATTGGGATATAATGCTTTCCGGTGGGACCGCAAGATAGAACCGTTGAAATTTGAAAAGGTGAAAAAGCAGTTCATCTATCATACAGAAGAGGTGGCGGAAGAGGCGGTCAATTATTTCTTCAGTCTGGCGATGGCACAGGCTGACTATAAGCTGGCAGAGGATAATCTGGTTACGGCAGATACATTGTGTGACATCGGAATGCAGCGCCAGAAGATTGCTTCTATCTCGCAGGCAGACCTGCTGACATTGAAACTGGATAAAGTTAATGCGCAGAATACATTGACCAATGCACGGATTGCACTGAAAAGGGCGATGTCGGCATTGGCTACTTTCCTGAATATGGATAAGAATACAACCATCGAATTGGACTTGCCGGGACGTCCGCGCCACCTGGAAGTGTTGGCGGATGAGGCTTTGCAGAAAGCCAAGGAGAATAATCCGACTTATCTGGAGCAGCGGCAGAATGTACTGGAAGCGGAGCGTGATGTAGACCGTACGAAAAAAGAATCGCGCTTTAGTGCCAGTTTCAATGCCAGTGTCGGGTTCAATCAGGTGTCGGATAATATCCGTTCTGCTTATAAGAATCTGTTGCAGCAAGACCTGGTGTCAATCAGTGTCTCTATCCCTTTGATAGACTGGGGGGTGAGGAAAGGAAAATATAACATGGCAAAGAACAATCTGAATGTTGTAAAGATTGCGGCAAGGCAGGAAGAAATCAGTCTGGAAGAAGATGTGGTGATGACCGTGAGCGACTTTAACGTGCAGCAAGACCTGATAGAAGGTGCAGAGGAGGCTTTGGACCTGGCAGAACTGGCATACGAGCAGACCCGGCAGCGTTTTATTATCGGGAAGAGTGATGTAAACAGTCTGACCCTTGCCTTGAACAGGCAGCAGGAAGCGCAGAAGAATTATATTCAGGCTTTGCAGAATTATTGGCTGAGCTATTATAAAATAAGGAAGCTGACTTTGCATGATTTTGAAACTGGCTTTTCTTTGTCTGACCGTTTTGATTTTAAAAATAGAATCCGTCAATGAAACAGAAATCTCGTAAAACAGCTTCTTCCTTTACTCTGATAGTCAGTTTTATCTGTCTGGCTATTGTGGGACTTTCGCTGGTGCCTTTGCTACCGGTGAAACTTTCGCCTTCGCATGAACTTCCGGCACTGACGGTTTCATTCTCTATGCCAGGCAATTCGGCAAGAGTAATCGAAGCAGAAGTTACCAGCCGGCTGGAGGGAGCCTTGTCGCGGATAGAAGGTGTACGGAAAATCCGTTCCACTTCCGATAATGGATATGGCAGCCTGCGCATTGAGATAGACAAGCATAGCGAAGTGGATATCGTACGCTTTGAAGTCTCTACCGTGATCCGTCAGGTCTGGTCGCAATTGCCCGAAGGAGTGAGTTATCCTTTGATTTCTACTCAACGTTCTGACGACCGCTCGACAAGGCCTTTCATGACTTATACACTCAATGCACCGGCTACCCCGATTCTGATTCAGAATTATGGGGAAAATTATATCAAACCGTTGCTTTCTGCCATTAAAGGTATTTATAAGATAGAGTTGAGCGGTGCTACCCCCATGGAGTGGAGGCTGACATACGATAACAGCCAGTTGGGCTATCTTGGTCTGTCGGTAGGAGATATAGGACAGGCTATCCAGGAATATTATGACAATGAATTCTTGGGCATCTGCCAGGTAGATGTGGGGGATGAATGGATTAGGGTGGTACGCACTTCGTCTGAAGGACGGGAAGGCTTCCGGCCTGCCGATATCAGTTTACGTACGTCAGAAGGAAAATTGATTTCGCTGGACAAACTGGTGAAAGTGACACATACAGAGGAAGAACCTACCGGCTATTTCCGTATCAACGGGCTTAATTCTATTTATCTTTCTATTACGGCAGAGGAAACGGCAAATCAGCTTCGGGTGGCAGCCCAGGTAAGGGATGCCATGAGGCAGATACAGCAGAATATGCCTCCGGGGTACGAGGTGCATGTCAGTTACGATGCTACGGAATACATTAGCAAGGAACTGAATACAAATTACTTCCGTACAACAATAACTGTGCTTATCCTGTTGTTGTTTGTGGCAGTCATTACCCTGAATCTGCGTTATTTGTTTTTGATAGTAGCCAGTCTGGCTGTCAATATGGCTATTGCTTTTATCTTTTACTACATCTGCGGAGTGGATATTCAGCTTTATTCGCTTGCCGGCATCACCATTTCGCTGAACCTGTTGATAGATAATACCATTGTGATGACTGACCATATTCTGCACCGTCGGAACCTGAAAGCGTTTATGTCTATCCTGGCAGCGACGTTGACTACTATCGGAGCATTGGTCATTATCTTTTTCATAGACGAGAAGATACGCTTGAACCTGCAAGATTTTGCAGCTGTAGTTATTATCAATCTGGCTGTATCATTGTTTGTGGCACTGTTCTTTGTCCCGGCATTGATAGAACGCATCCGCTTGCGCAGGACTTCGGTCTTTAGGCGTTCGTCGCGTATCAAGCGGGGGGTGGTTTATTTTACACGTGGTTATAAATGGATGGTAAAGGCATTGTGCAGGCGTAAGGCTATTGCATATGCCGTACTGGTATGGGCGTTCGGACTTCCGGTATTTCTGCTTCCCGAAAAGATAGAGCATGCAGAACAGAAAGGTGGATGGGCCACTTTATATAATAAGGTGTTTGACCGTCCTGTTTATAGGGAAGAAATAAAACCGGTGATCGACAAATGGCTGGGAGGTACGTTGCGGCTGTTTGTGGAAAAGGTGTACAACGGAAGTTATTTCGGAAACCGCGATGAAGAAGTGGTGCTTTCGGTAACAGCCACACTTCCTAATGGCAGTACGCTGGAACAGATGAATGTGCTGATAAAGCAAATGGAAACTTATCTGAGTGAATTTCGGGAAATCAGGCAGTTTCAAACTTCTGTCTATGATGCCCGTCATGCCGGTATCGAGATATTTTTCAAAAAAGAATATGAGCACAGTGGCTTTCCGTATGTGTTGAAGTCGAACATTATCAGTAAGGCTCTTACGTTGGGAGGCGGAAGCTGGAATGTGTATGGATTGCAAGACCAGGGCTTTTCGAATGATGTGCGTGAGACGGCAGGAAGTTTTCAGGTGGAGATGTACGGGTATAATTATGACGAACTTTCTTATTGGGCGGAAGAGATGAAGCGTTTGTTGCTGTCTCACAGGCGTATCAAGGAAGTGCAGGTCAATGCTGAATTCTCGTATTGGAAGGATGACTATGACGAGTATGTCTTGCAGTTCGACAAGGAGAAGATGGCAAGGGAAAACCTTACGGCAAGCACTCTTTTTGCTATTTTGCAGCCGATATTCATGTCGGGTCAGCGTGTGGGGAATATTGTGTACGATAATCAGAGCGAACGGCTTTCGTTGTCTTCGGTACAGAGCGGTGAATATGATGTATGGGGGCTGATGGAAGTACCTTTTATATTCGGAGGCAGACAGTATAAATTATCCGATTTTGCCAAGGTGAGCAAAGAGCAAGTGTCGAAGAAGATTGTGAAAGAGAACCAGCAGTATGTATTGTGTCTGCAATTCGAATACATCGGTGCACACCAGCAAGGGCAGAAAATCTTGGCAAAGGATGTTGAGGTCATGAAGGCTGCTCTCCCGATGGGGTATAGCATCGAGAACAAGAGTGATATATGGTATTGGCATAACGATAGCCAGGGTCAGTACGGGCTGTTGCTTATTGTGATTGGCATTATTTTCTTTATTTCGGCTATCCTGTTCGATTCGTTGAAGCAGCCACTTGCCATTATCGGTGTGATTCCTATTTCATATATCGGAGTGTTTCTGACTTTTTATCTGTTCGAACTCACGTTCGACCAAGGTGGTTTCGCTGCTTTTGTTCTTCTGTGTGGTATTACGGTCAATGCCAGCATTTATATTCTGAACGAGTATAATGCTATCCGGAGGCGTTACCCTTATCTTGGAAAGGTTGAGGCATACACCAAGGCATGGAATGTGAAGGTTGTTCCGATATTTCTGACGGTGACTTCGACCGTACTGGGTTTTATTCCTTTTATGATAGGTGAGAAGGAAAGTTTCTGGTTTTCTTTGGCGGCGGGTACAATAGGTGGATTGATAATGTCTGTTGCAGGCATTTTCTTTTATTTGCCTCTCTTTTTGTTGAAGAAGCGGGAGTGTTAAGACCCTGATAGAATATTGGAAACCGTTTTTCAGGAAACCGTATGTACGGAGCTTTGTGCATCTATGTCCGTAGGCCGGTGTATTTATCTTCGTAAGGCAACGGACATAGATGCATTCCAGTCAGTAAATACTTGCAGGATTTGGGGTGCCGGAAAGGGTGTCTTGGTTATCAAACGTTCCGTTTATTTGGGATTCGCTTTCGGGGTTCAGTTCGATGGCTTTTTTCAAGTCTTCGATGGAGCCATTCTTGTCTCCTTCCAGTAACCGGACACGTCCGCGTTCCTGGTAGAATGTAGCGTTCTGGGGCATCAGTTCCAAGGCTTCGGTATACAGTTCGATGGCTTTGCCGTATGCTTTCTGCCCACAGAGCAGTTCTCCTTTCAGCAGGTAAGCTTTTTCGTTGAAAGGATTGGTTTCCATGACCAGCTCCAGACACCGATATGCTTCGTCGGTTTCTCCTAATGTGGCTTTGACGGTACTTTTCAGCAGCAAGGCATCTTCTTCTTCCGGATTTGCATTCAGGATATAATCGAGGTCTTCCAGTGTTTCTTTCGCCTGTTTCATGCCCCAAAGCACTTCGGCACGGAGCAAGTAGGCAGAAAGAAAGCTTTCGTCTTGTGTGATGGCTTTGGTAGCCATTACGATAGCTTGCAAATCGTTGTGAAGTCCGTGGGCTGCCCTGGCTGCCAAATAATAGGCATGGGCATTGCTTTCGTCCAGCTTGATGGCTTTTTGGCAGGCTTTGTCCATACCGTCATAGTCTTCTTGTGTAAAGCATACGTTGGCAAGGAACAGATATCCCTGTATGTTGTCCGGTTCCAGTCCGGTCAGTTTGTCCAAAGTTGTCCGGGCATCATCGGTACGCTGGAGTTTTACATACGTGTCGGCAAGGTACTGGAGTGTTTCAGCATCGTCACGCAGGGCAGACGCCTGTTCCAGGCATTTGGCGGCGTAAGCCAGTTGGTTCATGTTGTGTGCCCGTATGCCATCGTATTTTAAAATCTCGAAATTCTTTTGTGTCTGTTTTTCCTGTTGGTTTTCTTCGGGCTTTCCGTTGCCGAAGATTGCTGATAATAAACCCATGTTTTTCGTATTTTATGATTGAATGTTGGGCACAAAGATAGAGAAAATCAGGTATATGCTTGCATTTGCTGAAAAGAAATTTGTAAGTTTGTGGCGTAATTAGAAAAAAAGGAACGTAACATGAAAAAGATGCTTTTGTTTGTTTGTGCGGTGTTGGCTTGTTTCAGCCTGCATGCACAATATTTTTGTACGGTAGAGGGAACGGAACTTCATTATGTCAATTACGATGAGGCGGGACAAAGTGTTTCGAATGAGACTGCTACCGTGTCGTTTGTCGGGAGAAACGATGGTAAGGTAACTGCCTGTTATATCAATAAGATTGTAACCAACAAGTTGAAGAACAATACCAGCTATACGCGTTTCGACTGGAGTTATGATGGCAACCAGACTGTGTGTGCCGAAGATCTGGTGTATGGACCTTATATTGATTCGGATTCGGATCCGGATAAGTATGATACGGCGGCACGTACTGCCATGCGTGAAGAATTGAAGTATAAAGGCGACAACTCGTTTGTGCTGAAGGAACATGCCGAGGGAGGAGAAAGTATGCCCGACCGCTCGTATGCACTTATTGTGAAGATGCTGAAAAATGAAATTACGATTTCGGGAGCTGCTTATATGGGAGAGGAGCAAATCAGTACTACGGCTGGGAAATTCGACTGTATAAAGATTACTTACTTGAAACGTACCAAAGTGGTGTTGAAAAGCACCACGCACCGGGTGACTGAATGGTATGCCGAGGGAATAGGTCTGGTAAAATCGGAATCATACGATATGAAAGGAAAACCTGCCGGCAAGACGCTGCTGGTGAAAATCGTGAAATAACGAAGTATCCTATGCTTATATAAGACCTGATAGTTGATAACTTTCTAGAAACTGTTTTGAATTTATCGCCCAAAGCACACACGAAAACGAATACATCGGGAAGAGAAAGACATTCAAAGCAGTTTCTTGTCACTATCTTGTCATAAACTGCCTTTTATCTCACTTTTTTGTTTTATCTTTGTCCCCATAATAATTTATTACAGATTAGATTATGAGCATATTTTCGAAGCTATTAGGTAAAAAACAAGTTGAAGAAGAAGGTGCACGGGTAGGAGGTGTAGAAGACTTCATGACTTTGATACGTGTATACTACCAAGCCGTTATGGCTGCGCAGCTGGGCATCAGCAATATCAATTTCCTGCCTGATATGGCAGTATTCAAGCGTACATTGAAAATCCCTACCCAGAACAACAAGCTGGGAGTGGCAGAACGTACCAGATGCAAAAAGATGCTGATGGATATTTACGGCATTAATGAGTTCTTTTTTAAGGAAATAGATACATCTGTCAAAAAGCACTGCAAGAGTGTGAATGATATCAAGAACTACCTGTTTATGTTTCAGGGATTCAGTCAAGACTTGATGATGGTAGTGGGGAATCTGATGCAATGGAAATTCCGTATGCCTGGCATGTTCAAGAAATTATTGCGTTCGATGACCGAAAAGACCATTCACGATATCCTGACGAAAACCAACTGGAAAGATGATAGTGTGAGAAAGACTTGTGTAAACATCCGCCAATACCAGCATGCACTGGGATATAGCGAAAGCTGGATGAACGAATATGTTTACAACATCGTTGTACTGGCAAAAAAAGAACCTAAACCCAAAGAAAACTAAGATGGACAGCCTCATCGAAAATCATCCGTTGGAACCGTTTCTTCCTGCAGAAGCTACTTTGCTGATGCTGGGAAGCTTTCCTCCGCAGAAGAAGCGCTGGAGCATGGATTTCTTCTATCCGAACTGGAACAATGACATGTGGCGGATTTTCGGACTGATTTTCTTCGGTGATAAAGAACATTTTGTACTTTCCGGTAAAAAGGCTTTCGATAAAGAACGTCTCATACACTTCTTGAAAGAAAAAGGCGTTGCGCTTTATGATACGGCTTGCACAGTGAAACGTTTGAAAAGCAATGCTTCAGACAAATACCTGGAAATCGTGGAGCCTACGGACATCGGCTTGCTTCTGAAACAACTTCCGGCATGCAAATCTATTGTAACGACCGGGCAAAAAGCTACAGATACCTTATGTGCACAATTGCATATTAAAGAACCTCCGGTAGGTGGAAAAAGCAAATTCGAATATGCTGACCGCCAACTTTGGCTTTACCGGATGCCTTCTTCCAGCAGGGCTTATCCGCTCAAGTTGGAGAAAAAGGCAGAAATATATCGGTCTATGCTGTGTGAAGCGGGTATTTTTATGCCATGAAGCAAAAAAAATGCCAAAGCATTTGGCAATATCAAAAAATGTCGTACCTTTGCATCCGCAAACACGGGAATAGCTCAGTTGGTAGAGCATCGGTCTCCAAAACCGAGTGTCGGGAGTTCGAGTCTCTCTTCCCGTGCTAAATTTGAAAACTATGTTTAAAAAGATAACGAATTATTGTAAAGAATCTTACGACGAACTAGTCCATAAAGTATCTTGGCCTACTCGTAAAGAACTTTCTAGTAGTGCAGTAGTTGTTTTATATGCTTCCCTGCTTATTGCACTCGTTGTTTTTCTTATGGATTCTGCCTTCCAGTTCATTATGGAAGATGTTATCTATCCGCACTAATTAACAGTTGAAGAAAATGTCTGAGGTTGAAAAGAAATGGTACGTACTTCGTGCCGTGAGTGGTAAGGAAACCAAGGTGAAAGAGTATATCGAAGCAGAAATGCGGAATACGAACCTTGGCGAATACGTATCTCAGGTATTGATTCCTACGGAGAAAGTCTATCAGGTTCGCAATGGTAAGAAAATTGTGAAAGAGCGGACTTATCTTCCCGGTTATGTCTTGATAGAAGCTGCGTTGGTTGGTGAAGTGGCTCATCATTTGAGAAACATTACCAATGTAATCGGTTTCTTAGGAGGACTGGATCATCCGGTACCATTAAGACAATCGGAAGTAAATCGGATACTGGGTACGGTGGATGAACTGCAGGAGGCAAGTGAGGACACAAACATTCCTTATGTTGTAGGAGAAACAGTAAAGGTTTCTGTCGGACCGTTCAGCGGATTCAGTGGTGTCATTGAAGAAGTGAGTACGGAAAAGCGGAAATTGAAAGTGATGGTCAAAATATTCGGGCGGAAGACTCCGCTTGAGTTGGGCTTTACGGATGTGGAAAAGGAATAAGACATCTTGTTACGTGTCGTTATTCTATTCGTTAATCATTTATATTAAAAACTAAGAAAATGGCTAAAGAAGTTGCTGGACTAATCAAATTACAGATTAAAGGAGGCGC
>ERZ827181.1087-NODE-1087-length-32396-cov-3.675551_pt1 | contig 32396 bp, 26 predicted proteins | sample MGYA00519778_ERZ827181 | MGnify/ENA primary metagenome ERZ827181 (study PRJEB31778, sample SAMEA3449273) | human gut metagenome | biome: human gut; feature: human-associated habitat; material: faeces | place: United Kingdom | collected 2010/2012 ...
GGCGGGGGCTTTGCCCCCGCCGCTTTTGCTTGCACGCCTTTCTGAAAGATTGCCCCTACTCTTTTCCCGACTTGAAACAAAACGCCCCGGGTATAATATCGACCTTGAATTCATCGACCAGCTCCCCCTGTGGGGTAAAACGGAAAACCGTCCCGCGCTGGGTATAGTCGATCGCATCACTCACGTACAGCTCGTCGGTATAGGGGTTGACCCCCAAGGCATAGAACAAACGGGAATCCTCCGCAATGAGCGGCTGGTCCGGCAAGGCGGTATCCTCCACACCCATGCTGTAAATCCCGCTGTTGGGCACCGTGCCGCTGGCCCAACTGCCGTTGATGTAGTAAAGCCGATCGCCCTGCGCATTGATGCAAAGTTCCGAAGGAGATGCCTGCAAGTCGGGAAAACGGAAGATCGCCTCTACCGCAAACAGGCGCGCATCGATACGGATCAGCGTCGCCTGATCCTGCCCATACGGCGAGCCGGCGTATCCGCCGTCGGAGAGCACCCACAGTTTACCGTTCTTGTCCAGCACCATGCTGTTCGGCTGGCGGGTCACGGAGAGCGAATCGACCACCTTGTCCGTCTCGGTATCGATCTTGTACACCTTGTCGTTGTACGACCAACTGCACACATAGACATACTGTCCATAGCGGACCATCTGCTCGGTACCGTTCACCTTGCCCGGGCCCTTGGTCGTGCCCATGTAAACATGCCCCGTGATCTGGTATGTACGGGGATCGACCACCGCCATCGAAGGGCTGTACAAGTCGGATATATAGATCTTGTTCTCGGAAATCACCTGGATGTAGCGCGGAGAAGTAAGTCCCGAGATGGCCCCGAGATACTTGAACGTATTGAGGTCGATCACATAGACCTTGCCGGAATTGTTCACCACCACGAACCCTTTCCCGTCCACGATAGCCATCGACTGGCATACATCGCCCAAGGGAAAGTTGTTGGCATTGTAAAACACCTGGTTGTAAACCGTCTTGGAGGCGGGATCGTAGTACGAGAGGGAGGCATTTCCGTACATGAAGTTGCCTTCATTGCATACGAACACCCCCTCCCCGGGACAGTCATACTGCCGCCCTCCGGTGATCAGGTCGTTTGCGCAGGAACAAAGCCCCACTACGCAAAGCAAAAGCAGTATTCTGCCCCACTTTCCTTTCATCGTCATCATTTATACGAGATTTTTACCGAAAACAGATAATTCCTCCCCGGCATCGCCCGCCAGAGGATGGCCTGATACTTCCGGTCGAATACATTGTTGATCTTGGCCGCCACCTCCACGGCGCAGCCGTTTTTCCAGGCAAAGCGCTTGCCCACCGTCATGTTGTGGATGTCGTACGCTGGCAGGGTGTGCCGCGTGGATTCGTTGCTCGAAGTGGTGTAGCGTTCCGAGACCGCCGACCAGACGTAATACAGGTAAAATCCCCGGTAAGCACCATCGAACATCACATTGCCCTTGTGCACCGGGATGTAGATGAGCTGCCTTCCCCGGGACTGGTCGTCCTCTAGGGTCGGGTCTTCGTTGGTGGTGCGGGTATAGGCGTAGTTGCCCGAAAGGTTGAGCGAAAGCCCCTGGTGGGCATATCCGAGTGAAAGTTCGATCTCCGTCCCGCGGGAGAAGACCTTCTTTACGTTCTCGGCCGTCCAATACCGGAATTCGCTCGGGCGCCACATGATCCAGTCGTCGATCCAGGACAAATACCCGGTCAAGGTCCCGGAAAAGGTAAACCGCCCGAGACTGCGGGAATAATCCACCGAGAGGTCGGTGGTATAGCCTTCCTCGGGACGCAAATGGGGATTGCCGCCCGGGAGCCAATACAGATCGTTCAGGGTAGGCTGGTGATAGTTGCGCGTACCGTTGAGCTTGACATAGAGGTTTTCCCGGGAAAAAGGACGGAATTCCGCCCCTACCGAAGGCATCAAGGGGGAAAAATCGGCATCGGTCAAGTCCTCACGCAGCAAGGCATATCCCGAAAACCAGTCCGTAAAACGGTAATGCGCCGAGAGACTGGCCCCGAACTCGGTCCGCTCGGCCGAATACCCTTCCTCGGTGATCCGGTCGAAGATATTGACCGCATGGTAATTGCCGTTGATCATCGCCTTGACCGACAGTCGGGAAGACGGGTTGTATTCCACGGTGTATTTGTTGTAAAAACTGTAGATCACGCTGCGCGAGTCGTAGCTGACAAACGGCCCGAGCTCCGTCTCATTGGCCAGGTAGTAGTCGATGTTCCCGGTGGTAAAGCCGGCGGTGAAGTTGCTGCGGAACTTGTCCCAGAACTTGTCCCAGCGCCCTACCACGCGCAGGTCGTTGTCGGTCTGTTTTTCGGTGCGTCCCAAACCCTGATAGGACATGATGGTGGGCAGGTTGCGATCGGCATGGGTAAACCAGGCGTTGACCGAAAGGTAATTGTCCCGCCCGGCATCGTAGTACAGGTCCAGCACCCCGCCGTGTTTCTTGTAGTCGGCGTTGGTCTGCTTGACCACCTCGAAGGGCGGGATGGCCCGGTTGAGATACTCGAAGTCGTTCTCGGCCATATCGTACATGTAGCGCAAACGCGCCTGGAATTTTCCCGTATCGCCCCCGACCGAAAAGAAGGTCTGGTAAGTCCCGTAACTGCCGGCCGTCTGCATGAGCGAGGTGTAGATCTTCTCCCCCCGCCGCGGCCGGGAGGAAAGGCTCACCTCCCCGCCCAAAGCCCCGCTGCCGTCCTGCAGCGAACTTCCCCCGTGGTACAGTTCCGTCTGATCGACGAACCACACGGGGATCAGGGAAAAATCCACCTGCCCCAGCATCGGGTTGTTGATGTTCACCCCGTTCCACAAGACCTGTGTATGGGAAGCCGCCGTACCCCGGAACGAGACGGTCGCCGTGGAGCCTTGCCCGTAGGTCTTGACAAAGATCGACGAATGCTTGGTGAGCAGTTCGGCAAAGGAGTCCGTGGCCGACTCGGCCATGCGTACCGAATCGATCACCGTTCGGGTGAGTGCCTGTTCCTTGACCGGGCGGGCGGTTACCACCACATCGTGCAGCATTCCTCCCTCGACTTCCTGGGCAGCTACCCCTCCCGAAAGTCCCCCAGCAACGAGCAAAAACAAGTACTTTTTCATTGCGCGGTCTTTACATCATTTGGGGGCGGAGAGGGAAATGGCTCCGCACACTTCGGTCGAACTCTCCCCGGTGGCTGCCGAAGTCGCCCCGGCCGTCGAAGCCGAAAGGGAAATGGCCCCGCATACCTCGGTCGAACCCTCGCCCAACCATCCTGCGCCTTGGTTTACACAGGTATAGACCTTGATGAAATCCACCGCCGGCAAGGAAACCGAACGTCCCTGGGCATCCACTGCGTTGGAAATATCGAACTTGTTGCTCTTCTTGGTATCCTCGTCCAGGTTGACGATGGTCTCGTAGTCATCCGAATAATTGTCCGCATAGCCCCGTCCGGCAGCCGCATTGTACCAGTACTCCTGACCGTATTCCTGGCTGCGGTCTTCCACTAGGTTGCGCAGGCATGTCCCGGTAAAGGACAACTCGGCCGGATTGTCCGAAAGGAACAAGGGCCAATAGGACTGGCTATGGAATGCGATGGTCCCCGAAACATCCAGACAGCCGCTGCCGCCGTCCGAAGCGGTCCAAGACACATTCTGTGCCGAGGATACGTCTGCCGGCCGGAAATACGTGAGGGTATAGTCCTTTTTGGTCGAAGCCAGGTCGTAATCCTCACCCGCCAACTCGTACCACTCGTCGGCATCGGGCAGCCCGTTGCCATTGCGGTCGAAAGCTACCATCACCGCACCCGGCTCGCTGCTGCCATCGAACGCATTGCCGCGAATGACGAAATCGTAGCCCGACTGGTTGAGCACCGAATGGTCGAACTTGAACACGATGTATCCACCGAAAGCCCCGAGTGAAACACCGGACTGCTCGCCCAACAGTTCCTGAGGGCCGATGATACTCCGCGCCCGCTCGGGAGTCCCCCATGCGGCCGTATTGACGAACTGACCCGGTGCCGGACGGTATTCCACGATGTCGGATATCCACTTGGACGAAGTCTCCAGCACGGGGCGCACGGCATAGACTTCCGTGGCGTAAGTAGCAGCCGAGGTCTTGAGCTCCAAGCGATAAACTCCCTGCTTGGCCGGGGTGAACTCATAACGCGCAGAAGTGGCGACCTCCTTCCCGTCGAGATACCAATGGTACCCATCGGCCTTTACCCCGAGCTCGAACACCGTTTTCCCGTACACGGGAGCCGTCGCTTCCCGGGCGGTGAGCACATCAAACTGAGCCTCCCCGTCGCCCCCCAACGGACCATACTTGGTACATGCGAGCGCAAGCAGCGCTGCAAGGGCACAGAACGCACTTTTTCTAAGCATAGTTTCCTTTTTTCTTTTTCTACCAAAAATGGGGCAACCTGCCGTTTCCGACCGGTTGCCGCCACCAAACAAAGATGAGTATAAAAAATCAATCAGCCAACTTCCATGGCAAAATCCGGGACATCTTCCCGGTATTTGCCGTTAACGAACCACCCAACGAGCGGAGGCATCCTTCCGGTAACACAACGCAGTGCCTTGATCCCAAGTCTGCTTGTCCGGATCGAACCCCTCCCAAACGAATATTTCGTTCAGGGATGCGTTTCCTCGGCAATCGATCGACGAAAGCGACGTATTTCCGCTTACATCGAGCCAGGACAAACGATTGTTTGCGCATTCCAGTTTCCAGATGGAGGCAAGCCCCGTCAGGTCGAGACGTTCCAGACGATTGCCGGCACACAAAAGCCCTTTCAGCCCTGCGATGTCCGCCACTTTGATTTCCGTCAGCGCATTACTGCCGCACTCCACCCACGTAAGAGCCGTGCAGGCACTCACATCGAGCATTTCGAGCCGATTCCCGGAGCACTTCAGGTAGCTCGTCGTCGGGGGGAGTTTCAAGTCGCTCAACGCATTGTCCTGGCATTCCAAGTATTCGAGCCGCGAAGCGGACAGGTCGAGTTGTCCGGCGATCCGGTTGCCCGCACAACGCAGATAAACCAGCGAACGGTGCGCCGAAAGGTCGAGTTCGGTCAGGCGATTGTTGTCGCACCACAGGGTATCCAACCACACGCACTTGCTCACATCCAAGTGCTCGATCGGATTTTGCGCCGTACAGAGACTGCGCAGCTCCGTATTTTGTGTTACATCGAGGGCGGTCATCGCAGGGTTGTACTGCACATGGAGGCTCCTGAGCGCACGGTTGGCCCGGACGTCCAACTCCGCGAGAACCCCGCAGCGCAAGTCCACCTGCTCCAGAGCGGGATTGCCCGAGAGGTCGAGTGCAGGGATCCTGGCAAAGGTGCACTCCAGGTTCTTCAAGGCCGGATTGCCCGACAGATCGAGCGCGACAAACGCATTGCACCCGCAACTGAGATATTCCAGATGCGCATTTTTCGATACGTCGAGCGAAGGGATCTCCGTATAGTAACAATTCAGATAGACCAGCTTCGGATTGTGCGTCACGTCGAGTCCGGAAAGGCGCGCCCCTTTGCAATGGAGACGCTCCAGCTCCGGATTGTGCGTTACGTCGAGCCGGCCCAGCGCATTGTTGCCCGAGCAATCCAATACCCGCAAGGCTGTATTCCGGCTCAAATCCAAGCCCTCGGCCGTAAGCAGGTTCATGCTGCAATCCAGTTCCTCGAGGTTCTCGAAATACTCGATGCCTTTCAGCGAACGGATGCGCAAATTCCTCACATTGATCCGTTTGACCGAAGCGGCCTCCTCGGGACTTATCTCCCCATCGCCATCCCGGTCGCACAAGGACAACAAGGCTTTCTCGAAGCGCTCGTCTTCGAAGACCACCGCATCGGACACCACTTGGAAAGCGCACAGGGCCCGTACGGACGGCCTTTCCGCCAAATAACAACAAACCGATGCCGAACCCTTCTTTCCCGGGATTGCCGTCCCGTCGGGCTCTATCCGGACCACCTCCGGATCGGAACTCTCCCACACCAAGGTATAATGCTCGGTTACTTTTTCAGGAACGGTCTGCACAGACAGCCGTACCGGCTTGTCCGACAAAGACAGCGTCCGCTGTGAATCCATTTTCAAGCCCTGTACTGCGATTGCGGCGTCGTCTTTCCGACAACCGCATATCGCAACACAAAGCATACAAAAAATTACTATGGATCGTATCTTTCTATTCATGACGCTCCGCGTATAGATCGTTCATCCTTGGGTCTCATCGCTGCGTCCACGAGTCCGAGAAACGGTACGTGAAGTCGATCCCCGCCGGAGATCCGGACGAGATGGTGTAGGTATTTTCCCGGCGAGCACCCGTTTTGGCATCGTAGGTAGCGATCATCGAACGGGTGTAGTCGGTTGTCCCCACGTACAGTACATTGTTTTGATCCACGCCCAGATAACCGTACACGTACATTCCCAGGCCGCTTTCTCCCGCTATGTCCAGCAACTTGGTAGCCGTAGCGCTTTTGTAATCGTACCGGGCCACCTGCGTGGTGGAAAATCCCGAACCCATGCGGAAAAACAGCGCGTGCTCGGTAAACGACGCGCACATTCCCACATTGGGCGACCAAGTAGCCACCGGCATCTGAAATTCGTCCGGAAGTTCCGTCTCGGTATAACCGTAGTTGGAGGGATCCACGCACACCACCGTCGCCGAAGAGGTATAGACCGGCGAATAAAAGTTGCCCGTAAACGTCCCCGAAACCAACAGATAGACCTTGCCGTCGAGACCTCTGGCGATGTCCTTGGTCTGGCGCGTAGCTCCGAAGTCAAGAGTCTTGACCACCTTGTCGGTCTTGGTATCGATCACCTGCAGATACTGCCCGCAAGGCGCATACACCTTGTCGCCCAGCAGAAGCATGCGCGCTTTGGTCGAACCCGATACCGTAAAGGCTCCGGCCGTCCCTTCGATGTCCTGTTCGTTCCACACACCGGTCGAAAGGTTCATCACTCGGATGCCCGAACGGGACTCGTAATCGGAGGTCGAATAACGGATATACGCCTTGTTTTCGTCGATCCCCACGATGTGCTGCGGCCATACACTCGCATCGTCGATCGAACCGGTAACCAGCGACTTTGCCTTCAGGGTCTGTGCGTCGGCAATCACCAGGCGAGCTCCCTGTCCATTGGCTGCGCCGTTCTGGGTGATGAAGTACGCATTGTCCTTGTAAATAAACATATCCTGAAGTACATTCCCCGGTGAGGTGGGCTTTCCGTCCTTTTGGTTGGCCTCGCCGTAAGGATTGGCATAGAACGTACCGTTGGCATCGACAAAGCAAATATTGCCGTTATCATTGCTCATATTGCCTTCCAGCAGGAAATACGTCCCTTCCTTGTACGGGCCGTTCACCACGATGGTCAGTTCGGAAGCCTTCCCGGCCACTCCGTCGGCATTGCGCACGAGAAGGTTTACGGTGTACGTCCCAGCCGCATCGGCCGTAAACGTATAATGCTGCTCGACACTCTTGAGCACCGTATTGAGACGCCACTCATAGCGGGCTGCCTCCACGTTGGTGCACAGGGCCGACAAGGTTACCGTTTCCCCGAGGGAAAGCGTTAGATCGCCCGAAGGCGCCGTACCGTCCGAAAGGACGATGGAAGATTCCGGTTCCGGAAGGATAACGTTCTCCTTGCTGCACGAGGCCAGCACCAGGAGAAACGAAAGGAGGATAAACAGTCTTTTCATTTCTATTGCTTATGGATTAATAGTGATTGTTTTTGCTCTTCCCGGCAAAAGCAACGCACGAGCAAACATGAAAAGACCGGCCCCGTACTGTCTTCTTGCGGGGTTGGCTTTTCCGACCAATAAAACAACTGACTGTTTTCATGCTTGCTGCGTTTTGCAGATTTTACAGCAAGCGATCTGCGACCCGAAGGTCCGACGGAAAATACAAGTTCGCCTTTCCTTCCCAGGCGTATCTCCCGTCCTGATTCGACTTAACCGGCCCATTCTCCGCAGGCTGTAAAATCCCTTGTCGCAAAGGCAGGTCTTCTGACTCACCCCACTTCCAAAGCCTTCCCATCGTCTTTTGGTAAAACGACAGTGACGTTTCTTGAAAGCTGCGACCGCTCTGCAGCGGACGGGGTTCACAGCAGCGGGAACTGTCGCCGATTTTCACGGCGTTCCCTTTTAATCCCGGTTATGGGAACCGTTTGCCGGTGCAAATATCCGGCAAACTTTCCCGCAAAGCAAGACTTTTTTTCGCGCCCCGCCCCAGCCAGGGACAAAAAGCTGCCGAAACCCTCGCCGGAGGGAGAAAGAACGCTGTGTTAATCTTTTTTCACATCAGGTTCGTGAAAAATCCGGGCACTCACGCCGGTCCCCCTTCCCGACCTTTACGAAAAAAGCCTTGCGAGAACCTCGCAAGGCTTTTTTCGCCATCTTGCTCAAAAGCAGCGATCAGGCGCCGATCATCTCCCGGTACTGAGCCGGCGAGAGCAACGTATCCAATTCCTCGGGTTTGCTCAACGACACTTTGATGATCCAACCTTCGCCATAGGGATCCTTGTTGACCAATTCCGGAGCGCTGTCCAGCGCCGCATTGAACTCGGTAACGGTACCCGAAGCCGGCAGGAACAGGTCGGAAACCGTCTTGACCGCTTCGATCGAACCGAAGACGTCCTCCTGGGCCAGCACTTCCCCGTCGGTTTCGACATCGACATAAACGATATCGCCCAACTCGTTCTGGGCATAGTCGGTAATGCCTACCGTTGCCATGTTTCCCTCCACGCGAATCCACTCGTGGTCTTTGGTGTACTTGAGATCTTCAGGAATATTCATACTCGTATGTTTTTGTTGTGTGGTTTTTCCACCGGTAACCGGCAGCGGTCAAATTTACAGAAAAAAAGCGAGTGCCGGCAAGATCGGGTCAGAGATTTTTCAGAGCCAGTTTCACGACTTGATCCACCGGAGCGGAAGGGTTGGCCGTGAGGATGGCATCGACCACCGGTTCGCAATTTTTGCGCACGAAACCCAACACCTCGAGCGCGTCGAGTGCCTCGGCACGGATCCCGCCGGCGTGCACCGAAGCGTCAGCCGAAGAGTCGAAAGCAGAAAAATCGACCTTGCCTTTGAGTTCGAGGATAATGCGCTGCGCCGTCTTGAGTCCCACGCCCTTGACCCGCTTGAAAGCCGACGCATCGCCGCTTTCCATGGCCGCCACCACGTCTTTCACGTCCATCGAAGACAAAACGGCCCGCGCTGTCCCGGCCCCTACCCCCGAGACGGAAAGCAGGCGGCGGAACACTTCCCGCTCTTCGCGCGAGGCAAAGCCGAACAACAGGTGGGCATCCTCGCGGATGATCTGGTGGGCGTAGATCTTGACCGCCTCGCCTTCTGCCGGCAGGGCGGAATACGTAGCCAGGGAAATATGGAACATGTAAGCCACTCCCGCACACTCCACCACGGCAAATGCAGGCGTTTTTTCCACCAATATTCCTTTTATGTATTCTATCATGCTGCTATCGGTACTTTCGGTCAAAAGTACGAAAAAATATTTCGCTGGTAAACAGCGGCCAGCATATTATAAATATTTGTTAAATGCGACATCGCGGACAACAAAAAAGTGATTTGAAAATACCCGGCTCGACAATAATCCGTACCTTTGAACTCATGTTTCAACACCCCTGCGCAGGATTCCGTTCCTGCAGGAGTTGTTGGAGGATATTTGTATTGTTGTTAGTTGTAAATCATTTTTTTCGAGAAAAAGAACTAAATCGTAATAGCAGATGAACAAGACATTCACTTCAGCCCTGTTTGCAGTAGGGTGCGCAGCTTTCTTAAGTTCCTGCTCGGGAAACAAACAACAGGCTCCCGCGCCGGAACAACTGGCCGTAATGACCGTCGAGAAAGGTCCGGCCAATGTGTATATTTCCAAACCCGCTACGGTAAAAGGCGACATCGACACTGAAATCCGCCCCAAAGTAGGGGGATTCATTACCGAACTCCTGGTGGACGAAGGCAGCGTCGTACGCAAAGGACAGTTGCTCTTCAAGATCGACCAGGTCGCCTATCAGGAAGCCGTCCGCGCTGCCGAAGCTTCCGTAAAAGCCAGCGAAGCGAATGTCGCCAATTCCAAACTCACCTTTGAGAACAAACAAAAGCTCTACGAAAAGGGCATCATCAGCGAATCCGAATTTCTGGCCGCCCAATACACCTATCAGGCCCAGGAAGCTGCCTTGGCACAGGCTCGCGCCCAATACGTGAGTGCCAAGAACGACCTGAGCTATACCGAGGTGACCAGTCCTACCAACGGCGTGGTCGGCGCGATCAACTACCGCGTAGGATCTCTGGTGAGCAGTACGACCGCCCAACCCGTTACCGTGGTTTCCGATATTTCCACGGTATATGCCTATTTCTCGATGACGGAAAAAGAGATCCTGGAGATCACTTCCCGTTCGGGAGACGAGAGTCTGGCGGAATTGATCAAAAAATTCCCGGAGGTTACCCTCGTGATGGCCGACGGCAGCGTATTTCCCCGTACGGGACAACTCGAAACGATCAGCGGAGTAGTCAATCAGACCACCGGATCGGTGACCCTGCGTGCGAAATTCGACAACAAGGACAACCTGCTTCGCAGCGGTTCCTACGCCACGGTACGCATTCCTGAAACCCAGAACGACGTGCTGCAGGTGCCCCAGTCGGCTACTTACGAACTTCAGGACAAGCGTTTCGTTTACACCTTGGCCGCCGACAGCACGGTAAAATCCGCCCAGATCGAGATCCTGAGCAATAGCGACGGCAAAAACTACATCGTTACCTCGGGACTGGAAGCCGGACAAAAGATCGTGGCCGAAGGGGTTTCCAGACTGCGCGACGGACAAAAGATCGTCCCGGTAGAAAAAAAGTAATCTTTCAATTTCCGGTAAAAGATAAAATATGAAACTCAATACATTTATCAACCGTCCGGTACTCTCGACTGTCATCTCGATCATCATTGTCATTCTGGGATTCATCGGACTTTCTTCCCTGCCTATCGAGCAATATCCCGATGTGGCGCCGCCGACCATCTCGGTATCGGCCAATTACCAGGGAGCCAGCGCGGAGACGGTCCTCAACAGCGTCGTTACCCCGTTGGAAGAACAGATCAACGGTGTGGAAGGCATGACCTACATGACCTCTACCGCCTCCAACGACGGTAGCTGCCGTATCACCGTTTATTTCGAACATGGCATCGATCCCGACATGGCCGCCATCAACGTGCAAAACCGTGTTACCCAAGCCTCCAACCTGTTGCCGGCCGAAGTAACGAAAGCGGGTGTCATGACGCAGAAACGTATGACCAGCATGGTGATGGCCTTTGCGATCTACAGTGAAAACCCGGCCTTCGACGAGGCCTTCGTGCAAAACTACGCAGACATCAATGTCCTTCCTGCCATCAAACGTGTCAATGGCGTGGGCGATGCCGCTGCTATGGGTGCCCGCACTTATTCGATGCGTATCTGGCTCAAGCCGGACGTGATGGCTACTTACGGGATTACTCCTACCGATATTTCCAACGCCTTGGCCGAGCAGAACATTGAATCCGCTCCGGGTAAGTTCGGTCAGAACGGAAATCAATCGTTCCAGTATGTCATCAAGTACAAAGGGCGTCTGAAAACTCCCGAAGAGTTTGAAAACATCGTACTGCGCACGGACGACTCCGGCAATATTCTCCGCATCAAGGATGTCGCCCGTGTAGAACTGGGCGGACAGGACTACTCCATCAGCTCCCGCACCCAAGGGAAGCCCTCGGTCATGGTGCCGGTATACCAGATCGCTGGATCCAATGCGACGGAAGTAGTGGAGAGCATCAAAACGGAATTGAAAAACCTCTCCCAGGACTTCCCCGATGGTATCAAGTACGTAGTGTTGATGGATACCACCGACTTCCTCTACGCCTCGATCGACAAAGTGGTCGAGACGATCATCGAAGCCTTCATCCTGGTATTCATCGTGGTGTACATTTTCCTGCAGGACTTCCGATCGACCCTCATACCGGCCATCTCGGTGATCGTATCGTTGGTCGGTACGTTCTTCTTCCTGAACCTATTCGGATTCTCGATCAACCTGCTCACCCTCTTTGCCATGGTGCTGGCCATTGCCATCGTGGTGGATGATGCCATCGTGGTCGTCGAAGCGGTCCACGCCAAACTGGACCAAGGCTACAAGTCGCCGCGTAAAGCCTCCATCGATGCCATGAGCGAGATTGCGGGAGCCATCGTGTCCATCACGCTGGTCATGTCCGCCGTGTTCATCCCCATCACATTCGTAGGAGGAACTACCGGAACATTCTACACCCAGTTCGGTATGACGCTGGCTATTGCCATCCTGATTTCAGCCGTCAACGCTCTGACGTTGAGCCCGGCACTGTGCGCGGTCTTCCTTTCAGCCAAAGAAGAACACGGAAAAGGCACTTCCTTTGCTTCACGCTTCCACAAGGCTTTCAACGTATTCTTCGAGGCGATGAAAGACAAATACCGCCGTCTGGTCGGAAAGATGGTGCACATGAAAGCGGTCGCCTTCGGGATCATCATCGTGCTCACCGGTATTTTGGTTCTGCTGCTGCGCACCACCCCGACGGGATTCGTGCCCACCGAGGACAACGGCGTATTCATGGTCGATGTCGCTTTGCCCCCGGCCACGTCGATGGAGCGCACCCAGGAAGTGCTGAACAAAGTGGACAGCATCATCGCTTCCAACCCGCTGGTTGCCGCTCGAGTCATGATCAACGGATTCGGCTTTATCAGCAGCAACGGTAGTTCCTACGGAGCCTTCATGTGCAAACTCAAACCGTGGGAAGAGCGCACCGGAAAAGGCGAAGACCTCAACAGCATCACGGCAAGCATTCGGGCAGCCGTTTCGCAGATCAAGGATGCCTCCATCATGATCTTCTCGCCGCCATCCATCCCGGGCTTCAGTGCATCGGGCGGTTTCGAATTTTCGCTGCAAGACCGTACAGGCGGTGACTTGAACGACTTTGTGGCCGTCGAGCAGCAATTCCTGGGCGCACTCAACCAACGTCCCGAGATACAGTACGCCATGACCTCGTTCAAAAACAACTTCCCGCAGTACATGGTGGACATCGATCCGGACAAGGCCAAGATGGCCGGCACCTCACCTTCGGCTATCTTGGGAGCCATGCAGGGATATTACGGAGGTCTGTACGCTTCGAACTTCAACCAGTTCGGAAAACTCTACCGCGTAATCATCCAAGCGGACACCATGTATCGTGCAAAACCCGAATCGCTCAACAACATCTACATCCGTACCGGCAACAACGAAATGGCGCCGATCAGCAATTTCATCAATCTGCGCAAGACCTACGGCCCGGAGAACATCACGCGATTCAACCTATACACGTCGATCTCCGTAACCGGACAGCCCAAACCGGGTTACTCCTCCGGTGAAGCCATCGCCGCCGTACAGGAAGTCGCACGGGAGACCCTTCCGCAAGGTTACGGATTCGAATTTTCCGGACTGTCCCGTGAAGAGCAGTCTTCCAGCAACCAGATCGGCGGTATCCTCGTACTGTGCCTGGTATTCGTCTACTTCATCTTGTGTGCCTTGTACGAGAGTTACATCCTGCCGCTGTCGGTGATCCTGTCCCTGCCGCTGGGTCTGTCGGGGTCGTTCCTCTTTGCCCGTATGATGGGTGCCGACAACGACATCTACCTGCAAACCGCCCTGGTGATGCTGATCGGTCTGTTGGCCAAAAACGCCATCCTGATCGTGCAGTTCGCACTGGCGCGCCGCCAACAGGGTGAAACGATCGTCCAGGCTGCCATCGACGGAGCAGCCGCCCGTCTGCGACCCATCCTGATGACTTCGCTGGCCATGATCATCGGACTGCTTCCGCTGATGTTTGCCTCTGGAGTAGGGGCCAACGGTAACCGCACCATCGGTGCCGGTGCCGTAGGAGGTATGCTGATCGGTACGATCTTCCAGTTGGTCGTTGTTCCGACGCTGTTCGTAGTGTTCCAAAGCTTGCAGGAGCGTTTCAAAAAGAACGATCCGGTAGAAGCGGAGGCATAAAACCAATCACCGATAAAACATGAAAACGATCCACATAAAGGTATTTGCCGTGCTGGCCTTGATGCTGGCACTCTCCTCCTGCAACATCTACCGACCGTACAAGACGCCCGAAATGAACACGGACGATCTGTACCGCACGGATGTCCCGGCCGATTCGGCCAACATGGCCCTTCGTCCTTGGCAGGAACTCTTCACCGACCAGAACCTGCGGAACCTCATCGACTCCGCTCTGGTCAACAACTTCGACTACCAGACCGCCATGTACATGGTAGAAGAAGCCAACGCCGCTTTCGCCCAAGGCAAAGCAGCCTTCTTCCCCACCCTGAACATCTCGGCCGACGGCACCCTCTCCAAAGTGGAAGACGTCCCGCACGGAGAATACTACAACATCGCCGCAGCCGCGTCGTGGGAACTGGATATATTCGGACGTCTGCGTTCGGCCAAACGTGCGGCCAAAGCCGCCCTGCTGCAGAGTATCGCCTACAAGCGCGCCGTGGAGACCCAAGTGATCGCCTCGGTCGCCAACGGGTACTACACGCTGCTCAGCCTGGACAAACAGTTGCGCGTATACGACGAGACCATTCTCCTGTGGAGTGAGACCGTCCGTACCATGGAAGACATGATGGAAGCCGGCTCTACCAACCTGGCAGCCGTCACGCAGAGCCGTGCCAACCTGTACAGCGCCCAGGCTGCCCGGGAGGACATCCTGTACAACATCCGCGTTACGGAAAACTCTCTGCGCCTGCTCATCGGCCAACCGGCCGGCGAAATCGTACGCGGCACCTTCGAGGACCAGCAACTCACCACCGACCTGCAAGTCGGTCTGCCCTCGCAACTGCTGGCCAACCGTCCCGACGTACAGCAAGCCGAAGCCGGTGTCCGGGCCGCCTTTGCCAAGACCAACGTAGCCCGTGCCGCCTTCTATCCCCGCTTTACCATCACGGCCAACGGGGGATATGCCAATGACGGTACGGTCAGCTTCGCTCCCGGTGCCTTCTTTGCCAACCTGGTCGGCGGACTGGTACAGCCTTTGTTCAATGCCGGGACCAACCGAGCCAACCTGCGCATTGCCAAGGCTCAGCAGGAAGAAGCCCTGCTCGCCTTTGAAAAATCGCTGATCAACGCCGGCATCGAAGTGTCGAACCTGCTGTACAACTACAACACAACGGCCCAAAAGCTGGATGCCCGCGCCCAACAGGTGGAGCAGCTGCAAATAGCGGTCGATGCCACCAATGAACTGTTCAAGCTCAGCAGCACGACTTACCTCGAAGTGCTCACCGCACAGCAGAGCCTGCTCTCGGCACGCATCAGCCAGATCGGCGACCAACTCACCCAAATGGAGAACGTGGTCAATCTGTACCAGGCACTCGGAGGAGGCTGGGAACGCCCGGTGGAGGAGGAGAAATAATCGCTCCCTCTACTGCGAATCCTCAAAAAACCCGTCGGAAATCTTTCCGACGGGTTTTTTCTTGCCCAAAGCCGCCCTCCCCTCTCTCGCTCCTCTCCTTTCTTTTCGACTGCGCACAACCCTGTCCTTTCAAGGACTTGCCTTGTGAAACAGACCTTCCGAAAAAAAGCCCGACAAACTCCGAATGCGCCCCGAACCCTTTGCTTATCCCGGAAAAATGTCGTTACTTTCGTCCAAAAGAAAACCCACGTCCAGATGGAAGAAAAAGAAAAAACGGGAAAACAACCCTTGGCCATCGTGCGCGACGACCCCTGGCTCGCACCCTATGCACAGTACCTGGAAAACCGCCTGGAGTGGTACCACAAACACCTGCGCTTTATCGAAGAGCACTGCAACGGCTTGGGATATTTCGCCAGCGGACACCGCTACTTCGGGTTCAATTACGACCCGAAGAAAAAAGGCTGGTGGTTTCGTGAATACGCCCCCTCGGCGCAATCGGTAAGCCTGATGGGCGACTTCAACGGGTGGGATCCCGCGAAAAACCCGCTCACGCGCCTGGAAAGCGGCACCTGGGAAACCTTCCTCCATGAGGATACCTACCGGGAACGCCTCACCCCTTTCTCCAGGGTAAAACTGCGTATCGTCTCGGACAACGGCGCGCTGGACCGTATCCCTGCTTACATCCGCCGGGTGATTCAAGACCCGAAGACGTTCGATTTCGCTGGACAGTTCCTCCCCGAGAGCACCTTCCGATGGGAAAATCCGGACTTCTGCCTGCCGGAGGACTTCACCCCCCTGATCTACGAAGCGCACCCCGGCATGGCCACCGAAGACGGGCATGTGGGCTCGTGGCGCGAATTTGCCGACACGGTCCTGCCCAAAATATCCTACCTGGGTTACAACACCCTGCAACTGATGGCCGTACAGGAACACCCGTATTACGGATCGTTCGGGTATCATGTGTCTAATTTCTTTGCGCCGTCCTCGCGCTTCGGCACGCCCGACGACCTGCGCTACCTCATCGACACGGCACACGGAATGGGGCTCGCAGTGGTGATGGACCTGGTGCATTCCCATGCGGTGAAAAACCGGGCGGAAGGACTCTGCGAATTCGACGGCAAACGCGAACTCTACTTCGTGGACGGCCCTTCAGGTATCCATCCCGGATGGGATTCCAAACTGTTCGACTACGGAAAGATGTACGTCCAGCAATTCCTGCTGTCCAACATCGCCTACTGGATGGAGGAATTTCGTTTCGACGGATTCCGCTTCGACGGGGTAACCTCCATGCTGTACTACCACCACGGCAACCAGGCCTTTGACAGCTACGACAAGTATTTCGGCAAGGATACCGACAATTCGGCCGTACTGTACCTTCAGACGGCCAACACCTTGATCCGCTCGCGCTACCCCACCGCCCTGTCCATTGCCGAAGACATGAGCGGGATGCCGGGAGCCTGCCGCCCGGTGGAGGAAGGAGGACTGGGGTTCGGGTATCGCTTGGCCATGGGCATTCCGGACTATTGGATCCATCTGCTGCGCGACCGACGGGACGAAGACTGGGGCATGGAGCAGATGTACTACACGCTGCTCAACCGCCGAAGGGGCGAAGCAAACATCGCCTACGTAGAGAGCCACGACCAAGCGCTGGTGGGGGACAAGACAGTCGCATTTTGGCTGATGGACAGCCACATGTACACCTCGATGAGCGTCTTTACGCCCGACCCGGTGATCGACCGGGGGCTGGCGCTGCACAAGATGATCCGCATGGTTACCCTCTCCCTGGGCGGGGAAGGCTACCTCAACTTCATGGGCAACGAATTCGGCCATCCGGAATGGATCGATTTCCCCCGGGAGGGCAATGGCTGGAGCACGAAGTACGCCCGCCGGCAGTGGAGCCTGCCGGATACCGACCACCTGAAGTACAAGTTTCTGCGCGAATTTGACCGGCGGATGATCGGCTTCGAGAAACAGACCGGGCTGCTTCGCCTGCCTTTCCCCCGCCTGCTCAATACCGACCAAACGAACAAGGTGCTCATCTTCTCCCGCGGGAAGTACGTATTTCTCTTTTCGTTTTCGCCGCAAAAATCGATCGAGGACTACGAATTTTTCGTGCCGCAAGGGGGCGATTACCGCATTGTCTTTTCCTCGGACGACCCCGAGACGGGCGGCTTTTCCCGGGTGCGGGAAGGCTACCGCTTTACCTCCTTCGAAAAGGACGGGGCAGACTTCCTGAGCGTTTACCTGCCCTCGCGCATGTGCATGGTGCTGGAGTGGGTCGGCAATACTCCGAAGGAAAAGGCTCGCAAGGGGAAATAACCGCTTCTTTCTCCCTCACTCCCCGTTCGTCCCTCGCGCACCCTTGCCGCCGGACGGTGCGGGCAAAAACGTGTTCGCCGCGCATCCTTGCAGGATGCGCGGCGAACGCTTTATCGGAAAAACGGGCAGGACTACTCCTCTTCCTTGTTGCGAAGGCTCTGCACGTAGATGGCCTTCACTTTCTGCTGGCGTTTTACCACGGAAGGTTTGTTGAACTGCTGACGGGCGCGGAGCTGTTTCATCGTGCCGGTCTTGTCGAATTTTCTCTTGAAACGTTTGAGGGCTCTTTCGATCGCCTCTCCTTCTTTTACGGGAATAATAAGCATTGGTTTATCGTTTTTTTTGTGAATAACTTTTTATCAAATCGTTGTCGCAAAAGCCGTCCCCCACGGGGATCGTCCTACTGCCTGCTGTCTGCTGTCTGAAAATATGTAACTTTTCTTCTTTCTCCGAACTTGTTGGACAACGACCTCCTTTAGATTTCTCTTTCGGTTCTCATTCACTTTCTTAGCGAGGGCAAAGATACGCTTTTTCTTTCAAACGAAAACCACGCCCCGCTCCCTTTTTTTTTCAATAAACCTCGTGGTGGATCTTGCCCGCATCGAAATTGTCCTTCGGGCGAGCCTCCCGCGCAGGATACCCCACCGGGATCACGCACAGCGAATCGTAACTGCCCGGCAGCCCGCACAACTCCTTGACCACATCCATCCGGTCGCGATACGGATACGTAGCCGTCCACACCGCACCCAGCCCCAGCGCATGAGCTGCCAGCAGGATATTTTCCGCCGCCGCCGAACAATCCACGTACCAGTACGGCGACTTGGTCCGGTCGGCACAAACGGCGATGGCCACGCGGGCCTCGCGCAACATCTTGGCATACGGCAAACGCTCGGCCATCTCGTCGAGGATCTCCCGGCGGGTGAGCACGATAAAGTCCCAAGGCTGGCCGTTTTTCCCCGAAGGAGCAGCCATGCCGGCCTCGAGGATCGCTTCGATTTTTTCCGGTTCGACGTCCTGGTCGGTGTAGCTGCGAATGCTTCTACGGGTCAGGATGTTCTCGATCGCCGGGTTTTGCGCGTACTGTTTTTCCATCTTTTTCAACGCTCGGTTTTGAGGGTGTCAAAGTTAAGGTAAAATCGCAAATACTTGTCCTTGCTGTGCGGAAAATATTTCAATCCCCGCAAAGTATCGTAGCACGGCACCGAGCCCCACCTGCTGCGGTACTCGACGATGCTGCGGGCAAACAACCGGGAGATGTACGGATGCTCGGCCAGCAAGCGTTCGCTGTCCTGATTGACATCATAGCGCACCAGAGCCGTCGTATCGAAATCCGCATACCGGGAGAACCGTCGCAGCGCTGCCGAATCGGCAGCAAAGATCCCGCACAACTGGTCGGCATCGACAAAACCGCCGTAGCGGATGCGCCCCTGGAAGAGTTTCTCGGCCAAGGCTTCGTCGAGTGCCGCATGCGCCTGCAGGCGCTTCAGCGAAGCGCGATTGAGGTCCACCCGGGAGAAATCCCGCAGCGTCTCTTCCTCCTGCAACTCCTGCGTCCGGATATAGGGCAAAAGCCGGGCAAACATGCTGTCCGAGACCGCATAACACTGCGAGAACTGCTCGGGCGAAGAAAACCGTCCCCCAACCGCAGCCCGAAAGCGCAGGATGGTGCGCGCCTGGGCGGGAGAGAACCCCAGCAGGACGAAGTCGGAAGAATCTGCCGAAGAGGGGTCGAAATAAAACAGCGTATCCGTGCGAAAGGCAGAGCGCTCAAACGTCGAATCCGCCGGAAGGACTTCTACCCGGGGGATCTCCCGGCGGCCATCCTTCACCGCGACGGCACCCACCAAGACCAGCAGGAGGATCACCAGAACGATCATCCCCCGCTGCTGGGCAGCGGTTGCCCTGAAGAAACGTCCGATGCGCCCCCACATATCCCTTCGTTTTGCCGTTCTTTCCCCTCCCCTTTCCGGAGAACGGGACAGAGGATTACTTGCCCAACAGACGGGCGGCGTACTTCCCGATCACGTCGAACTCCAGATTGACCTTCGTCCCGGGGACAAACGTGTGGAAGTTGGTATGTTCGTAGGTATAGGGGATGATCGCTACCGAAAACTCACCCGGTTCGCTGTCCACCACCGTCAGGCTGGTGCCGTTGACCGCGATCGAGCCTTTCGGAATGGTTACATTGCCGTAGAGGGGTTCATCGTAACGGAAGCGGTACACCCAGCTTCCGTCCTGCTGCTGGACCGAGACGCACTCCCCCGTCTGGTCGACATGCCCCTGGACGATGTGCCCGTCCAGGCGGTCGCCGAGCTTCATGGAGCGCTCCAGGTTCACCTCCGAGCCGATCTTCAAGTCGCCCAGGTTGGACTTGCGCAGCGTTTCATCGATCGCCGTTACCGTATAACGGTCGCCCTCTACCCGCACCACTGTCAGGCAAACACCGTTGTGGGCGATGCTCTGATCCACTTTCAATTCCTCGGTAAAAGGACACCGAAGGGTGATGTGCAGGTTGCCTCCCTCCTTTTTCAAGTCGGTTACCACGGCCAATGCTTCTACGATTCCCGTAAACATCTTTTCTTCTGTATGATTTTATCGTTATCTTCTAAAAATTCTGTTCTTTACTTCTTTTCCAAGCCCAATTCGGCCAACCAGTCCGTGCCGTCCCAACTGCCCGAACTCATGAAAAGGAACACCGTATCCTCCACGGGAAGAGCCCGTACGGCCTCCCTCAGGCTTTCGATGTCCGTCTTGACCTCCAGGGCCGGATGGGCAAATTCTCCGGCCACCCACGCCGGATCCAGCGGAGGCATCCGCTTGATCTCCATCGCATGGTGGGAGTAAAACACGAACGCCCGGTCGGCACCCGCCATTGTGCCGCGGTATTGCGGCAGGAAATCCCGGTTCAGACTGGAATAGGTATGCAATTCCAGGCAGGCCACCACGCGACGGTCGGGGTACAGTTCCTTGACGGCCGCCACGGTAGCGCGCACCTTGGACGGAGCATGGGCAAAATCCTTGAAGACCACCGTACGGGAGTCGTCGTAGAGGCATTCCAGACGATTTTTCGCCCCCCGAAAATCGGCCATGCTCGCGTAGAAATCCGCGGAAGACACCCCGGCCTGCCGGGCGGCGAGCAGTGCCGCCGAGAGGTTGGACATGTTGTGCCGCCCGAAAAGGGTTACCGGGTAACGGTGCGAGCCGTCCACCAGCCAAACCTTTCCCTGGCGGATCTCATAGGGATGGGTGGCATAAGGGATCGGCTGCACCTGAAGCTCGGGATGCCGGGCGAGGGTCTGCTCGACCACGCGCACCACTTCGGGGTCTTCACGGTTGTAGATCAGTACAGCCCCCGGCTCGAGGCTCAAGATAAACTGCACAAAACAATCCGTGTACTGGTCGTACGTGGGAAATACGTTCATGTGGTCCCATGCGATCCCGGTAATGACCGCCACGTGCGGACGGTAGTGCAGGAATTTGGAGCGCCGGTCGAGTGGGGAACTGAGGTACTCGTCCCCTTCGATGACGATCGTGGGAGCCTCGTCGGTCAATTCCACCATGCGGTCGAACCCGTCGATCGAAGCACCCACCAGGTAGTCCGTACGCAATCCGGCGTATTGCATCGCATGCAGGATCATGGCTGTGGTGGTCGTCTTGCCGTGCGATCCGGCGACCACGATGCGTTTCTTCCCTTCCGATTCGTGAAAGACGAACTCCGGATAGGAATACACCGGCAGTCCCAATTCCCGGGCGCGGATCAGTTCCGGATTGTCGATCCGCGCGTGCATCCCGAGGATGACGGCATCTCCGGGGTGATCTTTTCCGGAAACCAGCCTTCCTGCGCCGGGAGCAAACCGGCCTGCGCCAGACGGGTGCGGGAAGGTTCGTAGATCACGTCGTCCGACCCGGTCACGGTATGGCCTTTCTTTTGCAGGGTGAGCGCCAGGTTGTGCATGGCAGCTCCTCCTATGGCGATAAAATGAATCCTCATCGGTATATCGTTTTCTTTGGTATCACAAACATTTCGGCACTTCCAGCAAGGAACTTACCCGGCACACCCGCTGACGATCCGCCTCCTGCGGGAGCTCCTCCCCTTGAGGCGAGAACCACACCCCCCGGCAGAAGCCGGCCTGCACAGCCGCCAGCACGTCGTTTTGAAGGTCGTCCCCGATCATCGCGCACCGGGATGGCGGCACGCCCGCCTGCCGGGCCGCATAGAGAAAGATCTCCGGCGAGGGTTTCTTGGCCTCTGCCTGCTCGGAAGTTACCATCCCACGAATGTACGGTTTTATATCCGGATTGTCCACCTTTATCGTCTGGACTTCAGAAAAACCGTTGGTCAGCAGCCAGACGGGATACCGCGCCGAGACCCGTTCGAGGGTTTGCCGGGCACCGGGGAGCAGATGCCGCTTGCGGGGGCAAAGGTCGAGATAGGTCCGGGCAAAACGCTCGGCCAGCCCGTCCTCCCGGATGGAAAACAGTGCCAAGGCCCGGTCGAAACGCCGGGTGCGCAATTCGCTCTTGGCGATCAACCCACGGCGGTACTCGTCCCACATCCGGTCGTTGATCACATGATAGCGTGCGATGAACTCCTGCTCCGTCAATCCGTTGCGCCCCACCAGCCCCAGCAGGTGCAGGGTTTGGGAGAGCGCCTCGGCGGAATTGCGCTCGAAATCCCACAAAGTATGATCCAGGTCGAAGAACACGACGGAAATCCCCTCCGTAATATTCTCCCGATCGGTCTGCTGCGTAGTATCCATGTGCCGTATCGTCATTTCGTTGTCCTTTCTCCCGCAAGGCGGATTTCCGGCCCTTCGGGCCGGCGCGCCGCTCACGCGGCGCGCGCTTGGGGAGAAGCCCTCATCCCCGCTGCCCCGTCGAGCCGAAACCGCCCGCACCCCGCAAGGTATCGTCGAGCACCTCGACCGGCTCCCACTCGGCCGTCTCGCAACGCGCCACTACCAACTGGGCAATCCGGTCGCCGTCGCGAATCACGAAATCCTCGGCAGAAAGGTTGATCAGGATCACGCCCACCTCGCCCCGGTAGTCGGCATCGATGGTCCCCGGAGTATTGAGGCACGTAATCCCGTTCTTGATAGCCAAACCGCTGCGAGGGCGTACCTGCGCTTCATACCCCGCAGGCAATGCCAGGTAAAGCCCCGTGGGGATGATGGCGCGCTCCATCGGGTGCAAAACCCGCTCCTGTTCGATATTGGCCCGCAAGTCCATCCCCGCCGAAAGCGGCGTCTGATACGAAGGCAGGGCATGGCGCGAACGATTGATGATCTTTATTTTCATAACGCGAAGTTTTTTTTCAAGCCATTGTCTTTCGGAAGTCTTTCCGCTCAAGCAGATATACCAGTGCGCAGAAAACCAGCAGAATCGCATTTCCGATCCAAGGATTCCCCCCGCACACATACCAGGCCAGGTAGCCGCCCCCCCAAGCCAGCAGCAAGTACATCACGATCCGACCGACCCGGTAGGGGATCGGGTAAAAATGCTGTCCGAATCCGTACGAGACCAGCATCATCGTCCCGTAGGTGAGAAGGTGCGACCAGGCTGCCGCCATATACCCGTAACGCGGCACCCCGTAAAAGATCACCGAAACGGTAACCACCGCCCCCAGGATCGAGATGTAAGCCCCCCAGCGGGTGCGGTCGGTCAGCTTGTACCACATCGAGAGATTGTAGTAAAGTCCCAGGAACACATTGGCAAACAGGACGATGGGGACAATATCTATCCCCGAGCGGTACTGCTCGCCGATAATCAGCTGGAGCCAGGACAGGTTGGCCATCACCCCGATATACATCGCTGCCACGGCGATGGTAAAGTAAAGCGTCACCGCCGCGTAAGTCTGGCGCGCATCCCGGTCCTTGGCATGGGAAAAGAAGAAAGGCTCGACCGCCAGCCGGAACGCCTGCACGAAAAGCGTAATGAAGATCGCCAGCTTGAAGCAAGCTCCGTACACGCCCAAGGTGTATTCGGCCGTATCCTGGGGGAGGAGTTCCCGCAGGAACACCCGGTCCATCACCTCATTGACCACATAGGCCGTTCCCCCGATCAGGATGGGCCAGCCGTAGGACAGCATCCGCCGCAAGAGCGCCCGGTCGATCCGGATGGAAAACCCCCACAGGTCCTTTCCCAGCAGTACCAGCACCAGGGCACTCCCCACGGCATTACCCAAAAAGACGCTTTCCACATCGATGCGCATCACCCCGTAGTAGGGCAGCACGCAGATCAGCAGCAGGTTCATCGCCGCCGTAAGGGCTATGCCCGCGAGCTTGATCACCGCATAGCGCAACGCCCGGTTTTCCAAACGCAGGCGTGCAAACGGGATCACCGCATAGGTATCGAAAGCCACGATGAGCACGAAATAGAACAGACACCGCGCCTGCGTCCCGTAATCGATGGCCCCGGCTATCTGCCGGAAGAACAACAGCCCCAACACCATGGCTACCGTCGTGGTAGTGAGCAGTGCCGTAAAAGCCGTATCGCCTACCTTTTTCCGGTCGCAGGACGGATCGGTCGAAAAACGGAAAAACGCCGTTTCCATCCCGTAGGTGAGCAGCACATTGAGCAGAGCCGCCCACGCGTAGAGCACATGGACGATGGCCAGGTTGTCCGGCGGGACGATCAAGCGCGTCCACAACGGCACCAACAGGTAATTGAGCAACCGGCCGAGCATCGAAGAGATGCCATAATACGCCGTTTGACCGGTAAGACTTTTTACGATTCCCATCTTTTCTTTTTTCCTGTCCTTGCCCGGACAGGATCTTTTTCACCTTACATTCCGCGTTCCCACGCCTTCCGCCAGGCACGCTTCTTACATCGTTTTACTTGAAAAACAGCAGTCCCAAGCCCGCCACCGCCACCAGGTACCACCGCATCGCCGTGCGCTGCGAAGCCGTAGCCACCGCGAAAAAACGCGCGATCACTACAGAGAAAGGTACTGCGAAAAACACCACCAGATATTTGTAGCGCAGCAGCAAAGCCGCAATGGCAAGCGCCGTAAGCCCCATGGCCGAGATGACGAAGAAACGTTTCTTGCGAGGAATCGTTTCTCCCCAGGCAAAGCGCCAATACTTCGCATACGCCCAACCCCAGGCCAGCAACAGGCAGACGAGATAAAAATAAAACCCGTCGGCCTTGAACACCTTTTCCGTATACGGCATGGCAAACAGCCGGGAGGAGAGTTCCGGGAAAAACGAATCGCCCCCCAACCACACCACCTCGTAGGTTACCAGCAGGATGTACGAGGCTGCCACCCCGGCCAGCGGGATGAGCCACGTGCGAATATCGGACGGCGAAAAGACCAACACGCCCACGTAGACCACCGCCATGAAGGCCACCGCCGCCGGCACGAACCAACCGGCCAGCACGACAAAGAACGAGGCGAAAAACACCTTCGCCTTTTCCTCTCCGGGGTGATCCTGAATGCGCATCACGTTGTACATCGAGAGGACCACCAAGAGGTTGGCCACCAGATAATCCCGGAAAAACATCAGGGTCGGGATCCCGAGGAAAAACACCCCGCACAAGGCCGCTACCCGCCAAAGATCCCTCGGACGTATCATGTTGGACGCCACCAGCGCCACGCAGAACACCGTGAGCACCACCAAGGCCGTATGCAGCGATGCCTGGGCAAAAGGCTGTTCCGACATGTTGCACCAGGGGACCCACCGGATGGAAAAATTGACGATACAAGCCACCCCGACCCCCAAAGCCGACAGCACCAGAAACAACAGGTGTCCTCCGGAAGGTAGCGTGGCCGTCTGTATCTCCTTTCTCATCGCCGTGGTATCCTCCGCCCTACCGGGCCAGCCAAAGTTCGGGGTCCTGCTTCTTGTCCCAGTCGAACAGGCAGAACATCATGATGGTCTTGTTTTCAAAACGGTCGGTATAGACCTTTCCCACCGTCTGTTTGGTTTCCACCCGGTCGCCCTTCTTAACCGTTACGGACTCCAGGTCGCCGTACACGGTATTGTAGCGTCCGTGGTTGATGTAGACGTTGTACAGCCCGTTGATCTTGTGCACCGCCGTTACCGTGCCGGCAAACACCGCCCGCGCCAAGGACCCCTGCGGGACGGAAATGGAAATGCCCGGATTGACGATCTGGACATTCAGCCCCGGATAGGTCTGGTTGCCGAAGGGGATGTACACCGTCCCGCGTTCCACCGGCCAGGGGAGACGCCCCTTGTTCTGGGCAAAATCCGAAGAAAGCTGTTGGGCCTGCGGAGTCAGTCCCGCCTCGGTAACGGACTTCGCACCGGATTTCTTCCGCTGGGCCTCCAGTTCCTTGGCCACGATCGCCTCGATCTGCTTTTGGATCTGGGCAGCGTTCTGTTTTTTGGTCTTCAGTTCGCGTTCCAGTTGGGATTTGTTCTTTTTCAGCGAACTGAGCAATCCCTGTATCTTGTTCTGATCGGCCTTCAGGGTAGCCATCTCGGCGGTCTGCTCCTTGAGCAAAGAGGCTTTCTCGCTGCGCAGGCGCTGGAGTTCCTCCACCGCCGCCCGCGCCTGCTCTTCTTTTTCCCGCACCTGCTGTCCCCGGCGACGAATACCCTCGGCATACTCCTGGATGTACTTTCCCCGGCGGTAGGCCTGCAGGAAACTCTTGGACGAAAGGATGTACATCAGACGGATGCCCGACGAACGGTTCTTGGCGTAGTTGCGGCACATGGTCGCATACGAGGCCCGCAAGGTATCGAGTTCCCGGTTCAGGCGGCGGCTCTCCTGCACTTTGTCATTGATCTGGGCATCGAGGCTGCCAATGTCCGTATTGAGGGTCGAAACCAGACGCTCGCGGATACGGACCTTCGAACGGAGGTTTTGCAACTCCACCGTACGGGCCTTCTGGCTCTTGGTATTGGCCGCGATGGCCTGGTCCAGTTTCTTTATATCGGCCTGCAACTGCTGCCGCTGCCGCTCGAGAGAGGTCCTGGAGGCCTGCTGTGCGCACACCTCGACCCTTGCCCCCCAAAGCACGGCCAAAAGCAACAGGCCATAAGTAAAGGTCTTTTTCATTCCTTCTGTTCTTTCCCGTTAAATATCCACCCCGAGGCTTCGCAGCCATTCCCGCGCATCGTGATACCCGCGCGGCACCTTGAACGGAAATTCGGACTGCATCTTTCCTCCCCCCGGAGAATAGTCGATCCGCACCGCCCGCTCGGAAATTCCCATCAGGGTAAAGAGCGCCGAACGCGGAAGTGCCTCCTCGCCCGAATAGACGTATTCGACTTTCAAGCCGACCTTTCCGTCGGGCGAAACGAGTTGCTGGCTCACCAGACGATAGGTGCGGTCATCGACCGTCGCCGAAAACGACACCCCGCTGCGGGCCTCCCGACGGGAGAACCGGAAATCCTCCCCCGGAGCCTGCCCGGAAACGAAATCCCGCACCGAAAGCGGGAAAGCCGCCCGGCCGCACAGCAGATTTTCCACCACCGAGTAGTTCAAAGCCGAAAGCACCGGGGACAAACGGTGCAATTCCTCCCATCGCCCCTGGAACGTGGTCTTGGCCACCCGTTCGTAGTACTGCAGCGAATCGGGGGTAAACATCGCCCGGGCAAAGGTAATGCCCAGCACCGAAATATTGATCCACGTACGCCGACCCTGCACCATTCGCAGCGTTCCGGAGACGGATTTTCCGCCGACGGTCAGCGTGATCTTCCGCTCGGTAGAATCCTGATGGAACCCCGCAGCGCGGATCCTGGAAAGGATCTCCTCCCGGTTTACCCCCACCTGCTCCACCTTTTCCTTTTCGGGCACTTCAGCCGCCTTGCGGCGCGCCGCACAACCGGCCAGCAGAAAAACCGCCAGCGCCACTGCCGTATATTTCCAAAGTGTCGTTTTCATCGCATCGCTTTGTTATTTCCGATCCCCGACCGGTTGTTCGGCGGCCTGCTTGGCCTGGTAACGCTCCCGCGCCTGATCGGCCCGTGCATCGCCCGAGGCCTCCAGAATCCGGTAATAATGCTCCAAAACCTCGGCCGAAGGGTCATCGTCGAGCGACAAAGCGCGTTCGATCACCTGCAAGGCTGCCGGATAATCGCCCTGCAGGTACAGGATCCAGGCATACGAATCCAGGAACGCAGGCTCGTCCCTTTGCAAAGCCAAGGCCCGCTCCAGCATGGCACGCGCCCGGGGCAAATCCTTTCCCCGGCATGCCATGAAATATCCGTAGTTGTTCAGCGCACCGGCATTGTCCGGATCGATGGCCAGCACCAGTTCGAAGTTTTCCGCGCTGCGGGCATAGTCCCCCGCCTGTTCGTACACCGAGCCCAACAGAGAGCAGGTCTCCACATAGAGTTGCACCGCACCGCCCCGAGCCAGTTGCTTTCCTCGCTCCAAAGCTGCAATCGCCTGATCCGTCTGCCCCAACGAATGCGCCGAAAACCCGTACAGGTAATACACCTCGGGGTCCTCGCCAATGCTGTCCAACACCATGCGGGCATCGCGGAAGAGCGTCTCGAGATCATTGTCCCGAACCTCGGCGTAAAGGAGCTGGAGCACCGCCGCACGGTCGTTGAAGCCCCCGCGGACCGCCTTTTCGAGCAACTCCCGTCCCCGCTTCTCATCGCCCCGGGAGTAGTAGTACTCGCTGCCGTATGCGTATGCCAGGGGATCGTCCGTCGAAACGATGATCTTCCCGAGCGCTTGTTCAAAAGCCGAAGCGTATTCCGGCCTTTGCGCAGCGATCTTGGACGTCAGGTCGAGTACCTTCAAGCGGTTCTGCGCATCGAACGACGTATCGGAGGCTACCACCGACAAGGCCTCGAACATCCGGGGATAGTCCCCCAGATCGTGGTAATGCGAGAGGAGCGTATAAGCCACGTAACCATCCTCGGGATGGCGGCGGAAGAAATCCTCGAGATAGTCCCACGAGCCCTTCTCGTCACCGGTTGCCGAGAGGATCATCGCCTTCTCGACGGCATAGCGGGCATTGTCCGGAGAAATCTTTTGCAGGGCCTTGAGCTGTTCCGCCGCGCCTTTGTAATCGCCCGAATGGAGGTAGATGTCTTTTCGGTACTCCCGCGTGGCAACGCTGCGTCCATGGCGCTGCTCGTACGTTCCGAGCGCCAAAAGCGCCTTGTCCCACGACTCGGTATAGGCATAGGCGTCGAGCAGTTCGCCCAAGGTGGTATCGTCGCGGCTGTAACGGCGTTCCAGCACGGCCTGCACCGCCTCGGGTTTGCGGTATTTCGTGGCCAAGTACAGCAGGTATTCCTCGTACCAGAGGTTTTCCGGCGCCAGGGCAAATGCCTTGCGGGCGTAGTACACCGCCTGGGTATCATCGTCCAAACGGGCATATACGGTCGAGAGCTGGTAGTACGGCACCGGGTCCTTGGGCTGCATCTGGATGCACTGCTTCAGGTTATAGATGGCCGAAGGGTAACTGTCGTCGGCGATCTTCCGCATGGCCTGCGAAAGGGTCGACCGATATAGAGAATCCCCTGCCGTTTGCCCGAAAACGGTCACTGATGTCGAAAACAAAGCGAACACCAAGGCAAGAAAAGGGAAAAACCATGCGTTTTTATTCATTTTTCCGACTCGTTTTCTATTTCATGTTTTAATAGACAAAGATAAAAAACCCCGGCATGGTTCCCGTAATTTTATCATTTATTTAAGTAAATCCTAATCCAAAAATATTTTACTTAGCAATCACTAACCTATTCATTATCTCCCATATGAAAAAAGCACCTTTCCTCACGATCTTTCTCCTGTGGATCGCTGTTCAGGCTCAAGCCCAGGAACAGTCCACTTACCTGTGGCCCATAGACGGTGCAAAAGCAGGGACAAACATTGTGTCCACCCCCCAAAGCTACATTGGCGGAGAACAAAACCGTTCCAATCTGTACATCACCGCACCCGAGGGAACCATCGTCCTCTCCCCCGTCGAAGGCATCGTCCAGCACTACAGCATCACATATCACTCCTCGATATATTCCACCACTTCCTGGAAATGCCCGTCGAGTTTCGACCAGTCCCTCCCCAAAATCCGGGAAGATGCAGAAAAACAAGGACTGGACGGCCGATACATCAATGGGAGTATCTTTATCCAATGTACTGACGGAAATACAATCCATATCTATGGACTAACGGGGGAATGGTCTTTCAAAACAGGACAAAAGATTGCTCAGGGCGAACCCATCGGACGAGTGGGATACAGTTACCGTTCCATCCGAGAGCCTTCGATAAATCTTTCCATCAGCCGCGGCGGTAAACCGGCCGACCCGATGACCCCCTTCGGACTGAAAACTACCTTCATTCCACCCGCCGAGATCAAACCGATTGACTCCTTTACCAGCGCACAGGTAAAGGAGGACTTCCTGATCTATATCGACGCTCTGAAAGAATGTTATCCAGGACTGTACGAGATTATCTCCCCCGAAGAATTTGACCGGCTCGTAGAGCAGATCGCCTCTCGCATAGACAATCATCAGAACAACTGGTCTTTCGCTGAAGCCGTCGGCGTGATCTTGGAAACAGCAGCCAAGGTTCATGACAGCCACCTTTCCATCCATGGTCCCGCTTGGCGTATGCCTGCGCCGAAAGTCGTCAACCGACAAACTATCGCTTTGGGATGGATCGGCGACACTCTTCTGTGTCGCCTAGCAGACTCGACTTACCAAGGACTTATCGGGCGAGCTGTCAAGTCAGTAAACGGTATCCCTGCCGATACGCTCAAACACAGATTTTCGACCCATACAACCGGTTATGACGCCAATGTGGAAAGCTATGTGGAGGGATTACTGGCCTATAATACCTCTTCGCTATTTTACAACCAGAAAAAAAATACCTACGACTTCAACCTTCGACTGGAAATGGCCGATACCGGTGAAACGATCGATGTCAAGGCAGGGCGAAGAACCTCCGAAGGCAAAAACTTCCTGCCCGAAGCCGGCAATGGAAAATTCTTTGGAATCAACCGCCACCCGAAAGGCTATGAACTGAAGATGATAAACGATTCTATCGCCTACCTGGGTCTGTCGCATTTTTCTCAAAACCAAACACAAGTGGAAGAGATCGCACATTTTATCGACTCGATCGCCCAAGTCCCCTACCTGATCATCGACGTGCGCAACAATTCCGGAGGAAATACCGAAGTACAGTCCAAATTGTACTCCTACATCGCAGGCGATACACTCACCTTGGACCGCTATGAAAAAGTCAACAAACAAGGCGGCTTCCGATCATTCAAATATGCACTCAACCGCACAACAGAAGATAGCTCCTTCGCCTCCTACACACCAGAACCCGGTCGGGACGGTTTTTATCGACGTTCTGAAGCAGAATCTGTCATACGGCCCGATCCGGAGATCAACTACAAAGGAAAAATCTACATGCTGACCAACGAATTTTCAGCCTCGGCCGCGACCTTGTTCCCCGCCATGTTGGTGCGCAATTACCGGGGCGTTACCGTGGGACGCGAAACCCGTACGGCCTACCATTTTATGAACGCACTGAAATTCGTCCAAATCCGTCTCCCGAACACCACTCTATCCCTCACCATCCCGCTGGTCTATTGTCATTTCGATTCCGTGATAAACGAACGGGCACCTTTCGGACGAGGAGTTCTTCCCGACTACGAAGTACCCCTGTCTCTCGAGGAAATAACTTACGCTAACGGCGATGCGATTCTCAACTATACCCTGCAACTTATCCAACAAGGGGAATACCTGAAAGCAAACAATCCCTTTGCCCCGCAGGAAACCAAAACCTTGTCCGGAACGCATAAAATCATCTATGTGTGGGTCGGAATCCTCGTTATTGCCGGAATCTTACTTATCTTTGCATTTAGAAAACATAACAAATCAAAAAACGAAAACTGAAGACATGGGACTTTTCAACTCTTCGAACCCCGCTCTGAACGAGAACACCCTGCGTGAGGTTACCGCCGTCTACGGTACGGAAGCCATGACCCTGAACGGGACCATCTGGAAGACCGTCCTGGGAGTAGCGCTGACATTCGCCGGAGGGCTTTACGCCGTATATGCCACCCTGCAAAATCCCGCCTCGATGCAGGCACTGCTTTGGGTGGGGCTGATCGGCGGACTGATCGCCGCCATGGTAACGATCTTCAAACCGACCGTCGCCCGTTTTACCATGCCCATCTACGCCGTGCTGGAGGGACTGGTACTGGGTAGCGCTTCGCTGGCCATCCCGGTGTATTTCGGCGCGCCGATGGCCGTCGTGGGACAAGCCATCCTGGCCACCGTCGCTACGTTCTTCATCATGCTCATCCTCTACCGCAGCGGCGTGATCAAAGTAACCCAGAAATTCGTCGGAGTGGTAACGGCCGCCACCATCGGCATCGCCGCCGTGTATCTCATCCTGTTTATCATGAGCCTTTTCGGCAGCGGCACCAATTTCCTGATGGGCACCTCGGCCCTTTCCATCGGCGTTACGGCTTTCGCTGCGCTGGTAGCCGCCCTGAATCTGGCCATGGACTTCGAACTGGTCAACCAACTCCAACAGCGCGCCGCCCCGAAATACATGGAGTGGTATTGCGCCTTCAGCATCCTGGTTACCTTGGTATGGTTGTACCTGGAACTGCTCCGCCTGTTGGCCAAGGTCTCCAGCAACCGGGGTTGATCGCTCCCCGCGGCGCTGAAGAGAGAAAAAGCCGTGCGGCAAAATTTTGCCGCACGGCTTTTT
>ERZ827181.1091-NODE-1091-length-32329-cov-8.176923_pt1 | contig 32329 bp, 27 predicted proteins | sample MGYA00519778_ERZ827181 | MGnify/ENA primary metagenome ERZ827181 (study PRJEB31778, sample SAMEA3449273) | human gut metagenome | biome: human gut; feature: human-associated habitat; material: faeces | place: United Kingdom | collected 2010/2012 ...
TGGGCATGGAGTCGAGCTATTTCCGCTTTTCGGCCAAGGCCGAGGAGGCGGGCGGCGATGTGAAGGCGGCCAAGCGGCGGCTTTTCGCCACGACGTGGGGCGTCACGTCGCTCGCCGCGGCGGTGTTCTTCCTGGCGACGGCCTTTTTCCGCGACGGCATCGCCCGCATGATGGGCGAGGCGTATGTCGCGCATCCCGAATACGTCGTCTGGGTCGGCCTGATCATCCTTTTCGACGTCTGGGCCTGCATCCCCTTCTCGCGGCTGCGCGAACAGGGCCGGGCCATGACGTTCGTGGGGCTGAAAGCCATGAACGTCGTTCTGAACGTGGCGCTGGCCTTCGGGTTCGGCGCCGCGGGGCTGTTCGCCACCGACTTCGGCGTGGGATGGGTCTTCGTCGCCAACCTGATCGCCAGCGTCGTGACGTGGCTGGCGATCCTCGGGACCGCCGACCGCACCGTTCCGAAGATCAACTGGGCGCTGCTCGCCGCGATCTTCGCCTACTCGCTGCCGCTGCTGGTGGGCGGGCTTGCCGGTACGGCCAACGAGTTCATCGACCGGCAGCTGATCAAGTACCTCGTTCCCGAGGGCGCCATGGCCCAGCTGGGCATCTACGGGGCCATCACGAAGATCGCCGTGGTGATGATGCTCTTCTACCAGATGTACCGCCTGGCCGCCGAGCCGTTCTTCCTCTCGAACTTCAGGAAATCGGACTTCGTGGCGATGAACGCCGCGGCGCTGAAATACTACGTCATGGCCTCGATGCTGATTTTCCTCGGCATCGCGCTGTTCCGCGACGTGTTTGCGCTGATCGTGGGGCGCAGTTTCCGCGAGGGTATCTTCATCCTTCCGGTGGTGCTCGGGGCCAACGTGCTGACGGGCGTGTGGCTCAACCTTTCGTTCTGGTACAAGCGCGAGGAGCGCACGTCGCTGGCCATCGTCGTCACGGGTGCGGGACTGGTCGCCATCGTCGCTTTCGGGTTCTGGCTCATCCCGCTGTGGGGCTACTACGGGGCCGCGTGGGCGCGCCTGGCGAGCGAAACGGTGATGGTCGCCGTCAGCTGGTGGCTCAACCGCCGCTATTACCCGACGCCCTACGACTGGCGGCGCATCGGCGAATACGTCGCCGCGGCGCTCGCGGTTTTCGCCGTTTGCGAGGCTTTGACCGCCTCTGCGGACAATATGTTTGTAAGCTATGCGTTTAATATAGTGCTCTTTGCGTTGTATGCCGCCTACCTCGTCCGCCGCGAGCGGATCGACCTGGGGGCGATGCTGCGCGCATTCCTGCACAGGTAAAAAGTGAATCGGAGTATGCAGAAACGACTTTTCCCCAGAATCGCAGCCGCGGCTTCGGCCCTCCTGCTCCTCGCCGCCTGCGGCCAATCCCGTTCGGAAGGCCCGGCCGAGGTGTTGCTGCATACCACGGCGGGCGACATTCGCATCGAACTCGACGGGCGGACGCCCCTTCACCGGGACAATTTCCTGAAACTGACCCGCGAAGGATTTTTCGATTCGGTGCTGTTCCACCGTGTGATCGCCGATTTTATGATCCAGGCGGGCGATCCCGCCTCGCGTCGCGCCCCGGCGGGCACGATGCTGGGCGAGTCCGATGCGGGCTATTTGATTCCCGCCGAGATCGTCTATCCGGCGCTGGCGCATACGCGCGGCGCGCTGGCCGCGGCCCGGACTTCCGACGAGGTGAACCCCGAACGGAAATCCTCCGGCAGCCAGTTCTACATCGTCTGGGGCAAGCCCTTCGACGGCGCGACGCTCGACCGGATTCAGCAGAGCGTGACCGCTGCGACGAACGGGGAGATCGTGATCCCCGATTCCCTGCGGACGATCTATGAAACCACCGGCGGCACGCCGTTCCTCGACGGACAGTACACCGTTTTCGGCCGTGTGACCGAGGGGCTTGAGATCGTGGAGGCCATTCAGGGCGTGGCGACCGATTCGGCCGGCCGGCCGCTGGAGGACGTGCGGATCATCCGGGCCGAAGCGGTTCGAAAATAGACTGAACATGAAGAAGACGACCGGAAAAATCGCCGTGATGGGCGCCAGTTTCGCGCTTTTCCTCTGTGGGGCCGGGGCGCTCCAGCTGGAGCGCGGCACGGCGCGGACCGTGATCCTCGCGGTGGTTTTCGCGGGTTTGCTGACGATTGCCGGGGTGCAGACCTTCCGGCGGATGAAAAATAAGGAGTAAAATGCGTTTTGCGGACATTACAGGACAGGAGGATTTGAAACGGCATCTGACGCAGTCGGTCGATGCCGGTCGCGTGAGCCATGCCCAGCTCTTCACGGGTACGGCGGGTTCCGGGGCGCTGGCCGTGGCCGTGGCCTATGTCCAGTATCTCTGCTGCCGCCACCGCTCGGGCGGCGACTCGTGCGGCGAATGCCCCGACTGCCGACAGATCGCGGCGCTGGCGCACCCCGACCTGCATCTGGTTTTCCCGGTCAACAAACAGGGCAAGAAGTCGGGAGAGGTGATGCGCAGCGACGAGTTCCTGCCGCAGTTCCGCGCGCTGTTCGCCGAGCGCGGGGGCTACTTCTCGCCGCAGGACTGGTACGACCGCCTCGACCTGGGCAAGACGCTCAAAGGCATGATCGCGGCCCGCGAGGCCGACGAGATCATCCGCAAACTGTCGTTCAAGAGTTTCGAGGCCGACTATAAGACCATGCTGATCTGGCTTCCGGAGGCGATGAACGAGGAGGCCGCGAACAAGATTCTCAAGATTCTGGAGGAGCCGTGGGACCGTACGCTTTTCATCCTGGTCTGCGAACATCCCGACCGCCTGCTGCCGACGATCGTTTCGCGTACGCAGGAGGTCTGCGTGCCGCGCATCGCGCCCGATGTGCTGGAGCGGGTGGCGCAGCAGCGGGGCGTGGCCGATCCGCTGCAAGCCCGCAACATGGCGCGCCTGGCAGGCGGCGATTTGCTGGAACTGGGCCATCTGGTGGCGGGCGAGAGCGATGCGATGCGCAAGGAGCATTTCGACCTTTTTTGCAGCCTCATGCGTTTGAGCTACAATGATCGGCACCTCGAACTGATCGCCTGGGCCGAAGATGCCGCGCAGCTCACCCGCGAGCAGCAGCGGGCGTTTCTGCGCGATGCGGCGCGGCTTTTGCGCGAGAGCTTCATGCTCCATGCCGGTATCCGCGAGGTCAGCTACCTCTGGGGCGAGGAGCTGGCTTTCTGTTCGAAATTCGCCCCTTTCGTCGGCCCGCGGAATATCGAGCCGCTGATCGCCGAGATCGAGAGCGCCGCCGCGCAGATTGCGCAGAACGGCAATCCGACGATCGTATTCACCCATTTTGCCCTCTCGGTGAGCAAGATGATAAAACATTTGTGATTTATGGCACGTGTGGCACTTCTTTTAGGCGGTAATCAGGGCGATGTGAAACGGACCCTGCAAACGGCGCAGCAGCTTGTCAACTCCCGTGTGGGGGCCGTGCTGCGCTGCTCTCACCGTTATGAAAGCGAGCCGTGGGGATTCCCGGCCGCGGAGCGTTTTTCGAACCAGGCGCTGGAGGTCTCCACCGACCTCACGCCGCACGAGGTGCTCGACGCCTGCCAGCGGATCGAGCGGGAACTGGGCCGCAACCGCGCCGCCGAGGCGGTCGAGAAGGCCTCTTCCGGAGCCGTCTACTGCTCGCGGCCGATCGACATCGACATCATTTTCTACGACGACGAGGTGATCGGCGACGAACGCCTCACGGTTCCCCATCCGCTGCTCGCCGAGCGGGAATTCGCGCTGGTGCCGCTTTGCGAGATCATGCGCCAGCGGCGGCATCCCGTGACGGGAGCTACCGTCGGCGAGATGCTCGACGCGCTCCGAAACAAATAGAACGGGTATGAAGGCAAAACGAATATTACCGCTTCTGGCCGCCGCCGCGCTGCTCGCGGGGTGTTTCAAGGACGTGTCGTACAAGACGAACTACGTCCTCAAACCCCTTGCGCAGGCGCAGACGGTCGATCCTGTCGAGCCGTTCGAGGGGCTGAAGGCTTATGCTTTCGACGCCGATACGGCCTTTTACACCGTGGCTTCCTACGAGGATGCGCTCAACGGCGTCATTGCGCGGAAGGACGACCTTTCGGACCGGATCGCCTCCCCGGTCGCCGCGGCTGAACCCTGCGTGCGGGAGGGGACCGTGGGCTGGGTGCAGATGCCGCTTTCGGCCGAGACGCAGATGGTCGTGGCTGTCGACCCGGTAAACAGGGTCTATGCCTATACGCAGCAGGAATTGGACGTGAACCTTCCCAACCTCTACGTGTCGCTGATTTTCAAACCCTGGAAGGGTTTTTCCTACAAGGAGGGCAACTGGAGTTTCTACAACGAGTTCTATGCGCCTCCCGTCTACCTCGACTGCCTGATCGACCCCTCGGTCCAGCTTGCCGAGGGCGGCGAGACCTCGGAGATCGCCAACGTGAAAGCGTATGCCTATGCCGCCGACACCACGGCGTTCTACATCGCCTCGTACGACGATGCCGTGTCGGGTAAGCTCACGGCGAAAACCGCCGGCGTCACCCCGCCCGCCACGCCGTTCTCGGCCTACGAGGACAAGGAGACCGGGCTTTACAAGATGGAGGTCAGCTCCTCGACCCTGATGGTGGTCGTGGTCGACCGCACCAACCGCCTCTACGCCTACTCGAAACAGGTGGTCGACCTCGAAGGCGAGACCGTGACCCTGCCGGTGGTCTTCCGTCCGTGGCGTGCGACGTGGATTTACGTCGAGGACGGCTGGCGCTTCGTCGATGCGTCGCGCGCGCCTGAAACGAAACCCCAAACACAATCCCGACGCCGATGAACACTCCGCGACATATGCTTAACGTGCTGCGCCTTGCGGTGGCGCTGCTCTTCGCTTCGGCCCTTATGAGCCGCTGTGCGAGCATGATGACCCCCACGGGAGGTCCCCGCGACTCGCTGCCCCCCGTCATCGTGAACATGACGCCCGACAACTTCGCGACTGGCCGGCCGACCGTCGGCCACGGGAAGATCTACATCGAGTTCGATGAGTTCGTGCAGCTCAAGGACCAGCAGAAGGAGTTCTTCACCTCGCCGGCGATGAAGAAAAAGCCGCTCATCACCCTGCGCGGCCGGGGCATCGTCGTGCAGCTTCGCGACACGCTGGCCCCGAATACGACCTATGCGCTCAATTTCGGCAGCGCCATCCGCGACAACAACGAGGGCAACCCGCTCTATTCGATGCGCTACGTCTTCTCGACGGGGCCCGAGATCGACTCGATGGTCCTTTCGGGCTATACGGCCGACAGTTACAAGGCCGACTCCGTGTCGAAGAGCTTCATCTGGTTCTTCCCGGCCGACTCGGTCGAGCAGGTCGCCGGATACGACTCCACGATCTTCAAGTACAAACCCGCGGCCATCGCCCGTGCCGAGAACAACGGCATCTTCATCGCCCAGAACCTCAAGCCGATCCCTTACCGCGTCTATGCCGTTCAGGATAAGAACGACAATCAGATGTACGAGCCGGGCAGCGACCAGGTGGGTTTCCTCGAAGGGACCTACAACCCTGCCGAGATGCCCGATTTCGGCATGTGGTACGACTCGATCCGCCGGTACGTGACTGCCGAGCCGCAGCTCTACTTCCGCATGTTCACCGACAAGGCGTTCCGCCGCCAGGTGCTTTCGCAGACCGAGCGGCCGTTGCAGCACAAGGCGATGCTCTACTTCGCCGCGGCGCGTCCGAAGATCACCCGGCTCCGTTTCGACAGCATTCCGGCCGACCGGGTGATCGTCGATCCGCAGACCGTGGGCCGAGATACGATCGCCCTGTGGTTCAACGTCCCCTCGTCGTCGCTTCCCGATACGATCAAGGGCGAGATCACCTATTTCAAACACGACACCGTCAACCAGTTGCAGGAGGTCACCGAACCGCTGAAGCTCGCCTGGCGTCTGATCGAGACCAAGGAGCAGGAGCGCGAACGCGAGAAACTCGAACGCGAACGCCGCAAGGCCGAGGCCGCGGGCGAGGAGTGGGTGGAACCCAAGAAGGAGAACCCCTTCGCCTTCAAGATGCCCACTTCGGGCGAGATCAACCCCGAGAACCACCTGACGGTCGATTTCGACTATCCGCTCGTGAAGCTCGATTCGGCCGAACTGCTGCTGACGCGCGTGCTCGAGGATAACTCGATCGAGGATATTCCGGTGCGCATGGTGCGCGATACGGGGATGCTGCGCCGCTGGCAGGTCCGCGCCCCGTGGAAGCTGGGCGGACAGTATACGCTGACCATCCCCGAGGGCGCCATTACCGACGTTGCGGGCCTCTCCAACGACTCGATCATCGGGAAGTACACGGTTCTCGACCCCGAGAAATTCGCCACGGTGCTCATCCACGTCAGGGGCCGCGACGACGGCACGAAGTATATCGTCCAGCTGCTCGACGGCAGCAACGCGCTCAAGCAGGAGAAGCGGGACGTGACGACCGGCGACATCCGGTTCAATTACGTTCCCGCCGGCGAGATCAAGTTCCGCGTCATCGAGGACCGCAACGGCAACGGCAAGTGGGATTCGGGCAATGTGGTCGAACGTCTCCAGCCCGAGCGGGCCGAGATCTACGCCAACGACCAGGGCGAGGACACCTTCGCCACGAAGACCAACTGGGAGATCGAATTCTCGATGGACATGAACCGGATCTTCGCGCCGGTCACGATGCAGTCGCTCTCGCGCCTGCTGGACGAACGCGAGTCGCAGCGTCTGCGCCGCGAGGCGGAGAAACGGGCCAAGGAGGGTCCGAAGCGCGATCAGGACCGCAACCGGCAGCAGAACGACAATAACAGCAACTTCAACGCTGCGGGCGGGATGTTCAATAATTTCAGATAAGATGACGATGCAACGACATATCCGGACGGCGCTCTTCGCCCTTGCGGCCCTCGCCGCATGGCAGGGGGCTTCGGCGCAGCATACGCTCGGCTTCACGGTGGGCTACGGCATGGGCAACGGCCGCTTCCAGCCCCAGCAGGAGATGCGGGCGATCTGGGGACTTTACAGCGGGGGCCTTTCGTGGCGCTACTACGGCAAGCAACGCTTCGTGGGGGGCTTCGGCATTGATCTGGAGTTCCAGCAGCAGGGCTTTTCGTTTGCGACCAACGCTTCGCAGGTCGAGGAGAAGAAGGATTATCTCTACTATACGCGGCATGTCAATTCCGTCGTGCTGCCGATCGTCTGGCAGCCGCACTTCTACATGCTGCGCAACCACGTCCGCATCTACCTCGAAGCGGCCGCGACCTTCTCCTACAACATCTCGTCCACCTACGAGAACGAGCAGGCCCGGGCCAACGGCTCCGCCGGCTGGAAAGGCGACTATCCCTTCAAGCTCGCGCGCGACAACCGCTGGGGCTACGGACTGGCGGGCGGCGGCGGCATCGCTTTCCTGATCCGCCGTTTCGAGCTGAATTTCCGGGTGCGCTACTCGTTCGGTTATTCGGACATCGTCCGCAACCGCAACAAATACTACGACAACAACAGCGACGGCGCGGAAAATCCCTTCTGGGCCACTCCGCTGCGTTCGCCGCTCGACAACCTTATGATCTCCGTGGGGTTGAACTACCGCTTCAACAAACAGGGCTTCGAGGCCTGGAAACCAAGACCCAAGAAGGAGAAGAACCGCGAGGTCTTCAAATTCGGGCTGTAAAAAACACAAATTATGGAAACTACCCGTCAGCAGAAAATCGCCAAGCAGATCCAGAAGGACGTTGCCGAAATCTTCCAGAAGGAGGGCGCCCCGATCGTGCGCGGCTCGCTCGTAACGGTCACCGCCGTACGCATATCCCCCGATTTCAGCTACGCCAAAATCTACGTCAGCATCTTCCCCTTTGAGCAGAGCGGCGAGGTGATGAAGCGGCTCGAACACCAGAACTGGTTCATCCGCCGCGCCCTGGGCCAGCGGCTCCGCAACCAGCTGAAGAACGTCCCCGAAATTCAGTTCCTGCTCGACGATTCGCTCGAATACATCGAGCATATAGAGCAGGCGTTGAAAGAAGATTGACAGTTATGCGCTTCTGCCGGTTGTTCCCGCTGCCTGCGGCGGCATTTGCAAGTCCGATCCGCCCCCGAACCTCTGCCGAGGCGGGGGCTTCGGGATTTACGCTCTAATCCGTCGCCCGCCATGCTGCCGCAGCTCTTCGCCCGTCGCTACCTCTTTTCGTCCCAGTCCCGGTCGGTGGTCAACCTGATCTCGGGATTGAGCGTCGCGGCCGTGGCGATGCCCGTTGCGGCCATGATCATCCTGCTGTCGGTCTTCAACGGCTTCGAATCGCTCGTCAAGTCGATGTATTCGGCTTTCGACGCCGATCTTACCGTCTCCCCGCGGCAGGGGCAGACCTTTGCGCAGCGGGATCTCGACACCGCGGCCCTCGCACGCATCCCGGGGGTCGGCGCGCTGTCGTTCACCCTGGAGCAGAGCGCCCTGCTCGAACACGGAGGGCGTCAGGCCTCCGCCACGATCCGGGGCGTCGACGACGCCTACGGGGCTGTCTTTCAGCTCGGCGATGCCGTTTCCGCCGGGGAGTGGCGCGTGCGGCTGGGCGATCTGGAACGGTTGGTCGTCGGACAGTCGATGGCGTGGATGCTGGGCATCCGCTCGCTGGCCGATGCCGACGTCACGCTCTACGCCGTGCGGCGGGGATCGTTCTCCTCGCTGCTGCCGCTCGAAAACTACACGCGCCGCACGGAACCCGTGGGCGGCGTCTATACCCTCGACCTCGAAACCGAACGCACCTACGTGCTCGCCTCGCTGCGGCTGGCGCAGGAGCTGTTCGGCTATCCGGGCCGCGCCTCGGCGCTCGTCGTGCGCCTCGCTCCCGGGGCCGATGCCGCGGCGGTCCGGAAGGCCGTTGCGGAGGCTGCGGGCGACGGATTCCGCGTCCGCACGCGCGACGAACTGCGCGCTTCGTTCTACCGCATTATGACCTACGAGAAGTGGGGCATCTTCTTCATCGCCCTGCTGGTGCTCATCATCGCTTCGTTCTCGGTGGTGGGGGCATTGGCCATGCTGATCGTCGAAAAACGGGACGACATCTCCACGCTCCGCGCCCTGGGGGCCGACACGGGCCTCGTCCGCGCCGTGTTCCGCACCGAAGGGTTTCTGATATGCGGTCTGGGCGCTGTCGCCGGCATGACGCTGGGCGTTGCCGCGACTCTCGCGCAGCAATATTTCGGGCTGATCGAGATCCCGGCCGAGACCTTCCTCACGAAGAGCTATCCCGTCGAATTCCGACCGACCGATCTGGCGGTCGTCGCCGCGTCGTTCGCCGCCGTGGCCGCCCTCCTTTCGAACATCACCGTCCGCAGTATGATTAAAACCGACCGATTATGAAACGATTCCTCCGCATGGCGGCTTCCGCGGCCTTCGTGCTGCTGCTGTCCGCCTGCGCCCGCCACAAGATCATCCCCGACGACACGCTGGCGCAGATTTTCCACGATGCGTTCCTCACCAACGCCTACATCGGCAGCGAGGGCGTGAAGACCGACTCGCTGCGCATCTACGAGCCGATCTTCGCCCGCTACGGCTATACGACCGACGACGTGCACTACACCATCGGCAACTTCTCGAAGCGCAAGAGCGCCCGTCTGGGCGACGTGGTCGAGCGGGCCATCGAGATGCTCGAACGGGAGGGTAAGATCTATAACCAGGAGGTCGCCGTGCTCGACACGATCGACAACGTCGCCCGCCGCACCTTCACGCGCACGGTGCTCGCCGATTCGCTCATCCGCGTCGGGTCGCTGCGCGACACGGCCCGTTTGAGCTTTACGCTCGATGTCGAGCCGGGCGAATACAGCCTTTCGCTCAAATACCTCGTCGATTCGCTGGACCGCAACCAGCGGGGGCTGAAAGGCTCCGTGTGGCTCGAACGGCGCGACAGCTCGCGCACCAACGTCTACACCACGACCCTGCGGCGCAACCGCGAGGAGAGCTTCTCGCGCCGGTTTACGACCGACACGACGCACCGCCGCCTGCGCATCGACTTCCTGACCTTCAACGCCAGGCCCGAACGGCCTTCGGTGACGGTCACCGACCTCAAGGTGGAGTACATTCCCCCGACCCGCACGGCCGTCGAAAAACTCTACGAACAGCAGCTCGACATTCGGATTTTCGCCGATGACTTCCTCCGCGCCGCGGCCATCCCGAAGGATAGCCTCTAACCTGTTGTGGACGCCGCAGGGCCTTGTCCGGCATCCGCTCCTGACACTCGGGGCGGACGGCCGCGTGCTCTCTGCGGAGTGTTGTCCCGATCCGGACCGTCTCGCCGCCACGGAGTTCTATGCGGGGCTGCTGGTCCCGGATTTCCCGGCCGACTACCGCGCCGCGTTCGACGGCATGCGCGCCGCCGCATTGCCGCTTTCCGAACTGCTGCCGCGAATCGTGACGCCCGGCGGGGCGCTGGTCGTCATCTCGGGACTCGACTACGACTCGCTGCGGCTCACGCCGCAGTCGCAGATCCGGAAGTTGTGAGGCTGCCGTATCCGGGCCGAACGTACGCCGTCCTCCTCCCTGAAGGAGAAACGGGGCGGGTTCGGATGGGCGAACAGGGCCGGAGGCCGTGGGAGCGGCGGCCGGCGGTCCGATTTTTCGACTTCCGGGGTTATATCGGTAAATGCTCCTCGACCGTGCGCCGCAGGTGTTCGCGGTCGAGGTGGGTGTAGATTTCGGTCGTGAGGATGCTTTCGTGCCCCAGCATCTCCTGCACCTGACGGATCGAGGCGCCGCCTTCCAGCAGGTGCGTCGCGAACGAATGGCGGAAGGTGTGGGGGCTGATGCGCTTTTCGATCCCGGCCCGACGGGCGGCCTGCTTGAGGACCGTGAAGACCATCACCCGCGTAAGCTGTCCCCCGCGGTTATTCAGGAAGACGATCTCCTCACCCGTCCGGACGCTCCGCCGCTCTTCGAGGTAGCGCTGGATGCGGTCGCGGGCCGTTGAACTGACCGGCACGATCCGCTGTTTGTCGCCTTTGCCGATCACGCGGATGTACCCTTCGCCGAAAAAGAGGTCCTGCATGCGCAGCGACGTGAGTTCCGAGACCCGCAGTCCGCACGAATAGAGCACTTCGAGCATGGCGCAGTCGCGCAGCCCCTTCACGGTCGAGGTGTCCACGGCGGCGATGATGCGGTCGATCTCGGCGGTGGTCAGCACGTCGGGCAGCTGGCGGCCGAATTTGGGCGTCAGGACGAACTCCGCGGGCGACGATTCGATCTTGTCCGAGATCATCAGGAAGTTGAAGAAACTCTTGATGCCGCTCAACGCCCGGGCCTGCGAAGTCTTCTCGCGTCCCCGCTCGTAGAGCCACGCCATGTAGCGTTCGACCATCTGCGGTTCGACCTTGTGGGGCGCGACGTCCCACTGGCGCAGGATGAAGTGCGCGAACTGCATGTAGTCGCGCATGTACGATTCGACGGTGTTTTCCGAGAGCCGCTTCTCCAGTTTTATATAGCTACGGTAACGGCGGCCGGTTTCGTCCCACTTTTTTGTATTTTCTGCCATCTTTTGGTCCGCTGAATCCGGGATTATTGTAACTTTGTCCGAACGAAGGTACGAAAATTTTACATAATATGGATTATACGGTTCTCCATATCGCGGTCTCCGATGACGAACAGGCTGAAATCCTGACCGCCGAACTGGCCGATTTTCCGTTCGAGAGTTTCGAAACCGAAGACGGCCTGCTGAAAGCCTATATTCCGGCCGTGCGGCTCTCCGGCTGCAAGACCGATGTCGACGCCCTGCTGGCGCGCCGCGGGGTCGAAGGGCGTTATGCCGTCATCCCGACCCAAAACTGGAACGCCTCCTGGGAGAGCGATTTCCCGCCGGTCGACGTCGAAGGCCGCCTGCGCATCCGCGCCCCGTTCCACGATCCGGCTCCTGCGGGGGAGATGGAAGCGGTCGTGCTGCCCCGGATGTCGTTCGGCACGGGTCATCACGCCACCACGTGGCTCATGTCGCGCGCGGTGCTCGGCCTCGGAGTTGCGGGCCGCACGGGACTCGACATGGGCAGCGGCACGGGCGTGCTGGCGATCGTCGCCGCCAAATGCGGCGCGGCGCACGTCGACGCTGTGGACATCGACGACTGGGCGGACGAAAACTGCCGTGAAAATGTCGCCGCGAACGGTGTCGCGGACCGGGTCGAACCGATGCTGGGCGACGTAGGGCGGATTGCCGGGCGGTGCTACGACTTCATTCTGGCCAATATCAACCGCAACGTTCTCGTGGCTGACATGCCGGCCTATGCCGCGGCGCTGGTCCCGGGCGGCGACCTGGTGATGAGCGGATTCCTCGAAGCGGACACTGCGACCGTCACCCAAGCCGCTGCGGAACAGGGCATGGAGACCGTCGCGGCCGAAACCCGCGAGGGCTGGATGATGATACGTGTTAAAAAGAAGAAGTAATCCCGGTCGCATGCGATAAGTCCCCGCCGAGGCGGGGATTACGGCGCAAAAACACACGCCGTGACTGCTGTGGCGGCTCGGCAGACAACAAGTTGTCTGCACTCGCCTGCTGCCCGCAGTTTAGGGGTGGGTCAGACTTGTAAACGCGGCGTTCCGCCGCGGGAACAGCGGTCCGATCCGGAAAGCGTTCAGGAAAAGAGATTAATTCTGTGATTTGAAAACCTACAAGGGCCGCGGCATTGTGCTGCATACGCTCAAATACGGCGACACGTCGATGGTCGCCTACCTGCTGACCGATGTCGGAGGCCGCCGCAGCTACATGGTGCAGGGGGTCCGCAGCCGCAGCGGCCGGGGTTCGAAGCTGGCGCTGTTCCAGCCGATGTTCCCCGTCGAGTTCGAGGGGCTGGAATCCCCGCGGCAGCAGATGGACCGCTTCAAGGAGGTGCGCGCGGGGTTTGTGCTGCAAAGCCTTCCGTTCGATGTCCGGAAATCGACCATGGCGCTGTTTATGGCCGAGGTTTTGTACCGCCTCGTCCGGGAGAGCGAGCCGAACCGGCCGCTTTTCGATTTCGTGTGGGGTTCGGCCGAGGCGCTGGACGCCATGGACGAAGGGGTGCCGAATTTCCACCTCTGGTTCCTGGCCAACCTGAGCCGTCTGCTGGGTTTCCGCCCCGGCAACGACTATACGCCGGGGGCGTGGTTCGACATCCGCGAGGGACTGTACAGTGTCGTGCGGCCTGCGCACCCGGGAGTGATGACGCAGGAGTGCGCCTCGTTGCTCGACCGGATGCTCTCCTGCGACGTGCGGCGTCTGGGCGACGTGGGGCTGAACCGCGACCGGCGGTCGGAGTTCCTCAACGCCATGCTGGCCTATTTCGGCTACCACCTCGACGCCATCAGCGCCGTGCAGTCGGTGCGCATACTAAAAGAGGTGTTTTAACGTTAAATTCTAAAGATAAAAGGGAAGAAGATTATGAGAAAGATGTTGCTTGCGGCCGCAGCGCTCGCCGTAGCGCTCGCCGCCTCGGCCCAGGAGCCGAAATTCGATTTCAGGCGCGACTCGACCCGTACTTCGGGCTTCACGCTTCCCGATTCGCTGGCGCACATGTCGCCGTGGAAACCCGACTACAAGACGATGGCCCCGGTCAGGACCAAACCCACGGTGTCGATGACTTCGGTGGTGGTGATCCAGAAGGAGAACCTCCCTTCGCGCATCACCGTCATCGACAACAATACGCTGCGTCTGGGTCAGCATTTCAACCTCTCGAACGGTCAGGCCTGGAACTGGAGTCCTTTTCCCGACGCATTCCTCGACGCACGTACGCTTTCGTTCCCCATGCCGCGGTAACGCCGTCGCAGGGCGTTTTGACGGAAAAAGGCCGGATTCGTCCGGCTTTTTACGTATTTTCGCGTATTGATCCGCAGCGATGAAATTCCGAATTTTGCATCCGGAAAGAATCACTGCCAATGAAACCGATTATTATACTGTTGTTGTCGCTGCTCCCGTTCGGGGCATTCGCCGGGGAACCGGCTCCCGCGTCCGCAGCGGGCGAACCCACCGTCGCCGAGCTTTCGGCCCAGCTCGAAGCGCTCAAAGCCAGGACTTCGACCTGGGATAAGATTGCAGCCCGCCTGCCCCGGATCTCGGGCTACGTGCAGACCGGCTACGAGTGGTCGGAAACCTCCTCGACCTTCTTCATCAAGCGCGTGCGCCTGAACCTTGCGGGCGACATCGCCGAAAAACTCGACTACCGGGTGCAGATCGAGTTCTGCGGCCCGAAAATCGTCGACGCCTACATCCGCTACCGGCCTTTCGAACAGCTGAATTTCCAGCTGGGAGAGTACAAACTGCCCTTTTCGATCGAGAATACCGACTACGTGCCCCTCAAGTACGAGTTCATCGAATACCCGCTGTCGCTGCGCCGGCTGATGGGCTTCAACGACGTGTGCGGACTCTCGGCCACGGGCCGCGACATGGGCGCCATGCTCTACGGCGGGTTCTTCAATCGCAAAGGGTACAGTGTTCTGGGCTACAACTTCGGCGTGTTCAACGGCGAAGGGCTGAACGTCAAGGACAAGAACAAATCGAAGGACCTTGTGGCGCGGCTGACGCTGCGTCCCGTCCGGGGATTGCAGATCGCCGGTTCCTACTATTGGGGCGAGTATGGCTCCGACTACCTCAAGCGCGTCCGCTACGGTGCGGGCGCCTGCTACGACGAGGGACCGTTGGTCGTGCGCGCCGAGTGGATTTGCGGCACGACGGGGCTTCCCGCGGGCGGCGAACTCGACAGCGACGGCTGGTACGCCGTCGGCGGGTGGCGCGTGACGCCGTCGCTGATGTCCGTGGTGCGCTACGATACGTTCCTCGAAAACTCCTCGGAGAGCGCCTCGCGCCAGACCAACTACACGGCGGGCGTCGTGTGGCAGCCCGTGAAATACCTGCGCTGCCAGCTCAACTACACTTACGAAGATTATGCGTCCCGCGCCGCCGCCAACCGCAATGTGGTGTCGCTGATGCTCTCCGGAATTTTTTAATTGAATTGCCATGAAAAACTTTTTCGAAAAACTCCGCGTCGAGGACTGGGTGGTGGTCTGGGTCTCGATCCCGCTGCTGCTGCTTGCGGCGCTCATCCCCGCCGACCTGCCGAGCGTGCCCGCGACCCTCGTGGGCGAAGTGGCGTGGTATAACATCGGCCTGCTGTTCGCCATCGTGCTGGTGGTGCTCTACGTCGGCTGCCTGCTGCTGCGGCGTCCCCTCAAGGGGCTGCTGCCGTCGCTGGTCGTGGTCTTCGCCGTTTCGCTGCTGGCGCAGGTCGTGGCCAAAATCCCGGCTGTCTCCTACTACGGCTTCGAGTCGGTCTTCTTCTCGGTGCTGTTCGGCCTGGTGATCCGCAACGTGTGGCGCGTCCCCGCGTGGATGAAGCCCGCCATTCAGGGCGAGTTCTTCATCAAGATCGGCGTGGTGTGCCTCGGCGCCACGATCCTTTTCAGCGACGTGATGAAATCGGGGGTCTTCGGACTCGTGCAGGCCTGCCTCGTGGTGGCCGTCGTGTGGTTCTTCGCCTTCCGGTTCTCGCGCCGCATGAAGGTCGACGAGCGTTCGGCGATGATTCTTGCGAGCGGACTCTCGATCTGCGGCGTCTCGGCTTCGATCACCGCGGCGCGCGTGGTCGGCGGCGACGACCGGAAACTTTCGTACATCGTTTCGCTGGTGCTGATCGTCGTCGTGCCGATGATCTACCTCATGCCGTGGCTGGCGAACCTGATCCTGCCGCACCTGTTCGCTCCCGAAGTGGCCGAGGAGGTCGCCGGGGCGTGGATCGGCGGCACGATCGACACCACGTCGGGCGTCGCCGCGTCGAGCATGATCGTCGGCGAGGTCGCCAACCAGCACGCCGTGATCATCAAGGCGGCGCAGAACGTGCTGATCGGCGTGGTGGCGTTCTTCATTGCGCTTTACCTCTCGACCCGCGGCGAGAAGGGCGGGCAGGCTCCCTCGCTGGGCATCGTGTGGGAGAAGTTCCCCAAGTTCATCCTCGGGTTCGTCGCCGCGTCGCTCGTCTTCAGCCTCTGCCAGTCGAACGGTCTCTTTACGTTGGGCGCCAAGGGCAAACTGCTCGAACCGGGCGTGGCGAAGATGTTCTCGACGGTCTTCTTCTCGCTGGCCTTCGTCTGCATCGGTCTCGACACGCGTCTCAAAGACATCGTCTCGAAGGAGAACCGCAACGTCCTGCGGTCGTTCCTCGTGGCGCAGACATTCAATATCGTCGTGACGTTCGTGATCGCTTGCCTGCTCTTCGGCCTGCTAAAGCCGGCGCTTTAAGGACGCGCTTTCAGGGGCGGTGGCAGGACGGCCCTTTCTCGGTCCGGCTCTGCACGGCTCCCGGTCCGGTCACGAAAAAAGGCTGACAAAACCGTCAGCCTTTTTTCGTGAATTTCCGTCCCGGCCGGAATCCCGGGCCGCTCTTTCCGCGGGTCTCTTTCCCGCGTGCGGGATGGCCTGCGCCCGGTTGCCCCATGGCCGGCTTTTCGCCGAAGAAATACGCCTTTTGCCGCCGCTTCTCGTCCTGCGAGCGGGCGACATAGACTTTCTCGTGCGTGTAGGGGTTTTCTCCCGTGTAGAACATCACCGACGAGAGGGTCATCGGCGTGGGCGTGAGGTCCTGCACCTGCTCCAGATTGAAATGCAGCTTTCCCAACACCTTTCCGGCCAGCGACTGCATGTCCCGCTCGGTGCATCCCGGGTGCGAGGAGATGAAGTAAGGGATCAGCTGATAGGGCAGATGTTCTTGACTGCAAATGCGATGGAAGTCGGCGGTCAGCCGCTCGAAGAGCGCGAACGGCGGTTTGCGCATCAGGCGCAGCACGTTATCCTCGGTGTGTTCGGGCGCCACTTTAAGCCGTCCCGAGGTATGGTGCTTCAGCACAGTCTCCAGATAGGGCGAGCGGTCGAACAGGTCGTAGCGGATGCCGCTGCCGATAAAGGCCTTCTTGACGCCCTTGACGGCCCGGATTTTTTCATACAGGGCCAGCAGCGGCCGGTGGTCGTTGTCGAGATTGGGGCACATCTTCGGGTGGAGGCACGACGCCCGGCGGCACTTGCGGCACAGCTCCCTGTCGCGGCCGCCCATGCGGTACATGTTGGCCGAGGGTGCGCCGACATCCGAGAGATAGCCCTTGAAACCGGGCGATTTCACCACATGCTCCACTTCGGCGAGGATCGACCGCTCGCTGCGCGAATTGATGAACTTGCCCTGATGCGCCGAAATGGTGCAGAACGAGCAGCCGCCGAAGCAGCCGCGGTGGATGTTGACCGAATGGCGGATCATCTCCCAGGCCGGAATGTCGCCCTTGCCCGCGTAACGCGGATGCGGGGCGCGCTCGTAGGGGAGATCGAACGAGTGGTCGAGTTCCTCGGTCGTGAGCGTCGTGTTGGCGGGCGTCACGACCACGCACCGGTCGCCGACGGCCTCCACGAGTGTCGCTGTGGGTTCCATCAGGTTGCTCTGGGTCTCGATGACGGTGAAGTTCTCGCCGAAGGCGGTCTTGTCGGCCAGACACTCCTCGTAGCTGCGGAGGCGGATCGTCGCGGCGGGGTCGAGCCGCGCGACGTAGCTTTCGTCGGAGAGGAACGCCACCTGCCGGATTTTGCGCAGCAGTTTGGCGTTATAGCCGTTGCGCATCGCCCGGGCCACCTGCTGCACGACCCGTTCGCCCATGCCGTAGATCAGCAGGTCGGCGCCCGATTCGGCCAGGATGGAGGGTTTCAGCGCGTCGCTCCAGTAGTCGTAGTGGGTCAGGCGGCGCAGCGAGGCTTCGATGCCCCCGATGACCACCGGAACGTCCGGATACAGCCGCTTGAGGGTTTGCGTGTACACCGAGGTCGCGTAGTCGGGACGGGCGCCGGATTTCCCCCCCGGGGTGAACGCATCGTCCGAGCGGCGTCGTCGCGCCGCCGTGTAGTGATTGACCATCGGGTCCATGTTGCCACCCGATACCCCGAAGAACAAGCGGGGACGCCCCAGCCGGCACAGCTCGTGCGCGTCGCCCCGCCAGTCGGGCTGGGGGATGATGCCCACGCGGAAACCTTCCGCCTGGATCACCCTTCCGATGACGGCTGCGGCAAACGAGGGATGGTCCACGTACGCATCGCCCGAGACGAGGATCACGTCCAGGCAGTCCCAGCCCAGCCGGTCCATCTCCTTTCGGGAGGTCGGCAGGAAGAGTCGCGTATCGGGTTGCGGGCGAGGGTCCATCTCGGGTTTATTTCTGTGCGCGGAAAGTTTCGAGGGCCTCGTTGAGCCAGGCCAGGTAGGCCTCCACATCGGTGTCGTAAGCCCGGGTAGGCGCGATCACCCGGTCGTCCGGGTCGGTGATCACGTAGTACGGCTGGGAATTGCTCCCGAAACGGCGGATCTGGTAGTCCGTCCATTTTTGCCCCACGGTGCGGATGGATTTCCCTTCGGGGGTGGTGTATTGCTCGCTCTCGGGGAGTTTTTCCCGGAAATCGACGTAGAGTTCCACCACGACAAATTCATTGGAGAGCAGATTCTTCACGCGCGCATCGGACCAGACGTCGGCTTCCATCTTGCGGCAGTTCACACACGCTTTCCCCGTAAAATCCAGTAGGATCGGGCGGTTCATCGCCTTGGCAAAGGTCGTGGCCTGTTCCAGGTCGGTGAACACCGGAATTCCTTGCGGGCCGGTTTCCCGGTAGGGAAGTCCTATCGGTTCACGCCGCACGGACATCGGCTCTATCTGGAGGATTTCGAGCGTCTCCTTGCTTCCGCCCGCCGAAGCCGCCTCGGAATAGGTCGTCGGAGGGGCAAAGGCCGAGATGATCTTCACCGGAGCGCCCCAGATGCCCGGCACCAAGTACAGGGCGAAGGACAGGGTGATCAGCGCCAGGAACAGGCGCGTTACCGAGATGCTTTCCAACGGGCTATCGTGCGGCAAGCGGATTTTTCCCAGCAGGTAAAAGCCCATCATCGCAAAGATCACCACCCAGAGAGCGATGAACACCTCGCGTTCCAGCAAGTGCCAGTCCAGCACCATGTCCGCATTGGAGAGAAATTTGAGGGCGAAGGCCAGTTCGATAAAGCCCAGCACCACTTTGACCGAGTTGAGCCAACCGCCGGATTTGGGCAGCCCCGAAAGCCAACCCGGGAACAGGGCGAAGAGCGTAAACGGCAAGGCCAGAGCGATGGCAAACCCCGCCATGCCCACCACCGGGCCCCAGAAGTTGCCTTTGACGGCGGCTTCCACCAGGATCGTCCCTACGAAGGGACCTGTGCACGAAAACGACACCAAAGCCAAGGTAAAGGCCATGAAGAAGATCCCTACCAGCCCGGCCCGGTCGGACTTGCGGTCCATCTTGTTCACCCACGAGGAAGGAAGGGTCAGTTCGAACGCCCCGAAGAACGAAGCCGCGAAGACCACTAACAGCACGAAGAAGAAAATGTTGAACCACGGGTCGGTCGACATCGCATTGAGCGCGTCTGCCCCGAAGAGGGCCGAAACCCCTACCCCCAGGATCAGGTAAATCGCTATGATGGACAGTCCGTAAAGCATCGCATCGCGGATGCCCTTCTTCCGGTCGGAATACCGTTTCATGAAGAAGCTGACCGTCATCGGGATCATCGGAAAGACACAAGGGGTAACCAGCGCCAGCAGCCCTGCGACAAAGGCAAAGAGGAACGTCCCGAGCAGTCCCGAGGAAGTCCCCTCCGGTCGGCCGTTTGCCTCTTGGGCGGTATTGAGTGCTCCAGTTTCCTCGACCTGCGTCCCCGAATCCTCCCCGAGCGAATCCGCCACCCGGATCTCCGTCGGGCCGTCTTGTCCGCCGATCACTGTCTCTGCCGCTGAGGCGGCGGCGGAGGCCTGATCCGAAGTTTGGGATCCGTCAGAGGACTTCTTGGCCGGGGTGAGCGGCGTCATGGGCACCTGCTGGGCGGCGGGAGCTTTTTGCGCGGGGGAGAACTGCTCACCGCCCGGCAGCCGGAACGTCAGCATCCGGGTCTCCGGCGGCAGGCACTGCTGGTCGTTGCAAGCCATGTAGGTAACTTCGGCCTGGATTTGTGCCAACGGCTCGCCCGTGATCTCGATCTGCTGCGAGAAAACCGGCTGGCCGTCGTGCCAGAGGATGTCCATGCGGAAATTTTCATCGTAGGATTTCAGGGGTGTCGGTTCCTGCATTTTCCCTTGGAGGGAGTACCCCTGTTGCGAGAAAACGAATTCCGTCGGGATGGGCCCTTCCGCCGGCAGGGTCAAGGCGTAGATGTGCCACGAAGGCAGCATGTCCGCCCGGGCATCGAGCCGATAGACGCCGTCCGAGACCTTTTCGGCCGAAGTGTTCCAGGAAACAGGATCCAGTATTTGTGCCCGAACGCCCAAGGTCGATAGCGTCAGAGCGAGGAATACGAGCCATTTTTTCATCTTCGTTCAGTCAGTCTGTTTTATGTTTTTTTCTTCTTTTTTTGTTCACACCCTGTCGGGCCGTTTCGTTTGCGGCCTTGCGGCCGCAGCGCCGCTTGCGCGGCGCATGCCTGGGGGCATCACTCGCCCTCCCCATCAGCCAAAGGCTCCCAGCGTACCGTCAGCACCCGACGAGTATCGTCGCTCACGCGGAAAGCCTCGCTGGAGCGCAAGCCCACCGCCCAAGCCACCTGCCCATCGGCCGAACACAGCAGCCAGGCATCCCGCTTGTCGAACAAGGACAGCTTGCAGTCCTTGAACAGCTTGGACACCTTTTTCTTCCGCCCGCCCATTCCCAAAGGCAGTATCGTATCGCCCGGCCGGGGACGTCGCAGCCGCAACGGGAACGCCAAGCGGTCCGCATCGAAACACGCCGTCAAAGTTCCCCGGTCGAATGTCTCGCCCGCAGTCCGCTCCGACCACTCCAGGTGCAGTCGCAAAGGGAAGTCCACCCGTTGCACCCCCGCTTCGATGTCGAATACCTCGTCTTCCAGCTCGGAAGCACCCGTTCTTTCGATGAGCAGAAAATCCCGATCGCGCAGCAAACGGAAGTCCAACCCCGCAAATACCGCCCCGCTGTGTCCCCGTACGACGCTGCGCATCACATCGCCCGTGCGCGACTCCAGCCCGTAGCCTTTGAGAATCTCGTAAAGCGCCGCCCCCGCCTCGCGTCCCAGCGACCGCAGCGCCGGAATGCTTATCCGATCCCGCGACCCGCGCCGGGAAACCATCAAGGCCGTTTTTTCCTGCACCAGATGCGCGTAAAGCCCCGCCGCTTGCTGCAGGTAAGCCGTGTTCTCTCCCACCGAATGCACCAGGGAAGGGTTGATGCGCTTCAGATGAGGGATCACCTCGATCCGCAGCAGATTTCGCACGTAGTCGGTCGAAGCATTGGTCGAGTCCTCCACCCACTCCCAGCCGTTCTGCCGGGCAAACCGTTCGATCTCCTCGCGCGAGAAAGGCAGCATCGGCCGCAGGATCATCCCGTGGCGGGGACGCATCCCAGCCAGTCCCTCCCACGAGGAGCCCCGTGTAAAGTTGAGCAACACCGTCTCCACCTGGTCGTCGCCATGATGGGCCGTGATCACTCCCGCCAGACGGAATTCCCGCACCAGGCGGGCAAACCACCCGTAGCGCAAATCCCGCGCCGCCATCTCGACCGAGCACTTTTCCCGCAGGGCGTATTCCCGGGTATCGAAGGACTCCCGAAGCAGTTCCACCCCCCACCGTTCGGCCTGCCGCACAGCAAAGCGCTCATCCCGCAAGGATTCCTCCCCCCGCAGGTGAAAGTTGCAATGCGCCGCCACGAAGGGCACTTTTGTCTTTTTGAGCAAGTATCCCAGTACGGTCGAGTCCCCCCCGCCGCTGAAAGCCAAAAGAAAACGCCCCCCGGAGAAAAATTCCGGAAACTCTACTCTCACGTGTTCCAAAAACCGTCTGTCCAAGCTGTTTTCCATCCGTTGGCTCTTATGGATGCAAAGATACGAAAAGCAAGCGAAGCCAGAAGAAGAGGGGGGAGTCTTCCGCCTTAACATAACCGAGCCGCATCCTGCCTTGCGCGCAAATGCATGGCAAAATAGCGGATATTTTTCCGAGAAAGGATGTCTTGTAAAAAAAAGGGGAGTATTACTATACAAAAAGCGGTAAACCTTGCGTTGCTCACCAGGGAGGGTCAGTCCCTTGCAGTTTCCGGTTTACCGCTTTGCTTGAGGCAAATATAAGGCATAAAAAACAGACATGCAACAGGATTACAGAAAATTAACACTCAACATGCAGCGCCGCGCTGCCGAGATGGCACGGGTCATCCAGCGCGATGTACCGGCCTACATCGCCGTAGCCTGGGAGCGGATGAAGGATGCCAACTTCTCCGCCCAGGGCTTTGTCCGGGGCGGGTCGGCCGTACCCCGATGGGACAAGCGCAAAAAAGAGACTCCCCGCACCTCCGGCAAGCGCATCCTGCATGCCACCGGCACCCTGCAGGCCAGCGTACACTTTACCCCCGGAGCGGGGCAGGTGCGCGCCTGGGTCGATCTGGGCAAGGTCCCCTATGCACGCATCCACAACGAGGGCGGCCGCGTCTCCCAGTACGTGCGGCCTTTCTCCCGACGACTGGTGTCGCCGAACAGAAATGCCGGCAGCGTGGGAAAACCGTCCCGCCGGGGTCACCCGGTGGCCGGGTTCTTCCGCCGCGCCACCTATCCCCGCCGTCAGTACCTGGGCATCTCGCCCGACATCTTCGTCTCCGCCCACAAGGATATCGCCTACGCCATCCGCCGGGCATTAAACACTCATTAATCCCATGCAAGACATCATCTTCTCCCTGCTTCAGCGCATCTCCAGCCTACCGGAGATCGCCTACGCCTCCGCCGACTGGGGGCAGCTCTCCTACGACGTACCGCCCGTCGAGTGGCCCTGCGCCCTGATAGACATCTCGCAGGTATCCCTGCACGATCAGCTGCAGGAGCAGCAGAGCGCCGAGGGCATCATCACCGTAACCCTGGCCGACTACATCGACGCCCCGGCACAGGCCCTCGACCCACCGGAGGACTACGCCCTCGAGATGCGCATCTACTCCGCCATCGACGCCCTGCACCAAGCCCTCCAGGGGTACAACACCGCAGGCTTCTCCCCCCTCTCCCGTCGCTCCATCCGCCGCGTCAGCGGCTCACCCGGCCTGCGGGTCTTTGCCATCGAGTACCTCTCCAGCTGGACGGAGACCATCGACCTTCCGCCAACGCAGCCCGTCCGGCCGTGCTTTAGCCCTACGGTTACCCTCCGCAAGTAACCCCTACACACGACAAAGCCCCGCAGGTATCCCTGCGGGGCTTTTATCATGATATCTATTAACCATCTCGCCTATATTCTCCTGGAGTATATTTGTATCCTCCGCTTATTCCGTATCGGGTGCAATATGTTCGCTCCGGGACAAAATCCTCTACGGTAAACTTGAACGTCCATAGGGTGCCCGTAGAATCTTTTGGATACCGGTACACGCCAGGATCACCCAATAGACTGTGCCCGGGACCTCTCCCTCCTCCATAACTCAAATACTCCAACAATTTTTCTCTGTCAGGATGCTCCGGATCGATGTACTTCGACCAAATAGCGTGCATATCCTCATATTCGCTGATGTATGTCCACTGCGAATATAACCAATACGAAGGAGAGTCTATGGGCATCGTTTCCCCATCTTTCAGGTCATATACCGGGGTCTCCGAATAAAACACACGTGCCCACACAGTGCTCCCATCCCAATATTTTTCCTCACGTGCGAACACCAGATACTTTTCTCCATAATACCCCTGCTCCTTTTTCACATAGCGATAAGTGTGGCCGGACAAAGCCAGGAACTCCGAACACCTCTCCACCAAGGAGTCTATACTACTTGTCTTTTGATTGAAATAATATGACGGGAAATGACCCTGCGCCCATCCGGCGAAAGGCCATAAAGCTAAAATATATAACAACAACTTATTCATGGTATAAATCTTTGTTTGGTTGTCCAAATATAAGGCAAAGCCGCCGTTTCCGACGGCTTGACGCCTCGCCCCCTCTTATCTTATGAACCACCGCAGGTCAATGCGCCTCGAGCCAGTTGGCTCCCGTACCCACTTCGACCACCAGCGGCACCCTTCCTTGCCAGGCAGCCTCCATCTTTTCTTTTACCAGCGCACCTACCTCCTCCAGTTCGGCCACAGGGACATCCAGTACCAACTCGTCGTGTACTTGCAGGAGCATCTTTGCCGCGTAGCCCCCGGAGTTGAGGGCCGCGAATACGTCGATCATCGCGCGTTTGACGATGTCGGCCGCCGAACCCTGGATCGGGGCGTTGATCGCGTTGCGTTCGGCCGCCGCGCGGACATTGGCATTGCGGGAGAGAATGTCCGGCAAGTAACGCCGACGGCCCAGAATGGTCTCCACGTAGCCATGCGTGCGGGCGAACTCCTTGACCGATTCGATGTAGTCCCGCAGTTTGGGATACGTCCGGTAGTACGAATCGATCACTGCCGCTGCCTCGGCCCGCGAGAGGGACGTCTGGCGGGAAAGACCATGCGGGGACACCCCGTAGATAATGCCGAAATTCACGCTTTTGGCGTGGCTGCGCTGCTCCCGGGTCACCTCCTCCAACGGCACGCCGAATACCCGCGAAGCGGTCGAACGGTGGATGTCCTGTCCTTGGGCGAAGGCCTCGATCATCGCATCTTCCCCCGCCAGGGAAGCAATGATGCGCAACTCGATCTGCGAATAGTCCGCCGAAAGGATCCGATAGTCGTCCGACGAAGCAACGAAAGCCCGCCGAATCATCTGCCCCCGGGGGGTGCGCACCGGGATGTTCTGCAGGTTGGGATTGGACGAGGACAGACGTCCGGTAGCTGTAAGGGTCTGGTTGAACGAAGTATGGATGCGCCCCGTGTGGGGGTTGATCTCCTGGGGCAGCGCTTCGATGTAGGTGGAGAGCAGTTTCCCGATGGAACGATATTCCAGGATGTCCGCCACGATGGGATGTTCGGGCGCCAGGTCGGAAAGCACCTCCTCCGAAGTGGACCATTGTCCCGTTTTGGTCTTTTTCGGCTTGTCGACCAGCGCAAGGCGGCCGAAGAGCACCTCGCCCAGTTGTTTGGGTGAGTTGAGGTTGAACCGCTCGCCCGCCTGTTCGAAGATCCGAGCCTCCACCTCTGCGAGTTCCGTTTGGAATTCTTGCCGCAGCCGCGCCAGTTCGGCCGTGTCGATGCGCACCCCGGTTCGTTCCATGTCGGCCAGCACAGGGATCAGCGGCGTCTCCAGATGACAGAACAGTTCCCGTGCCCCTTTTTCGTCCAGCATCGGATCGAGTACCTGACGCAGTTGCCCGGTGATGTCCGCATCTTCGCACGCGTATTCCTTGAGTCGCTCCGGATCGACCATCCGGATATCTTTCTCGCGTCCCATCATTTCCGTGTAGCTCATCGGACGGTAGTGGAGGTATTGCTCGGAAAGGATATCCATCCCGTGGCGGGATTCGGGGTTGATCAGGTAATGCGCCACCATCGTGTCGAACAGCGCCCCGAGTACCCGGATACCGTACCCGGCCAGCACCTCGATGTCAAATTTGAGGTTTTGTCCGCTCTTCCCGATCGAGGGGTCTTCGAACACCTCCCGAAAGCGTTCCAAGGTCTCTTTCGTCCGCTGCGGCTCGCCGTCCAGACGCACCCAGTAGGCCTCCCCCTTTTCCAGCGAAAAGGACATCCCGACGATCCGGGTGTCGAAAGCCTTGAGCGAAGTGGTTTCCGTATCGAAAGTAAAATCTTTCGCCTTCTTGAGCCGTCCGATCAGCGCCTCGAGTTCGGCCGGTTCGCGGACCTCCACGTATCGGTGCGGCGTCTCGACCAGCCCGGGAAGAGTAGCGAACAAGTCCCCGGCGGCCCCTTGCGGATCGGCGAACATGTCGAGCTGTCCGGCCGGCGAAGTCCCCGGGTCGGACGGGGAGTTTTCCTTCGCTGCCGATGAGGTCTGGGGGGCTTCTTCGGGGGCATTCCCGCCGAAATCCCGATAGACGGCCTCCATCATCCGCCGGAGTTCCAAGCGCTGGAAGATCTTCCGTACGGCTGGCAGATCGGGACGGTCCAGATGGAAGGCCTTGGGGTCGAAAGCGACCGGAACGTCCGTTTCGATGGTAGCCAACCGTTTGGACAACAGGCCGAGTTCCTTGTTTTCCTCGATCTTTTTGCCCAAGGCTCCGCCTATCTCTCCCGCGTGCGCCAGCAGGTTTTCCATCGTGCCGTACTCGGCGAGAAATTTCTTGGCCGTTTTTTCTCCTACTCCCGGCAGCCCGGGGATGTTGTCCGACGCATCGCCCATCATGCCCAGGTAATCCCGCACCTGCAAGGGATCTTGCACCCCGAAACGCTCCTGCACCCGGGGAATGTCCCATATCTCGATGCCGTTGCCCATCCGCGCCGGACGGTACATGAAGGTTCGGGAGGTAACCAGCTGGGCATAGTCCTTGTCGGGGGTAACCATGTAGGTGGTAAAACCCTGTTGTTCGGCTTTTCGGGCCAGGGTGCCGATCACGTCGTCCGCTTCGAAGCCTTCGCAGGCGAGCTGTGGGATGTGGAAAGCCTCCAGAATGTCCTTGATCACCGGCACGGCAAACTGTATCGCTTCGGGCGTCGCCTCCCGTTGGGCCTTGTAGGCTTCGAACAGCTCGTGGCGGAAGGTGGGTTTGGCGGTGTCGAATACGGCCGCGATATGGCTGGGACGCTCCTTGCGCAACAGGTCGAGCAGGGTATTGACAAACCCCATCACGGCCGAGGTGTCTTCGCCGTGGCTGTTGGGACGCACGGTTTTCATGAAGGCGAAGTATCCCCGGTAGATCAGTGCGTAGGAGTCGAGCAGGAAAAGTCGTTTGTCTTCTTCGGTTTCCATAAGTAAAATGTGGTCTTTATGGGTAGGAGCGGCACATCCGGCCTTGTCGCGGGGCGAAAACTTCGTTTTCCCCCACGTTCGCTGCGCTCGCCTTTCCCTATATTTGGATAATACAGGATGCGCCCTCGGTCTCGGCGCGGGGCGAAAACTTCGTTTTCCCTCTTGCCGCTGCGCTCGCCTTTCACTATATTTGTGCGGTCTTTGTCGTCTTTTTCGAGCGGCGATCGGGGCGGGTGCACACCGGTGGGTAAAGGTACTAATTTTGCGCCTCTCTTGCTTTGATCGGAAAAGAAAACAAGGAAAAGAATCGCTTGGGTAGCTCAGTTGGATAGAGCAGCAGTTTCCTAAACTGTTGGTCGCGGGTTCGACTCCCGCCTCGAGCACGGGGAAGCCTCGGCACGGGTGGTGCCGAGGCTTTTCTTATGTCGGTCTGGGAAAGACATCGTCCGATGCCCGTCTTGCTGGAAATCCGCAGGGAGATGAGGAAACGGCGTTTTAAGGGAGCAGTTTGGATTTTTAGGGGGACTTTCCGAAATGCGTGGAGGAAGCGGAAGGCTGCTGGTTTGAATGAAGACCGGGAAATGTTCCCATGGGGACCTATCTCCTTGCAGTATCTAAAAAGGAAAGCTCATTTTTTTCTCTCTTTTCCGTTTTTGGGAATATATTCGGAAAATGGTTACATATTTTGCAGGCTTTTTTGTTTCTTTGTTGAAAAATAGGCCCCATGAAGCAAAGGATTTTCTTGACACTCACTGCAGTGATACTCCTGGCAGGGTGTAACCCTTCCGGACAGGGCGACGAACTCGCCGTTGCATTGGACCTTGCCGGGGACAACCGTTCGGAGCTGCAAGCCGTCCTGGACCATTATTCCGCCCCTCGGGATAGTCTCAAACGCCGTGCGGCAGAATACCTGATCGGGAACATGGCAGGCAAATACACTGTCTCCAGCCCTGCTCTGGAAGCCTACGAGGAACTTTTGCCCGAAATCGCTCAAGTTCCGGCCGACGAAGGGTTGAATTCTCCCCGTATCGGCAATCTCTTCGCGGAATTCCGCAAGAAAGATCCCCGTACGGCCGACACCCGCCTGCGCAAACGCTCCGACCTGGAAACCATCCCGGCCGACTACCTGATCCGCGCCATCGATGCCTCGTTCGATACGTGGGAAAGCACTCCTTGGCACCGTCATTACACCTTCGAACAGTTCTGCGAATACATTCTGCCGTACCGCAGCATGACCGAATACCTTTCGGATTGGAAAACCGATGCCCGGCGGAACCCTCGCTGGTGGACGCCGGAATACGATACGGTGCGCGATCCGGTACAGCTCTGCCATCTGCTCAACCGCAAGATCGACTTGACGTTCAATCACGGGATGGACCAGTACGGCGTGCCCCAGAGCTATCCCAACCTGTTGAAAAGCCATTGGGGAAATTGCATCGACGAGACCCATTACGCCCTCTTCCAGATGCGCGGCAACGGTATCCCCGTTGCCATCGACTTCGTCCCGCAGTGGGCCAGCCTGCACGACAAACACTATTGGAATGTAGTGATCGACACGACGGGGCATGCACGCGAATTTCAAGTGGGTTTTGGGCTCTATCCCGGCAAAGTCCAGCTTCGCGAAAAAGTGGCCAAAATCTACCGCCGCAGCTTTGCCATACAGCGCAACGGGATCGTTTACAAACGTCTCGGGAAGGAAGACATCCCGCCGGTATTCCGCTCGTGCGACCTTCGGGATGTTACGGCGCAATACGGCATCCCCGTAGCGGACGTAACGGTGTCCCTGGAAGATGTGCCGCGGGGGACGAAGATCCTTTACCTCTGCGTGTCGGCTCTTCGGGGTTGGGAACCGGTTGCCTGTGCCGAAATCAAGGGTGGAAAGGCGCTCTTTCGGGACGTAGCTACCGGCGTGATCGACAACCAGGCCTATAACACCCGGGAACAGGATTTGGGGCAGGGCATCGTTCTCTTGCCGGCCTACTACCTTCAGGGACGCGTGGTCCCTGCCGGAGAGCCCTTCGTTTTGACCAATGAAGGCGCCGTACAACCTCTTTCTCCCGATACCCTGCGGAAAAGGATCGTTACCCTCGAAAAGAAGATGCGCATCCCCTATCGTTTTATCGGGTACGCACAACAACTGGTCGGCAATCATTTCGAAGGGGCGAATCGTCCGGATTTTTCCGATGCCGTCCCTTTGGCGAGGATACAGGATTCCGTGGCCTCCCATCTGCAAACCCTTCCGGTGAATTGCCCAGGTCAGTACCGTTATGTCCGCTATGTCGATACCCGGGGCAACCGTTCGATGGTCGGAGAGTTGGCTTTTTTCGATAAGAACGGGCAGCGACTCTCCGGTACGCCCATCGGCACGACGGACCGCTATGCGTACCAGCCCAAAGACCGGGCTTTCGACGGGGACATCGTTTCCTTCTACGAAGCAGCGGACAAGGAATCTTGGATAGGCCTCGACTTGGGGGCTCCCCGAGAGATCAGCGCAGTGGGTTTCTCTCCCCGCACCACCGGAAACGAAGTGGAACCGGGCGATATCTACACCTTGTACTACTGGGAGGACGGTTGGCGGGAGATCGGGACGAAAACGGCGGATGCTCACCGGATAACCTTCGAGGGGGTACCGGAGAATGCCCTGCTTTTGCTTTCCGACCGCACCAAAGGCCGGGAGGAGCGTATCTTTACCTACACCGAAGGGCGGCAGATCTGGTGGTGATATTTTCGGGAGCTGTACTGCAAAACCCGGCAGGGGATTTTTCGGATACGAGAACTATCCGTGTTAAATTTTGTGGAGCACTTGACAGGCTGGTATTTTTTCGTTTTATTTGGTGTGCGGGATACACCGACTTGTAGGGATTGAAAAGGAAAACCCCGCACAACTCTCCGACGTGGCATTGGCCAATATTGAGGCGATTGCTGGCGGAGAGGGCATTCCACAAGCTCCTTGTTCTGAGGACAAATTTCATGAATACACGTTTCATGTTGTGAATCCAATGGAGAAGTAGGAAGCTTAACATTGGCAGGATATATTAAAGTGGAAAAATAAAGCGAGGTTGCAGTGAAGAAATATTTTGTTGTTTTTCTGGCTTTTTTGCTCTCGGGTTGTGCTTCCGATAAGGAGGCGGACTTGTGGGAAGGCAAAGATGTGTCCCTGACTCATGAAGTGCTTTATACCGACAGTCTGAAAATAGGAATGGCCGATCCTGAAGCGGTGTTTGACAGCACGATGATCGTCAATCACTCCCGATGTGTGAATGCTTATTCCCTTTGGAAGTTAAAAGGAGACTCTCTGTTCTTTCAGGATGAGTTTATTTCTCGTGGAGAGGGGCCGCATGAGATGTTCATTCCGAAAATATACGTTGACTACGGTCAGGAACGTTTAATCTTTTTCGCACCATACAACGGGGAAAACAAGGCTTTCTGTGTGGAAATGAATCCTCCGGAGCAGATATCGGATCCGGCGCAGTGGGAAACTTATTATTGGAGAAATCAAAAAGCTTTCCCGAGAAGTTTGTGCCCGGTGGATAGTACGCTTTATTTGGCAATGAATTTCGGGCTGGGAGACAATATGTTCGCTTTATTCGACATGGAGCAGGACACGCTTGTGCCCATAGATTATCCGTATCCTTCCGACGGGAAGGATGTAAATGCTTACATAAAGAGTACAGCCTATACCGGTGTATTGTTCCGACATCCGGATAAATCCCGTTTTGTTTATTCCAATACTCCCTGGGGGCGTTATGTGTTTGTTTTCGATCTGGAGGGCGATCAGGTGAAAAATGTCGTCGTACTTTCAGATATTTTGCCCGACTATGGAGTTGCTCGGGATGGGTTGAATATCGGATACAATGATCAGGTGCCGCTCTGCTACAATGTCCAAGTGGGAAAGAAGTATATCTACATGATGTATAACGATTTTACCATGGAGGATCTGGAAACAGGGCGGTTGATAGATGGTTTGCCCATGAGTTATTACAAGCATATTCTTGTATATGATTGGGAGGGTCAGCCGGTGAAAAGGTTGAATCTCGATCTGCCTGTGTGGGGCGGATTTTGTGTGGACAAGGATGGAAAAAATATTTATGCGATAACCGACAGGATTGTAGAAGACAATGAGACGGTTGTTCGCTTCCGGTTATGAAATACGCGGGCGTTATTGTAGGGGTACTGTTGCGTCTGTTTTTGTTTTCTCGTGTAAGGGAGGCCTTGAGAATCAAGCCCGAGATGTTGTTTCTCATTATGTTGGTAAAACGGGGGTGTTTCCGGATGGTTTTACCGGTCTTGCTTGCATGTATTGTACAGGGAATGATGTGGATCCTACTACAGGACAATGGCATTAAATTAATATCTGTTTCGCAGCAATGAGGTGTTTGTCCTTTATCCTCTGTTTTGTGTTTTGCTTCGGTTGCGGTCGCCCGTCCGAAACACAGGTCGATACGATGTGTTTCGACCTCGACAAATTGTCCGACGATGTTCACTTTTCCGACCTGTTTGAACGGGTCGATCTTATTCCCTTGGAAACCTCGGACAGCAGTCTTCTGACCCCGGCAGTAATCCTTGCGGCGTATCACGATACTATCTATGTGATGGATTTTATGCAAAACAAAGACATAAAGGTGTATGATCCGCAAGGGAAATACCTCTATTCGCTCTGTTCTCGGGGAGGGGGGCCGGATGATTATATCGCGGCGGCGAATATTTCGATAAACCCTTTTACAGGCCATTTTGAACTGCTGGAGAACAACAATGTATTGGATGTTTACCGGCGGAAGGATGGAAAGAAGATGCGAAAGTTGGAACTCGGCTCGGAGCGCTTTCCTGCTCCCGCCCAACAATGTTTCGCTTTGGAGGAAGGAAAGTATGCGGTATTCTCATCTTTCTCGGCTCAGGACAATGTGCTGCTTTATGACGCGGATACAGACCGTCGCTCTTTGCTTACCAAGCCCTCGGCCGAAAATATAATTGCGGCGGGTAGGAATTATACTTTTACGGCATTCCGTCGCCAACCCAGTGGGGTACTTACCGTAAATGCTGTTGCCGACCGGATGATCTATCGCTATGATCGAGGCGAAATATCTCCATATATAGAATTGGATTTCGGACAGCGGCACAACATGGATCATTATATTTCCGGCGAGACTTCGCCGACGGATATAAAAAATATCCTGAAGGAACATCAAACGGAAATCGTTTCCAGTGTTTTTCCTCCTCTGATTTGGAATGATCGCTTTTTGTGTACGGTTGTTATGAACGGGGAAAATTATACGCTGTTCTCCGGGATGCCGGACGGGGAGCATGTTTGTTTTAAGACCACTTCCGAAGGCCTTACCCTGTCCACGGGAGGTTTCTTGGATGGGGAAGTGCTGTATTTGGCGGTTCCGGTGGATTACTTGGACAAGTATGTGTCGGAGGCTGTTTTGGATGAGGAAAACCGGGCAATTTTGCGTAGCCTTTCACCGGAAGACAATCCTGTGGTGCTTCGGTATATGCTGAAAGAGTAAAAGAAAAAGAGAATTTGCTTGACAAGCTCGCGTTTTTTCATTTTATTT
>ERZ827181.1095-NODE-1095-length-32256-cov-4.010931_pt1 | contig 32256 bp, 17 predicted proteins | sample MGYA00519778_ERZ827181 | MGnify/ENA primary metagenome ERZ827181 (study PRJEB31778, sample SAMEA3449273) | human gut metagenome | biome: human gut; feature: human-associated habitat; material: faeces | place: United Kingdom | collected 2010/2012 ...
GCTCGCGCGGCGGTACGGTCGATACCGATCAAGGGATTTACAACCTCTTTTTCGTCGATGGCGCAACAAATCTTGCGGAGGGCTTCAACACGCTCCGCGTGCGCTTCCGCGACGAATCGGGCGGGGTGATCGGCTCGGCATACGAAACCACGGTGCAGATCCCCGCGGTGAGCGTCGCGCGCATCGAAGCGGCGCTTGCGGACGCCGTCACGATATTTGATACGGCGACGGAAGAGGAACTGAACGCACTGCTGAAAGACAAGGTCAAGGCGACCGCCTACTATAACGACGGCACGAGCGAGGACGTTTCCGCTTTGATCGCATTTGAGGGCGCGCCCCAAGCGGACGGCACTTTAACCGTTCGCCTGGGAAATATGGAAGTGCGGGGCACCTTTAAGGCGCTGCTGACGATTGCCGCGCCCGTAAGCATTTCCGTTGCTTGCGATTACAACCGTCTGCCTGAGATCTATACGACGATGACTCCCGAACAGCTGAAAGAGAGTATTGCAAAGGCGGTCACCGTCACGGCGCTGTATAGCGACGGCAAGAGCAGGGAGATAAGCGATTATGTGTTACGGTCCGGGAGAACCCCTGCGGCTTCGGGCTTCAGAACGCAGTACTTTTATTACGGGGAAAGTTCGGCACTCGTCAGCTGGCAAGGGCTGGAAGCGCGACTGAGCGGCCTCGTTTTCGAGGACGGGTCAGATGTTGAATCCGTATGGGTAAAGCTTTCTGACTATACGATATACGGCTACGAATCTCTGAACAAAGCGATGGATATGCTCTGGGACAACGATTGCATCACCGTATTTGTAACCTATAAGGACGGAATGAAAATCAATACGGCGGAGAAAGCGGAGTATAAGGACGGCGTGCGGGCAGAAGCGAAATTTACCCTCGTCAACGGCAATGAGCTGCTTTCGGCCGGTAAAGACAACGCGGTGGATCTGTCGTATATGTTCAGACACTGCCGATTCACCCTCTACTCGACTCCGTATGCCATAACGGGCATAACGCCGGTCGATACCGCCCAAACGGTAGTTATTTATCCCTATGAGTCATTGGCGGCGGCGGTGAGAAAGCTCGGTTACACGTTTGACGTTACCTTTAACAGCGGCGAGACGCAGCGCCGCACGCTGTCCTCGCTGGATTACACGGTGACCGGCGGCGATATAGCGCAGCCAGGCACGGTGACGCTTTCAGTGAGCGGTTCGGACTTATGCGCACCCGTCGAAGTCAGCTTTTCGGTGACGGCGGTCGCGCCCGCGTCGATAGCAGTAACGGCGCCCGACGGACTCACCATCGCGCAAGGCGGCGATATAAACGCATTGAAAAAGCAGCTTATCGTCTATGTGCTGAACAACGACGGAAGTTACTATAACAACGGCAGCCCGATCGGCGATTACACGCTTGAGGGCGACGTGTCGGAGGTCGGCGCGGCGACGATTGTTGTGCGGTATGCATATGGCGACGAGACTTTCTCCGATACGTTTGACGTCAACGTCGTATTGCCCGAGGGCAAATTGAACGTTAAGGGCGCTTTTTCGGGCTATCAGCCGAAAGTAGGGGACAAGGTACAGGACGCGCTGCAATATATCGAAGTATATCTTGCGCTGGACAACGGCACGACGCGGCCGCTCGCCGACGGCGTAACATTCTGGTACGGTTCCGCCGCTATTGACGAAAATACGCTCTATACCGCCGACGTAAATACCATTTACGCAAAATATACATACAACGGCAAGGAGCTTTCTTCCTCCGTTTATATTGCCGTTCCTACCGACGTGCCGTTTGTCATTCGGGACGTCGGGATCGGCGCGGGCGTATATCTGCACAACTCGCTCGATTTCGTGCGCGAGCATGCCGTGTTGTATTACGTCAACAACGGCGAAACGACGGTGCGAAAGGTATATGAGGGCTTTGCCGTGCGCTTTAAGGACGCAGCGCAGTCGGGGTTCGCCGAGGGCGAAAACACGCTCGTATTCTCGTACTACGGCGCGGAAAAGGAGCTCGTCCTGTACGTGGAAGAAGCCGCCGTATTTGTGCAGGCCGGCCGAGGGGAGGCCTGCGGCTACGATACGCTTGCCGCGGCAATCGGGGCGGCGAATGCCCTCGATGCGGAAAGTATCGTTACGATTACCTTAAACCGCGACTTTATCGCGGGAAAGGACGGCTGCGTCATCGACGCGGGTTTTGTCGTCGCGCACAATTACAACGAGCTGGTGCTCGACCTCAACGGGCATATCATAGACCGCGGCCTGACATCGAGCTCAAGCGGCCAAGACGGCCGTGTGTTTTCGGTGACGAAAGGCAGCTTTACGCTTGCCGATTCCAACCCGTCGGCGGCGCACGCCTATGACAGCAAGGCATACCCTGCGGGCGGCGTCATCACGGGCGGTTTCAGCTATTTCAGCACGGATGACGGAAGGGCTACCATAAAAACGGGCGGCGGCGGTATCAATGTAAATTATACCGATGATTATGTGTTTACGATGAACGGCGGTTCCGTGTGGGGCAATAAGACGACGTATTACGGCGCGGGAATTGCGGTGGTAAGCGGCACGTTTATCTTAAACGGCGGCGCGATTACGGGCAACAGCTTTTATTATGCGTACGACGATAATACGCAGTACGTTTACGGCGCCGGCGTCGCTCTGGGCGAATACGTCACGTTCACGATGAACGGGGGCCGTATTGCCGATAATCTTTTCTCCAAGAAATTTACGTTTGAAAACATCGTGCATAAATGCTCCGGAACCGGCGCCGTATATGGCGCGCAGGGCGTGAAGTTTACGATGAACGGCGGCGAAATCATCGACGGCAACGAGGACGCTACCTCGACGGTCAATATTGTCAGCTGGACTACGACTACTCCGCTTCCGACGGAAAAGGAACTCAGCAAAATTTATCTGTACGGCGGGCGGATCGTCAAAAACAGCGAGTCCGGTTCGGCGTACGCGCTGAGAGCGCCCGAAGCTATGCTGTATATGGCGGGCTGTCCCGTTATCGATGGCGGCCTGTATCTCACCTCCTACGGGGAAAGCGATTACTACGCGGGATGTCCTTACGGATATATCGTCTTTACCGGCGACTTTACCGGTACGTTCGAGCTGTATCGGAATAATCCCCTGCCGTATCAGGCGTTGGCCGGTAGCTCATATTACGTGGATTACTTCTATCAATATGTAGGCTATTCCGCTTCGGGCGTCCGTGTCGATACGTCCGGCATTTCCTGCCGCGAGGACGATCCGACGGGAAATAAGCATTTCGAGCTGATCTATGCCGACGACGGCAACAATACGCATAGCGAAAACGAGGGTTATCGTTTCAAATTCAACATTCTCGACGCGGCGCTCGACGTTGACGTGGCGGCGGTATATGAGGGGTGGACGCCTGCGGACGGTCTCCCCGCGATTACCCTTTCCGACGGCAGTACGCCCGGCGCAGTCGCGTGGGGGGAGTTGGTAAGCTCGGCGGACGGAAAATATACCTATCGGTATCTTCTGAAGCCGTCATATCAAATCAGTACCGAAAGTAAAGGCAAGGTAGATGGATATAAAGGACTGTGGGGCGAATATACGATTATCCCTGTTCCGGCGTCTTATCTGTCGGTGGAAAAGAAGGGCGACTGCACGGTGTACGAATCCACCGACGTTACATCGACAACTTTCAAAAACAAATTCACCGTAAAGCTCGTGTTTGCGGACGGATATGAAAAAGTCTGCGGAGCAAACTATTTCGGCCTTGCGTTCGGCCCGGATAAAACGCAGCTGATATTTACTTATAAAAGCGACCTCTACGGCGATCGCGGAACGTATATGCTGCCCGTCAAAATCGTGCCCGTGAAGGTGGAAGCCATCTCCGCCAAGGTCAACTTCGGCGAGCAGGCGTTTGTTTCCACGACGGAAAAAGAGCTAAAGGAAATGCTTACCGTTACGGCGGTCAACAACGACGGCACGGCCTATAACGGCGGCGAAGCGATAGCAGACTTTACCGTGCAATTTGCCGACGGCGGACTTGTAACCGGCCGCAATGTGATTTTCATCACCGTCGGCGGCGTTACGCGCGAAATCGAAATCGAAATCGAGGGCGTGCTGTACGGCGCGGTTACGGTAACGGGCGGGGACGGAACGCAGTATTATTACGACGACATGGAGCAGGCCGTGGCGCAGGTCAACGCACTCGTGAAAAATACGGACAAAACGGTAACGATGACGCTCCACGCCGACTTTGTGCCCGGCGGACAGTTCAGTCTCAAAAAGGCGCTGATATTCTGGGTAAAGTCCACAAAGGATAAGAGCCTCGTGCTCGATCTCAACGGACATATCCTTGACAGAGGCCTGACGGAAGCAACGGCAGAGGGCAGCGTCGTCATTCTCAGGGCGGAAGAGACGGAACTGGTGGATCCCTATGTCCCCATGTCGCGGTTCGCTTTTACGATACGGGACGGCAATCCCTCGGCAACGCACCCGGAATACGGCACGGCCTATCCTGCGGGCGGCGTCATCACCGGCGGCGACACGACAAACGTCGGCGGCGGTATCGCGCTGATCAACGGCCGGAACAGCTATTACGATTATTATCTGATCGACTTTACGATGACGGGCGGCACAATCCGGAACAACCGCGCGGCGAGAGCGGGCGGCGGAATAGGAATCACGACGTTCACTCCGCGCTTCGGCATCGATCTCGGCAGCATCCGTATCGGTGAAAACGCGCGCGTTATAGGCAATTCGTCGGCGTTCGGCGGCGGATTGGGTTTCATGTCGGACGCAAACGATGATATGGAACGATATTCCCCTAACGTGTCTGCAAGTAAGGATTCCGTGTTCCGTATTTCCGGCGAGTGGTCGGGGAACGCAGCCGACCGTCAGGGCGGCGCCATTTATTGGAATGGCTGGAAAACTTATCTGGTCAGGGATTACAGCCCGGCGGGCGATAACGCGCAGGGGGCGGAACTCAATCTATACAATGCAAAAATTTCGGGCAATACCGCGCGGGAGGGCGGCGGTATTTATCTCATCGGCGATGCGGTATTCGACAACGTCGAGATTTCCGGCAATACCGCGACCGTATTCGGCGGCGGCGTTATGGGCGCGGAAGAAGAAGGCAGCTACGAGGTCATTCTCGAAAATCATATCGAAATCCGGGATAACTTTGCGGGGGATAAACCGTCCGATTTTGCCGTAAAGCTGTATGTCTCGAAGTCAAACGGCAGCGTCACGGGTATTTACGGCACCCGCATATATCCGCGCGGCGCGGTTACGGGCAAGATAGGGATTTCAGCGGAAACCGAGGATTTCCCTAAATATATCAACCCGCTGACCGTAATGGTCAATGCGTTCGGCGCGGATATCGGCGGCCTCGTCATAGAAAACCGGCACGAGGGCGCGGAATTTGCGAAGGGAACGACGTCTATGACCGTGTCGGGCGAACAGAAAGATAACCTTGCCACGCTCGCCTTGCTGGTGCGCGGCGCCACGCCTTATCTCGGGAGCGTCGTGTGCAAAACCCCTGTGTATGATAGTTTTACGCTCCCCGAAATCAAATGGTTTGGTACTGTCAGTAAATACCAGCCGTCCGGCACGCTTGCCTGGGACGAGGGGCAGACGGTAACGGAGGGTAAAAAGTATTACTACTGGACGTTCACCCCCGACGACCTTACGGCTTACTCGCCCGTGCACGGTGCGATCGAGATCGGTTTTTACCGCACCGTAAGCATCACCCCTTATAGCGGGAAACCGCTTACGGGCAACGCATCCATGACGCTCGACGAGTTGGGAAAAAAGATCCGCGAAGCGCGGCTCGACTATTCCGACGGCAGGTATGACAGCCTTTGGTATAGCCAAGGCGAGTTCACGCTGGAATTCCTGCCCGGACAATCGGGCTGGGTCACCAGCACCGAACGCGACGTGGTCAACCAGTTCTATCTCGTGTGCGGAAGCTTCAGGACGCTGTACGAAGTGACGATTGCAAAGGTCGAGCTGGAAACGCTGGAAACGGTTTGGAATTTGGACGGCGCGACTGTTTTCGAAAGCGACGATATCGATTCCTTGCGCGATTATCTGACGGTTACCGCCAGGTATGCGGGAAGCTCCTCGGTTGTCGAAATTACCGATTATCAATTATACGGCGCCCTGTCGGCTGGGGAATGCACTGTCGAAATCCGTTACGGAGGGCAGTCGAAAACCGTTACCGTATCCGTTGCGGCCGTTGAAATCGAAAGCCTTTCCTCCATGTACGCGGCGAATGCTCTGCTCGACAGCAACGGTTCGGTTGCGGAGCTGCGTGCATACCTGTCGGTTGTGGTTGCCTACACCAACGGAACGACAAAGACGGTGAGCGGATATGAAATCGAAGAAACCGAGCTTGTTGCGGGCGAACACGAATATACGGTAACCTACGGCGGTAAAAAAACAACGTTTACGGCAAATATCAAACAGGGGCCGCGCGAGGTCGAAATTATTTGGGCAACCGATGACTTCACTTACGACGGAACCGATCGCTTGGGAGAGATAACCGCATACTATCTCGACGCGGACGGCAATAAGGTCATGCTTCTCGTCAGCGGCGGGGAACTGAAAAATTATTCGGCAGACGGCGTTGTGTTTACGGCGGCGTTTGCCCAAGAGACGGAAGGGTATCTGCTCCCCGACGCCCGTACAAAGACCTATCATATCAAAAAGGCGGCGCTCACGATCACAGCCGCCGCGCACGGGATTGTTTACGGGCAGGCGCCGGTGGGCAACGGCGCAATTTACGCGGGCTTTGTAAACAATGAAGACGAAAGCGTTTTGAGCGGTGCGCTCGTTTATACGTTTACTTATGAGCAATACGGCAATTGCGGCGAATATGCCATCAAGCTTTCGGGACTTACCGCGAATAATTACGCAATTACGTTTGAGGACGGCGATCTCACCGTATCTCCTGCGGCCGTCACCGTTACGATCGACGGTTTCCGCGAAAAAGAAGGCGCCGCTTTGAAAGAGCTGACGGCGCATGTAACCGAAGGAACTGTATTTAACGGCGACACGCTTTTGTATGCGCTTTCTACGTCCGCCGATATCCATGTCGCAGGAAAGTACGAAATCATCGGCACGGATAACGACGATAACTATATTATTACGTTTGTCAACGGCGAGTACGAGATTTACTCGATTTCAGGATTTACCGCGTTTATCGAAACGTATGGCGAGCTGCTGGAGGCAGACGCCGGCGGAATAGGGCCTGAACGGCTGGATGAGCTTATCCGGATGGCGGAGGACTACGCGGCCCTTTCCTCGGACGATTTGGCGCAGTTTACGACGAAACAGACGGATAAAATCGCCGCGCTCTCCGAGCGGAAAGAGGAAATCGAGCAACAGCAGCAGGAAGCGATAAGGCAGGCGTATAACGATTTTGTCGAAAAGTATGACGCTTTGTTGTCTGCCGATCCCGCGGCGCTTGTCTGGGAGAACGTGACGGCAGTCGAAAGCTTGTCGGCTGAGTATTCGGCTTTGGACGAGAAAATTAAAGCGTTGTTCAGCTCCGCGCAGACGGACGCGATTTCCTCGTTGACCGCCCGAGCGGAAAAGCTGGGCGCAATCAAAGCGGAAGCGGATAAAGCCGCCTCCGAGCTGAAGCGGGCCGTCGAGGCGGGCGCGGCCGTAGAGGAATTGCAGTCCCTGTTGCAGACGGTAAAGGAAAAGGCCGACTCGTTTGCGGCAATCGGCGGTTCCGTCGGCGAAATCACGGGCTATACGGCGGCGGTGGAGGACGCACAGCGGGTCATCGGGCAGGCGCTTGCCGAACGGGAGAAAGAGCCTCTGCATGTCGGCTGGCTTGTAACCGACTTGATACTCGCCGTCCTGATGCTCGCGGAAATCGGATACTTTGTTTGGCGTAAGATAAAAGGGAAAAAGGGTAAATCGGACGTCAAAACGTATTCCGTTTCCCTGCTGTCTATGGCTTTGCTCGCGTCGGTGCACGGCGGCGGGTGGGCGGCTGGCGTAACCTTCTTCGTGCTTTTACTGATCTCCGTGCTTGTTTTGGGCATAGGGGTGATCGACTGTATTCTGCGCGATAAGGGAATTGACAGCCCTTTTGCCCCGAGAATCGATAAGGTTACAGGATTGGCAGAAAAAGCCTTCGCGTACATGAAATCGTTTTTTAAGCGGGGTAAAAGGAAACACGAAATTCAAGAAACGGAGGAGCAAAAAGAGCAGGGTACGGCGGAAGACCTGCACGCCGGAAACGATGAAAATAGTGAATATTCCGACTCTGAGGATAAAAAATAAACGTATCTGACGGGATAAGAAAAAAGGCGGCAAACTCTGCGCTGCCTTTTTTCTTATCCGCAGTCTTATTATACAAAACAAGACTGCGTTTTTTATAGTAGTATTTTACGGGCAAAACCACGAAACGGTTTATCGGTTAAGCGTGCGGTATATCGAAAATAAATAATAGCTTATTTTTGCTTGTAAATCCGTATAAATAAAGGAAGGGGGCGAGTTCGGACGGAGGAAGCGCGAGGCGGCGGATTCACAGGTTGGCGGGTAAAGGAACCGAGCCGCTTGAAAGCGCCTTCTCAAATAGTAACATTTCAATAATTTTTACGTTTCGAAAGCAAGACAAAAATTCCGGAGGCGGCAAGGAATAGTATCCCCAGGCTTTTACCCAACGCACCTTCAAATGCAACGCTCCCGCAGCCCGTAGCTGAAGGGGAATCGCTCTGCCGATCGGAGGCAGTTTCGTCTTTATAATTTACACGGAAAGCCGGAGTATAAAGGAGGTCTTCCGCTTCCGTAAGGTAGGCGATAACTTCCGCATATCCGCCGCAGTCCTTTACGGCAAATACGGTTCCGGTAACTTCTTTTTCTATGCCTTCGTAAGTTTGTTTTACTATGGTGATTTTGGCGTTTCGTTTCAGGTCGCTCTTTGCTGTCTGCTGTCCTTCTTTTCCGTAAAGACCGCCTACCCGTTCCTCTCCGAACACGTCGGCCGAGTTGTTGGTAAGTCCGTATATCCCTTTGGACATGGCCTGGACGCAGTCCTGCGAAACGCCGTAGGTCCAAAAGAAACTCATAAAACCGCGGTCCTTCATTATGCTGTCGTAATAATCCGCTTCGCCCATATCGCCTATGGCGGCGTCGGCGACGGTATTGAGCTGATTGTAAGCGGGGAGATTTTTTTCGAAATTTCGGCGGGGAAATCCCGCGAGGGAGGCGGTAGGAATTGCAGGTAACTGTTCATGCACGGCTTTCAGAATGGGAAGATTGAACGAAATAATTATAATCTGATCCCAAAAATCGTATTTTTCAATCGCTTCCTCCAATGCGGCGCAGATATTTGTATCTCCCGTCTTGATTTCAAAAACAATTACGATGTCGGTTCCCTTAAATTCCCTGAAAAGCTCCTCCGCGGTAGGTATCGGTTCTTCGCCGAGCTCCACTTTGTTCATGCTTTTTGTAACTTTGTACTTTTGTATCTCGTCCAAGGTCATGCTTGAGATTGCGCCCGTGCCGTTTGTCGTGCGATCGAGGGTTGCGTCGTGCATGATGACGACCTGATTATCCTTTGTAAGATGTGCGTCCGCTTCGATATGCGTCGCCCCGGCTTCCGCCGCCGCTTTGTAGCCCGCGATCGTATTTTCGGTCATGGTATAGGGTAAACCCCTATGAGCGATATTTGCTGAAATCCGCGCGACCGAGGGTTTTTCATATTCGTCGTATGCCGCATAAACCGTTTTGAAATCGCTTGAAATAATTCCGTAAGCGCCGGTGGATACGACGCTTTGTACGGCAAAGGTATCCGTTTTATCTGCGTCGAGCTCCGTCCATACCGTTTTTAAGCGATATTGAAAATATTTCACCGATTCAACGGTAGCCTGTTCCTGTGAAAGAACGACGACGTTCGCCATGGAAAGATTGGCGTTTTTTATCTGTTGATACCAGCTCGGGCCATCGGCGAGCGCCTTGTCGGAGCAGTCGTAAACGCCTCGGATTTTTGGCAGAGCGGTGCGTACTTTTTTCAGCAAAGACGAGCTGGACGACATCGCCGCCATATCGATGATGCCGATTTCCTCGTTCCAAATTTCGATAAGCTTATCCGCGGCGGCTTCCTCGTTTACTTCAACGACGGGAATCATAACCGCTTCCACATAGGTTTTATATAATTCCGTAAATTTGCCGATAATTTCTCCGCTTTTTCCTACTATATTTCCGTCTCCGTTCATGGTCATAATCAGATTGGCGGGGATTTTTGTTTGGGACAAGGAAGAGAGCGTTTCCGCGTCGTCTAAACGGGAAACAACCGTCGGCGCGCCCGCGAGATTGTTTTTTACGATCGCCGTTTCGGTGATATGAGAGGATTCTGCCGCGTCGGCCGATTGCCTTTTCAGCCCTGCGCTTGCACCGCAGAACAGACAGATTGCCGCTATAAACGTACACCACGATTTTATTGCTTTATTCATTTATAATATCTCCTTATCTTTGTTTACAGGGCGATTATATCACGGCGGTCTGCTATTGTAAATATGTAAAGACAAATCAGCTGTAATATTTTTAAGAGATTGTTCGATATATTCCACACAAAAAAGAAAAACGCGGTCATAAAAACCTGAAACGCCAAAAAAATTCGAAAATAATTAATATAATATTAAATATTCAAATATTGATTTGTTGCGCAATTTTACATATATTCCCGTTCGTGATATAATATTGAAAAGCTGTAAAACGCATTTTGAAAATCGAAAGCAAGAAAATGCGGAGACGAGGAGGAATTTATGGAGGAGCAGCAGCGACGGGACCGGCAAATGCTTATCCCGATTTGGAAGGGAACTACGGTGTATTGCGAAAGCGTATTTGTATTGGAAGATGTTTTCGGACAGATCCGCCCGCTTCGTCTGGCGTATCCGATCAAACGCATCGCCGAGGTACGCAGCGCCGATCTTACCGTAACTTATCGTGAAGGAAAGGATTACGGCGTTAACGAATACGGCGAGCTGGAAATTTTACGCGGGGGAAATATCCCGTATCTTTCCTGGAAGGAGTATCGCTATGCCGTATTCGATCCCGAAAACGACGAAAATATAGCCTCCGCCGACGCACTCGGGTCGTATCATAGCTGCGACCTTTTTTGCGACAGGGAGGGCATGAGGGCTTGGCAGCTTGCCGTGACGTACGAGCACGAGGAAAGCAAGCTGTACGATGTGACGCCGATAAAGAGCGAAAAATTCGGCCGCTTTTTGGGACTATTGAAAGACGGAAAGCCCGTAACGGCGGTAAGCTACGGCGACAGTATAACCTACGGATGGGGAGCCAGCGGAATGAAGGACGTCCGAAAACCGCCTTTTTGCAAGCCGTATAATCTTGCCTTTCTCGACGAGCTGGAGCTTCGCTTTTCCGCGCGGATTCGTCATATAAATCGTTCGGTCAGCGGTATGGGGATCGATTGGGCGGAAAAGAAAGAAAATCTGGCGGGCGTGATTAAAGAGAAGCCCGATCTCGTTATTCTCGCGTTCGGCATGAACGACGCGGGGACGGTTCGTCCGTGCGTTTTCCGAGACGGATTGCTCTCGGTTATTTCCAAAATCCGCGCCGTTTGCCCTGAGACGGAGTTTCTTTTGATATCGCCGATTTTACCCAATCCGTTGGCGGCGTTTTCGGCGGGTTCGTCTATCTTTCATTACCATGCGGAGTATCCCCGCGCTTACGCCGAAGCGGAGGCACGTCTGCAGGGCGTCGCCGCCGCGGACGTCACGGCGGTTCATAAGCTTCTGTTGGAGCGCAAAGCGATACAGGATACCCTTTCCAATAACGTAAACCATCCCAACGACTTTATGCACCGTATTTACGCGCAGGTGGCGCTGAAAACCGTTTTGGGCGAGTAAGCGGAGAAACGGGAGACGGAATAAAAGCCCCGAGGCAATCGCCCCGGGGCTTTAATAATGTAATTAATAGTTGATTAAATCCTTCATTTTCGATTGAATGTTTTTCTTATAAAACGAATTGTTGAATTCCTGATTGTCGAGCCGCATATCCTCGTCGTTCACGCGGACGGCAATCGATTGATATTTCGGATTGTCGTGATCCACCTCGTCGTCCAAAAACATTTTCCTGCAAGCGGAGGGCGACATGCCGAACGAGACGTTAAACTCGTGCACCATCTGCGCGTAGGAGGGAAATCCCGCCATTTTTCCGATTTCCGAGATGGAGTGGCTGGTATCGCGCAGCAATCTCAAGCTTTTGGAGATACGCATGGAGTTGATCGTTTGAACGATCGTTTTTCCCGTGTATTTTTTGAATTGGGAAGCGATATAAGTTTTATGGTATCCGATCTCCCTCGAGATATCGTCGAGAGTGATTTTTTGGCTGAAATGATGCTTGATATACAGCCATATCTTTTTTATATAATGCACGTTATTTTGTTCGAGCAGCCTGACGCTTTTGGCGATTTCCATAAACAGCAGAGAAATATTCAGCCGAACGCAGAGCCAATCCTCCGTATTCATGTCGTTTTTCAAAAGGGAGGAAATAACGCCGCGAAACACGGAATCGATGTCGGAAAGGTCGGGCACGATCGTATAACCCGTTTTGCTCGTCGTCAGCGCTTTCAAAGAGGTGTTTTCAATCAATACTCCGTAATTGATGGGTAAAATATTGCGGGGGGGGGGCTATATTGGGAGCTTTCCGGCTGTAATTCGAGATTGTAGATTACCGCCTCGCCCTCGCTGATTTGCAGGCGGTGAAAAAGAGCCGCGTCCAAAAAGATCAGTTCGCCCTGGTGCACGATGATCGTTTCGATATTTTTGGGGCTTTCTTCATTCCCGTTTTTTAAGATTTCCATATTAAAGTTACCTTTGCTGGCGTACATGATTTCAAAATAGCTATGGGAATGCATGCCCATATAAAAATCGGGGGTAAACTTTTTGATATAATAGGAAATCGGTTGCAGATCGTGGTTTCCGACGTCTTTGAAGCGTATTTCTTTCATAACCGAATTATATCACAGAAAATAAATTTTTTCAATACCGAAAATACAAATTTTATCTTCCTTCTCAAAAAAATACATTAATATATATAATTCTATATTAAATAAGTTTGGATTGTTTGAACAAAGCACCTTGAAATGTCAAAAAATAAATGCTATACTCATACCGCAACGGAGTTTGACGAAAGCGTTTTCATATCCGTTGCAAACATTTCTGAGGAGGTTAATGTATGGTAGGTTTGAAGAAAGCAGCCGTATCGTTTGCTCTTGCAACGATGATTGCTGCCGGAGGATTAGGCGCAGCGATGTTCGTTCCCGTTCGGGCGGACGAGGCGCCCGCAAAAGAAGTGGCTCCGATCGCGCTTTACGAGTTTAAGGACGCCGGAAACTTCGGAAAAGACAGTATGGGGAATTATGATATGAAGTACCGCAACGAGTATCTGGAGGGCGGTACGGGGCCGCTCTTAAACGAGGGTACGCTCGTCGCGGGCGGCGGGGTGGAGTTCGACGGAAAATTCTGCGTTTCGCAGGATAAGGCCACGAACATGTTCGCTGACGTCACCGCGTTTACTCTCGCCTTTGAAATCAAAACCGATTCTAAGACAGAATGGCAGCACTATCTCGGTATCGGAAACGATAATAATTATTTTGCTTTTGTAGGGCGCGGAGGAGACGCGGGCAGTGCCGAATCCAAACATCTTATTCTCAACGCGCACGACGTGGCGGGCGAATATTGGGACGGTACGTGGATCAGCGATTCGACGAGCTGGGGAAATTCCAATACCGAATTTCAAAAAGTAATCGTTACCGTACAGCCGGGCGGAACGATGAACGTTTATGTCAACGGCGCGCATTTTGTAAAGGAAGGCAAGCTTCCTAAGGCGCTGGCCGCAGACTGGCAGGCCGGAAGCAACGAGAACTCCTTCTTTTCCGTGGGGGCGAGATATAACGGCAACGCCGACTGCGCAAGTAAAGGCGCCGTTCGCAATATAGCTTTTTACGATTTTGCGATGGACGCGACGGCGGCGACGGCGTGGAATACCAACGGAAAAGTCACCGAAACGGACGTGGCGGGGTTAAAGACGATCAAAAGCATTTCCGACGTTTCCTTCGGGGAGAACGACGCGACGAAAAGCGCGCTCAACGTCGGCATGACGGACGAGCAGATGCTTGCCCAGCTCAACGCGGCGACCGCGACGCTCACGCTTTCCGATAACGCGACGTTGACGGCGAACGTCGTGTGGGATCGGGTAACTTCCGAAAACGGGAAGTATTATGCCGTCGGTTCGGTAAATACAAGTAAACTCGGATACGCAAACCTTGCAGGCGAAGTAAAATACGAGCTTACTGTGGCGGGCGTCAAAAATATCGGAGAGCCTGTCTTTGCGGGAGAGGCCCTGAAGGGCGAACTGAAAGACAGCATGACCCAGGCGGAAATGCTCGCGCTCATCAACGCAGCGAAAGTAACCGTTACCATGTCCGACGATTCGACGCAGGAGGTGGACGTTACGTTTACCAAAATAGAGGCTTCGATGGGCGTTTACACCGCAATCGCGGACGTAAAAATCGGAGACGAGAAGGTCGGTTCGGCGAAATACATACTTACCGTCACGCAGACGAACGAAGGCAATATGAAAGAGCTTTTGCCTATCGCCAAGTACGAGTTTGAAGACGCAAACGATACGGGAAAGGACAGCATGGGCAATTACAATCTCGGCCTCGTGGCGAAAGAGGGCGGAGATCTCGCCAATCCTTACGGCACGGGAACGATCGATAACGGAAGATTGTACGTCGGCGGCCAGGACATTATCGCGTGCGCGGCGACGAACGACGTCGGCGACAATATCGCCAACGGCTTTACCCTTAATTTCCAATACCAACAGGACGTGGGCGTCTCCCCCCTGGGCGTCGCCTATCAGCTTCGGCTTTAACGATTGGTCGGTGAGCGTCAGCTGCGGCTTCCGCGTAGCCAATAATACCGAAGCGCTCCGCGTCGGCGCGAGCGGGGCGGCGGCCAGCGAAGACGGAAATATATTCTGGGGTCCCGTCGTTGTCGAAAAGGGAACGGAAAAGATGCACAGCGTCACCTTGAGCGTCCGTCCCGGCGAAAAGTTCAACGTCTATGTCAACGGCGCTTTGGCTTATACCGCCGACTGCCCCGACGATTTTACGACGGCGCACAGCAATATGTCCTTCTCTATCGGCGGCGAGTGCGTATGGGGCAACGGCTATAACCTGTTTAAGGGTTGGATCGATAACGTAAGCATTTACAACTTTGCGATGAGTCTCGAGCAATCCAATGCTTTCTGGCAGAAAGGAAAAATCGTCGTGGGCGATATGAACGGCGAAATCATCACCTCTATCGACAATACGCCCGCGTTTGAAAACGGCACGCTTCTTCAAAACGAAAATTCCAAACTGAACGACAGGCTTACCGACACGCAGGCGGTTCGCCGCGTCAATAAGGCGACCGTAAACGCGGTGTTCGAAAACGAAGAGACCGTACAGCTTCCCGTAACGTGGAAGGGACTCAAGCAGGAAGCGGGCAAATGGTATCTCGTGGGGGCCGTGGATACGAGCAATCTCGGCTATGCAACCACTTTAGAGGGGGCCACTGAAATCAAGTACGAGGTGGAGGTTATCCGTATGGCCCGAACGGTAAAGGTCGGCTCGGGTATCAAAAACGGAACAATAACGCCCGATAAAACGGAGGCATATCTCGGAGATACGGTCACCTTTACGGTGTCCCCCGCAGAAGGCTATTCCATCGACGCGGTGACGGTAAACGGAGAAAAGCTCGCCGCGGGAGCGGACGGAAAATATACTTATACGGTGACGGGGATCGACGACGTAGAGGTTATGGCGACGTTCAAAGAAGGTTCGTCCGAAAAACCGGGAGATTCCGGCTCAAATACTTCCGGAGGCGGGAGCACGGGCGGCTGCGGCAGCTTTATCGGCGGAAGCTTTGCTTTCCTTTCGATAGCGGGTGCACTTGTCGCGGTTACGGCGCTCAGAAGGAAAAAGAACTGAATCGGGCGGAAAAAATCAAAATTCGATCGAAGCGGAAGAAAACGGAAACGGCGCGGCCGGCCGCGCCGTTTCTCCTTAAAATAAGCCGAATATTCTAAAAAAGTTGTTATCAGGAGGAAATACATTGAAAAATTTAATTAAAAAAGCGGCGATACAAGTCGGCGTGCTCTCTTTGGCCGTTGCCTTTTCGGTATCGCTTGCAGGCTGCGGCGAAAGGCCTCAGGACGACGATGTCTTTGAGTACAATCCAAAGATTTGGCATGAAGACTCCGTCGATAAGCTCACCATGTTTTGCAACGATTGGGAACAATTCAATAACGGCGCGGCGGTGAAAAGCCCCGTATATAAAGAGCTGGTCAAGGCTGCGGGAACGGAATTAAAGGCAAAATCGACGGGCTCGGAAACTTATTACACGCAGCTCGATTTACAGCGCGTGAACAATGAATTGAACGAGCTGTTTATTATCGACGGCCCCGTAAACTCCGACCTTTACCGCAGCCTGATCCGCGACGGGGAGGTTATTCCCATATCTTACTATGTAAACGAGGCCTCCAAAGACAAGTACCCCTATCTCTACGAGTATTTGCAGCAATACGAATACATGAAAAGCAACGTGACGTATTCCAAAGGGCAGCTCTGGTTTATTCCCTGCGAATGGAGCAACGATAAATCGTTATACGTGCGCCGCGATTGGATTAAAAATCTCAACAATAAAATCGACGATATACTCGTTGCGGACGGGGTTGTTTCCAATAAGTCACAGGTTACCGACGCGTTGCGCGCCGAGTATAAATTCAGCGAAGAGGGTCCTGAAGATCTCGGGGAATTTTATCGTTTGGCCAGGGCTTTTACGCTGTACGATCCCGACGGCAACGGAAAAAACGATACATACGGATATGTGACCGAAGAGAACCGGGACATGGATTCGTGGATTCACGCCGCATTCGACACGGATTGGAGAATGTGGACGGCGGACGAAAACGGAACGTATCATTATTCCGCGACGTCGGAAGGCTCCATGCTGGCGACTTCGTTTCTCAATAAAATGGTTTCGGAGGGCTACGTCAGCTCGGAAGTGGGCGTAAAAACCGTAAGCAACAAGCAGGACGATTTTTCGCAGGGCAAAGCGGGCATGATGTACGCGCATAATTGGTACAACGTCATTTGCGCCAATATGATGAGCGCGACGAACGGGCTGACCGTTCAAGGCGCGCGAGAAAAGATCCTTATTACCGATCCTCCTGCGGGGAAAAACGGTAATTTCGGCGGTCAGGGCGACGTGAATTACTATCGCGGATGGTGTATCAAAGAGGGAATGAGCGTGGAACGCCTGGAAGCGTGCCTTAACCTCATGGAATATCTTCACAGTCCCGAAGGGCTGGAGCTTGTCACGTACGGGGTATTCGGCGAGCATTGGCAGTGGAAGGACGACGTGGTCGGCGGCGAGCGGGAAACCCTTTGCGAACCCGATCCGCAGGGATTTGTTCAGGAGCTTCGTTGGACCGACCCCGCGGCGTTTGCGGGATATCTGACTTCTACTCCGCCCGAAGCGAAGGCGCTTCTCACAAACGGAGATATTCTTACCGCCCGCGACAGCGCGAATAGGAAAAATATGAAGCTTTCCGATTATCCCGATTTATACACCGAGTCGATGACGAGGTATCTCGCGGGCGCCAAGGACTTTTTCGATCAGACGGTGATTAAAATGCTTCCCGACAAGGCGCTTGCGGCGGATTGGACGTTTGACGCAAAAACCTGGAAAGAGGATTGGAAAACAAAGCTCTATACGGTAAGCGCGTCCATGCGGAACGAGTGGAACGAATTTGTATCCGAATATAACGGAGCATATTTCGGCACCAAAATGGAGAGCGAATACAACGAGGCCGTGAAGTCGGGCAAATTGGTAAAGGTGGGCAATAACTGAACGTTATAACGGAAAGCAGAGAAATGCGTTCTCTGCTTTCGTAAGTAAGCGGTTGATTCCGCGAAGGGGACTTTATATGAAAAAAATGTTTGCCGGCGTATTCGGCGCGCTGTTTCTCTTTTTTGCCGCCGCGGCGGGCTGCACTTCCGCGGGAGCTTCGGACGACACGGGAGGCTCGCAAAACAGCCAATCGGGAAGCGAGACCGTGCTTCCTCCGATCGATAAGGACAAACTCGCCGAGGTTATCCCTACCGTATATGATAATACCGAAGTCGTCACCGCGGCCGAAACGGAAGCGGGCGACGTGGAAACTTGGCAGGCCCAGGTGTTTACGAAAAACGGCGGAAATAACGACGAGGTTACCAAAAACGCAATAATCAAGAGCCCTTGGCATACGCTCACCATCAACGATACGGCGGTGCCCGTATATACCGCCCGTTGCGGAAAAGGCTCCCATTCCTTCGCCTGGGTGGACGTGGCGACCTGCAAGGACGATTTCAATCTGGACGTCACCTTGAAAACGGACCGCGAGTATAAGAAGTGCGAGATTCTGCCCCAAAGTAAAAATACTGTGGCGTCAATCGAAGGCAAAACGATAAAATCGGTGATTACGCAGTATGGTTCGTTTACTTATACGTTTGCTTCCTCCGCTTCGGCGAAAGCGACGGACCCTACCATGGCTCCGCTCACCATAATGGTAACGGAGGAGGAGAAGCTTGAAATTCCCGTCGGGTACGACGTGAGGGAAATCGAACCCGGATATCACGAAAACGACGAGCTGGAATTTACCGACGAGGAGATGTATTACGTCCTGAAACCGGGACTGCACGAAATTTCGAGCATCAATGTGCCCGCGAACAGCGTTTTGTGGCTGGAACGCGGCGCGTATCTGAAATGCGCCGACAGAAAAAACGCAAACGGCAGCCAGAATACGCAGACGGCGATCCATGCGCAGGATTGCGAAAATCCCCAGATACGCGGCCGCGGGCTGCTCGATATGGGCGAGGTGAAAGGCGGCGACGGAAAGTATAAGCATGTCGTCAACGTTTCCCGCTGCGAAAACGCCGTGATCGAAGGCCTTACCATCATAAATGCCAACACCTGGACGATGTGCGTCTATAATTGCGATAACGCGCTGATGGAGTACAATCTTCTGCTCGCCTACAGGACGTATTCCGACGGGCTTTGCATGAGCGAGTGCGTCGATAGCGCGGGCAGGTACAATTTCGTGCGGACGGGAGACGACGCCATCGAATTTAAGGGACACGGCTGGGGCGGCCAGAGGACGGGAACAAATTGCGTATATGAATACAACGATTGCTGGACGGATAAGGGCAGCGGATATTGCCTTACCTGGGAATCAACCTGCGATATGGAAAATATGATTTTCCGCAACAACGCGGTAGGCTTTGCGCAGCCCACGTGGAGCAACGGGAACAACGCCCTCGACGTGCGCTTGGGGACGAAGGCTTCCACGAGATGGGGAGACGTAACGTTTAAGGATATAGAAATCTATCACGTGATTTCCCCCAACGTCATCATCACGCAGGTTAGTGGAACGGGGGCGCTTATCGATAATATTCTCTTTGAAAACATTGCGGTTCATTCGGTCGAGGATTCGAGCGTTTACGCCTATACGATGAGCAGCAGTATCAAGGACGCGATTACCGATATTAAGATCAGAAATTATAATTTCTGCGGCAAGCTTCTCACTGCCGCGGATAAGGATAACGAGCGGTATTTCCGTTTTCAGGGACTGGTGGATAAAGGACAGCTTACAATCGGGTAATCGGGAGGTGTATCGTGAACGAGGAAAATGTTAAGGAAGAAAAAGCGACGGCCCGTGAAAAAGTATTTCAGACGGCGAGCAGAGGAAAAAGGGCGGGAAACGGAAAAAATCTTTTGAAAAAAATCTTTATGAATCGTCAGATTTATTTGATGCTGTTGCCCGTCGTCGTATTTTATCTCGTATATAATTACGTTCCTATGTACGGAATTGTGCTCGCCTGGAAAGAATGGCGCCCGAAATACGGCATCATGGGAAGTCCGTGGATCGGCTGGGAAAATTTTCAGACGATTTTCAGTCAAAAAGCCCTGCCGAACGCAATTAGAAATACCGTGATCATCAGTTCCCTGAAATTGCTGTTTTGTTTTCCGCTTCCGATTTTGTTTGCCTTGTTTCTGAACGAAATCAAAGCTCCCGGCTTCAAAAAAGTGATCCAGACGATGATGTATCTGCCCAATTTCATTTCCTGGGTAATTCTCGGCGGTATCGTAAAGATGCTCCTGGCGGTGGACGACGGATTAATCAATAACCTGATCGTTTCTCTCGGCGGTTCGCGTACTTCCTTTTTGAATAACCCGAACGCGTTTTATCCTATCCTCATTTTTTCCGAGATCTGGAAAGGGACGGGCTGGGGAACGATCATCTATACCGCGGCAATAGCGGGGGTCGATCCGTGTCTGTACGAGGCAGCGGAAATCGACGGGTGCAGGCGTATCGGTATGATTTTCCGCATTACGCTTCCCATCATCATGCCCGTCTGTACGGTTATGTTTATCATGCAGCTGAGCAATATCATGAACGCGGGGTTTGATCCCGTTTATAATTTGTATAATAAAGGGATTTACGACACGGCGGATATTATCGATACTTATACGTATCGGTTGTTTACCGAAGGGAAGGCGTATAACAGCTACGGGCTTTCCACGGCCGTCGGATTGTTTAAGACGATCGTCAATTTCTTCTTTTTGATTGCAGGAAATATTTTCACAAAGAAGATAAACGGTTACAGCATGTTTACCATCGACTGAGGAGGAGCTATGAAGAAGGAAAATCATTCGGAAGGTGCGGCGGAATATGCCGTGCAAAAAACGAATCCTATAAAGAAGAGCAAACGTAAAAAGGCGTCGGTATTCGACGTGTTGAACTATGCCTTCTTTATTATATTTGCGCTGCTGTGCATTTTTCCCGTCGTCTATCAGCTGCTTCTCAGCTTTGCCTCAAAAGCGGACTATTTGCAGGCGAACACCTCGACGGTGATCGTTATCCCGAGGCATTTCAATTTTGAAAACTATAAGGTCACTCTTTATCAGGACAATATCCTGAAGGCTTTCGGGGTATCCGTATTTATAACGGTCGCCGGCGTGTTATATTCGATGATTTTGACCTGCCTCGGCGCCTATGCGTTTACTAAAAAAGACGTTCCGGGCTTGAAAGCCGTTTTCTTTCTGATTATCTTCACGATGTTTTTCGGCGGCGGACTTGTCCCTACCTACCTCGTGATAAAAGATACCGTCGGCACGGGGAATTTATTCAGTATCGTTATTCCCTTCGGCATCAATACGTTCAACATGATTATTTTGCGGAATTTCTTTAATCAGGTACCGGATAGCATTATCGATTCCTGCCGCTTGGACGGGGCGAGCGAATTTCGCGTATTGATTTCCTTTGTCGTTCCGCTTTCGAAAGCGGGCCTGGCGACGATCATGCTGTACTACCTCGTGGCGAAGTGGGACGAGTGGTATTGGCCCTCGCTCCTTCTTTCCGACGTTCCCGACCTGAAGCCTTTGGCCCTTAAAATCAGGGAGGGATTGAACAACGCCCGTCCCGAAGGGCAGGGCGGAGGCTGGGACCCCTCCCGCGTATTCGCTCAGGGCTCGAATGCCGCCATGATTATTATCGGCCTGGTTCCGATTATGGCGATTTATCCTTTTTTGCAGAAATATTTTGCTCAGGGCGTTATGATCGGAGCGATTAAGAGCTAAAAAAAACAGATTGTGAGATTTTATGAGTAACGTAACAAAGAAAATTTATCGTTTCGGTGATATGTCGGGGATTTTTGCGACAGTAAACGGCGTAACGGAATTTTTGTTGATTCCTTATGGTTACGAAACCCGTGTAAACGAGGAAAAGCTGGCAGGAATAAGCCCTCTCGGTTGTATTATCGATCATGAACCTATGCTTCATATAGCGCTTACGGGAGACGGATATTCGCGCGATTTTACTTCGGGAACGACCATGCGGAATGCCGATACGGCGTTTTCGCTGAAGCTGAAAGGGCAGACCGTTAAGGAAGAAAAGGACGAATTTGTTCTCTGTTCTCAATTTGAAAACGACGACGGGCTGGTTGCGAGAAGCTATTTCGTCTTTAACGAAAACGAAAAAGCGATCGTAACCTACAACGAATTGGAGAACAACGGCGAAGAGGTGACGGTGGAGGCGTTTCCGAGCTTTAATCTTTCCTGTATTTCTCCGTTTGAACGCTTTCACGATCCGAAAAAGCTGATTCTTCATAAATTGATCAGCAATTGGAGCGGCGAGGGGTTGCTTTACTCGGTATCGACGGATCGGCTGGCTTTCGAGCCCTCTTGGTCGGGATTGGGCGTCCGCACGGAGAAATGGAGCCAAATCGGTTCCATGCCCGCGCGGGGGCAATTGCCGTTCGTCGCCCTGGAGGATACGAAAAACGGCGTCTGTTGGGCGGCGGCGATGGAGGCGCCCGCTTCCTGGGTGATCGAAACGGTATTTCGAAACGGAAATCTTTCCGTCGGAGGCGGTACGTCCGATTTTTTGACGGGACATTGCAGGCGTTTGCTGAGAAAGGGCGAAAGAATACGCACGCGTAAAGCATATGTCACCGTCGTCGCGGGCGGACTGAACAAAGCCTGCGACAGACTCGTCAAAGGCTTTGACAATCGTCTTTCCGTCAAGCCGTCCGAAAAATCTCTGCCCGTCGTTTATAATGAATATTGCTACACCTGGGGTTTTCCGACGGAAGAAAAGCTTCGGGCGCAGCTTGCCGCGGCAAAGAGGCTCGGCTGCGAGTATTTTGTGATAGACGACGGATGGTTTCTCAACGATTACGGACAGGGGCGGGGCGTGCTGGGCGATTGGCGGATAAACGAAAACGCTTTTCCGCACGGACTGAAAAACTTTGCCGCGGAAGCGAAAAGGTTTAATATAAAGCTCGGCCTGTGGTTTGAATTTGAAAGCGTTTCTTTGCAGAGCGACGTTTATCGGCTTCATCCCGATTGGATGCTGACGTATGCGGGGAAAACGATCGAGCACCGCGGAAGAGCGTTTTTGGATTTTCGCAAAGCAGAGGTGAAGAAATATCTGCGCGAAAAGGTGATAGGCACGCTCAAAGACAACAATATCGGGTATATGAAGGTCGATTATAACGATAATATAGGCTTGGGCTGCGACGGTGCGGAAAGTTACGGATCGGCGCTACAGGACCATATCGAAGAGGTGCTTTCGTTTTTCGAAGAACTCAAAAGCGAATTGCCCGAGCTCGTCCTCGAAATTTGTTCGTCGGGCGGAATGAGGCACGAGCCGAGATTTTTGCGCCTTGCGGATATGGTATCTTTTTCCGACGCTCATGAAAATGCGTCTGGCGTTGCGGTCGCGTGCAATCTGCATCGCTATATTCCTCCCCGTAAAATGCAGATATGGGCGACGATCCGCGACGAATATTCGCTTGAAGACATTCGGTTTACGGCGGCAAAAGCCATGCTCGGAAGGTATTGCCTTTCAGGCGATCTCGCCGCAAAATCGGAAGAAATTTTATGCGAGCTTGAAAAGTCGGTCGGATTTTATCGTTCGGTTTCGCCCGTTATTCTCGACGGAACGACCACCGTTATCGAAACGGGCGAAATCGGCTCGTATCTCACGCCGAAGGGGCGGGTATGGCTTGTTCGGGAATCGCTTGACAAAAAAGAGAAGCTGGTATATGCTTATGCGATAGAGCGCCCTTGCGCACATTTCGAAATCGAGGTCGGCGGGTATTTCGTAAAAGATGCCTACCATGCGCCGAAAGATATCGCCGTCAAAGACGGAACGCTTGTTTTTACGGGGGAGAATTCTTCCTTATGGGGATGCGTAATTCGTCTGACAAGGGTATAAAAGGAGAAATAAAAATGCAAAAAGCCGAAGATATCAGAATCAGAGATCCGTTCGTTTTTGTGGAAGACGGAGAATATTATTTGCTGGGTACTACGGGAAACGATTGCTGGGATAAAGGGAGCGATCTTACGCTCTATTCTTCAAAGGATCTTGTTTGCTTCGAGCGCGTCGGGTGTATGGTCGGGAAGGACGCTCTTGCAGATTACACGCAGATATGGGCGCCTGAATTACATAAATATTGCGGAAAATACTACCTTATCGTTTCGGTTTTTCAGAAGTCGAAAGGCCGCGGAAGCATAATTCTCGTTTCCGATACGCTGAAAGAAAAATTTCAGCCGCTGACGGGGAATTATATCACGCCCGAAGATTGGTGGTGCCTCGACGCGACGCTTTTTATATGGAAAGAAAAGCCGTATCTTATTTTTTCCAACGAATGGATTAATCCCGTTACGGGGGACGGAGACGGCTCTCTGTTTGTCGCGGAGCTTGCCGCCGACTTAAAAGCTCTTGCGGGAAAACCGAGAAAAATTATCAGCGGAAAGTATTGCGGCTTTTCCGTGCCGACGGAGAGCGGCGGAATAACGGGGTATGTCGCGGAAGGTCCGTACGCAATAACGGAGAGCGGACATATAGCCTTGTTCTGGTCAACCTTTACCGAACAAGGCTATTGCGTCGTAAAAAGCAAGGCGGAGGATATTTTCGGGGAATATATTTTCGAAAAATTTATTTTCCGCGAGGACGGCGGTCACGCCATGATTTTTGAGAAAATCGGCGGAAAGCGTAAAATCGTACTCCATCAACCCAATCGCTCGCCCGACGAACGCATGAAAACGTTTGATCTTATATAGTTCTTGACAAATTTATTAGTTGAGGAAAGGTTCTTACGAATAAGTCAAGGGCGGTTCCATCAACTGCTAAAAGCTGATATACATGACTATAAAGGGAATGAATACAGAGAGCATATCGCTATATTTTGAAGTTTTAGCCGATATTTGTTTGCTTTGTTTTATCAGGGCAAAAAGTTATACGGACAGAAAAATAACAAATTATCGCAAATTTTAATAATATATAATATATGTAAATCATTTTTTAACTTTATGGAGGAAAAGCAATGTGTAACGACGAATGTACGCCCGATTGCGGCGGTTGGGGTTGCTATGGCCAGAGGCCGGTAAAAAAAATATACGTCAACACTATCGGACCGATGGGGCCGATGGGACCAGCAGGAGCGGACGGCGCAGTGGGACCGATGGGGCCTGCCGGGGCCGATGGCATGGATGGCGCTGTAGGGCCTATGGGACCGGCAGGAGCCGATGGGTCAAAGTCGGCGGTTATTCCGTTTTCTATAGTAGGATCGGGAGGAGCATATCTTTCATCTGCCGAAAGCGGAGATCCTGCGACGCTGAATTTTTCCGGATTCGGAAACAGTTATCCTGGCTATATCACTTTGAATTCAGGAGATTGGGAGGCACGGCGCATCACCTTTGACGACAATAATTATTACGGCTGCGCGTTTATTATGCCATATGACGGAACGTTAAAGAGTATTCACGTACTATTTTCGACTTCCAATAACGGCGGTCAAATCCCCGCGGGCGTGTCTTTAAGGCCTTTTGCCGGAATCGCCGTTTGCGATACGGATACTTTGGAGTACAGGATTCTGCCGGAAACGATCACCTATTCCGAGCCGTATTCGGGCGAATTGATTCTGGACGGATTTTTGCTCAGACGAGGACGATTGACCGGTTTAAGTACGCAAATAAACGAAGGCGCTCTGGTCGCCATAATCGTAGGCATGGAAAGCGAGGGAACCGATCAGCAGCAAAGCCTGAATCTCTCTGTCAGCGGCAGCCTGTATTTCGATAAAGATGAATGAAGCCGCTGAAAAGATAATCGGACTGATAGAAAAAAGAATGTATGGTTTTGCAAAGATAGAAGAAAGCTCAAATCTTTATAAAGATTTGGGCTTTGATTCGCTTATGTATGTGTCGCTGATCGTGGATATCGAAAAAGTATTTGGGATCGAAATAAAATTGGAGGAGCTTGAAGAGTGTCTGTCCGTAAAAAAATTGATCGAAATCGCACAAGCCGCTTGGGAAAAGAAATAAAAGAGATAAAGGAGTATCTGTTCGCTTCCCGAAGTAAACGGACCGCTCTCATCGACGGGGAAAAAAGGATCAGCTTTGAGGAATTGTATCAAAAAGCCGTAGTTGTCAGCCAAAATCTGAAGAGGGAACGGCGCTGTGTCGTGGCCTTGTTTTTACCAAACGGAGCCGAATTTATCTATGCCTTTTACGGAATATTGTTATCCGATAAAATCGTTTTTCCGCTCAATACAAAGCTTACGGCAGAAGAGTTGAAATCGGTTCTGAAATTTGCCGGGGTCGGACTGATCTTGACGGATAAAGCTCACGAATCTCTGTTCCGATCCTTCGGATGTAAAATTTTTTGTATAGAAGATCTGCATGAAAGCGGAAGGAAAATAACCCTAAAAAAGGCGGACCCCGATAAACCTGCTGTTTTATTGAGCACTTCCGGTACGACGGGCAATCAAAAAATCGTTATGTTGTCGCAGAATAACGTGCTCGCTTCCTCCCGGGCGTATCTTTCGAAAATGAATTTTTCAAATTTCAAAAATAAGAGATATTTGCTGATAACGCCCTTTTCTTCGGCTTACGGCATAATGATTTTGCTGGCGGTCCTGATTAAAAGGTACGAGTTGATTTTAGTGAAAGACGGGGCGACGTTCGGGGAGGTTTTAAGAATAGCGGAAAGGGAAAAGGCGGAGCTTTTCGAGGGGGCTTCCGCCTCTTTGCTGATATTAAATAAGTTAAACGAAAATAAGCGGGTGGATTTTGAATACCCCAAATATTTCGGCTTTGGTGGAAGCAAGGTTCCCGAAGAGGTTCTCGTCCGCCTATATAAAATATATCCCGATAAGAAATTTTGGCAGGGTTATGGTATGACGGAGGCTGGCCCGTTGATCGCAAAGCCTTATAAACGCGCCGACTTAAACAGATTAGGATCCGTCGGTACGGCAGTTGAAAATTCGGTTATCAAGATAGAAGCAGACGGAAAATTGACACAAACCCCCTTTGTGACGGGCGAGATCTGCTTTAAGGGGCCGGGGGTGATGCTGGGATATTATAAAAATATCAGAGAAAGTAAAAAAGCCGTCTGCGACGGATATCTGAAAACGGGTGATATCGGCTATCTTGACGATAAAAAGTTTTTATATATCTGCGGCAGAAAGAAAAATATAATCATCGTAAGAGGATTCAATGTTTTTGTCGAAGAAGTGGAGGAGGCGCTGTTAAACAGCGGGCTGGCAGCGGATTGCAAAGTTTACGCCCGACAATGCGAAGGGGCTGAAACGGTATGCGCCGATATTGTCAAAGCGCATAATGCCGTAAGCGCCGCCGAAATTATCGAATATCTCGCTACAGTACTGGCGGATTATAAAATTCCTCGGAAAATTGTGTTCGTAAACGCTCTCGATAAAAACGCCTCGGGAAAAATTTTTCGATATGAAAAGAAATAGGAATGAAAACAATTAAACTCATTAATTTTCAAGGCATCAATTGTTATTATAACAGTATCGCCACTCTCGTTTACGATTTGGGACTAGATTATAAACTTTTATTCGGCGATTTATGGAGCGAATGCGATCTGTTTTTTGACGAAAAGAGCGGACTATATTCTTCAAAACGGCTGATTGCTAATTTGGCGGCCTGCGGTGCAAAAATTCTGCCTCTATGGGAAAAAGATACGCAGAGGGCGCTAAATCATCTGAAAGCCGGCGAAAGCGCCGTCGTGTGTTTCGATGCGTTTAATGTGTTTTGGAACTCGACCTATCGACTGCGCCATGGCACCCATTATTTTATAGTGAGAAAATCGCTAACGGGAGAGTTTCTGATTTTTGACCCTACCTTAAATAAAACGGATATTAAGACATCGACCAATGAGCTTGCAGGGTTGTGCATTGACATTTTTGCCGTCAAAAAAAGAAGACCCGATCAAGCGTTGAAGGAAGAATTGTTATGCGTAAAGAAAGAAGCCGTACGGGCGGAAAAGTCCGTATCGACGCTGAAAGTCAAGCTCGTCGAAGGCGTCGCTTCGTTGCAAGGAGGGGAGGCTTGCATTAAGTTTGCCAAATATTGCGACGCGCTGACGAATAACCGTTTTATGTTCAGGCATTTCGTTTTTGACTTGTTGCATCCGGATCCGAAACTTTTTATGCCCGACAGCTATCTGCTTTCTTTTGTCGCAGTAAAAAACGGGCTTTTCAAACTTTCGTTGACACAGGACGTCAGGACGAAAAAACAGATTTCTCATTTGCTTTCGGTGCTTTTAGAGAACGAACTTAAATATGCCCTGTTTTCAAATCAACGAACCGTTTTGTGCCGGAAGCGAATTTTTTAAGATGGTCGAGCATTATATCAATTTGATTGCCGATTTAAAAAATGAAATATCATCGAACACAAGATTCGCGCAAATTAAAACAATTATGGATGCGTACACCAAACGTGGAAAGGATGATACGCTTCAATTTAATTCCACCGGTTTTCGTTATGCCGTGAATCTGTTTTATTGTGCTTTGCTGTTTTATTATGACAGATTTCATATGCTTGACGAAATGGCTGTAAAAAAATTGTTTGCTTGGGCAATGATGATTCGCGCGGATATGGATAATCTCGGAATGGATACTATCAACAATTATGCAATCGGAAATAAGGACAAGACCTATACAAACCGTATTCCTATGTTTTTCAATATAGCAACTGCGCGAAGCAACCTTGAAATAGCAAACATGAAAATACAAATTATCAGAAATCCCGATAAAGCCGAGTCGGACACATGGAAAGAGTTATATCAATCATTAAAGATGCTTATGGGAGCTAAAAATGAATAATAAAATTTTACCTTTATTTATCTTGGACGATTCAAACAAAACGCTTTTCGACAAAGACAAATATATAATACCGCTATATCAAAGAGCATTCGCTTGGTCGGATAAGGAAATCTGTCAGCTTATAGACGATATTAACGATTTCACAGCCGATTATTACTATCTCGGTTCGTTGATTGTAAATTTGAATCAAGACGGCATATATGAAGTAATTGACGGACAACAGCGATTGACTGCACTGTTTTTGCTTTTGGACTATGTGGGAGATTATAATTGGGGGAAAGATCGACTCGGGTACGAGTGTAGAGAACGGTCAAATTATACGCTAAACTGTTTGGCAGAATTGTCGAACGACAGTATTGAACCGTATTTGGCAAATGCGGAAAAAATTGAACAAAGCCTAATTAATGGCAGAAAAATAATCGACGATAAATTTCGCACGGACAAAATCATCAAAGATGAATTTATTGTTAATCTGAAAAAAGTAATCCTATATAGGATTGAAGTGCCGCCGCACACCGATTTGAATCGGTACTTTGAAATAATGAACGTGCGAGGTGAACAGTTGGAACAGCATGATATTTTGAAAGCAAAGCTTATGGAACCGTTTGATGATAATGAGCGTAATGCTTTTGCAACCGTTTGGGATGCTTGTCGCGATATGACCGGCTATGTACAGATGCATTTTCATAAAGATTATAGAGAAACTCTGTTCTGCGGTGGTTGGGATTGGCTTACTCTTGAGAAGTATGATACGTTATGCGAGAAAAAAGGTACGAATATTTCAAGCCGCTCTGTATTGGACATCATCAAAAGCGATACATTGTCAACATCTACCGACGGCGAAGATGAAACGGGTATTCGTGTTCGGTTTGATAGTATCATAGGGTTTACGCATTTCTTATTGCACGTTTTGAAAGTGTTTGCCGCTGTCGAGTTAGATAAAGAAAGTTATTCGATTCCCGAATTACTTGACGATAAAAAACTATTGGATATTTTTACTTCGGTTATTGAGAGCGGCAAACAAAACGGTAAACAAATTGATAAAAAAGATTTTTCTCGAGCGTTCATAAAATGTTTGCTTAAATGTAGATTTTTGTTTGATAAGTATATCATCAAACGAGAATACAAAAATGAGGACGAAAATGGCGATTGGAGTTTGAAAGAGTTAAAGGTCTCGGGTGCGAAATCTCAAAAGAAGCCGTATTACAAAGATACATATTTTGGGGAATATAACGAATGGGAGAAAACATATGCTCCGCGCACAAGAATCAATCTAATGCTGCAATCTTGTTTGCGCGTATCTTACACTTCCCCTAAAATAATGCATTGGATTACAAAATTGTTGCTTTGGCTGTATGATGATAGCAATAGGCAAAAATTATCGCAATTCCAAGTCTTTACGGAAAATATATCTAAAGAGTCTATTATCGCATTTTTACAAAACAATGCGAACTATCGTCAAGGAGTCAATACTCCGCACATTGTCTTGAATTATCTTGACTATTTACTGTGGACGGAGCGAAACAGCGCAAAATATAAAAAACTCGATTTCGCGCAATTCACTTTTGAATTTAGAAATTCGGTAGAACATTGGTATCCGCAACACCCTTCGGAGCAGTCATTTGCAAAATGGGATGATGTGGATCGGTTTGGGAATCTATGCATAATACAACGTAATATAAATTCTAAATTCTCGAATTTAAGTCCTGCATCCAAAAAGAATACATATAGCCAAATGATTGAAAAAGGTAGTTTGAAACTTAGATTGATGAGCGAATTGACAAAGGATGACTCAAAGTGGAAAGATAATGTATGTGCCGAACACGAAAAAGAAATGTTGAACATTTTACGAAATGCGTGCAATATGCCAATTATCCCATAATTGGTATAATTGCTGTGTTATAATAATTAAAACAAAATCAAGGAGATGCAACTATGGCAAAACAATGGCTCATTAGGTACTATTTAACGGAAAACGCCTATAAAGCGGGCATTCCCGCTTTTACAGAAACAGTAGGCGGCGATAGAAACTTCGTTGTCAATTGGGCTCAAAACAAGTTAAAAAACTCTCAATTCAAATTTTATGATTTGGTTGAGAAATAAGAATAAGGAGGTGCGTTATGAGTAGTCTTTCAAAAAACAATAAATATTGTTGTACTTGTCAGCATTTTGGTGGTAAAGCACAGTTGAAAGGAAGCATTGTTGAATTTGAAAATGGTATGCATGTTTGCAAAATTAGCAGCAGAGGCAACTGTGGACAGTCGGCAATGGCATCCGCTTGCCCGAAATGGCAAGAACGTAAAAATTGAATTATAGGTAAATATACAAAAAGGCAAACCCTATTCGCATTAGTATGGGGTCGCCTTTTTATTTTTTAATGATACGAATTTCAATTCGTAAACAGCCATAGTTTTTTTCTGATTTACTAATAGAATATTTGCTATTTGGAATTATTGTTCGCGTTTACACGCCAAAAAATACGCTTGATTATGTACTTTAATTCGTGTATAATAATATTATAAATTTAGGAGGCGCATATGATAACCCAAGAACAAGAAAATTTTATTCGGCAATTTATAAAAAAAGATACTTTTGATATAGATAAAATTGTTTCTTATTTAAAACTGCACGATATTGTAGGCGAAGAAATTTTTCAAATAGCCATAAGAGAAGATAATAATTATGGTCGTTTAATTACTCGAGGATATGGATATTATCCTATAGATACAGAAATATTTGTACGGAGAGTCCCTTTTTATTTTTATACCCCAAACTATGATAAGGATCAGTTTGGGGATTTGTCAGATATTATAAGGACTATTACTAGTAAATATGCTTATAAAATAGAAGACAACAAAGTTCTTGAAGATTTATATACGGCATTAGAAAAAATGTTTTACATAAGAGGGATGAGCATTCTTGACATTATGAGCTACGCTCATAAAATAGGCGAAACCGATAATGAAGGTGGGTTCTTTTTTAGATGGGCGCATTATTTAGACTTGTGTGATAAATTGCATATCGACAACAAATATCCTAAAAATTTCCTTTTTGAAACTAATAAAATTTTAGAATTGGCTGGTGAAAACGCCGATATCTTTGATACGGGATACGTAGGCTTTAATGAACCATATATCAGAAATGGGAATGAAATAATTGTTGGGGGCGAGTTACCTTATGACGAGAATAATCAAGCAGCTTTACAATGGATAGGCGTCTGGATTGAAAATGCGGCATATATTGAAGTGGATAATGCTTATGGGATGACATCAGATCCTAAATTCTTAGAAAAAGAATTACGCATAGGACTAACGCCTATGACAAAAATTTATTTACCTTACACAACGGACGACGAAAAAATTATTTGGGATCCAATATATTTTGGACCGTTAGTAATGGATTTTGATAATAGTACATTAAAGAAATTCAGAGAACGAGCTGGTTTAACACAACAATTAGTAGCCGATTCTATAGGAATACAAGTACGAACATATCAAAAATGGGAAAAAGGCG
>ERZ827181.1102-NODE-1102-length-32087-cov-4.216939_pt1 | contig 32087 bp, 35 predicted proteins | sample MGYA00519778_ERZ827181 | MGnify/ENA primary metagenome ERZ827181 (study PRJEB31778, sample SAMEA3449273) | human gut metagenome | biome: human gut; feature: human-associated habitat; material: faeces | place: United Kingdom | collected 2010/2012 ...
AGATACGGGTTCCTCTTGGTGTCTTATCATCTTTTATAATTACAGCAGCATTTTCGTCAAATCTGATGTATGAACCATCTTTACGACGAGCGCCCTTAACAGTACGTACTACTACAGCTTTTACTACGTCACCTTTTTTAACAACTCCACCTGGTGTTGCATCTTTGACCGTAGCAACGATGATATCGCCAACTGCTGCATATCTTCTAACGGAACCGCCGAGTACACGGATGCAAAGCAATTCTTTTGCACCGGTATTGTCAGCAACTTTAAGTCTCGTTTCCTGCTGTACCATAATAGTAACTCCTTTCGAAATTTTGAATATAACAAAATTTTGCTTTTGCAAAAACTATCTAGCTTTTTCGATTATTTCTACAAGTCTCCATCTCTTATCTTTGGACAATGGTCTTGTTTCCATAACTTTTACTCTATCACCGATGTTACATTCATTCTGCTCGTCATGAGCTTTCAATTTATACGTTCTCTTTACGATTTTTCCGTAAAGTGGATGTTTTACGTTGTCAACGACAGCAACAACGATTGTCTTATCCATCTTGTTGCTTACAACTTTTCCTACACGAGTTTTTCTAAGTTTTCTCTCCACAACAAAGTCCTCCTTTCTTGCACCTTCTAGTTAGCGGCTTTCTGTTCCATGGACATTGCTGTCTGGATACGAGCGATATTCTTTCTAACTTCTTTAATTCTACTTGTGTTATCAAGCTGGTTTGTTGCGTTCTGGAATCTCAAGTTGAAGAGTTCCTTCTTAGCAGCTACTAACTCGTCATTTAATTCGGCAAGTGATTTACCATTCAAATTGTTCATGAATTCCTTACTCTTCACTGCCCGCACCTCCTTCTAAGTCTGCGCGTGAAACGATCTTACATTTTACCGGCAATTTGTGTGTTGCAAGACGAAGAGCTTCTCTTGCTGTCTCTTCTGGTACACCGGCGATCTCGAACATTACACGTCCTGGCTTAACTACAGCTACCCAATATTCCAAAGCACCTTTACCTTTACCCATTCGAGTTTCAGCTGGTGTCTTAGTTACCGGCTTGTCTGGGAAAATCTTGATCCAAACTTTACCACCACGTTTGATGTAACGTGTCATAGCGATACGGGCTGCCTCTATCTGATTGGATTTAATCCAGGCCGGCTCTGTAGCAACGATACCGAAATCACCGTAAGTGATCTTATTTCCGCGCAAAGCCTTACCTTTCATAGAACCACGAAACTGTTTACGACGTTTTACTCTTTTAGGCATTAACATTATTTATCGCTCCCTTCCTTTGAACTAGCCTTAGCTGGTTTTCCACCTTTGGTTGGAAGTACTTCACCATGATAGATCCAAGTTTTAACACCGATCTTACCATAAGTTGTGTTTGCTTCTGCGAAACCATAATCAATATCTGCACGAAGTGTCTGAAGTGGAATATTTCCTTCGCTGTAGAACTCTGTACGAGCCATATCAGCTCCACCAAGACGTCCGGAACAAGATGTTTTGATTCCTTTTGCGCCTGCTTTCATCGCTCTTCCCATGCAGGATTTCATTGCACGACGGAAAGAAATACGATTTTCAAGCTGCTGTGCGATATTCTCAGCAACAAGCTGTGCATCGCTGTCTGGTTTCTTTACTTCTTTGATGTCTACGAGAATCTTCTGATCGGAGAACTTAGCAAGCTCTACTTTCAATTTCTCGATCTCTGCTCCACCTTTTCCGATTACTACACCAGGTTTTGCTGTATATACGATAACTTTAACACGTCCGGTTGTTCTCTCGATCTGAATCTTGGAAACTCCTGCATGATACAGTTTTTTCTTCAAGAACTCACGGATCTTATAATCTTCTACAAGAGCATCAGCGAAATTTTCCGGCTCTGCGAACCATTTGGATTCCCAGTCTTTGATAACGCCGACTCTCAAACCATGAGGATTAACTTTTTGTCCCATTGTTATTCTCCTTTCACTATCTCTCATTCAAGATTACTGTAATATGGCACATTCTCTTCTCGATTCTGTAAGCCATACCACGAGCTCTTGGGCGAATTCTCTTCATTGTCGTTGCTTTGTTTGCAAAGCACTCTTCAACGTAAAGATTTTCCGGATTCATTCCATTATTATTTTCAGCATTTGCAATTGCAGATTTCAATAACTTCTCAATTACAGATGATGCATATCTAGGGTTATATGCCAAGATACCAAGTGCTGTCTGTACATCTTTGCCGCGGATTGCATCCAATACAAAGCCAGCTTTCTGTGCGGACATTCTTGCATATGACAACTTAGCGGATGGTCTAGTATCTTTATTCTGGTTTCTTTCTTTCTTGATCTGTGATCTATGTCCTTTAGCCACGGATGAAACCTCCTTTCAATATTTAAAACATTATCTGCCTTTTTTCTCATCTTTTCCATGTCCACGATAGGTTCTTGTTGCAACAAACTCACCGAGTTTGTGTCCTACCATATCCTCTGTAATATATACAGGAACATGTTTTCTTCCATCATGAACAGCGATCGTATGACCTACCATGCTTGGGAAAATCGTAGAACGACGTGACCATGTTTTAATAACTTGTTTATCTCCAGATTCGTTCATGGCATCTACTTTTTTAAGAAGATGCGCATCAGCGAATGGTCCTTTTTTCAATGAACGAGCCACTAGCTTTACCTCCTTTTATGCTTTATTTTGCTAAAGCTTTACCATCTCTTCTTCGAACGATCATCTTATTCGACTGTTTGTTTTTCTTTCTTGTCTTAAGACCAAGTGCAGGTTTGCCCCAAGGTGTACATGGACCCGGACGTCCGATACCGGTCTTACCTTCACCACCACCATGTGGATGGTCATTAGGGTTCATGACAGAACCACGAACAGTTGGGCGGATACCCATATGACGTTTACGTCCTGCTTTACCGATGTTGATCAAGTTGTGCTCAGAGTTTCCAACCTGTCCGATCGTTGCACGGCAGTTGATTGGAACCATTCTCATTTCGCCGGATGGCATACGAAGTGTTGCATATTTTCCTTCTTTTGCCATAAGCTGTGCACTGTTTCCTGCTGCACGAACGAACTGTCCGCCGTGTCCAGGATAAAGTTCAATGTTGTGTACCAATGTACCAACAGGGATATCTTTGAGTTCAAGACAGTTTCCGACTCTTGCTTCTGCTGTCTCACCATTCATAACCTGCTGTCCGACTTTCAAACCGGCTGGTGCAAGGATATATGCTTTCTCGCCGTCTGCATAGCAGATCAATGCGATGTTTGCTGTTCTGTTTGGATCGTATTCGATGCTCTTAACTGTTGCAGGAATTCCATCCTTATTTCTCTTAAAGTCGATGATTCTATATTTTCTTCTAGAACCGCCTCCGCGATGTCTGACAGTGATCTTACCCTGTGCGTTACGTCCCGCATTTTTCTTAACGGATGTTGTAAGGGATTTCTCCGGAGTTGATGCTGTGATTTCAGAGAAATCATATCCGGACATCTGTCTTCTAGAAGGTGTATATGGGTTAAATGTTTTAATTCCCATGAGTTACACTCCTTTCAATTCAATCAAATGTTTCTTATAAGCCTTCAAAAATTTCGATATCAGCGCTATCCTCTGTCAACTGAACGATAGCTTTCTTTCTCTTAGCAGTTTTACCTGTTGTCATTCCACGTCTGCGGTTTTTACCTTCGCAGTTCATTGTGTTGACTTTCGCTACTTTTGTACCAGCGAACATTTTTTCAACTGCTTCTTTGATCTGACTCTTTGTTGCCTCAGTGTGTACATAGAATGTGTATTTCTTCAATTCCATGCCAGCCATAGATTTCTCTGTGATAACTGGTTTTGAGATAATGTCATAATATTTCAAATCTGCCATTATGCGTACACCTCCTCGATTGCTGCAACTGCACTCTTTGTCAAGATGACATTGTCATATTTCAAAATGTCATATACATTGATGGAGTTTGCGAATACGCCTCTTGCGGTAGGAATGTTGCGAACAGAAAGTGTTGCATTTTTTCCTTCTTCCGCTACTACGATGAGCGCTTTTTTCTTATCTAAACCATTCAAAAGGGTTGTGATTGTCTTTGTCTTAGGAGCGTCAAATTCCATTCCTTCAACAACAACAAGTTTTCCCTCATTTACTTTTGTTGTCAAAGCAGACTTGATTGCAGCTGCTTTTTCTTTTTTATTCATTTTGAATGAATAATCTCTTGGTGTTGGAGCAAATACAACTCCGCCGCCTTTCCACTGTGGAGCACGGATCGAACCCTGTCTTGCATGTCCGGTTCCTTTCTGTCTCCAAGGTTTCTACCACCGCCACGAACTTCAGAGCGTGTTTTTGCTTTCTGTGTTCCCTGGCGTTTGTTAGCAAGTTGTAACACAACTGCCATATGAACCAAATGTTCATTTACTGGAGCAGCAAAGATAGAATCGTTCAATTCCATTTTACCTGTTTCTTTGCCTTCCATATTGTAAACAGATACGCTTGCCATCTGTGTCATCCTCCTTTCCGAAAAGTTATGCCTTAACGGATTCTTTAATAATAACAGTTGATTTCTTAGGTCCCGGTACTGCACCTTTTACCAAGAGAAGATTGTTTTCTGCATCTACTCTTACTACTTCAAGGTTCTGGATAGTAACCTTTACAGCACCCATCTGACCAGGCATTTTCTTGCCTTTGAATACTTTGCTAGGATCCGATGCGGAACCATTGGAACCTGCATGTCTATGGAATTTGGAGCCGTGACCCATAGGTCCTCTGGACTGTCCGTGACGTTTGATAGCGCCCTGGAATCCTTTACCTTTGCTTGTTGCTGTTACGTCAATCTTGTCACCAGCTTCAAAGATATCTGCTTTGATTTCCTGTCCTAATGTGTACTCCTCTGCACCGTCAAGTTTGAACTCTGTAACAAATCTCTTGTTGTCCACACCTGCTTTGGAGAAGTGTCCCTGCATTGGTTTGTTGACGAGTTTCTCACGGATATCGCCATAACCAACCTGTACCGCACTGTATCCGTCTGTCTCTTCATTTTTGATCTGAGTTACATAAACCGGACCAGCTTCAAGCACAGTAACCGGTGTCAAAACACCGTCTTCGTTGAAAATCTGAGTCATTCCAACTTTTGTAGCTACGATAGCTTTCTTCATCTTTCTTTACCTCCTAAATTCTACAGCGGATCACTTTCATAATTGGTCGTTTCTCACAGGTAGAAACCTGATCCAAAAAGCGGAAAGTAATCATCCTAGATGGTTTTCCCTGATCCCGAACCGGAGGACCGCTTCCAACCTTAGGACCGGGGCACTATTTTCACCCCGTAGGTTTTACACCTTACTTATATTAAATGAATTATTTCATTTTAATATCAATTGCAACACCAGCCGGCATTTCCAAACGGGATAATGCATCAACTGTTTTCTGTGATGGCTTAAGCACATCGATCAGTCTTTTATGAGTTCTCTGCTCGAACTGCTCTCTGGAGTCTTTATATTTATGAACGGCTCTCAGGATCGTAACAACTTCCTTCTTTGTTGGAAGAGGTACCGGACCGCTTACTTTTGCTCCTGTTTTCTTAATTGTATCAATCAGTTTGGCTGCTGCCATATCGATTAACTGATGATCGTATGCTTTTAAAATGATTCTCATTGTCTGCTGACTTGCCATAAAAAAAGCCGCCTCCTTTTCGTACTGAATTAATAATAGTTCGTACGACAAGTGGTGACTGTACACTCATCCGTGTGTGTCGTGCCGGTTCACACGAAAATGCCACATCGTGGCATACTTTCTCACACGTTTATCTGCTCTCTATCTGGCAGAAACTATGTTACGTACAGTGACTTGCCGTCAGGTTTACCGACCGTGATATGCTGATCTACGGTCTCTTGACATTCGCTCCACGGAAAACCCATCCATCGGATGGCAACCTCACGCTTCTTCGCTATCATGTCACAGCAATTGCTATTATACACTAAGTTTTTGGGGAATGCAAGTACTTTTTTTATTTTTTGCAAGCTATTTTTCATCGTTTTCAAATTATCAATATTCTAAAAAATGAAATAATTGCAAAAAAATAAAAATGTACCCGCATTTTAGTATCTTGTAAAGAAGGCTGCCCCCTTGCTTCAATATTGTCAAGTGTGCAGCCTTCTTTTCTTCTTTTCTACTCTTCTGCTTTCTGTACTTCTACGATTGCATCCTTTTTCATAGGGATACGGCAGTTTTTGTTGTTTCCGAATTCTACGATCACAACATTATCGTCCGGCATGTCAATCACGACGCCATAAAATCCGCTTGTTGTCAGGATACTGTCACCTACAGCAAGACCACCGATCAATGCCTGATGTTCTTTTTCCTGTTTTTTCTGTGGTCGGATCGCAATCAGCCAAAATACACCGATGATAACTACGATATAAATAACCATTCCAACTGTTCCCATTTTTTTACCTCCTGGCTCTGTTACGAGACTTAGTATTCATTAGATTCCATCGAATCCAATTTTTTCTTTTTATATTCTTGAAAACGATTTTCTTCAATCGCATCGCGAATCTCACTCATCATTGTATTATAAAAATAAAGATTATGCAAGACCAATAATCGAAGTCCCAGCATTTCTTTTGCTTTGAGCAGGTGCCGGATGTAGGCACGCGAGTAGTGTCGGCATGCCGGGCACCGGCATCCTTCCTCGATCGGACGCTCATCCAGTTCAAAGCGTTTGTTCATCAAATTCATCTTTCCAAAGTTTGTATAGGCGTGTCCATGACGCCCATTTCGCGCCGGATATACACAGTCGAAGAAATCCACACCGCGCTCGACACTTTCCAAAATGTTCGCCGGGGTTCCGACTCCCATCAGGTATCTCGGTTTGTTGTCCGGAAGATGTGGCACAACTTCATCAAGAATGCGATACATCTCTTCATGGCTCTCGCCGACAGCCAGTCCACCGATGGAATACCCCGGCAGATCCAATTCGGAAATCCGCTGTGCATGCTCGATACGGATATCTTCAAATATTCCTCCCTGATTGATTCCAAAAAGCATCTGCTCTTTATTGATCGTATCCGGAAGGGAATTTAAGCGGTCCATCTCGCGTTTGCAGCGTTCCAGCCAGCGTGTCGTACGCGCGACGGACGCTTCCATATACTCGCGTGTCGCCGGATGTGGCGCACATTCGTCAAATGCCATGGCGATCGTCGATCCCAGATTCGACTGAATCCGCATACTTTCTTCCGGTCCCATGAAAATCTTTCGGCCGTCAATGTGCGAATTAAAATAAACGCCTTCCTCTTTAATCTTGCGGAGCCCTGCTAAAGAAAACACCTGAAATCCACCGGAATCCGTGAGGATTGGGCGATCCCAGTTCATAAATTTGTGAAGCCCGCCCATTTTGCGGACAACATCGTCCCCCGGTCTCACATGAAGATGATACGTATTGGAAAGTTCTACCTGTGTTCCGATTTCTTTCAGATCCATCGTAGACACCGCCCCCTTGATCGCTGCGACAGTTCCTACATTCATAAATACGGGAGTCTGAATATCCCCGTGAGGCGTGTGAAATGTTCCACTCCGTGCTTTTCCCTCTCTGGCTTTTATCTCAAACATTGTCTTCTCCTTTATCTTTTTTTGGTGTCAATAAGATTGCGATACGAAGATAACCCCAAAGTACGATCGGAAGCAAAATGGATGCTCCGAGGCAGGCTTTAAACAATCCTGCTGTCTGCGGGGATGTCGTCAATGCCGCAATCAGTGTAATAATATATAGTGCAAGTAAAAGAATAATACCAACCATCGCGATAACCCGAATGGATTTCGGATATCTGCTTTTTGTTTCTTTCTTATTGTCCGTCATTGTCTTCCTCACTTTCTCTGTGGATGCGTGTCAAATGCTCTTTCAGCTGTTTTTCATATCCTTGCTCTGACAGGTTGTAAAAATGTATGTCCTTGCAGGCATCCGGCAGATATTGCTGTCTAGCATAATGGTTTTTATAATCGTGGGCATATTTGTAACCGATTCCATGTCCCAGTTTGGCCGCCCCTTTATAATGTGCGTCTTGTAAATAGGAAGGAATTTTGTAATCGGGATGTGCCTTCACAAATTCCATCGCACCGTCGATCGCCATAATCGCCGAATTGCTCTTTGGTGCGCACGCCACATACGTCGCCGCCTGTGCAAGGATAATCCGTGCTTCCGGCATGCCAAGCTGCATGACTGCCTGCGATGCCGCCGTCGCTACGACAAGGGCCTGCGGATCTGCATTGGACACATCTTCCGCCGCACAGATCATGATGCGGCGTGCGATAAAGCGGATATCTTCGCCGGCATAGAGCATCCGCGCCAGATAATACACTGCCGCATCCGGATCGGATCCCCGCATACTTTTGATAAACGCGGAAATCGTATCGTAATGATTGTCTCCGGTCTTATCATAGCGGATCGTGCGCTTCTGGATACATTCCTGCGCCACTTCCAACGTAATATGCACCTTTCCGTCATCACCACGCGGCGTCGTCAGGACACCAAGTTCAATTGCATTCAGCGCCATGCGGGCATCTCCGCCGCTGATCTCAGCCAAAAAAGAAAGCGCCTCTTCATCCATCTCGGCATGATAACTGCCAAGTCCTTTTTCCACATCCGTAACCGCCCGCGTCAAAAGTGCCTTGATATTTTCTTTGGAGAGTGGATGCAGTTCAAAAATGATGGAGCGGGAAATCAGCGCTCCATTTACCTCAAAATACGGATTTTCCGTCGTTGCCCCGATCAAAATGATCGTTCCGTCCTCGACAAAAGGAAGCAGATAATCCTGCTGGCCTTTATTGAAACGGTGAATCTCGTCGATAAATAAAATCGTCTTTTTGCCGTACATTCCGCGGTTTTCTTTGGCTTTTGCGACCACTTCTTCCATGTCCTTTTTTCCGGCAGATGTCGCATTGATCTGCAAAAATTCCGCTTTTGTCGTCGCTGCGATCACTTTGGCAAGTGTCGTCTTACCTGTCCCCGGAGGACCATATAATAGGATAGAACTCAATTTATCCGCCTTAATTGCGCGGTATAGTAATTTATCCTTCCCGATGATATGCTCCTGCCCCACCACTTCATCCAATGTCGTCGGACGAAGGCGCGAAGCCAGCGGAGACTCTTTTTCTCTATTCATTTCATTCATATATTCGAGTAGATCCATATTTTACTTCCTCTATCTATCTTACATTTTCCACCGGTTTTGTCAACCAGTTCTTTTTCAAAGGCATCGATTTCCGTCTCAGGGACCTCATACGTAATCGACACATTTTCCCCATAATCGACATTTTCTTCTTTTAATTCTCTGGCAGCTGCTAGATATTGGATTTTACCAAGATTCACATAATCCGTGGCGATTGTCATACGATACCCGGCTTCCTTCTGACGAATCACGCAGTTTTCAAGTGCTTCTTTCGTCGCCGCTGAATATGCCCGCACAAGACCGCCGGTTCCAAGCAGTGTACCGCCAAAATATCTCGTCACGACAGCAAGCGCATCGTGCACCCCGGCTCCGACAAGCAGGTCTAACATCGGCCGTCCCGCTGTTCCCGACGGCTCACCGTCATCGCTGCAGCGCTCCACTTCATTTTTTTCGCCGAGTACATATGCGAAACAATGGTGTCTGGCATCATAATGCTTTTTTCGGATCTGATTCACGATATTCTGCGCTTCTTCCTCCGATCCGATGGGATAGATCTCTCCGATAAACCGGGATTTTTTTTCAATTACTTCGGCACTTCCGCCCTGATATATCATCTTTATCGCTTCTGGCATTTTCATTATCCTTTCGCCCCTTTTACAATAGTGTACTAATTTTTCTTTCCCTTTGCAAGACTTTTTGGTATACTATAAGAAAAGGATTGAATAAAAATTCAGAAAGGAAGGATATTTTCTATGAATTTCAGCCGAAGAAATACGGTTGAGCGGGCAAGAAAATTAAAATCACCTGCCACTCACCGTTTCAATAAATGCAAAGTTATGGCACTAAGAGTTGTTCTCATCTCGCTGGTCGTTATCGCCGCTGTCGCACTCAGCGGCGTGTCCGGCATCGTAAACGGACTGATGGAAACCGCTCCAAGCATTGACACCATCAATGTCATCCCGGACGGTTATGCGACCACTATATTAAACAGTAAGGGAAAGACCATTCAGACGCTCGTAGGAAAAGAGGCAAACCGTCAATATGCGACGCTCGATACCATTCCAAAGCACCTGCAAAATGCTTTTGTTGCTATCGAAGACGAACGTTTCTGGGTTCACGACGGAATCGATCTGCAGGGAATTTTCCGTGCGACATTCAGCGGACTGTCCAATGGCGGAGAATTTCACCAGGGTGCCAGTACGCTCACACAACAGCTTTTGAAAAACCAGGTTTTCAACGGGGGAGAAGAATCAACTTTCGCTCAAAAACTGGAACGAAAAGTCCAGGAGCAATACCTTGCCATCCAGCTGGAAAACCGTCTGACGAAAGAGCAGATTCTCGAGTATTATCTGAATACGATCAACCTTGGGCAGAATACACTCGGCGTTCAGGCAGCTGCCAAACGTTATTTTGATAAAGATGTATCGGAACTTACCATCTCGGAATCCGCCGTCCTCGCAGGAATCACACAGAACCCTGCCGGCTACAATCCGATCACGCATCCGAAACGAAATGCCAAAAAGCGGACAACCATTCTTTCTTATATGAAAGATCAGGGATACATCACTTCCGATGAATATGAAAAAGCCATAAACGACAAAGTGTATGCCCGTATCAAAGCCGTAAATAAAGAAACTACGACCACACGCACGACGACTTCTTATTTTACTGACGCTTTGATCGATCAGGTCATTTCGGATATGAAAAACAAACTCGGTTACACGGAAACGCAGGCCTACAACGCTCTTTACCGCGGCGGACTCACAATTTATACCACGCAGGATGCTTCGATCCAGAAAGTCTGCGACAATGTGATCAACAATCCTTCATATTATCCGGCAGGATCCACGTATCAGCTCAGTTACCAGCTTACCGTAACCGATGCCGAAGGGGTTGCCCACAATTACAATGCCGGAACGATGAAAAACTGGTTTGCCAAGAAGAAAAAGAAAAAAATCCCTCTTTATTATACGGATAAAAAGAAAGCCAATCAGTATATTAAAGTATACAAAAAAGCAATGTCAAAAGGCACCGGATGCCAAGTGGAAGGCGAAAAGATTGATTTTGTCATCCAGCCACAGGTTTCCTTTGTTGTGATGGATCAGACGACAGGACAGGTCAAGGCCATCTGCGGCGGCCGTGGAGAAAAGACAGCCAGCCGTACTCTGAACCGCGCCAGCACGTCGCTGCGCCAACCGGGTTCCACGTACAAGATCCTTTCCACGTATCTGCCTGCTCTCGACACTTCCGGCATGACACTGGTTACCCAGCAAAAAGACGAGCCATATTATTATCCGGGCACAAAGCGTCTTGTCAGAAACTGGTATCGCGGATACCGCGGCACCGTAACGATCCGCAAAGCGATTGCCGATTCCATGAATGTGATCGCGGTCAAAACATTGGAGCAGGTAACCCCGAAAGTTGCCTATGACTATTTGTTAAATCTTGGATTTACTTCTCTTGTAGAAAGTTACACGGATGCAAGCGGTAAGATTTACAGTGACATTTCCCTGCCAATGGCACTCGGCGGTCTGACAAAAGGAGTTTCAAACCTCGAACTGACCACCGCTTTTGCGAGCGTTGCCAATGGCGGTGTCTACAATAAAGCGACATTCTACACCAAGATCGTTGACCACGACGGCAATGTTCTGCTCGACAAAACACCGGTTGTCACAAAGACGCAAAATAAAAAAGGTGAGGACATAACGGTCGTCACAACGTCTTCGAGCAAACAGGTTATGAAAGATTCGACGGCATTTTTGCTCACGAGCGCAATGCAGGATGTCGTAAATTCGGGTACCGGAACCGCCGTAAAACTGCGTGGTATCAATGTACCGGTTGCCGGTAAGACCGGAACTTCCACCGGAAATAAAGACTTGTGGTTTGTCGGCTATACGCCATATCTTACCGCCGGAATCTGGGGTGGTTATGACGCCAGCGAAAAACAGAGCAATACGACCTACCACAAAGCAATCTGGAAAGCGATCATGGAAAAATTGAGCAAAAAGCATAAAGATGAGAAAGCGAAATTCACGATGCCATCTTCCGTCGTTTCTGTGCGAATATGCACCGTATGCGGAAAACCATTGGCAGAAAACCACTACAGTTCCCGAAGCAAAAAGGAATATTTCGCCAAGGGAACTGTACCGGAAGAAACGTGTTCAATTCATTGATAATTGTAACTATTCAGGACTCCCCACCGCCTTTATTCGCATTTTCGAACAGTGGTCCTGAATAATTACAATAAATTAAGTTCTTTTATATATCTAGCTACTGCATCCTGCCAGGCCGGGAGCAGAGAAAAGCCGTTTGTGACGAGTTTTTCTTTGCTCATCCGGCTGTTTTTTGGCCGTTTTGCCTTTACCGGAAATTCTCCGCTTTTCACCGGTGTCACAGAAACGTTATCCATGCCGGCGGCGCGGAAGATTTCTTTGGCAAATTCGTACCAGCTGCAGATTCCTTCGTTGGTCGCATGGTAAGCACCATAGCGGTCACTTTGGATCATATCGACAAGCAGTCTCGCAAGATCATACGTATAGGTTGGCGATCCGATCTGGTCATCCACCACTTTCACCGCGCCATTTTCACGCCCGAGGCGGAGCATGGTCTTGATGAAATTATTGCCATTGATTCCAAATACCCAGGAAATGCGGACAATAAAATATTTTTCCACATACTTTTTGAGCACCAGTTCTCCATCATATTTGCTCTGTCCGTAGGCATTGAGCGGCGAAGCCTCGTCATCCGGCTCCCATGGTCTCTCACCATCACCGGAAAAGATGTAATCGGTACTCAGATATAGCATTTTGCAACCCAATTTTTTACATATTTTAGCAATATTCTCTGTGCCGTCCACGTTGACTCTGCGACAGATTTCGATGTCTTCTTCTGCGCGGTCAACGGCAGTATAGGCACTACAGTGAATGACTGCATCCGGCTGCACTTCTGTCATGACACGTTCTACGGCTGCCGCATCGGTAATATCCATCTCGTCAATATCCACGCCGACTGCCTCATGTCCGCGTTTTTGCAATTCACGCACAACATCATAACCCAGCTGTCCTTTGACTCCGGTCACTAAAACTTTCATTCTGCCAGTTCCTTTCCATACATTTTATCAAAATAATTCGCGTACTCGCCGCTGATAATATTCTGCCACCATTCTTTGTTATCAAGATACCACTGAATCGTCTGTTTGATTCCTGTCTCAAATGTGTATTTTGGTTTCCACCCAAGTTCTGTCTCCAATTTCGTCGGATCGATCGCATAGCGGAGATCGTGTCCCGGACGATCGGTAACAAATTCAATCAGGCTCTCCGGCTTATCAAGGGCTTTTAAAATCGTCTTAACGACTTCCAGATTGGTACGCTCGTTGTGTCCGCCGACATTATAAACTTCGCCGACACGTCCTTTGTGCAGAATCAGATCAATGGCTTCACAGTGGTCTGATACATGGAGCCAGTCACGCACATTTTCACCTTTTCCATAAACCGGAAGTTTTTCATCTGCCAGCGCGCGGGAAATGATAAGCGGAATCAATTTCTCCGGGAAGTGATATGGTCCGTAGTTATTTGAACAGCGGGAAATCGTCACCGGCAGTCCATAAGTACGGTGGTAAGCAAGCACGAAAAGGTCAGCACTTGCCTTGCTCGAAGAATACGGACTGGATGTGTGAATCGGCGTATCTTCGTGGAAGAAGAGGTCCGGTCTGTCAAGTGGCAGATCGCCGTACACTTCATCGGTGGATACCTGATGATAGCGTTTTACTCCGTATTCTTTGGACGCATCCAAAAGTACCTGGGTTCCGAGCACATTGGTCTGCACAAAGATTCCCGGGTCTGTAATGGAACGGTCTACGTGGCTTTCCGCTGCAAAGTTCACAACCATATCCGGGCGTTCTTTTTCAAACAGATCCATGATAAATTTACGATCTGCGATATCACCACGGACAAATTTATAATTTGGCTTATTTTCTACCGGTTTCAAAGTTTCGAGGTTTCCGGCATAAGTCAGAAGATCGAGATTAATGATCTCGTAGTCCGGATATTTATTCACCATGTGATGTACAAAGTTACCTCCGATAAATCCGGCACCGCCGGTTACAATAATTTTCATCGTTTTGTTTCCTCCATTACTATTATTTTCGCGGGTTTGCAATAAATACACCCGCTTGCTTTGTGATCTTAAAGTATCCTTTTTGTTCCATTTTTTCTTGCAGATATGTTACAAATGCATCATATTCTTTAATCAAATATTCCTTTTGATTCCCATGACAAGATAAAATATAATCCATCAGTGGCTGCACTTCAGGAACAATAAGAGAATCTTTATATTCTCTTTTTTCAATATTCTTAAAGTAAGGCTGCAGCATTTTTTTTCCATTTTCCAAGCCAAAAAGATCATATAATTTTATCTCGGATAAATGAATCTTAGGCTGATAAGAATGCACAAGATTTTCAATCTCTGCCATATGCTTTCTTCCATAGGTAGCACAGATAAAAATACCATCCTTTTTCAAGACACGCCGTATCTCCGAAAATGCTTTGTCCCTGTCTTTTATATAGAAAAGCACAAAATTAGCTACTACCACATCAAATGTATCATCCTCAGCCGGAATTTCACAAGCATCTGCCACTCTAAATGTCGCGCGCTCTTCCTCTGCATCAAAATCCAAATTTTTACGGCTGTCTTCCAGCATTCCAGGTGATATATCTGTAATGTGAATATGAACATCTGCCGGAATCCGTTCCCAGTTTTCTTTCCAAAACTGCCCCGTTCCACAACCAAGTTCCAGTATATTACCAAATACTTTATCCTCAATTTGATCGTAAATCCAGCAAAACCAGCTCTTCGGATTTTGCGAATACAAACGATGAAGTCGGATTCGGGCATTGATATTGGTTCCATTTTTATACTGTTCGACAAGTTCGCGGTCCATATTAGCAATACGAATCAGATTTGTGATCTCATTCCAATTAGGCTTTTTCTCACGTTTCAATTTTTCGGATACTTCTCCAAGTGCTTTTTCAACCGTCTGAAAATATCGAATTTTGCGCTTCATTAAAAAGCGTTGCTGTTCAAGAGACTGCTGTAAATAATCTGCATCGGTTTCATTCAGAGAAAGTGCCTGAATTTCTTCCAGCGAAAATCCAAGGATCTTAAGCGTCAGGATTCGCTGCAAACGCGCAAATTCCTGTTCTCCATAATAACGGTAACCGTTTTCTGCAATTTTTAACGGACGTATTAATCCCTTTTTTTCGTAAAAATGTATTGTGCGAATGGAAACATTTGCTTTTTTTGCAAATTCTCCGGTTGAGTACAATTCTTTTCCCTGCATTCATACACCTCACTTTTTCTCATTATAAACCATGACGTATGGTAACAGTCAATATTTTTTTACCTTTTTTGCTTCTTTCTTTTCTCCTGCCGCCGTGCACGCGGCTTTCCAGCTTGTTTTCCACGGTCCTTCTCATTCTTTTTACCGCTCTTTTTCTCGCTCCACGGTCTCGGTGGAATCAGACATTTTTTGTCAAATCCGATGAGATCCGTTCGTCCCAGTTTTAAAAGGGCTTCTTTTACCAACGCATAATTTTCCGGCTTGCGGTATTGGATCAGAGCGCGCTGCATCTCTTTTTCATGATGTTTCTTCGGCACATAGACCGGCTGCATCGTGCGGGGATCAAGACCGGTATAGTACATACACGTGGAGATGGTCGCCGGTGTCGGATAAAAGTCCTGCACCTGCTCCGGCATATAGCCGAGATCCCGGACGTATTCGGCAAGTTCCACCGCCTCTTTCAACGTCGACCCCGGGTGCGATGACATCAGATAAGGCACCGCATACTGCTGCTTTCCGGTCAGCCGGTTCACTTTGGCATAACGTTTTAAAAAGTTTTCGTAAACCTCATTTTTCGGTTTTCCCATCGCGTCAAGGACGGCATCCGATACATGTTCCGGCGCCACACGCAGCTGACCGCTGATATGGTACTCGCACAATTCCTTCAAAAACGTATCTTTCGCATCCGCCATCACATAATCAAAACGGATTCCCGAACGCACAAAAACTTTCTTCACTTTCGGAAGTTTCCTCAATTTTCGTAACAATTCGACATAATCTTTGTGGTCTACATTCAAGTTATTACATGGTTTCGGAAATAAACATTGTTTGTTTTTGCAGACCCCGAATTTCATCTGCTTGTCGCAGGCCGGCTTCCTGAAATTTCCGGTCGGTCCACCCACATCGTGAATATATCCTTTGAATTCCGGATCTTCTGTCATTTGCTTTGCTTCCCGCAGGATGGAGTCATGACTTCTCGCCTGCACGATGCGCCCTTGATGAAACGTCAGCGCACAGAAACTGCAGCCGCCAAAGCACCCGCGGCAGCTCGTCAGACTGAACTTAATTTCCTGAATCGCCGGTACACCGCCCTGCTTTTTGTAACTCGGATGGTAGGTTCCCATATACGGATAATCATAAATGTCATCCATTTCCTGCATCGTAAGCGGTTTGGCCGGTGGATTCTGCACGACAAGAACTTTTCCCGGATAGCGCTCGACCAATGTTTTTGCCGTAAACGGATCCGTATTTTCGTACTGCTTCATAAAACTCTCGGCGTATTTTTTCTTCTCAGCCACCGATTCCTCGAAATCAGGAAGTTCCATGCTGTCATAAATCTCTGCGCCCTCTTTCGTGCGGTAAACCGTCCCTGCGATATACGTAATATCTTTCACATCCATGCCACTCGCCAGTGCATCGGCGATTTCCAGCATACTATGTTCTCCCATTCCATACGAGATAAGATCTGCCCCCGCATCAAGCAGAATGGACCGCTTCACCTTATCTGACCAGTAATCGTAGTGCGACAGTCTGCGCAAACTCGCCTCGATCCCGCCTAAAACAATCGGCACGTTTTTGTATGTACGACGGATCAGATTCGAATAAACGACCGTCGCGTAATCCGGCCGTTTTCCCGATACACCCCCTGGTGTATACGCATCCTGATGACGTCGCCTTTTATTGACCGTATAGTGATTTACCATGGAATCCATATTTCCTGCACACACCAAAAAAGCGAGTCTTGGCTCGCCAAGCACGGTAATACTCTTGTCGTCTTTCCAGTCCGGCTGCGAGATAATCCCCACTTTGTAGCCATACGCCTCCAAGTGACGGCTGATGATTGCCGGCCCAAACGACGAATGATCGACATAGGCATCTCCGATCACAAAGACAAAATCGCACCGATCCCATCCCCGTTCTTTCATATCTCTTTTGGATATCGGCAAAAAAGCTTTTTCCATGGTTTCCTCCTTAAAGTGAAAAAGGCCAGAAAATGTCTGACCTTTTTATATAATACCAAACAAATAGGTTTTCCCTAAACAATTCGGATTTTATTTCAAAAATTCTACGGCTGCTTTCTCGATCGGAAGTCCTTCTTTGTAACGGCTGATAAATTCGTCAAAGCCTTTTACATCTGCCGGATTCGGTTTTTCTTCCACACCTTCAAAGCCGGCAAATACCTTCTTTTCGAGATAATCGTCGAGTGTCTGGCCTTCTTCTTTGTTTTTCATATAAGCGGCAAGGAGGGCAATTCCCCAGGCACCGCCTTCTCCTGCTGTCTCCATAACGGAAACCGGCGCATTCATCGCTGCTGCCATGATCTTCTGTCCGACCCCTTTGGTCTTAAACAAACCGCCATGACCGAGGATGCGGTCTACTTTCACGCCCTCTTTTTTGAGCAGGATATCAAGTCCGACTTTCAATGCACCAAGTGCCGTAAACAGGTTTACACGCATAAAGTTTGCCAGATTAAATTTACTGTCCGGTGTACGAACAAACATTGGACGGCCCTCATTGAAACCGGTGATATGTTCGCCGGAAAAATAATTGTACGCAAGGAGTCCGCCGCAGTCGTCGTCTCCTTCCAATGCTTTATTGTAAAGAGTTCCAAATAATTCATTCATGTCGACTTTCATGCCAAAACTCTCTGCAAATTCTTTAAACAGATTGACCCACGCATTCAGATCGGAAGTACAGTTGTTACAATGTACCATTCCGACGAGATTTCCTGTTGGTGTCGTAACAAGGTCAATTTCTTCGTAAACTTCTTTCAGTTCTTTTTCCAATACGATCATCGCAAACACCGAAGTTCCGGCAGATACATTACCTGTGCGGACAGCCACGCTGTTTGTCGCTGCCATACCGGTTCCGGCATCTCCCTCCGGCGGACAGAGCGGGATTCCTGCTTCCAGATTTCCCGAAGGATCTAACAATTTCGCTCCTTCTTCCGTCAGCACTCCTGCCTGTTCTCCGGCAACAAGAACTTTCGGGAATATATCATGCAATGTAAAGGAATATCCTTTTTTCTTTGCCTCTTCGTCAAATATTTTTACGCGTTTTTCATCCCAGTCTTTTGCTTCGCAGTCGATTGGGAACATTCCGGATGCCTCGCCGATACCAAGCACTTTTTCACCGGTCAGTTTCCAATGAATATAGCCGGCAAGTGTCGTCTGGAACGCAATATTTTTCACATGTTCCTCGCCATTTAACATCGCCTGGTACAAATGCGCGATACTCCATCGCTGCGGAATGTGATAAGATAACAATTTTGTCAGTTTTTCCGATGCTTCTTCTGTGATTGTATTTCTCCATGTACGGAACGGAACGAGCAATGCGCCCTCCGCATCAAATACCATATAACCATGCATCATGGCACTGAATCCAATGGCTCCTGTCTTTTTCAGAACAACTCCGTATTTTTCTTTTACATCTTCTGCCATCTTTGCATAACTGTCCTGAAGTCCGCTCCAGATATCCTCCAGAGTATAGGTCCATATACCATCTTCCAGACGGTTTTCCCAATCGTGGCTTCCCGATGCGATCGGCGAATTGTCCTCCGCCGTTAAAACTGCCTTAATTCGTGTCGAACCAAATTCGATTCCTAATGATGTCGTGCCATTTTCAATGGATGTAAGTATTTGCTGTGTTGTCAGACCCATGGCTGTCCATCCTCCTTTTAGTCGTTTAGTGTAAGTGATTTATTTTTCTTTAATGATGCCATCATACCTTTTGCCGCTGCTGAATAGTATTTCTTGGACGCAGTTGGGTAGGTAAGCTGGAAAGCGATCTCACCGTTTTTGATGAATACATAGCAGTACTGTATGGTATTTTTTCCCATTTTATAACTGTAACTGCATTCTGTCTTTGTCGCCTTTTCTACATTAATTTTTCGATTTTTCTTTGCCGTCGCTACAACAGTCTTTCCGCTTCTCTTGCCGGTCTTTCCATAAGAATTCCAAATGGTCGCCTTTGCTTTTCCATCTTTGGAAACCAGTTTGGTACCATCTCCGGAACTATAATCCGCACGCTGAAAAGTATCCGGATATTTAACCGTATACGTAAAGCGGGTATTGGTGTACGTTGAATATTTTACGGCTGCTGCCTGTGCATCCATCGCCGGAACAGCTGCTAACATCGTTACTACAGTTGCAATTGCGATTACTTTTCTCAAAATATGTTTCATGATAAAGACCTCCTTTGTTCTTGTTACAGTGTTTATCGGTTCTAATTTATAAAAAGTTTATACTTTTTCAATTTCTTTTAAAAACCTGGACGGAGATTCCTCTTTCTGAAACCGCTGCTTGACATAAGAGAGAAACAAATGCTCCCTCGCCCGTGTCATGGCAACGTACATTAATCTTCGTTCTTCCTCGATCTGCCCGTCTTCGACGGATTTGCGATAAGGGATCATCCCTTCGTTCGCATCGGGAATAAATACAATATCAAATTCAAGGCCTTTGGCACTGTGCATCGTCATCAATGCCACTCCCGGCTTGTCATCCGGACTTTTCTGCCTGCCTTGTTTCTGTTTTCGCTCTTCTAACTGTTTTCCGTAGTCTTCAATGTGCAAAAACCACGATTCAAAATCGTTATAACCGGAAGCATCTTCGCGAATCTCTTCTACGATTTCCTCCCAGTCTTTTACATTGACACCGCGCTCTGCTGCATATTCGGCAAGAAAATTTTTGTATCCTACCGTGTGATAAAGGTAGTCAATTGCACTATATGGTGTCATCTGTTTCATGGCAAATAAGTCATTCTGCAGATCATTGATCCGCTCGCACATATACGACTTGTCGCGATAATAATCATACAAACTGCCAAAAGTAACCGGCTCGGTCGTAAATGCCGCACGGCTTAAATACCGCTTTGGCCGGTTCGCCACTTTCAAAAACAGATTTCTGGAACGGTCGCCCATCGCCATTTTCATATAGCTTAGCACATCTTTGGCAACCCAGTGCTCAAATATATTCTGAATGGAATCTTTCATCACAAACGGAATGTTGTACTCCATAAATTTTCTTGAAAAAATGTTCATCTGCCGCGCTGTCCGAAACAAAAGCGCAATCTGCTCCGGCGGTGTACCCTGCTCCATCGCCTGCTGTATTTTTTTAGCAATGGCCTCTGCCTGCGCCGCAGGTGTCGAATACATCGCGACGTGAACCAGTTCTCCCGGTCCTTTCATTGCAAGCAACTTTTTGTCGTACCGCTTTTTATTGTGCCCGATCAGCGCTGTCGCCGCCCGAAGGATCTGGCTTGTACACCGGTAATTTCCACCGATGGTAACCCGTTCCAGCGATTTATACTGTTTCGGAAAGGACAGCATAATATCCGGCCTTGCCCCGCGGAATCCATAAATGGACTGATCATCATCGCCGACAATGAACAGATTGTTTTCCGGCTGTGCCAGCATCTGAATCGTCGCATACTGCAATCGGTTGATGTCCTGAAATTCGTCGATCAAAATATATCGGAACCGTTTCTGCCAGCCCGCCAGTATGTCCGGCCTTGCCCGAAACAATTCGTAGGTATAACAGACCATGTCATCAAAATCCAAATAATGGTTTTTCTGCACCCGGCTTTGATACCCTTCGTAAATCTGCCGAAATATCGCCTCCGGGCAGCTCGCCGAATAATAATTTTCGACTTCAATGCCCTCGCCCTTGATCCGGCTGATCTCTTTTTCGATCTCTTCCAGAAATTCGGAACGATCCTCGATATCATCGTATTCCGTCTCCATCAAGGCTTCTTCCAAAAACCGGTATTTCAAACGCTGCGACAAAATATCTTTCGCCTCATAATGATAGGCATTGCGCAGCACTTGAAAAAACAACGAATGAAAGGTTCCAAACCGAACCGGAAGCCTCCTGCCACCCGTGATTTTCTCAAACCTCTCCCGCATCTCGACGGCAGCGGCTTTTGAAAATGTCACGACTAAGATCTGCGCAGGATTTACTCCCTCTTTTTCAATCAGTTTCTTTACCCGGTGCGTGATAACCGTCGTTTTTCCGGCTCCAGGGCCCGCAAGCACCATCATCGGTCCATCGACATGATCGATCGCTATCTGCTGTTCCTTACTGTGCTTCATTAAGCAGTTCAATTCCCTTTCTAATACGCGCAAGCGATTCTTCTTTCCCAATTATTTCCATAATCTCATAGGCACCGCCCGGTGTCATCTGTTTCCCAGACACCGCTGTACGCAGCGGCCAAAGTGCCTGACCGTTTTTACAGCCTTTTTCTGCCACATAGTCCATCGCTACTTTTTCGATGGCCGGAATGGAATAATCGTCAAGCGCCTCGTAAAGTGGAAGCATTTCCTTCAAAACTTCCAGCGAATTTTCTGAATTTGTCTTCATTTTCTTATGCGTATACATCGCAATATCGTACTCCGGCAATTCCTCAAAGAAGTCGATCTTCTCTGTAATATCCGGGAATACTTCGATTCTTGTCTTTACAAGATCCGCGATTTTCTTCAGATCCAGATCTTTTTTGATTGTCTTTTTGATCACCGGCAGCGCATACTCATAATACTTGTCATTGTCCATTGCTTTGATGTATTCGCCGTTCATCCAACTCAATTTCTTCATATCAAATACCGCCGGCGATTTATTGATACGGTGGTAGTCAAATGCTTTTACAAGTTCCTCAAGGCTAAAGATCTCGCGGTCCTCTGCCGGGCTCCAGCCAAGCAGTGCCACGTAGTTCACAACCGCCTCCGGCACGTATCCGAGTTCCATCAGATCCTCGAACGAAGACGCTCCGTGACGCTTGGACAATTTTTTATGATTTTCGTCCGTAATTGTAGGACAATGCACGTAAACCGGGATATCCCAGCCAAATGCCTGGTATAAACGATTATACTTCGGCGCGCTGGAAAGATACTCATTTCCACGTACTACATGCGTAATCTCCATCAAATGGTCGTCGATTACATTGGCGAAGTTATACGTCGGATAGCCGTCCTGCTTGATCAATACCATATCGTCAAGTTCTTCATTTGGTGCCGTAATCGTACCATAAATCACATCGTCAAAGGAAGTCTCTCCCTCGGTCGGATTATTCTGACGGATTACATAAGGCACTCCTGCTGCCAGTTTTTCCTCTACTTCTTCTTTGGAAAGGTGCAGACAATGCTTGTCATATTTCGCTGCTGCCTCACCGCGCGCTTCTGCTTCTTTATGCAGTCCTTCCAGACGCTCCTTGGTACAGAAACAATAGTACGCTTCGCCTTTTTCCACCAGCTGTTTAGCATACTCAAGATACATTCCGGTTTTCATTCTCTCACTTTGAACATACGGACCATATCCACCATCTTTATCCGGCCCCTCATCATGCTCCAGCCCGGTTTCTTTCATGGTTTTATATATCAAATCCAAAGCTCCTTCCACGAAACGCTCCTGGTCGGTATCCTCGATACGAAGCAGGAAATCTCCGCCCTCGTGCTTTGCGATCAAATACGCATATAATGCTGTTCTCAAATTTCCAACATGCATCCGTCCGGTAGGACTTGGTGCAAATCTTGTACGAATTTTTTTCATCTTGTCTAAACCTCTCTAACACTTTATATAATCAGGGAAACTCCCTTTTCATTTCTGTTCTTTTATTATAAATAGAAACTCCGGGTTTGTAAAGGCTTTTTTGAGGAGCCGCTTATCGTCTGCGCAGCAGACGATTCTTATAGCGGCGACGATTTGCCGCCGAGGCGTAGCCGAGGGGGCGCTTCCTTGTGGGAGCAGCCATCGTCTGCGCAGCAGACGATTCTTATGTCAGCGACGACCTGCCGCAGCTGCCGGCCTTGCTGACGTCAGTCAGCAACTCTATTGCCGGTAGCGTCCTGCCGCCGAGCCTAGGGCGAGGGGGCGCTTCCTTATGCGAGGGGGCGTTTCCAATATTTAACACTATACAATAGACATTTCAAACCGGAAATGACAAAAATGGCAGCGGTCCTTCTCGACCATATGCCACCCAAAATCATGTCAGCTCAGGCAAATTGTTTATAATATATTCCTGTATATTTCCGTATTCAATCTTTCCAAAATAAGCATCAAAAAAATCACGCATATAATCAATCACTAAATTATTTTCATCTTGAACAAATTCAAGAATACTCGTATAATTATTGCTAATATATATTAGCTCACTAAGCTCACTCATCTCACCTGCGGCTTCCAATCCTTCCTTATAATCTGTAAACCTTCGTTCGAGTTCCGATTTGTCAAGTCTAATATCAACCCAAAATAGCGTATTTGCAAACGAGAATTTTTCTCTTGTTAAAATAGCAATAGGTCTTACATCTGCAACTGTTTCCTTATCATTTAAATTCAATCCAATTTCCTCTTTAACTTCCCTGGTTATGCAGCTTTCTATATCTACAATCTCGTTGCAAAAATCAGCTTGATCAAATGCTCCGCCTATAAATTTTACTCTATTCGCCAAAGAGGTTGAACCTGACATTTTTCCTAACACAATATAATCATCGCTGGTTACCAACAACGCATTTGCCGCCATAGATCTGCATGAATTTTCATCTATCCCAATCGATCTACTATATAAATAATGTGCAAAATTGGTTTCCTGGACATAAACTCGAATTTTACCTTCTAAAACATTTGCCGCTGTCATTGTATACAGTTTTCCATTTGTATATGATTTTCCGGCATTCATTTCTCGCTTCCAATTTTCATTCACTTTTTCAACATATCTAACTGGTAACTCCAATTTTTTCTTTAATACCTTAAACTCAATTTCCTTATACTCATATACTTTCTTTTCATTCATCTCTTTTTACCAAAGTCTTCTCTTCAGATTTCCCTTCTCGACCACATGCCATTTCTTTTACATATGAAACATTCCATGTTCATTTTGCTACAATATACTTTACTTCTTCGCCAGCGGCAAGAATATCAAGCAGGCGAAGCACAGGACCTGTTGGGCGAGTTCTTCCACCTTCCCATGCCTCTACCGTTTTCTTGGATCCCCCCATATAAGATGCGAAAACGCTTTGCGTCATTGCTGCGTTCATTTATATTTCTCGAATTTCACTGCCACTGTATTCTTTCACAGGCATAATCCTATACGTCTTAGTTTTCGCCTCATCATCCCCTTTTTGAAATGAAATTGCTTCCTCAAGTCCTTCTTTTAAATCTTGAAATAATGAACTCATAGAAATCATCTCCTTTTCTTTCTAATGCTTTAACTAATTTCCTTAATACCTTTTTTTCATCATCGGAAAGATTTTCCTGTTCTTACTTCACCCAAACTAACACCTCACTAATTCTACACTACAATTCAACTTTGCCGCTTGGTGAAAACGCATTTGTAATTGATGTTCGCCAACCCATATCGAAGTTCGAAAGAATAATTCTTCCTCTGATTTTGTAATATAATTCTATCCTCTTTGCGCGTAAGCAATCCGTCTATTACCTCTTCTTTATTGGATAATTGCCCTGATTTACCACCTTCGACACCCTTACTTCTCGCGGTGCCCCAAATTGAAAAATAAATCCAATTAGTATTTCTGCCAGCATTACCACACCATCTTCTTCCGGATGAACCATTTCAAATTTGAGCATCATACCGGAATTGGCATCTCCCAACAGCGATAATGCCATATTTGCCGGGCGGTCGTATTTTTTATCAGCCACAGGCATGCCGGGTGCAGATACATCTGCCTCTAAGACAGCATCGCATTGAGGTACATTTTTCAATTCTGAAAGGAGTTCTTCGTCATCAAGGCAAAGACTTCCAAACTGGAACGTTACAAACGGAAGCGGCTCTTCTCTCCCGATCGCCACATTGTCTTTATCATCTAAAATGTATTCAAAACTCTTATCTGCATTTTATCATGTCTCTTCATACATTGCAATCATAACCAGAAGCCACCCTGCAAAAACAGCATTAAACATTGCATAACCTGTCTTCTTCCTTTATAATAAAATTGACACGATATCTTGTTGATCATTTACAAGCAGGGGGATATAAACTTATGGATTTTAATACGAAACTAAATGAATATATTAAAACACTAAATTGCACTGCAAAAGACTTGTCTGAATACTCCGGTTTATCTGCTGCTACGATAAGCCGTTATCGTTCCGGCTCGCGTATTCCGGAATCCGGATCACAAAACTTTTCAAATTTGGTTAAGGGGATTGTTAAAATCGCTGAAGAAAAAACCATTACCGGCATTACAATGGAATCCGTAGCGGATGACCTTTTGCCTTTTATCAAAACATCCGACATTGATATAGATAAATTTCAGGCAAATTTGAATCTTTTGTTAAATACATTGTCTGTCAATATTTCAGTGCTTTCGAAGGTCTTAAATTATGATGCTTCTTATATTTCGCGAATCCGAAATGGGAAACGTCAGCCTGCTGATCCGCAGGAATTTGCCTGTGGCATTTCCGCTTTTATTGCTCATCACTATCAAAAATCTGAGCAGAAAGAAGTTGTTGCAAATCTTATACACTGCAGTACTGACGATCTGGCAGATTCCATTCAATTTCAGAAAGTACTGTCTCAATGGCTTACCCATGAAGCACCTGCCTTAAAAAATCAGATGATGGATTTTCTGGAAAAAATAGTTTCGTTTGATCTGGAAGAATATATCCGGGTAATCCGGTTTGACAAACTAAAAGTTCCTTCCTTTCCTTTTCAGCTTCCCACATTCAAAAATTATTGGGGATTATCGGAAATGAAAAACAGTGAATTGGATTTTTTAAGGGCGACTGTTCTCTCTAAGTCCGGCGAACCGGTCATAATGTATAGTGACATGCCACTCACTGAAATGGCAAAAGACACTGAATTTGCCAAAAAATGGATGTTTGGCATGGCTATGATGTTAAAAAAAGGGCTTCACTTAAACCAAATTCATGACTTAAACCGCACTTTTGAGGATATGATGTTAGGCTTGGAAAGCTGGATTCCTATGTATATGACTGGCCAAATCTCACCTTATTACTTTAAGCAGCCACAAAACAGCCCGTTCTCGCATCTTTTGAAAGTCTCCGGAAGTGCCGCATTAACCGGGGAGGCAATCCGTGGATATCATAATGAGGGAAAATATTATCTGACAAAAAATAAAGAAGAGATTGCTCACTACCAAAAATATGCAGAGCGGCTGTTGTCAAAAGCATCTCCTCTTATGGAAATTTACCGCAAAGAACACTCCCGGATTTTTCATCATTTTTTGGAATCGACTTCCGAAACTCCGGGAAACAGATACCGCATTTTGTCTTCTTTCTCTTTATACACGGCGAGCGAACCCTTTATCCGGCAGCTGCTAAAGCACAATCAGATTTCCGATAAAGAGCAGACGCAGATTCTTCAATACGCTGCCGCGCAACGTGAGACTGCAAGTAAAATTCTATCTCACAGCCTTATTACAGAAGAAATCCCGTTGCTGAAAAGGGAAGAATTTGAAAAACATCCGATAACCTTGTCCCTTTCCGGAATGTTTTACGAAAAAGATATTTTTTATACCTGGGAAGATTATCAGGAACATTTACAATTAATGCGCCAATATAGTAAAGCTCATCCGCAGTACACAATGATTGAGAATCCTTCTTCCGCATTTCGTAATATACAGATTTACATTCTTGAGGGAAAATGGGTGCTGGTGTCTAAAAATAAAACACCGGCAATCCATTTTCTGATTCAGCACCCCAAGATGCAAACGGCCTTTGAAAATATGATCATTCCCATTATTGAAGACGAAAGACCGATACATTAACCCCTCTGTTTCTGGCGGTTACTTTACTTTTACAGAACGTATTTTACTCCATGAAGAATAACTCTTTGTGGAGTTTTCCTTGTCGTTAACAATCCGATATGTTCTGATTTTTACATAATATTTTCTCTTTGACTTTAGTTTGTTAATCTGTTTACGTACTGTTTTTTTATTTGATACCGTAACTGTTTTGACTTTTTTAAACTTAGAAGATAGGCTGTATTGTATCTGATAACCGGCTATATCTCCTCCTAGTTTTTTCCATTTTACAGTGATTTTTTTCTTCCCTGCTTTCAGTTTTACGATTTTCGTTCCTTTTGGCTTAACAATATCTGTCTTTTTCACCGTTTCACTAACCTGTACCGGAACGATTTGAGGTGTTTTTACTTCTTCTTTCGTTTTTTCTTCCTTCTGAACATTTTCCTGTGTTTTTTGTTCATTATTGGAAACGACTTCTTTTTCCCACTTTGCATATAAATGAATGTCATATTCGTCAGCATGTAATCCATGAAAGGCATCTAACACCCAGTCGCTGATCCATGTGGAATCTTTTGTATTTTTAATTAAACTGGTATCCTCAGCATCGGAATAGGTACACCAGCCCGCAAAACGATACCCATCACGTACAGGAACGCATTCGCTAATATCAAAAAACAAATCATTTTCAGCCTCTGTTACATCAATTTCACGAACAGCAGAATCTGTGCTTTTCAAAGTCCCTCCGTTTGGATGGAATGTAACCGTTTGCCCTTTTTCAAAACATGCCCGCACAGTCTGGTCGCCGATTCCCATACCTGACCCATACAAATTGTGCGCCCAGTCAAACGATAATATCGTACTCTCTTTTGACTGACTTACATCAGCGGCACCAACAAGTCCACCCTGCCATTCAACAAAATGATGTCCGGCACGCACCGGATTTTTCAGATTAAATTCCTGCTTTTCTCGCTGAATATAATACCGATCCGGCAATGCCCTTTTTTCTTCATCGGTAAATTCTCCGTCTGCTCCATCAAACTCATAAGACAACGTATAATAAGGTTCATAAAAACGAATGACGCAGCCCCAATTGTGCGTAGACCACGCATCTACGAGCAAATCATCTCCATACTTGCCTCCATAAACTGTTCCTTCGTCCATCGTAGATCCCCCGCGGACCTGCTCTAAAACCATCGGAAGGCCTGTATTATTTTGGTATCCTACATTTGCTGTCGTTTGCCCTTTTAGTGCGGCCTGTAAAGTATCTTTACATGTTTCATCGCCTTGAAGTGCCGACAAATCGCCCCTGTCATAAGCCATCTTTATCACATTATACGAATTACTGCCACAAGAAACAACTTTCGATGTATCGACCGTACTCCTTACCAAGGTATCCGTACGCCACCACACTTTTCCATTTTCATCCCCATCTGGCTTATTTAATGTAATTGCCGCATGAAGATATCTTGGCCACGCAGTAAAATGCTCCACTCCGGCCTGTAATTTTTCATACGAAAATTCATATTTCGGTTTTGTATAAAATGACTCTCCAGGCATAATCAACTCGTCTTTAATATCCCAGTTATTTTCCTCTTTCAACACATGTTCCGCTCCTGAATCCTGTACCTGTGATTCTTCTGCAGCAGCTGTCCGTGGCAGAGTTCCAACAACCAGTCCGATCACTATCATCAGGCTCAGCATGCACCCTGTTATATATTTTTTACTCATAGGATCCCTCCTCCGTTTTTCTATACATTATAACTATACTAAGCCGTTTGTTTCTACTAAATTTCCGATTAGGCAATGCCAGTTTGGAAACTATTCCGCTCCACCCTGATCTCTTCTTCATTTTCCAATAAAATTTCCAACCTTTTGCTCCATTACGGTCAAATTTGTATTTTGTATTCAATTATACCGTAATATTTTCCATATTCTTACAGCATTTTTCCGGTTTTACGGTCATTTCACAGATTTTCTCCCCCTTTTGACCGTAATATTCTTAGTTTCTCTTTAAACTTTTCCAAAAATATCCAGTTTTTACGGTCATTTTGGGAAATTTCTTGCTTTTTTACCGTAATCCTCCCAATTTCCCATTTTCCCTAACTCGCCACCCCCCAACGCGCCCCCGAAGCCGGCACAACTTAGACAGTACGCACAAAACCGGCACCCCATCAAAATTCTGCTATAAACCACAAAATAGTCTTGTTTCATTTTCCGCGGCATATGGTATAATGGAGATAAGTTAGGACGTCGGGGTGACATTCCCCGATGAGTACATTAAGGAGGGTTAACTATTATGGCTAGATTTACATTACCTAGAGATTTGTATCATGGAAAAGGTGCGCTGGAAGCGTTGAAAACATTTAAAGGAAAGAAAGCGATCATCTGCGTCGGCGGTGGTTCGATGAAGCGTTTCGGATTTCTTGACAAAGCAGAGCAGTATCTGAAAGAAGCCGGCATGGAAGTAAAATTGTTCGAGGGCATTGAGCCGGATCCATCGGTAGAAACCGTGATGAAAGGTGCCGCTGTTATGCAGGAATTTGAGCCGGACTGGATCGTAGCGATGGGCGGCGGTTCTCCGATCGATGCTGCCAAAGCAATGTGGATCAAATACGAATATCCGGACATCACTTTCGAAGATATGTGTAAAGTATTTGGTATCCCTGCGTTGAGAAATAAAGCACATTTTTGCGCTATCTCTTCCACTTCCGGTACGGCTACCGAAGTGACGGCATTCTCAATCATTACCGATTATGAAAAAGGAATCAAATATCCGATCGCTGACTTTGAGATTACGCCGGATGTTGCTATCGTAGACCCTGACCTTGCCGAGACGATGCCGCAGAAACTTGTCGCTCACACCGGTATGGATGCAATGACACATGCGATTGAAGCTTATGTTTCTACCGCAAACTGCGATTTCACGGATCCGCTTGCCCTTCATGCGATAAAAATGATCCAAAACGATTTGGTAGATTCTTACAATGGTGACATGGCAAAACGTGATTCGATGCACAATGCACAATGTCTCGCCGGTATGGCATTCAGCAATGCCTTGCTCGGCATCGTACACTCGATGGCTCATAAAACCGGAGCTGCTTTCGCCGATTATGGCGCACATATTATCCATGGTGCCGCCAATGCCATGTATCTTCCAAAGGTAATTGCCTTTAACGCCAAAGACGAAACCGCGAAAGAGCGTTACTGCTATATCGCTGATTTCATGGGACTCGGCGGTACTTCTGCCGATGAAAAAGTGGCAAATCTGATCGCATATCTGCGCAAGATGAACGACGATCTGAACATTCCACATTGCATCAAAAACTACGGCGCAGACAGTTATCCAACTGAAAATGGCTTTGTGCCGGAAGAAGTATTTTTAGAGAGACTTCCGGAAATTGCAGCCAACGCAATCCTGGATGCCTGCACAGGCTCAAACCCAAGACAGCCAAGTCAGGAAGAAATGGAAAAATTGTTGAAATGCTGCTACTATGATACGGAAGTAGATTTCTGATTATAGAAAGTAACCTGAATAGTTACTACAGAAAACAGTATTACATGAGGGACTCCGGCATAAGCACATAGCTTATGCCGTGAGTTCTTTTTAAAGGAGAAATTCAAGCCATGAAAATTATGACCATAAATGTAAATATTACAGGGATGCAGCGAGTCTCCACATCGGAAAAAACTGTAACCCAGGTTCTCTTTGACGGAACCGCTGAGGGAGAATATTTTAACGGAACCATTCTCCCGGGCGGAGTCGACACACAAATCAATGTACCGGAGAAAGGGACTCTTTCTGCCAGGTATATGCTGGAAGGCAAAGATAATTCCGGCGATAATTGCAAAATGTATATTTCTAATGATGCAATACAAAATTGTAACATCACAACACCACACATCTTAACCGACAGCGAGAATCTCCGCTGGCTAAATGAAGCGGAGCTGCGCGGCGAGTTGACAATTGTTGAAAATGGAGTACAGATTGAGATTTTTTCAAAGTAAATAACCATAAATAAAAAAGTCCTCCCGAAAGGCTTCGCATTGAAACCTCCGGGAGGATTTATTTTTTTAACGATTCCGCATTCGTCCCAAATCGTTTCTATTTCTTCTGTTCTGCCAGATTGATTCGTACAAGAGATTTGCGGAGTGCCAGTTCAGCACGTCGCATATTGACGTGAGCATCCAGACTCTTGATCCTGCGCTCAGCGCGCGCCTTCGCTTCCAGCGCACGTTTCATATCAATCTCCTCCGGCCATTCACACGACTGCGCGAGAATGGTTACTTTGTCCGGGAGGATCTCCAAAAAGCCCTCTAAGACAGCGGCTTCCCGAATCACATCATCCTCAGAATTTTCGGTAATCGTCAAAACACCCGGAGCCACGATCGTCGTCAATGGGATATGGTCGGCATACACACCGATGTCTCCCTCTGTCGTCGTCAATTCCACCATTTCGACCTCTCCGGTGTAAAATACACGCTCCGGAGAAATTACCTCTAATAGGAATTTTTTCATATCCGCCATAGCCATCTCCAATCCGCTCTCGCTACTTGCGTGCGATGACATCGTCAATCGTACCTGCATTCAAGAAGCAGCTCTCTGGGATGTCATCATGTTTTCCATCCAAAATCTCCTGAAATCCTCGAATCGTTTCAGAGATTGGCACATATTTACCGGGAAGACCGGTAAACTGCTCTGCCACAAAGAATGGCTGGGAAAGGAAACGCTGTACCTTACGTGCACGGTTGACAAGGACTTTTTCATCCTCTGACAACTCGTCCATACCAAGAATTGCGATGATGTCCTGCAATTCCTTATAACGCTGTAAGATTTCCTGTACGCCACGAGCCACTTTGTAATGCTCTTCGCCGACGATCTTCGGATCCAGAATACGGGAACTGG
>ERZ827181.1126-NODE-1126-length-31553-cov-7.336752_pt1 | contig 31553 bp, 29 predicted proteins | sample MGYA00519778_ERZ827181 | MGnify/ENA primary metagenome ERZ827181 (study PRJEB31778, sample SAMEA3449273) | human gut metagenome | biome: human gut; feature: human-associated habitat; material: faeces | place: United Kingdom | collected 2010/2012 ...
AACCCGTACTACGAATAAGACCTAAAGTAGTCAACCTTTTCTACAAAGCTACAGTAAGTTTTATGGTTTCCAATTCAAAACCGTACGTTCTCGATATGGAAACCGTACGTTCTTGATATGGAAACCGTACGGTTTTGATATGGAAACCATAACATCTATTTATTTGACTGCATAAAAGAAGCAGTGCTTAAAAGCAAATGCAGGCTTGTCTGTTTGATAAGTTACCGTTTCGTTTGTTTTTAATGAATTCCGCATTTTGCCCAATTGCTGTAGGGGCGTATCGCATACGCCCTAAAGACATTCGCGTGGATAGGTAGACGTATACGCCCGGAAGACATCCGTATGGATAAGTGGACGCATTCGGGCGTATGCGATACGCCCCTACATGGGATGTTTGAGGATATTCAATTTGTTTTTTATTTATTGGGTAGGCTTGGAATGATGTTTTATTTTTATCTTTGCAAAACGAACTTAATAGACTGGCTATGAAATATAAACTCATCTTTTTTGCGGCTTGTTTCTTGTATGCTTTATCGGGCATGGCAGGCGTTATGGAGCTTGACGTGACCCGTCATGGAGCCGTAGGCGACGGGAAGACGTTGAATACCGGTAGCCTGCAAGGTGCCATTGACGGACTTCATGCACGTGGAGGAGGGGTTTTGCGTTTCCCCGCAGGGCGTTATCTGACGGGAAGCTTGCGGTTGAAGTCGGGCGTGACGCTGTATCTGGAAGAGGGGGCTGTGCTGCTGGGGAGCACTTCGCCTTACGATTATCCGAAGTTCAGTACGGAAAAAGAACTGAAGGTGAACAATGACCATTTCGATCAGGCGTTGATTTATGCCGACGGGGCTGAAAATATCGGCATTACAGGAGGCGGATGCGTAGACGGGCAGGGCAGGGAACTGGCTCTGACCATTGATAGCCTGCACCATACGGGAAAGCTGGTCGACCCGCATTACAATACGTATCGCAAGCGTCCTAATACACGTCCCAAGCTGTTGTTCGTCAGGGGATGCCGGAATGTGCGCATACATCGTGCCAGCTTCCGGAGCAGTGCGGCATGGGGGCTTTCGTTCTCGTTGTGCACCGATGTGACGCTGGATAGCCTGCACATCGAGAACAGGGCATATTGGAACAACGACGGCATTGATATCAGCGATTGCAAGGACGTGCGCATCGCCCATTGTGATGTAAATTCGGCGGACGACGGCATTTGCCTGAAGTCGCACAACCGGGATGCGTGCAACGACCGTGTGTCTATCGTCCATTGCCGGATTATCAGCAGTGCCAGTGCCATTAAGTTCGGGACTGAGTCGGGGGGAGGCTTCAAGAATGTGACGATAGACGATATCCGTGTCAAGGACACCTACCGTTCGGCTATCGCCATTGAATCTGTAGACGGAGCGGCGATAGAGAATATCCGGGTGAGCAACATACATGCTGTCAATACGGGCAATGCCATTTTCATTCGCTTGGGGCACCGGTCTGGCGAGGCGCCGGGCTATGTGCGGAATGTAAGCATCCGCAACCTGTATGCCGAGATTCCTTTCGGGCGTCCGGATATCGATTACGACCTGCGCGGTCCTGCCTTGCCTTTCTTCCACAATCCTTTTCCCAGTTCCATTTCGGGCATACCGGGACATGACATTGAGAATGTGACGTTGGAGAATATCGAAATCGTTTATCCGGGACGCGCGTCGAAAGGCATGGCGTATATCTCGTTGAGCCGGCTGGCGGATGTGCCCGAAAACGTAGACGGCTATCCCGAGTTCAGTATGTTCGGGGAATTGCCGGCGTGGGGATTTTATGTGCGTCACGTGTCCGGCCTGACCCTAAAGGGCATTACGCTGCGTTTGCGCGAGGACGATTACCGTCCGGCTTTTGTGTTCGACCGTGTGAGCAGGCTGAACCTTTCGGATATCGTTTTGCCCGAAGACAAGCAGGCGGGGCAGGTGGTGTTGAGGCAGACCGGCTTGCAACGGAAAGAGGGAGTGCCCGAAAGATGGATTTTTTCAATTGACAATTAACAATTGATAATTGGAAAAACTTTATTATCTTTGCGCCCGAAAAATCAGTTCATTATGGACAGGCAATCACGTTACAAAGACTTTTCGGCTTTTCTGGCAGCACATTTTCCGTTCAAAGTGCAGAAGTTGTCGGTAAATGCAGGATTTACGTGTCCTAATCGTGATGGCACGAAGGGGTATGGCGGTTGTACGTACTGCAATAACCAGACATTCAATCCCGAATATTGCCGGACGGAAAAACCAATAGCAGTGCAGTTGGAAGAAGGGAAACAGTTCTTTTCCCGTAAATATCCACAGATGAAATATTTGGCTTATTTTCAGGCGTATACCAATACCTATGCCGGATTGGAGCAGCTGGTGCAGATGTACGAGGAAGCTTTGGCTGTGCCGGATGTGGTGGGATTGGTAATCGGGACGCGTCCGGATTGTATGCCGGAGGAATTGTTGGACTATCTGTCTGAATTGAATGAACGGACATTTTTGTTGGTTGAGTATGGGATAGAAAATACAAACGATGTAATTTTGCAGCGTATCAATCGTGGACATACCTTTGCTTGTACCCAAGAAACAGTATGGCGTACAGCGGAAAGGGGGATACGGACAGGAGGTCATGTCATAGTAGGTCTTCCGGGAGAAGATGGAAAACAAGCACTGCTGGAGCAGGCCAAGGCTTTGTCGCTGTTGCCGCTGACTACCTTGAAACTGCACCAGTTGCAGTTGATAAAAGGAACACGGATGGCATACGAGTATGAAAGAAATCCCTGCGATTTTCATTTGTATTCGGTCGATGAATACATCGATGTGGTGATAGATTATGTGGAACATCTGCGTCCAGACCTGGTGTTGGAGCGTTTCATTTCCCAATCTCCCAAAGAGCTGTTGCTTGCTCCCGACTGGGGATTGAAAAATCACGAGTTTACCGCCCGCTTGCAGAAACGTATGTGCGAGCGTGATGCCTGGCAAGGAAAATATTACATATAATAATAGGTAAAAAGGTTAAAGTTTAAAAGTCACTAATTTGAAACAATCATGAAACTGAAAGGGAATGTACATTATGTAGGTGTGAACGACCGCTCGAAAGCGTTGTTCGAAAATTTATGGCCATTACCATACGGAGTGTCTTATAACTCTTATTTGATAGCCGATGACGAGATGGTGGCATTGGTAGATACGGTTGATGTGGCTTTCTTCGAAGTATATCTGAAGAAAATCAAGTCGGTAATAGGTGACCGTAAAATCAATTACTTGATTATTAACCATATGGAGCCTGACCATTCTGGCTCTATCGCCTTGATCAAGCAATATTATCCCGATATCGTATTGGTGGGCAACAAGAAAACATTCGATATGGTGGAAGGTTTCTATGGTATTGGAGGCGACCGTTATGTAGTGGGTGAAGGTGATTTCCTGAAACTGGGACATCACAATTTGCGTTTCTACTTGATACCAATGGTACATTGGCCCGAGACGATGGTTACGTTCGATGAAACCGAAGGTATCTTGTTTTCGGGAGATGCGTTTGGTTGCTTTGGTGCATTGAACGGTGGCTGTATCGATAAGGATATCAATACCGAAATCTACGAAGGTGAGATGCGTCGGTATTACTCGAACATTGTCGGTAAATTCGGCAATCCGGTACAGAAGGCTTTGCAGAAATGCAAGGGACTTGATATTCAGATGATTTGTTCTACCCACGGACCGGTATGGACGGAGAAGATTCCGCAAGTAGTTGACTTGTATGACCGCCTGAGCCGGTACGAAGGCGAGGAAGGTGTGGTCATTGCATACGGAACGATGTATGGCAATACCGAAGAACTGGCGGAAACCATTGCCGAGGAGCTGAGCGCACAGGGTATCAAGAACATCGTGATGCACAACGTATCGAAGACACCGCATTCGTATATTTTGGCAGATATTTTCCGCTACAAAGGTCTGATAGTGGGATGTACTACCTATAATATGCATCTTTATCCCGAAATGGAAGCTTTGCTCAGTAAGGTAGCTGCCCGCGAGATGAAGAACCGTGTGATGGGCTATTTCGGTTCGTATACCTGGGCAAGTGCAGCTGTAAAGAAACTTGCCGAATATGCCGAAAAGTTGAAGTTCGAAATTGTAGGCAATCCGGTAGAGATGAAGCAGAGCATGGGGCAGGACACCGCCCGTCAGGCGAAAGAACTGGCGAAGGCGATGGCAGAACGGCTGAAAGCTGACCGCAAGTGATGTTTTTTTCACCACAGATTACACAGATTAAAAATAAATAAAATAATCTGTGTAATCTGTGGTGAATTTTTAAGAAGCCTATGATACAGAAACTGTACGACAAGCACAATGATCCCGATGTGTTGCAGCATATCGTGGATATCTTGAATGACGGAGGAATTATCATTTATCCTACCGACACGATGTATGCGATGGGATGCCACGCTTTGAAAGAACGTCCTATCGAAAAGATTTGCCGACTGAAGAACCTGAATCCGAAGAAGAACAACCTTTCTATCATTTGCTACGATTTGAGCAATATCAGCGAATATGCGCAAGTAGGGAATGCCACTTTTAAGCTGATGAAACGTAATCTTCCCGGTCCCTTTACCTTTATCTTAAAAGCTGACAGCCGTCTGCCCAAGATATTTCGCAACCGAAAAGAAGTGGGTATCCGTGTGCCCGATAATACTATCATCCGTGAAATTTGCCGTTTGCTTGAAGCTCCGATTCTGACCACTACCTTGCCTTTGCGGGAAGGTGAGGATATAGAATATATAACCGATCCTGAGTTGATTGATGAAAAATTCGGCGAAGAAGTCGATTTGATTATTGACGGAGGTATAGGAGGCATCGAACCTTCTACCGTCATTAATTGTTGTGAAGATATACCCGAAATTGTCCGCCAGGGAAAAGGTGAACTGGAGGTATAAGAAAGAAAATTGAATTCCGCAAAACATCCTATGTAGGGGCAATTAGGTGAAATGCGGACATTCATTAAAAGAAATGTGCAAATAAACGAAGTAATTATGGTATTATCAACTTTATTGAATGTGGTTTTGCTGGCTGCAGAATCGGGAACGAAATTAGTTAATGTAGAAGATTTGCTTGACAAACTGTTGAATTGGAGTATTGATGCGGGAAAAAGTATTTTGGCTGCCTTGATAATCTTCATTATAGGGCGTTTTGTCATCAAGCAGATTAATCGTCTGTTCCGGAAAATACTGGAACGGAGGAAGTTGGAAGTGAGCGTACGGACTTTTTTGGAAAGTCTGGTCAGTTTGTTGCTAAATATTGTACTTGCTTTTGCTGTTATCAGCAAGTTAGGAGTGGAAACTACCAGTCTGGCTGCTTTGCTGGCTTCGGCAGGTGTGGCTATTGGTATGGCATTATCAGGTAATCTGTCTAATTTTGCCGGTGGTTTGATAATTCTGGTGTTCAAGCCTTTTAAGGTGGGAGACTATATCGATGGCCCTGACGATGAAAGCGGCACCGTGAAAGAAATTCAGATATTCCATACAGTGTTGACCACTGTGGATAATCGGATTATTTATGTACCGAATGGATTATTGAGCAGTAATGCCATTACCAATTACAGTAAGCAGGAGACACGTCGTGCCGAATGGGTGTTCGGTGTAGAATATGGTGAAGATTTTGAGCGGGTAAAAGAAGTGCTTCAACGCATTATTGATAATGATCCGCGTATCTTAAAGACTCCGGCACCGATGATTGCTTTAGGGGCTTTGTCTGCAAGTAGTGTGGACATTAAGGTACGTGCATGGGCAAAAACAGCAGACTATTGGGATGTTTATTTCGATATGAACAAGACGGTATACGAAACGTTCAATAAAGAAGGTATCGGTTTCCCATTCCCACAATTGACCGTACATCAGGCGAAAGACTGATAGAGGAGAGACGATAATAAGCTGGGAGGGTGTGGTCTAAATAGCGACACACCCTCCTGTTTTTTACATGGGATAAATTCCTGTGGCGTAATGTGTGATATCGGAAATGCAGCGCGTTGCCTGCGGGCTGTCTGAGTTCAGGTCGTATATCAGGACATTAGACTGTGGAATGACATTTTCAAAGCATTCTGAATGTGTGGAGATGTAGAGTTTGCCGTTTTGTGTATCAATGGTCATACAGTCGAAACCATTGGCATTCGGAGCATCTTTCCGAACATCGAGGTACGGTTCTATTTTCCCGTTATCGGCTGACAGGCGTGAAATACGGGTTTCACTTTCCGGAAAGTAGATATTGTTTTTATACGAAAAGATACTTGATGAGGCGGTGTTGAAATAATCAGGTGAGATGCTTGTCCTGATTTCTGTTTCTTTTGCGATGTTCCATGATTCGAGGTCGATATAATAAAGGTAGGTTACGTTGTTTCCACGTGTGTATGTGGCTGCTATCAACGTACCATCGTCCAACAGGCATAGTCCACTGATGAGATTCCCCTTTCCCAAAGCCAACGTGCGGTTAATCTGGTTGCTGTCTTTGCTGAATTCTACCAGTTTTGTCTCCGACCAAAATCCGCCGGCTCCTGCATAGATATGGCCGTCAATAGCCATCATACCGTTGGGAGAGATAATGGATTCGATGGTAACACCTTGATTGCCTAAGGCATAGCTTCCTTCTATCAAATGCAGTTCATCGGTTGTACTGTCGAAACGATATGCAGCTTGTGCGTCTGTGATAAATACATTGTGTTCGTCCAATACGATGATGTTCGATAAATTGGCTTCTACTTCAAGGCGTTCGTTTTCTTGCAAGCAACCCTCCGGTCTGGCAAATGTCATCATTTCACGGGGATAGGCTTTTTCTTTTCTCATGGTTTCTGCATCGGCGATAATCAGGAGTCCGTCTCCTTGTGGGACTTCGTCAAGGTCCAGATAGTCGTCACACAAAATATAAAGTTTGTTACCATGACGGTAAAGGGCATCTGCCTGGTTGCCCAGTTCGGTTCCATTTACTTTTTTGTATACATTTGTTTCTACAGTACCATCAGGAGCAATGTAGGATAAAGAGCCGTTCTCTAGCATGCGTGCCCCTCCGTTCAGTATTAATATGCCGTTTGGTGAAGCATATCCTTCAAGGGCTGGTTGGGATATGCTGTCGGTAGGCTCAGATTCAGGATGGAGAGTTTTGATGTTGTCCGAGCTGCAGGCTGTAAAGCATAAGTAGCCTGCCAATAGGAAGAACGTTGTTTTTCTCATAAGATGTAATTTCTTTTTTATTTCAGTTAGTAATGTCAATCAGGAGTTAAGAAGGAGTTGGAAGAAGTTATCGTCCGCCAGGCGGACTGGAAGTTAGATGCCAATACCTTTTTGTCTCTTTGTGAATGCTATCATAGAACACAGAATGCACAAATCTATACTGCGCATGGTATAAAGAAGAAGCCTGCCGGGAAGCGGGTATAGTTTTCAAACTTGAACAGAGGAGTACCGGTGCTTCCTGCAAAGTCGAATACCCAAAGTTGATTGGTGGTATAGAACGGTCCCACTCCTTTCAGGGTATTGGCATATACATATCCTGTGGTGGGATTTACCCCTAGGCCATTGTACATTATTTGGGCTTTTTCATCCAGCAAAGACAAGTCTGTCAATATTTCATCTTGTGGTGTTTTGTTGTCTTGGTCTATGTCTGGACGGAAGTCAAGGCGATAAATAGTTGTTCCACTGGCATAATAAATTGTGTTGCCATGTGTGGCAAAGGCACATCCTGATGACCCGACTGACGGGACTTCGCTGATGTAATTTCGCTCCAGGTCTTCTTGAGTCGCAGGGTTGTACCGGTTCATGGAGATTTCACCTCCAAATTTAGTACTCATTATCCACAGGCAGTTGTCGGGAGCTGAAGCTATGCCTGTAATACCATATAACGAATAGAACGGTACTGAAATGTTTGTAATTTGGTCATTACCTGGAGTGATTTCGTAAAGTCCTGTCATGAAGTTTTGGTTGTAATAGGTGTACACCTTTCCATTGACAATGGCAAACGGTGCTTTGGGGGCTTCTTCCGAACCTTTGATAAAGGTCAGCGATGCATCGTTTTCGTTCATTCGCCATATACCGGCATTGTCACGGATATAAATGTGTTCTTCATCGATAACGGCAATGTGTGTAGGCCAGTCTAGCGGGCTGAGCGTCTCTTTCGGATAACTTTTCAGTTTCTTTAGTGTACGTGTGTCGGTTATGACCAACATGCCGTCATTATCCGATTCTGCTCCCATCGCATTGCCGTTCCCGTTTTGGGAAATGATGTAGGTTTTTCCGTTGTATTGACACATGTCTTGGGGTACATTGCCCAGTTCTGTACCATTTACTCGTTTGTATACATTGTCTACGATGTATCCTTCGGCGGTAATGTAAAGAAGTGAGCCGTTTTCGGAGGTCATATTTCCTTCGTTCAGAACAAATGTTCCTTTCGGGTCATCGAATGTGACAAGATAGAAGTTTATGCTGAGTGTAACAGTTTGTCTGTTTTCACCTTGTGCAGTCAATTGCAAGCTGAAGGTCTTGGAAACATTTTCCGAAGCCGATGGGGCAGTGATACCAATGCAGGTCGTTTCTTCGTTTATATTGACTTGCCATCCCTCGGGTACGTTGTCGGCTGTAATGCTGTTTATATGTTCGGCTAGGTATTTTATCTGGCAGGTCTCTCCCAGAACCACGATGACAGGTCGGTTTTGTCCTATGCTGTCGGTCAATTCGAATACCGGTGCTTGGAGTTCTACTGGAGTGTTGTCGTCTTTACATGCTGTGGTACCGATTAAAATCAGTATCAGCAGCCAATTGCATAAGTTCTTCATTTCCTTTTGGTTTTTTGTTTTGTATATCAATTTGTTATTTATGCGGATCAGGGGAGTTATACTATTATACTATGCGCGGTATGGATTTGTGTATTTTGTTAATGCCACAGTTCCGGCATGCTGTCTACGTTCTGTCCGCTTCGCATTACTGTACTTCATCATACCCAGATTAGTTAAAAGGATAGCTTCGTCTGGTGTAAGATTAATAATCTTACAGCGAATGACCTATATTTTCACATTAGCATATTGTTTATTGACCTATTCTTCTGTGTATTCTTATGTAGTCTGTGTTCTATATAGCATCAACAAAAATGCACAATTGCATACCGCGATGGTATAACTTCTGATTAGCATTATCAGGCAGTTCTTAAGAAGCTGTTTTGAATTTATCGCCCAAAGCACACACGAAAACAGATACATCAAGCCAAGAAAAACTTTTTGGAGAAATTCAAAACAGCTTCTAAGTTAGCGTGTAGGAATTTCCTCACCCAGCATGTGCAGGTCTTCCACGCCACTCACTTCTGTAGAGCATTCGCCTATCCATCCGTTTTCCTGATTGATTCCGGTATATATTTTAATGAGGTCCACACCAGGTAAATCGACTTTATTACCGTCGCTGTCGGTTGCCCAGTCAATGTCAATAGCAGATTCATCGTTGGTATTCATGGCATTGTCGGCATATCCGTATGTAAACGGATAAAGGACAAAGTAGGTACCGTTTCCACTTTGGTCTATTCCATTTTGCGGAAGTCGTGAACCTTCGAAGCGTAACTCCTTGTCACTAATCCATTGTGGATAATAAGACTGGGTATTATGGACGTTTTTCCGGATGTATCCTGTTTGTCCTTTGTTGTCTGTCCAGCAGATGTACGTTCGTTGTTCTTCTTCGGTGGCCGGTTCTCCTTCGGGAGCTTGGTAAACAATTTCATAATCGTTGTAAAAAGCCATGTCACAACCGGCACTCAGAGCTGTTTCATACCATGTTTCCTGCTGTGGGTCGTGATGGGCACTTCCGGCTATTTCATACCATTGTCCATCGTCTGGCTGGCCGTCTTGATTTTCGTCTAATGCAACTTGGATGATACCCGGTTCGTAACTGCCTCCGCTTGCAGCAGTAGAAGCTCCTTGAAAAGCATTGCCCAGAATACGGAAATCCCGTAGTCCTGCTTTGTTTTCAATCCGATGGTCGAAGCCTACGATGACATAACCTCCATATCCTCCTAGCGAAATCATGCCACGATTGTTATTCCCGATAGCTTCCAAGGCTTTCCGGTTCATGTCTTCCTGTGTGTCGCCTTCTTCGTATTCAGGCATAGCATTGACAAACTGGCCTGGAGCTGGCATGTATTCGATTACTTGGGTGATGTATGCCGAACTGGTTGTTTCTTCCGGAGCATCGTTGTAATAGAAAGGTTCTGTGGCAAAGGCGAAATGTGCCGGAATATCGCCTGTACGTACGCTCCATTGTTTTTTGCCTTCGGAGGTGAAGCAGTAAAGATACCCCGGTGTTACGTAGTCGGTAGCATCGCTTACATAGATTTCCTTGGTTTCAGGGTTGACTGCAATGCCGTATGGAAGTCGGATATCGGCTTCTGTGCCATCGGTAATGAATTTGTCGGAAATCATTTTGCCTTGTGCCGTATCGTAGATGCGGTAACCTACTTCGTTGTTTCCGGCTGTGTAGCTCCATTCGGAAGAGATGATGTAAAGCAGGTCGTCATCCATCCACATTTGGTTGGCAGAGATTCCCAGGTTTCCGGTTACGGTTTCGGTAGTAGGGTCTATGACGTAGATATCCGAGCCTTCTCCATAATAGTCTCCCCGTGAAATAACATACAGGTTTCCTTTCGAGTCTTTTTCCATCTGGTGCAGGTTGATGGCTACATCAATGGTGTTGACCACTTGAAAACTCTCTAAGTCGATGACCGAAATGGTACGGTCATAATTCGGGTAACGGTAACCGCCCGAGTTGGCTACATACAGTCTTCCGTTAACGATAGCCATATCTTCAGGCTGATAACCTACTACCACTTCGCGGGTTATCTGGAAAGTATTCGTATCAAATTCTACCACTTTGCCGGGGCGTGCTTCTGGATCTATCTGAACCGGTCCGGCATACGAACTGACATAGGCTTTGTCATCTTCGAAGGTTATGTAGCGGCAATTAGTAATGTTGACGCTTCCCAGATGTTTGGCTGTGCATGCGTCCATCACTTCTACAAAGTGTGAACAGTTGACCACTACATATAGTTTTCCGTCGTGTATCTGAATGTCGTTGCCTACATCTCCCAGTTCTTTTACGATGTCGGGGTTGCTTTCCGGATAAATGTTGCGAAGGTAATATCCTCCCCGTGCATTGAAAAAGTCAATTGTACATTTGTTGCTTCCCATGTTTCCTTCGTTGAGAAGAAAAAAGCCTTCAATGTCCTTAGGGTCGGTAGGGTAGGTAATGATTTCCTGCTCCGAGTCGAGCACAGGCAGTTCTTCCCTGCATCCCGACAGCAATGCCAGCAGGAGCAGGACAAGCGGATATCTTCTGATTTTCATAAGAGGTATATTTTAAAACATATATTGCACGATGAATTTGAAATTGATGCCGGGCATCGGGTAGCACGATACTACTTCGTATTGTTGGTTCAGCAGATTGTTCACTTCCAAAGTCAGTTTCAATTCTTGCGAACGGATGCGTTGCCGTTTCGAAAGAGAACAGTCGCTGGTGTACCACGACGGTTGATAGTTGACGGGCAGGTTGGCTTGTGAAGAATACCGTTCGCCGGTATAGATAAAACTGTAACTGGCTTCCCACGAACGCCAATTGAAGTTAACCGCTGCCGATCCGCTGTGCCAGGGTATGTAGGGTATTTGTCCGCCATAAAATTCATTATCGGGATCGGTAAAGTCTTGTGCTTTCTGATAAGTGTAATTCAAGCGTCCGCTTAGCAAGGCTTCTTTACCCAGTTTCCAGTCGGTTTGTACAGCTACATCTATGCCCCGGATTTCCACTTCACCCAGATTGACCATGGTCCAGCGGAAGAAGTTGGAAGTAGGGGTTGCTACTATCTTGTTCTTTACTTCGTTGTAATATACATCGGCTTGTAGCTCGATGTGTTTCATCCACAGGTTTTTGAAGTCTTTTCTGTAAGTTACACCTATATTATATTGGTGAGTATATTCAGGGTCAAGGTAAGCATTGCCTACGAATGTGTAGTACAGGTCATTCAGGGTAGGCATGCGAAATATCTGTTTGTAGAAGGCACGGAAATTCAGGTCTATCTTTTTAAACGGTCGGTAGCTCAGTATAACCGATGGTGTCCATTCCAGCTTGTCGGATGCCGGTTGTCCGTTTTCTTTCAGACGGTCGGATACAAACGTGCCCAGTACACTTGCCTGCAATTGTATGCAGTCGAAATGAAAGGCTGTGGCTGCAGCAAAAAGTCCTGTGTTCCGCCGTGGATAGACAAAGTCTTTCAAGTTTGCATTCAGCAGGTTGAATTGCCAGTCTGCCGACAGGTTCAGGCTCCAGTACGGTGTCAGGTCAACGCAATTGGCAGTCGAAACATAAAGTTCCTGCTGCCGGTAACGGTTGTTGATGTACATCAACGATTCATCTTTGTTCGGGTCGGCAAGGTAATGCAGGTAATCGTAGGCATACTTGGCACTGGCAAGAAAATGGTAACGTTCCGAGAAATCTTTCCGGAACAGTGCTTGGGCAAAGAAATTGGCATCGTTCTGGCGGTCTTCGTGTGTAAACTTGTTACGCACAATGGCTCCTGGATAACCTCTGTCGGAAAAGTAAGCATACAGTTTGGTACGCCAGTAGCCGTTTTTGATGTTACCGTATAACCCATGCTCGATGCGCAGGGCGTTTACGTCACCATTCTGGCGCACAGCAGTGGTGTCATAGCCTCCTTCAGTGGCATAGCGGAATTTATATTTACCTGTGGTGTACAAATACTCGGCACTGAAGGAACTGCTTAACTTTTCGTTGATTTGCTGTTCCCAAAGGATGGCAGGGTTTACTACTCCGAACGAACCGGTCTTGAACGTAGCCTTGACATTATATTTCTTGTTGTCTTCAAACTTGGGAATACGCGTCTGGAGATAGATGGTACCTGCCGAACCAAAGTCCTTAGCCGACTGGAAAATGGCACTTTTCTGTCCGTTGTAGAGTGTGACGCTTTCCATATTGTCGAGCGAGAAACGCCCCAGGTCTACAGTTCCGTTTTGTGCATTTCCCAGTTCGATGCCATCGTAGAATACCCCTACGTGGTTGGTACCCATACTTCGGATATTGACCGTTTTCAATCCTCCGATGCCTCCATAATCTTTCAGTTGTACACCAGAGAAATAGCGTAACGCGTCAGCAACGTTGTGCGAACCTAGCCTTTGGAGTTGTTCTCCCGACAAGCTCTGTACGGGAATGATGTCTTTCTGCAAGGCACGTGCGGTGACCAGCACTTCATTCAAGTGTTGCAGGCTGTCGGTCGAGTTCTGGGCATACAAAATGCAGGCATGGTTCCATACAGCCCAAAACGATAACAGCCAGACAAGCCGGCTTTTTTGTTTAACCATAAATAAAAAGTGTATTCAATAAACCAATTAACCGTGTTGTCCTCGCACACAGATAACATAAACTCTTGGCAGGTCTTCTGACTGACTTCTCTTCCGGAACCTTCCCAATACGTTTTTCAGATACAACGCATCAGTGGTAATAGCCTTTACCGGAAGATTATTGAAGCTTCACAGCAGCGGGACTGTCCGGGATTTTCACCCGATTCCCTTTTAATCCGCTTGTCTGAACAGACAGGCAGAACCAATTACGATGCAAAAGTAAGGTTTTTATTTTAAATGTGCAATAGGTCTGCAATAAAGCCATCGTGCCTAAATGCTTTCGGAATCAGATTCGCAATGAGAATAAAGAATACTTTTTCTGTCAAAATTACCATAGGCATTTCTTTCGTTTATTCTTTCTTGTTCATCTTGAATTTGTTCTCATTTCATTAAACTGAATTATGGGCATTTTCTTAACATCATTAAGCAGATATATTTTCACGACACCCTTTTGTCATTATAAGGAAATCAAACTGATAGGGATCCTTGGTCATTTCTTGCGCCAGGTCGCTTAGCGGAGAAGGAAGTGAAGCCTTGAAGTTATTGATAGCTTTTCCCTGTCGCTCAAATAGGTTTGTATCCATGAAATCCAGCAGAACATTCCTGCTCCACCCGTTCTCCAATGTCTTTTGCACAAAGAACATTGCCTTCTCCGGTTCGTTAAAGAATCTGTCGATGATGTATTTGTGATGTCCCCAAGGGATGCGCCAAATCGCATTCTCCTGAAATTCACCCCCAACTTGGGGGTGAATTGTAAAATACTCATTATAAAGTAGATAAAATCTCTTGGCATACCACCCAATGCTGGTTTCGGATAACCCTTTGATGCCGGGAAGCTTTGCTTTTAAGTCTGCACTTAAATTAGAGATGAACTTATCTCCCCAACGGCTTTCCGCATGGAGCGTTACAATATCACGTCCCAGCGACAAATAGAATTGCAGCATCTCACTATTGACATGGGTTGCCGCCTTAATCTGGCTCTTTCTATATCTCTGGCTAAGCTCTTCAATCCATGAGGCGTAGTTTTCAACTTCATATTTTAGCCATTGTATTTCTTGAAATTCTCCGCTTGTTCCAAAATCTCCTTAAACACCTCGTCATTCGTTACCGGTGGATAGCCATATTCAGCTAAAACCAAAATCAAATCCATTTTCAGTTCTGCCTTTATGTCATCACGGGTGGACCAGTCTGTGTACTTGGACTTGTCTGCTACAATCTTCTTGATTTCAGCAGCGAGTTTAAGTAGCTTATCTTCAGGATATTCAAAGCCAAACTGTTTGGCGATTGATTTCAGAATATCGTAAAAGGCTTTTTCTTCGTAGCTAATGCCTAAATCAAGGAAAGATTTCTTCTCCTTGTTTAGCTCTTTCAACAAATTAGCCATCTGATTAGCCACTTCCGTCAAGACCTCATCCGCAAAGATAGCACTATCTCTGCGTTCGTTGTATTTGTCAACCAAAGTGCTCAAGCGTTTGGAGAAGTCTACGCCTTTCGCCTTGTTCACCTTCTTGAACTCTGTGATGACGGTTTTCAGCAGGCGTTCCATGAGTTTTACTTTCGTATTGGGCAGTTTCAGTTTGCCAAGGCGTTCCATGTATTCTTCGCTCAGCACATCCAAGTTTTCTTTGTCATTGCCTATCTGGATGATTTCTTCCACGCCTTCTGATTGGATGGCTTCTTCTATCATTTCGTTGACACGACGGTTCATCTGAGAGATGTCCGGAGTATCACCTATTGTCAATTTATAAATAATGGAACGTACGCCACAGAAATAATGAATTTCTTCACGCTCGTCGTCGCTTATCTCTTCACTATTGCTGCACAAGTTAAATGCCGATTTTAGTTTCTTGGCGTGTCCCATGAATAAGTTTTCCTGTTCTTTAGTCCGCTGCATAAACTCGGCGCCCTTGTTCAGACAGTCTAATTGTTCCAATGGTGTACCCGTAGAAAATTTTGAATAGTCAAACTTGCCGAACACCCGCCGGATAATATCCAACTCATCTTTCACCATCGCAACGGACTGCTCAATGCTTTCCACCGAGTCCAAGTTGGCATCACCTTGCGCATAACGCTTCAATGCCACATTCATGTTGCTTTTGATGCCGATATAATCCACGACCAAGCCTTTCTCCTTTCCCGGATAAACACGGTTCACCCGTGAAATGGTCTGCACCAACGTGTGTTGCTGCAAAGGTTTGTCAATGTACATCGTGTCTAGACAGTCCACATCGAAACCGGTTGTCCACATATCGACCACAATGGCAATCTTGAAGTTTGATTTCGGCTTTTTAAACTCCTCTGCCCAAGCACGGCGGTCTTCATCCGTTCCCAGCAAGTTGTAAAGTTCTGGTTCATCGTCCTTGCTTCGGGTCATTATCAGCTTTATTTTCTCGATGGGGAGTTCTTGATTCCCATAGGGAGCATGCGGTTCTGCCGCCATCATGTAATGGTCTTCATGCGCTTCTTCGCCGGGTATCTTTGCCCACTCTGGACGCAAAGCGATAATCTTTTTATAAAGGTTGAAAGCGATGGTTCGGTTGGAACAAACGAACATGGCCTTGCCCTCTACCGTACTCCCTTCTTCCACCCGTTTCTCATAGTGGGCAATAAAGTCTTCGGCTACGGCTTGCAGACGATCGGAGTCTCCCAAGATGCGTTCCATTTTGGTCACGGCTTTCTTGCTTTCCTCTATCTGGTATTTATTCGTACCTTCTTCCGCACATTGCTTATAATAATTCTCTATTTCTTGCAATTTCTTATTGTCAAGCAAAACCTTGGCAGCACGTCCTTCGTACACAATACGCCGTGTGATGCCATCTTCCACCGATTCGGTCATCGTATAGGCATCCACCACCTCACCGAATACGTCAATCGTGGCATCAATCGGAGTACCCGTAAAACCAACATACGTGGCATTGGGCAATGAATCGTGCAGGTATTTGGCAAAACCGTAGTTGCGTTTCACTCCCTTTTCGGTCTGCTTGACCTGTAAGGATAAGTTAGTTTGGGAGCGGTGTGCCTCGTCTGATATGCAGATGATGTTTGCCCGTTCAGACAAGAGCCGTGTATCTTCGGTAAACTTATGTATGGTGGTCAGGAACACGCCGCCGCTGGTTCGCCCGGCCAAATGTTCCCGAAGTTTATCCCTGCTTTCTACTTCCACCACGCATTCATCACCGATGAACTTCTTAGCCGTCCCAAAGAGCTTGGAAAGTTGGTCATCCAAATCGGTACGGTCGGTTATCAGGACTATCGTAGGGCTGGCAAACTCCCGGCTTCGCATCAACATACGAGTAAGGAACAGCATCGTGATACTTTTGCCACAACCTGTTGCCCCGAAGTAAGTACCTCCTTTTCCATCGCCACCTGCTTGGAGTTTGGAGTGCAGACGGATATTCTTGAACAGCTTATGCGTGGCAAAGAATTGCGGATAGCGGCAAACCACTTTCTTCTCGTTCTTCGACGAATCGGGGAAGAACACGAAATCCTTTATCACGCTCAGCAGCTTCTCTTTCCGGAACAAACCTTTGACCATTGTCAGGAGGGAATTGATACCGTCTGTAGCCTTATCGTTCGCCTCTACTTTCCGCCACGCATAAAAGAAATCGTAAGGCGAAAACAGAGAGCCATACTTGTTGTTCACCCCATCGCTAATCACCACAAAAGCGTTGTATTTGAACAGGTCGGGAATATCACGGCGGTAACGTACGGTGAGTTGGGTATAAGCATCCATGATGGTAGTCTCTTCCTTCACGGCACTCTTGAACTCCAACACCACTACGGGCAGACCATTCACATAAACAATGCCATCGGGAATACGTCGCTCCGCACCTTGTATCTCCAACTGATTGACAATGCGAAACAGATTGTTTTTTATGCCTTCTTTGCTGAAATCTATCGGTTCGATAAACAAATCTGGCAAAGCCGCATCCTCACGTTTCAACGAAAAGCCTTCCGTCATCAGCCGATAGGTATGACGGTTCTGTTCATACAAAGAGAAGCCCGCATTGGCGGTCAGTGTGGCAAGGATTCGCTCTATTTCTAACGGCGTAATACTTTCTGCTCTGTAGCGGTTGTGCAGATACAGGCGCATATCGTCCCGAAGCAAGACATCACTCACTTCCTTATGGATTTCTTCTCCGCTTATGTATGTGTAACCCTCTTGCTGAAACAGTTCCATGATGGATAGTTCGAGGGCGTGTTCGTTGAAGTGTGGCATATATATATACTAAAAAAGAGATTTTCCTTGTTCTGTTAATCTGTAAGTTTGTTTTGCACTGGTTGGTTTGTCCGGATAAGTCATTGTAACATACCCCAGTTTGATAAGTGGAAGAATAATCTTTCGTTTCAACTCTTTAGTCGATTCAAAAGAAAGACTTTCACTCAAGACATTGGCTGACAAATCATTTTCCTTTAAAAGACATAATAAATCAATCGTGTTTGATATTAGTTCTTGAACATTATTTCCAGAACGTGACTTCTCCCAGACTTGGACAAACATTTGTCCAAGTATCTGTCCAAGTTCCATTTTCTCTTTAATAATACATTGATTTACTGCTTCTTCAACTTGGACAGAGATTTGTCCAAGTCTGTGTCCAAGTTCGTTGTCAAGCGTATATCTCTGTTCCTTTGAAACAGCTGGCACTTCTTCTTCAAATCCATGTCGGCAAGGAATAGTTAAAAGAAAGTAGGTCCTGTCCTCATCCGTTTCAATGGTTGCTGCCATAGATCCGTTATCTCTCAAGGCTTTTTGAATTGTAGGAATTCCGGTTGCCCTACCTTCTGTCAAATCCAGTTCCTTCAAGAAATCACCTAATCTGCGGTTACGGTATCTTCGTGCCTTCAACTTTCGCGCAGCCTTTATTGCTTCCGAACTAATGGACCTATCAGGTCCGGCATAGCTTAATATATCCACATGGGTAGGTTCTACTGTAATCTCCACCGGTTCACGTTCTTGATAATCGCGATGATACAAGGCATTGACCACAGCTTCTTCAAATGCCTGATAAGGATAATTGAATATCTTATCCGATTTTTCAGTATCCGCTGGTTTGATGATTTTCTTTTTAATAACATGAGTGCGGAGATACGACAGCGTATCATTGATAATTTTAGGAATTGGTCCGACTATTTTTGGTACTTCAATCATCAAATCAGGATTATTGATACTGCCTTCAGGGAACAGCACAATGTCGACCTGCGTAACGGGAAAGAATCGTTCAGGATGTTCACAAAACATCATGATTGCACAATTTTTTATCAGTCTGTCCTCTGTCGGACCTGTCAATAAATCCATCTCATCAAGAATATCAATCAGAGGTTTCGCCATAAAATCTCCCGCCAGCTTACTTCCTACCTGTTTAAGATATTCGTAGACAAGCACACTTGATATATCATCAATTTTTGCTGCCACATTTCCCCGTTCATCAAACGGTACACGATGGGCTAACTCGCGTACTTCGTCTAAAATTTCACCTTTAGCCTCAATCGTAGAAGATTTACTTCGCACATAAAATTTCGGTATTGATTTTTTGGCAACTACACTCTCTGCCACCGAATAAGGTCGGTTTATTCCGGCAGGCACCCAAATGGCAAGGATGATTTTACCGTCCACTTCTTCCGGAGACACTTTAGTGAGATAGGGCGGAGATATTTTAGCATCATAGCCCACCATATCTTTCAGAATACGGTCAATTTCGTTTTCTGCCAAACCCTTTACAGGCCGCTTTGCGATTCCGTTTTCCTCTTCAACACCCACAAGAATATACCCACCACCGATGTTATCCAAGTCTGTAGCAAAGGCACAGATGGTATGATAAATCTTATCCGGATTCCAACCTGCCTTGAACTCTATGCGATTAGATTCAATCTTTCGCTTATTGAGCAAGTCTTCTATATTAATAGGTAGTGCCATAGTATCTAATTTTTATTTATCATGTGTAAAACGCATATTTAATTTGTCTGATTGTTATTGATAGGGTTGAGTTTGTCAAAATCCCATCTTGCAACATTTTCTTCAATGTATTGGGCAATACGGTTCATTTCTTCTTGGTTTCTAATGATGCGATCATGAAAACGAGGTTGCCATTCAAAAGGTATATTGTTTTGATGCGAAAATTTGGTTACACCTATTTTAAAACCGCGAATAACCGAAGCCAAATTTTGGGATTGCGGTCCGAATTTGTTTTGCTGCCGTTGTTGCTGGTTTCGTTGCGATTCATGGTGGTGTAGAGACGCAAAATTTTGCGTCTTTACGTTGTTTCGGTCATTTCCGCCTGTCCCATTCCCATCCGTATGGATAATCACAATCAAATGGATATGATTGGGCATAACGACAAACAGCGGAACATCCACATGTGGAAAATGTACCGAAATGTTTTGCGCACGTTCTTGCGCACATATGCCGACTGGTGACAACAACATTTGTCCGTTTGAAATTTCGCCAAAATCATGGGTACGCTCAGCTGTACATATTGTTACAAAATAGGCACCGCCTTTATAATCATGCCATGCAACTCGTGTCGTTGGTATTCGGTATTTATTTTGAAATCTATCCATTTGTTCTTGTTCAATTATCATGTCATTGTTGGTCCCCGCGTTGTAGAGACGCAAAATTTTGCGTCTCTACCATGTTTCCTTGCCCCATCTTCGCCAAAAGCAAAGACTGTAATTCAGTTAATTTCATATTCTCATCTATAAGTATCTGCATTTGTTTATTAACTAATGAGATTAGTTTGTCAAACTCTCTATAATCGTCATTTGAAGGAATTATAATCTCATACGAAAATAAACTGTTTATTGTAACTTGTGCTTGTGCAGACCCAGAACGTAATGTGGATGTATCTGAATTCAATAAATGATAGTACAAATAATACTTCATGTTATCATCCTTTAACAATATGGCTATTGCTAAATTTGTCAGATAGAAGACATTTGGGGATAATACGATTTTTCCCGAACCTGCATCTCCTCTTGCAATTACAATAATAAGCTGTTTTTTATACATAGGAATGTTGGTATATCCAACGATTCCATAACCACTAAATATGGGAATATCGCCTTTTGAAGTCTTATCAGGCATTTTGCCATAAGTAAAATCCGCAACTTCCCCCAACGTCCCCATTCTCCATCCTTCCGGCAAATTCTCCTTATCAATCCCATCCACAAACATCTTGCGATAGAGGGTTTGCGCCGTTTCTTCCAGCTTAGTGATGATTTGCTCATTAAGGCGGATGCGATGGGTAATAGCTTCGTATTCGGATACAATCTTTTGCTGCTGTTCTATGGGAGGAACGGGCAGTTCTACATCACACATTTCTTCCCAACTGAAAATCTCACGCGCACTGCCGTGTGATTTGAAACGGGCATAACGGTCGAACTCAGGGCGGCGAAACCACATCATCAGGTATTCGGGGAGGAGTTCTTGCTTGTTCTTAACTTCAAAGACAGTGTAAATAGACGAAACAATAGCTTTGTTATTTTTTCCTTGTAGTAAAGCTATTGCTATTTTATCTCCTCTCCGTGAAGTGTCGGCAATATATACAAATTGCCGAGGTTTAACTACCTTATAAGAAGACATATCTGTTCCAATAGTATTCGCAATGGATGGCATGAACTCTTTGGAAATACTGACGCCTAATAGTTTCGTCACCTCTAAATCCCGATTCCTTACATCCACCTCACGGATGTAATCGCCCAATCGTTTCATTTCTCCCTTATTCATAGTTGTTCTTGTTTATCAGGTTCACAACGACTTTCACCATTACATCCTTTTCTTCCGTGCGGCTTTCGGCAATCATCAGCGTAAGAGCAACAAGGGTGTTGTCGGCGATGCGCTTTGTGCCGTCCGTATTGTAAAGAATGCCGTTTCCTGACATAAACCATAAGAAGAGCGTTGCGGCAATGCGCTTGTTGCCATCGCTGAACGAATGATTCTTTGTGACGAGGTAGAGCAACATGGCGGCTTTTTCTTCTACCGACGGATAGAGGTCTTGTCCGCCGAATGTCTGGTATATCTGCCCGATGGAACTCTTGAAGGAATCATCTTTCTCATGGGCGAACCATTGGCTTCCGCCGAACTTTGCCTTCAGTTCTTCAATAGCCCGCATAGCTCCCTCGTAAGTGGCACGGAATTTTGCTTCGTTCGTAGTCTGCTCTACCGACAACTGCTGATAATCATACTTGTCCAACGTATCAAGGGCATAAGCATAATCGGAAACCACTTCTACCAGATTGAGGGCATCATCGGAAGTCAATGCCTCTTGTGCCTTGACCGTCCTGCCCAAGACGGCGACTAACTGTTTCAGTTCCGTGTAGCGTTGTTCTGTCAAAGCCTTATTGACGGCATAACCTTTCACCAGATATTCTTTCAGCACTTTGTTAGCCCACCGACGGAATTCAACACCATTTTTAGACTTCACACGATACCCCACGGATATAATTACATCCAGATTATAGAAGTTCACATCATGAGTTTGGCTTTTTCCAGCTATAGCACCGTGTTGAGTGGTTGTCGCAAATTTTGCGACAACCACTTCGTCAGCCAATTCTTCACGAATAGCGTTGTCGATATGTTTTCGAATGGTCTTAGAATCCCTTCCGAATAACTCCGCCATTTGGCTAACATTCAACCAAACCGTTTCTTTGTCTACCTTAACATCTAATCGCGTTTCTCCATCGGCAGAACGATAGATGGCTATTTTATTCTTCAAGTCCATATCCCAACTCTTTAAAGAGGTTCAACAGTTCCTTTTTGCTTTCATCTTCCTTACGGAGCAGTTCTTGCATCTCACTTTGCAGTTGCGTCATCTTCGTATCGAAGTCGATGCCCTCATCCCGGTTCTTGAACTCGATGTATTTGCTGGGCACGAGCGACCACCCTTTTGCTTCGATTTCTTCAAGCGTAGCGGAATAGCAGTATTCGGGTACGTTGCGATAAGTCTGTTCATGACCTTCGCGTTGCCAGTTATGAAAGTTTTCGGCTATTTGCGTAATCTGTTCCCCAGAGAATTGGATGTATTTCTTCTCGAACGGTTCACCCCATTGACGCAGGTCAATAAACAAAACCTCATTTTCCCGGTTGCGGTAGTTCACCAATTCGCCGTTCTGTTCTACTGTGCGGGCTTTGCGGTTACCCGCCAATATCCAGAGAGTAACGCTGATGTCCGTAGAGTAGAACATATTACGGGGAAGGATTACAATGGCTTCCAACAAATGGTTCTTTAATAGTTGGCGACGTATGTTCAACTCTGTACCATCGCCGCTCAACGCACCGTTGGCAAGCAGAAAGCCTGCCATACCATTGGCAGACAATTTGGAAACGATGTTCAGAATCCATCCATAGTTGGCGTTACTTGTAGGCGGAACTTCATATCCGTGCCAACGCGGGTCGTTGGTCAGTTCGTTTTCTGCCCGCCATGCCTTCTGATTGAAAGGCGGATTTGCCATGATGAAGTCCGCTTTCAAGTCCTTGTGTTGGTCGTCATGGAACGTATCGGCAGCCTTTTCGCCTAAGTTGCAGGCAATACCACGGATGGCAAGATTCATCTTCGCCAACTTATACGTAGTATTAGTGTATTCTTGTCCATATACGGAAATATCTTTCTTGTTGCCGTGGTGTGCTTCAATGAATTTCATGCTCTGCACGAACATGCCGCCGGAACCGCAACAAGGGTCGTAAATCTTGCCCCGGTAAGGTTGTATCATTTCTGCTATCAGGTTGACAATCGTTTTGGGCGTATAATACTCCCCTTTACCTTTTCCTTCGGCTATGGCAAACTTGCCCAAGAAATACTCATAGACGCGACCTATCAAATCGTGTTCCTTGTCTTTCTGTGTATCAATCTTGCCGATGACATCCAACAGGCTTGCCAATTTGGTACGGTCAAGCCCCAAGCCAGAATAATAATTACTTGGCAAAGCTCCTTTCAGTGTCGGGTTGTCTTTCTCCACCTGAGCCAAAGCCGCATCTATCTTGATGGCAATGTCGTTCTGTTTGGCATTTTCTATCAGATAGCCCCAGCGGCTTATTTCGTTTAAATAGAAAACATTCTTGGCGTTATAGAATACAGCCTGTTCGACAAATGCTTCTTTGCCGTCTGCTATCAGCTCGTTGCGGCGTTCCACAAAGCGGTCGTAGGCATATTTCAGGAATATCAGATTCAATACCACATGCTTGTATTCCGAAGGTTCAACCGACCCACGTAGTTTATTCGCCGAATCCCAAAGGGTTTCTTCTATGCTCTTTTCTTTCAGCTGTTTCTTTGCCATGTTATTATGTCATTATAAATCATTTTTTTATTTGTTTCTTAAATCTACACTTGACACTTAGCTGTGTTCAACAAAAATAAGCATAATAAACGGAAAAATACAACCTTCTTGAAAAAGAAATGCAGTTAATTGTTTTTGGTCATTAAGTTCATCACTGCTTTCATGTCTTTTATATCGTGCGTTGTATCATGTGTTCCATTAAAATGCACAATTTCATACTGTTCAACGTATCGAGGGCATAGGTATAGTCGGAAACCACTTTCACCAGATACTCTTTCAAAATTCGATTCACTCATATACGAAACTGCGTGCCGCGCTGGCTTTTTACACGATAGCCTACGGAAATGATAACATCAAGAGAATAAAAAGCGACCGGCTGCTTCACTCCATCAACACGCAAAAAATGCGTGTTGTTCTTTTTCTCCAACTCATTTTCAGAAAATACATTATTGATGTGCTTTCTTATGGTCTTTTCATCTCTTTCGAATAATGCTGCCATTTGATTGGCAGATAACCATACGGTATCATTTCCCAATTTCACATCAATGGATGTCTTTCCATCTTTCGTCTGGTAAATTACAATTTTATCACTCAAGTTCATAGCTTGATCTTTTTATAGGGGTTAACAATTTTATTTCTTCTTCTTTTTCCGTATTTCTTCCGCCAGCCGGTAATGTATCGCCGCTTCTACCTCTTTGCCGGCTTGCGAAAGGGCATCGGCGAAACATTCTTGGGCACCGGCGTGCTGGGGTTTTAGCGAGGTTGCTTTGTCCAGGTCGGTCATGGCACCCTCGATGTCGCCTGTGTGCAGGCGCAGTTTGCCCCGGTTGTATACGGCTTTGAACTCGTTGGGGCGTAGCTTGACGGCTTGGTTCAGACATTCGCGTGCTTCACTTATCCGGTTGGCATTGAAAAGCGTGACGCCTTTGCGCACCCAGGCATCGACGTATTCGGGGTACAGTTCGATGGCTTTGTCGTAGTTTGCCAGGGCGGCACGTGTGTCGTGGGCTTGCGTGATGCATTCGTTTCCCATCAGGTAATATTCTTCGGCATATTTCTGCAGGCTTTTCTTCGATTTCCGCATTTCTTCTTTCAGGCGGAGGTTTTCTGCCTTTAACCGGTTGATGATGCCTAACTTTTTACGGATAAAGCGTTGTTGCAAGGGCTTTTCGATGTCGTATCGGGCATGGATGGCCTTGAAGAAATGGTCGAGGCAAGTTTCGAAGTCACCTTTGTCGAATGCCTTGACGGCAGCGGTATATTCGATGTCGGCTTGCGCCTGCTTCATGGCACGCTCGATAGCCTGCTGGTCGTTGAAATGGTGGGCGAAGGAAACGATTTCGGGACGTACGAAGATGTCGGCACGACTTATCTCCCGCTTCAGGCAGATGCCGTCCAGTGAGGTACACCGGCTTAATGCCACGTAGGTTTGTCCTCCGGCAAATACTCCTCCGGTAAAGTCTATGATGGCGCGGCTGAAGGTCAGTCCCTGGCTTTTGTGTACCGTTATTGCCCAGGCAAGCCGGATGGGATATTGCGTGAAGGTGCCCAGTTCTTCCTCTTCTATCTTATTCTCTTCTTCATTATACCGGTAGCGGATGTTGCTCCAGCTTTCGCGGCGCACGTCGAGTTCTTTTCCTTCTTCGGTGGTTACGTAAAGGATACCTTCGGCATCGATGCCTGAAAGGATGCCGATGGTGCCGTTTACCCATCGTTTCTCTGGGTCGTTCTTGATGAAGATGATTTGTGCACCGGGTTTCACGGTCAGTTCCATCAGTGTGGGGAGGCTACTTTCGGGAAATTCGCCATGGATTTCACCTTTCAGCGTGACAGCATCGCCGGGCAGGGCGGCAAGGCGTTGTTCGTTGATGAAGTCTACGTTGTCGCGCCGGGTAGCCAATGTGATGTAAAGGTCGTTCTCGCCCGAGCCCAGTGGTGCCTGATAACGGGTGTTGAGCAGTTGTAAGTCGGCAGAGCCGACGGTATTGGTGCGGATGTGGTCGAGCACGTTGACAAATACGCGGTCGGTCTGCCTGTACACCTTGGTCAGCTCTACCGATACCAGTTCCATTTGCTGGAACACCCGTGCCGAGAAGAAATAGGGGTTGGGGTAGAAACGGTTGATGATTTCGCGCTCGTCGTTTTTCACTACCGGTTCCAGCTGGTACACATCGCCCACCAGCAGCAGCTGTTTGCCTCCGAAAGGTTCGCGCATGTTTTGTGAGTATACACGCAATACCTTGTCGATGAAGTCGATGATGTCGGCGCGCACCATCGAAATCTCGTCGATGATGACCAGTTCGATGTTCTTTATCAGCTTGTGCCGGTCGGCGGTATACTTCAGGAAGCTTTGCAGTTTGTTTCCTCTTAGGCTGAAGTTGGGGTCATCGGGCAGCAACGGATGGAAAGGCAGCTTGAAGAAACTGTGCAGGGTGCTGCCTCCGGCATTGATGGCGGCGATGCCCGTAGGAGCCAGCACTACGTATTTCTTTTTGGTGGTCTGGCAGATGTATTTCAGGAAGGTAGACTTACCTGTTCCTGCTTTTCCCGTAAGGAATACGGATTGGCGGGTATACTGGATGAGTTTCAATGCATTTTGGAACTCGGCGTTGGCGGTATCTATTGTGGTGTGTCCGGTCATGGCAGCATTTTCTTGTTCGGGTTTCCTTTTCTGGCAAAGGTACGAAAAGCGGAAGAAATATAAAAGTATACTTGGGAAAGACCTCTTCAGGATGAATCATTTTTGTCAGTCAATAGGATTGTAAAACGAATATAACTTCGATGGCAGTTTCATATATACTGAAACTGCTGATGAATATATACTTCATCGGCAAAGTAAGTATATATTCGTTTCTCCAGATGCTATATGACTTTTTGTTGACCCTATATTGGCAAGTGGAAGAATATGATTTTTTTTGCCGGAGGGCTTGCATGTTTCACGATAAATACATACTTTTGTAGTGTATTAGTTAAGTAGTACACTATGATACACTGATTATCAGGCAAAGATTTCTGTCGAGGGCCCTGACGGGAAATTTGGCTGAAGATAAAAACACTGATAGATTATGTTGGAAATAAAGAATCTTTCGTTTAATTATGGCAGGCGCAAAAAAGAGGTGCTGAGCCATTTTTCTCTTTCGCTTCGGCAAGGGGGAATCTACGGGTTATTAGGGAAGAACGGAACCGGAAAATCTACTTTACTTGCTTTGATAAGCGGACTGCTTACCCCTTGTCAGGGAGAGATAATATATAAAGGTAAGGATGTGCGCCGCCGTTTACCCGATACGTTGTGCGACTTGTTTTTAGTGCCCGAAGAGTTTGAATTGCCTTCGCTCACATTGGCACGTTACATAAAGTTGAACAGCTGCTTTTATCCCCGGTTCAGTACAGAAGACATGAGGTGCTATCTCGACCTTTTCGAACTGGATGCCGACCTTAACTTGGGAACCCTTTCGATGGGGCAGAAGAAGAAGGTGTTTATGAGTTTTGCACTGGCGGCAAATACTTCTTTGCTATTGATGGACGAACCTACGAATGGGTTGGATATTCCCGGCAAGAGTCAGTTCCGTAAACTGATAGCTTCGGGAATGAGCGATGAGAAGTGTGTGGTAATTTCTACGCACCAGGTGCGTGATATAGACCGTATGCTCGATCATGTGGTGATTATTGACGGAAGTCGTGTGTTGCTCGACCAGTCGGTGGCGGATATCTGCCGTACTTTTGTTTTCCGGGAGAGCAGTAGCCGCGAACTGGTGGGGCAGGCACTTTATGCTTTGCCTTCGGTTGAGGGGAACAGTCTGATACTGCCTAATGCTGGTGGTGAAGAGACTGAAATCAATTTGGAACTTTTGTTTGGAGCCGTGCTTGCCGAACCCGACAAAATAGCGGCGATGTTTCATGCTTAAAAAGAAAAAGATGAGGACAAATCAGTTTTTTGATGTGCGGCGGTTTGGGATGATGTGCCGCAGGGAGTTACTGGAACCGTGGAAAACACATTTGCTCCGGTTTGTAGCTTGTTATGCCGTATTGGCAGTTATACTGGTAGGATATGGAATGGAGACGTACAACCATTTGTCGCCTGGCACCCCCTTGGAATACAGTCATGCTTTGATGCAGTTTTTTATGGTGATTTTTTATGCGATGGGGATGCTGTTTGCTTCTTCTTTTATGGAGCGGATGAAGACAAAGACAGGCCGTATTGCTTTTCTGATAACTCCGGCTTCGGCTTTCGAGAAGTATCTTTCGCGCTGGTTGCTGGTGACGGTGGTTTTTATCGTTGCGTTTGCAATAGCGTTCGGGCTTGCCGACCTGACGAAAGTGTTGGTTTGCAGGATGTTGTACAGCAATGTGGCAGAGCAGATAACCTTTGTTCCCTGGAGTGAAGTGTTTACTCATCCTTATGCTGGCTGGAGGCTGGGCGTAGTGGCAAGTAGTTTCTGCTTTTTACAGTCGTTGTTCGTGTTGGGCAGTGTGATTTGGCCCAAGAATGCGTGGATCAAGACATGTGCTGCCTTGATTGTCATCTTGTTGTTGCATGTGCAGGCAGTTATGGTAGTTTATCAGGTAAGAGGCAGTTTTCACCGCGGATTTTATCTGACGGACGAGGATATGAATCGTCTGGTTATCGGAGTAGGGATTGTCTGGGCAGTGTTCAACTGGACGTTGGCTTATTTTCGGTTTAAAGAGTCGGAAATCATTAATCGCTGGTAACTTATGGATTTTAAGGGAAGTAAAGCCATTTATCTGCAGATTGCCGACCGTATTTGTGATGAAATTCTTCTCGGCGTATATCCCGAAGAAGGGCGTATCCCTTCTGTGCGCGAATATGCGGGCATGGTGGAAGTGAATGCCAATACGGTGGTGCGCTCGTTCGATTACCTGCAGCAGCAGGGCATTATCTACAACAAGCGGGGCATCGGTTATTTTGTGGCTGCAGGTGCCCATCGGGTGATATACGACCTGCGCAAAGAACATTTCTTGCAAGAGGAGTGTGGATATTTTTTCAAACAATGTGTCATGTTGCATATTTCGGCGGATGAACTTGCCGGAATGTACCAGGACTTTATAACTGAATCAGAAAAAAACAAAAGTATATGAAACGTACTACCTATATCATGATAGCCTTGTTGGTAGCAGGATTGTTGCTGACAAGTGGGTTTGCCTTTTATTTGACTCTTGAAACTCCTTCTCCCGAACGGACGGAATTGGGCGAATCGGGTATGGAACAAGTCCGTCCTTTGCCGGTTTGTAAATCGGTTAGGCTGGTGCTGGAGGAAATCGGAGAGCGTCCTGTTGTTATGCCGTTGGAAATATGTCCGGCCGATTCGGCAGGCGGCAGTCTTTCGTATGTTTCAGGTATGGAAAACTGTATGAAGGTTGAAGCACTGGAAGACAGTACATTGTTGCTCAGTTTCAACTTTTCTGAGGATAGCTTTCCGGCTGCGCTTGCATCTGCGTCTGATGGAAGGGTGTATACGCTTTCTTCCATGCGTCTGAAGCTTCCCGATGCGGTAAAGGCTGTAAGTATCGATATGCCATGTGCAGACGTTTCATTCAGAGGTATCGGGCGGGACACTTTTTCCATCCGGACGCAAAGTCCGACGAAACTGGAAGAGTGTATGTTTGATATGCTTTCGGTATCGGGTAATGGACTGGAACTGAGAAGCGGCCGTGCCGAGCATCTGCATGTAGATTTGGATGAAACTTACAACTGGCAGGTTCATGTAGGGTCATTTCATATCGGTACAGAGCATCTCTTTGGTAGTAACAGTCATGCTTGTGTGTGGCAAAAGGGTGAAAGCAAGGAGCTGTTATGGGAACCGAAGACAGACTATGCCAAGCTGAATGTGATGCTGGAAGAGGCAAGCCGGATAGTGAAAGAGGAATGAAAGATATTGTCCTCCTTACACTTCCTTGTTTTCCCCTTCCTGCTGGATGCACCAGAACTTAACGCCTTTGGCATCTGCAAATTCTTTCATCCGTCCTGCCGACTGGAATCCGCTGGCTACGAAATGCATAGGTACGAGCAAGCCTACCTGGAAGCGGTCGATGAACTGGCGGGCTCCGCGTGTATAGCCGTTCCCGATACGTCCGTCTATGGGAAACATTACGAGGTCGAAGCCGGCGGTAAGCTTGCGGATGTCTTTCAGTTCGCCCAAGTATTGTTTTTCTTCTTTCTCCGGGTTGATTTCCATACCAAATTCGGGGCTGTATATGGTTCCGCCTGTATAGTCATCGGTCAGGAAGCGGGCGTACCAGTTATTCAGATCGCCTGCGTGGAAGAGGGTTTTGCCTTCGGTGCGCACTATCCACGACACACCGCTATCGTTGCTTCCGGTAGCGGTGACATGGATATGTCTGTCTTGCCAGCTTCCTCCTTTGGCAAGCCAGGCATCGGCTTCGTCACGTCTGGCTCTACGGTGTTTCAAGATATCTTTCGAAAGGAGATAAGTGATGTCCGCTTTTATTGATTTCCAAGTGAAGATGTCGCGGTTGAAATGGTCTTCGTGGAAATGGCTGGCAAACACGTACATTGGTTTGTTGCATTTCAGCAATCCGTCGATAACATGTGCCGGATCCAGCCAATAGTCGAAGACCAGCATGCAATTTTCGGTTTCTAAGGCAAATCCGCTATGGAAAATGTAGGTTAGTTTCATATATCTTTTGTTATCTTCTATATTTGTTTCGATACTCGGCAGGCGTGATGCCGTATTCTTTCTTGAAACAGCGGTTGAAATAGGGGATGTCGGCAAACCCTACTGAATAAGCTATTTCGGAGATGTTTTGGTCAGTACGGTTGAGCAATGTGGTTGCCATCTGCAGACGGAAATGGTTGAGATATACCGTAAACGGTTCGTTGGTGGACTTTTTGAAGAACAGGCAAAAGGCGTTTTTGTTCATGGCAATGTAGTCTGCTATTTCGTCCAGTGTAATTTTCCGGTGGTAGTTTTCGATGATATATCTGTAGACGGTCTGCAGGCGCTGTTTGTTTTTATGAATGGGCATGCCATTGAAGGCATGATGGCCGATGTATCTGCTGTAGCCTGGGCGGAAAGCAAGTGCAAGGATTTGCAACAATCCTAAAAGTCGTTGTTGTTCGTTGTAATTGTCGAAATCCAGCAGGATGTGACGTATTTCTTTCGCTCCTTCCCCTTGTATCGACAAACATTGTTTCAGATTGGTGTAGAACGAGGCGATATCTTGAAATTCTTTGGCAAAGCTGGCAAGTCGGTTCAGAAAAGCTTGCGGAAACTGGATGAATGCCTCTTCTATCCTTTCGTCTGCCGGACACGCCAGTTTGTCGTATATCCAGCAATGGGGGATGTTGGCAGGTACGATGATGATGTCACCTTCCCGAAAGTTTTCGATGAAATCGTCCGTAATGCGTTGTCCTCCGCCTTTGATGACGAATCCGATTTCCAGTTCCGGATGCTGGTGATAGCCTATCGCACTTTTGTACCACGATGTACAACGGCGGTAGAAGAATGAGTTTTCTGTATTTTGCGCTACTTGTTCGTAAATGACATTGTTCATGGTTTTCTCCCGTTAGCTTTGCGAATATATACAATATTATGGGCAGGTGTATGCTAAAGGGGGGAAAATTTAGATACTTTTGTGAATATACGACAATAGTGCGTGTGTTTTGTTCAATTTTTTTGTAAAAATATCCATTACCTTTGCTATCATAAATTAATAGTTAAGGTTACATTGTCGGTCGGGATGTAGAGAGTACATGTACCGGCCGTTTTTTACTGCTTTAAAACGGAAAAAAGCGATTGCACAATGGTGTAACCGCTTTTTCGATGTATGCTCGGCATGAGTATTAGCTAACGGGTGCAAGTCCCCAATGAGCCCTA